>Ga0208244_101186_pt1 | contig 15930 bp, 14 predicted proteins | sample SubbioCR12Aug_5A_FD_184828 | JGI IMG/M metagenome (GOLD analysis project Ga0208244, IMG submission 184828) | Serpentinite rock and fluid subsurface biosphere microbial communities from McLaughlin Reserve, California, USA - CR12Aug_5A (SPAdes) | ecosystem: Environmental > Terrestrial > Deep... | reverse complement strand
TACTGCAATCTCGATGGAATCAGCACGAGAGACGATGGATGAGCGTTCGCTTTGCTCACTAAGACGATGGACGACTTCGTCCCTCGTCCCTCTTCCTTCGTCTTTCGTCTCTCGTCCTTCATCCCTCGTCCTTCGTGCGGTAACCCGCACGCTCCCCCCGTCCTGCGTGAACTTCACCGCATTACTCAGGAGATTGAACATGATCTGCTTGAACTTTCTTTCATCCGCCTCTATCTCTATGTCGGCATCGGTCTCTATATCCAGGCTCAGGCTTATGCTGTGTTTCAGCGCCTTTTCTTTAAGCATCGTCACCGAAGAATCAAGGGCATCTCTTAAGGCAAATGCACTCGCTTCAAGCTCCATCTTGCCTGACTCCACTTTCGAAAGATCAAGGATATCGTTGATGAGACTCAGAAGGTGCTTGCCGCTTGAATATATATCATCCACATACTCCTTCTGCTTCTCGTTCAACTCCCCGAACAACTGGTCCTGCAGGATCTCGGAAAAACCTATTACCGAATTGAGCGGGGTTCTCAGTTCATGGCTCATATTTGCAAGGAAATCGGATTTTGTCTTTGAAACCTCGGCAAGTCTTATATTGGCTTCTGAAAGCTCCTCCTGCTGGATCTCAAGCTCCTCGTTCATCGCCTGAAACTCTTCATTCATTGCCTGAAGCTCGGCATTTGAACGGGAAAGTTCTTCTGTAAGTTTCTGCACTGAAACTAGTACATCAGACCACTTATAAGCAAAAAACCCTCCCAGTGCGAGCATTGCCCCAGTAACCACAAAAAGCCAGAAAGTTATTTTTCTGACCGGCGCAAGAACAACATCCATGGGCTTCTCAACAATTACGCCCCAGCCCCATTCCGTAACAGGGTGATAAGCGGAGATTGCTGGAGTATTATCAACACGGCGGATTGTCTTTTCAACGCCTTTCATCCCCTTTATCACTTTCTGGACCGCCGGGCTGTCCGTAAAATCCATGATCCTGTCTACCGTAAATTCGGGATGATAGACGAGATCTCCCTTTTTATCCACCACATAGGCATGCCCTTCCCTGGCAACATCTATGCCTCTTAAAACGTCTTTTATATAACCCTCCTTCGGCTGCATAACGAGTATTCCTATGACATTCCCCTCTGATCTCATTGGTATGGCTATTGCAAAAAGATACCTCTGTGGTTTTGCCATTCTCATGTAGAACTCAGAGACATGGGGAGCCCAGTTCTTCGATACGCCCTTATACCAGTCCCTGTCTGAAAAATCCTTGCCTATGGTTTCCGGCGTCTCAGGATAGTTGGCAAGCTGCACTCCCTTCGGCGTTGTTATAAATGCCCTGTCCATCATGGAAGAGTTTTCTATGAGATTTTTGAGGTGCTTGTCTAATTCTTTCTTGTCGCCTCTCTGCAGACCTTCCAAAAGATACGGTCGTGCAGCGTATGCCCTGCCATAGGCAATATCGCCTTTCAACTTTTCCGCAATGGCATGGGCCCCAAGCTGCGCAATCGTTTGATTTTCATCTATGATCCTTTCCTCAAGGGCGGCGGTTACCTGGAAATCGACCAATGCGGCAAGCCCGAGAAGGGGGACGGCAACTATGAGAATTCCCGCGAGGATGATCCTCCATCTTTTCTGCAATATCCATTCCTTCATGTCAACTCCCTTTACTTGTCATTGCGAGGTCGTTTCGACCGTGGCAATCCGAATTCTTTGAGATTCCTCGCTTCGCTCGCGCTGACAACTTTTTCGGTGGCTCTGGTAATATCTTCATTTTTCATTTTTTCCTGAATATCTTTGTCCCGCGCATGATTCTTTCATAATCCTTCGTCAGTTGAGGCATGAAGGTCTCTGCCTCACCCAATATCAGATAGCCGTTTCTGAGAATAAAACCGGAAAAACCATTGAAAATCTTTTCCGAGAGCTCTCTGTTGAAATAGATAAGGACATTCCTGCAGAGTATGAGATGGTAGTCTGAGAATATGCCTTCCTTCGGCGTTGTGAGCGTTGTGACATCATGGTATGCGAATGTCGCCAGAGACGTTATTTCCTCTTTCAGAAGGTAAAAGCCGTCTTTGGCATCAAAATACCTGTCGAGATAACCTTTCTTGACTTCTAAAACAGAGTCGGCTTTATATACAGCTTTCTTCGCATTTTCAAGGGCCTCTCTGTCTATATCGGTTCCTATGATGAAGACCTTTGGGCATAAGACCTGTTTGCTCACGATTTCCCTAATGAGTATGGCAATGGAATATGCCTCCTCACCCCTCGCGCATCCTGCGCACCAAACCCTGAGAATACCATCCTTAAAAGTATCGAGGAGTTCGGGCAGGACAATGTCCTGCAGGGCTTCGAATACAAGCGGGTTCCTGAAAAAATAGCTTACCTTTATCGTAAGGGCATCTATCAGGGCCTCAAGTTCATCGGGGTTTTCCCTGATGTATTTATTGTAAGAGGCGTAATCCGGCATCCTGGTTGCGGAAAGCCTGAGGTCGAGCCTGCGCCTTATGGTGTTCGGCCTGTAAGCGTTGAAATCTATTGCCCGTTGGTCTTTGATGTAGTCGAGAAGATCTTTGAGATTTTCAGCCATTACGTCTCCCTTATTTATTGATACGGTCTTCATCGTTATTTATAGCGGTTATTCCTGCTCCTGGTATGCCGGCCGGTTTTGATACCCAAGAACACCCCCTTTTTCTATTTATACCACGATTAATGACAAAGGGCAATCAGGGATTTCCTGAGTTTGGCCTTCGAAAAACCTTAGAGCCTGTAGCGCCAGGAAATCAGGTTTCGAGGGAAGAAGGACTTATGGTCTACCACTACAACAACACTTTTTCGTCATTCCCGAATGCTTCTATCGGGAATCCAAGTTTTTCAGGATGATGATAAAACCGAAGTCACTGGATTCCGGCTTGAACCATGCCGGAATGACGGATAAATGGTATGAGGCGCTCAAAAGTCCGCTGTAGTACTAATTAGAGTCTGTGTATAAATTACGCTACACATAAACCGTCATTCCCCGACCCCCTTGTCATTCCCCGATTTAATCGGGGAATCCAGAGGGCATGCTTGATCGGGGAATCCAGTCTTTTCAAAGACTTCTGGATTGTCCGGTCAAGCCGGACAATGACAAACATGGACTTTATACACAGACACTAATTAATGGAGGTAGGAGATTGCTGTAAAGGCGAACACCGTGATGCTGATATATCCGTTCATGTCGAAGAATGCCTTGTTGAGCTTCCGCAGATCATCAGGTCTTACCAGGGAGTGTTCATAGAGGAGCAGGAGTCCGGCCAGGGCAACCCCGATATAAAAAGGAAATGCCATACCGAAAGAGATCCCCGTGAGCAAAAGGAGTAACCATGTCAAAAAATGGCACGCCCGCGAGATCCAGAGTGATTTGGCAATCCCGAATATGGCCGGTATCGAATAGAGGCCGTATTTTCTGTCGAACTCAAAATCCTGAAACGCATAGAGGATATCAAAGCCTGCAAGCCAGAAGACGACTGAAAACCCGAGGAGGAGGATCCTCGGGTCAAAACCGCCGGTCACCGCTATCCAGGCGCCCACCGGAGCGGCGGAAATGGTAACCCCCAGGACAAAATGCGACGCCCACGTGAACCTTTTGGTAAAGGAATAGAAAAAGAGGAAAAAGAGCGCAACTCCCGAAAGCCTGAAACAGAGGGGGTTCAGCATGTATGCGGACAGGATAAAAACCGCTGTCGCCATGGTGACAAACAACACGGTTTCCCGGACCCTTATTTTTCCAGCGGGGAGCTCACGGCCCGCGGTCCTCGGATTTTCCAGGTCTATCTCCCTGTCAATGATCCTGTTCAGCCCCATGGCAGCAGTCCGCGCAGAGACCATTGCCGCCACGATCCAGAAAAGGGTTCTTCCCCGGGGCAGTCCACCGGCAGCGATAAATGCAGAGGTCAGGGCAAAGGGCAGCGCAAATACGGAGTGAGAAAACTTTATCATGCGGAGATAGAGAACCGTTTTTTCGACAAGATTCCTGATGAACGCTAACGGCATAGGGCAGCGGATATGATCAGGAGACCTTTGAAGTGTGCATCCTGATGAAATTCTCGATGGACCTGTCATAGGTCCGCTCATACTCTTTCGTGAAGAAACATGCGGGAAGCTCACCGTGCTTCCTGTGGTAGTGGATACACTGACAGCAGTGATGTTTCCTTTCGCAGGGTTCGTACGTGCAGGTGCAGTGCTTCTTGTTTGCTTCAAGAGTACATTCCACTGACACGCCTCCTTAAGGAATTTGTGACCTATTTAGAGTCTGTTTATAAACTGCTATTATTTGTCATTCCCGCAAGCGAAGCGCGCCGGGAATCCTTTTGAAGAAAGATTCCGGACAAGCCGGAATGACAGAGAAACGATGACCGGTCGAATTTATAAACAGGCACTATTTAGGGTATAGGGTAGCACAAAAAAGGGCAAAAGTGAACATCTTAGCAGAACCAAAAAATAGACATAGAAATTTCCCGATAGTCCCCTCTCCCTTGACGGGAGAGGGAAAGGGTGAGGGTGAACAATAACCATTAAGGTTACCCCTCCCCTTAGTCCCCTCCCGCAAGGGGAGGGGATTTGTAAGGAAATTCAATTTTCTATGTCTATTATTAGGCAGAAGCGCAGCCAGGAAAGAGACGCTATCCTATCCATACGGTCTTTTGAAAATCCTTCATGCCTTCTACAATGTGATTTGTTGTGCCCCTGTAGCCGACTTTCAGTTCGGATTCGAGGTTGTAATGTTTCAGGCATGTGCCACATGAGAATATCTCGACACCCATTGTCGCAAGCTCTTTTAAAATTGGGATTATATCCTCATTGATGGTGGTGAGTTTTACGCCTGCATTGAGAAAAAATATTGTGTGCGGAATTTCTTTTGTAACCTTAATGGTTTCAAAAAACGGCTTTACAAGAATCCTGCCCAGTTCCTCATCTTTGCCCAGCGTATCCGTCCCGATGACAAGAAGAATGCCTTTCTTTTCTTCTTCTGATTCTGACTCTAAACTCCGAACTCCGAACTCTTTACTTCGGTCTCCTGACTCCTGACTCCTGACTCCTGACTCCAGACTTTCTATTTCACATGGGTAACCCTTTACGATCTTTACCCGCCAATGGGCGCCTTCCTGAATAGTTTCTGAAAAGAAGGCATTTGTCTTTGCAAACTTTGTGAGGTTTTTTGCCGAGCCCTCGTTGTCTACGAGGACATCAACAATCCCCTCATTGATTTTTGAGAGGGCCTCCTCTGCCATGGTTACCGGCTTGGGGCAATCCATTCCACGGGCATCAATAATCATAGCGCCTCCTTCCTGTATATTTGTTCGTTTCAAGCCTGACTTTCTTTGCGCCAGCCCGGAAAAATCTTCAAAAGAATATTGTCGTCAAGTTTACTCATTAGTCTTTTTTCATACTCTTCTACACATCTTCGTTCCTCCAGGATGCCTTCCGGGAGAGAATCATCCCTCTGAATTGAATCACGTGATATTTTGACAACATGAGTCGCATGTTCCACTTCGCAGGTAAGCCCCTTGTTCCGTTCTATCCACCTGAAACAATCGTCATGCGAGCCGACAAACAAAAGAACAAGACAGCAGTCCTTTTGTATGCACACAAGGCGATACCCGCCTACAAGGTCAATTTTTATGCAGTTCTTTATACGGTATTCACCGTTCCTGGTAAGTCTGAACTTTTCCCGGCAGCAGTTATTTTCCTTTTGCATAAGATTATTTATAAAGTCATCGACTTTCCTTGCAGCAGCGGCAGCAGTCCCGCACTTTTTACGCAGGTCATCAAGACACCGTTCAAACTGGGGATATCGATAAACTAAAAAAACTGCTTCTCTTTCTCTATTTCTAAAATCCACCATATGCTTTCCCTAATAAATTGTTTTTCTGGAGAGGGACAGTGGGAATCGAACCCACCATAGCCTTCTTTCAGCTATACCTCTGGTTTTGCAGACCAGGAGGGGCGCCAGCCCCTTGCCCCCCATTCAGGTGTAGCCTTTATTTTTCATAAAATCATGCATTCTACTTTTCCTATTTCATACGTGCTCGGCAGCCGTAATGACGACCCGAATCTGTATAGAAACAGACTCGGGTCTCGGTCATTACCTGTCGAGGCTTACTTTCCTGGCAATCTTATGAATCACAACTTCATCTCCGGGCAGATGTCTGAATACGAGCTTGACTTCAACCTGCGCTTCTCTCATATTCTCCGGAAGCTTAATCTCAAAGGTCTCTTTGCTGGGCATGAAAGGTTGGAGGCTTGTGTCGCGGAGAAGCCCCAGTTTGGCGAATGCTCCATACACCATGGCCTGGCCATATCCATTGCCTGACTGTGGCATATAAATCTTCTGGTCTTTGAATATCTCCTTGCCGGCCTTATCCTTGACGGTTACATCCAGCGTCACCCTGTTCGGCGAGGGACAACCGTCAGGAAACCTGTGCCCGATCCGGCTTGTCACAGTAGTCTTCAAAACAACCGTCGGGACCAACTCCTTCACTGTAGGCCTGAACTCATATCCGAGGCTATCGACCTCCAGTGCTATCCATTTGCTAAGCCTTTCCACGGTCAGCTTCTCATCGTCATAGATGGGGGGAAATGTATGCCCCAGGTTCTCGCCTCTCATGTGGCAGTCCTGACAGGTTTCTGTCTTGCCGAGGGGAACATAGCCATGGAGATAGCTGTCATAGTTGGATGTGCAGTACATCGGCTCATCAAAGCCTATCATGTTCGGTCCAGTGTGACACTGACCACAGAAGGCTGAGTCGTTCATGATATTGCTCTTTTTTGCAACAAGATAGTTCTTATCCTTATGAGCGCCTATCCCCTTGGTTCCGTATATGACGCCTTTTTCCGGTTTACCGTCCCTGAAATGCCGGACTATTGCCTTAGTGTTATGGCAGATGACGCAGTTTATGGAGAGGCTTTCGAGCACTTTAGTATCGTTATTGACTATCGCCCTTGCCACCTGATTGGCAACCTCATCCGTAGCATCCTCAAGCTGGGGCAGATGACAAACGGTACATGGCTTCATGTGGACAAACTTCACATCCTTTATATCTTTCACCCCTGAGCTTTTCAAAACCTTATCTTCCGGAAGGGCCTGTGTCAGATATGCTGTCCATGTTGATGTTGTTCTGCCCTTTGTGCCTATAAGAGTCTTGAAGTGATGCGACTTCTCCCATTGCTTGTATATGTCGGCATGACATTCCTTGCAGCTTGAAGAGTCATACCTCTTTACAAGCTCATCAATGGTTTTCGCCTTTTCTCCAAATACAAAAGCAGGAACTAACAAAGCGCTGATCAGCAAAACTGTTCGTATAAACATTGTTGCCTCCTCTTAACTTTTTTCGGGTTTTTCTATCAGTCTCGAACTGAGACCTTGAGTGTCAGCAAATACAAAATTTAAAATTCGTCATTCTCAATTGCTCCTTAAAGCTAATCTTCCTTCACCGGCAAGACATGAATAGCCTTGATAACAAGCTGCACTGTATCGCCCGGCTTTAAGTCCAGGTCATCAACTGACTCCGTAGTAAGCACGGAAGCCATCTCAGCGGGCAGGCTGACATCGTATTTCACAAGGGACATGATATCGCCTTTCTTTACTGATTTTACGGTTGCCATGATCTTATTTCTTGCGCCGTACTTCATACAAAACCTCCCTGAAATTGGAATTTAATCGGCAGTATCCGCCGTTTTGTCATGCTCCTCAATTGTCTGCGCTGCATAAAGGGCTGCTCCCAGGGCGCCTGTAATATCAGGAACAGACGGCGTATCAATCTTTATATTCAGCCTTTCTTGCAGCAAGCCGGTAATACACCGGTTTTTTGCAACACCGCCTGAAAAGACAATGTTGCCGCCGTATCCAACCCTGTGGAGCATGGCAATGAGCTTTTCAACTACAGATAGATGCACCGCCTTTGCTATGTCCTTTGGGTCATAGCCGCTGTTTTTCATTGAAATGACCTCTGATTCTGCAAAGACGGTACACATGCTGTTTATTTTTATATCTTTTGCGCCTCTAAGCGCCTCGATGCCGAATTCATCAAGCGAAAATCCCAGTGATGCCGCCATTATCTCAAGAAATCTTCCTGTCCCGGCGGCGCATTTGTCGTTCATCTGGAAATTTATAACCCTTCCTGAACTGTCAAGAGAAATAACCTTTGAGTCCTGTCCGCCGACATCAAGAACAGTCAGGCAGTCCTGGAAAAAGAACCTTGCACCCAGGGCATGTGCCTTGATTTCTGTAATTACTTCATCGGCGAAATGTTTTTTTGCGAGATGCCTCCCATATCCTGTTGCCACAATCCTGTCGGGATGGTATTTTTTTGCCATTTCGATGGATTGTCTGTGCGGATCAAAACCGCTCTCAGCAACCTGATAGTCAATCAGCCGACCATCTTTCAGGGAAACAGCTTTTATTGTCCTTGATCCTATATCAATGCCTGCCGGCATATATCTGCTCTCTAATCTGTTCAAGAAATGCCTCGATCCTCGTCTGGAGTTGTCCGACGTCTTCAGATGAGTAGGCCGTCTCTATGGCTAAAAATGGAATCCCCTCTTTATCGCAAATTTCTTTAATCTTAATCGCCTCAATGTTATAGGTGTGGCAGAATTGAAGCGAATAATGGATTAATCCATCGGCCTTTGACGCCTTGTATTCCTCAAATATCTGATTGAGCCTATCATCATTTGGAGTAAAGCAGGCACAGTTGATTTTCATATAGCGGTCTGTCAAAGCTGATAACTGCTCATTAAGGTTTCTGTTTGTTTCTGCAATGTTGTCATTGAAATATCTCGTGCCTATGCAGCTTTCTTCGTTTACAACAATACCACCTGCTGATTCAACCAAAGTATGGATCTTCCAGTTAGGCAAAGCCATTGGAGAGCCTGATAACATAATCCTCGGGGCGGATGGAGGCGCTGCATAAACACCATCCTTTATTCTCTTTTCAAGCTCAGCACAAAGCATATTCACTTTTTCCGCAAACCTGACAGGATCATCATAAAAGGCTATCTGTTCTACAAGTAATACATCCCTGCCGCTTATGGGGGATGGCTTGTGATGTCTTAAATTATTGAGCCTCTGAAGTGAGCTGCGCTTTTCATTCATTATTTTAATAGCCTTATCAAGAGCATTCGGAGAAATTGTCATCTTGCAGTCTTGCTCAATCTTTGCTTTGAACTCTTTAATCTCCTCAAGCCAAAGCTCCCTGTCTCTTTGACGCTTCATCTGGGGAATTTCCATCACATAAGTGGGGATTTCTTTATCCATTAATTCCCAGGTCTTCTTTTTTGCATCGCATGTGGTCTCGCCGCATACAAAATCAACCGTCTGAAAATAGGGATTGGACTTTGTGAGGGCATAGCCGTATGCAGACTTAACAAGCGGACAAATATTTCTGGGGAGAACCCTTTCAGCATCAGGGATGGGCCCCTGGGAACCTGCACAAAGCCCAATTGAAACGCCATTGACAGCAAGTATTAATTCCTCTGGAACAAATATACAAAAATTTCCGACAACAGTTTGCCCCTGTTTTTTTGCATTTAATATTTCTCTGATACGGCTGCCATAGATGTCAGAGACCATACTATCAAAATATTCCATGCCCTTTGGTCTGTTATCCTGCGCTTGAAATGTCTTTGAATACAAATCGCCGGTGACGCACTGCTGAGAGCTGAATTTTTCAATATCCAATCCGATGTCCTTAAACATCTCTGTATTTGCTTTAGTTTTAGCCGCGCAGACATCTCCACAGGAAAGGCTTTTTTTCTTTAGCCATAAATATCCAAAGGAAATAAACAGAATAGTCATTACTGCGCTTGCCAACGGAGGAAGCGCTGTTGTCCCGATGCCTACGCCCACAATTCCTAAAACTATTGCGATCATAGGAGCGCCGCAGGCGCTGGTAAACCATACCAAAAAAGCGATCACAGCGCTGCCTGCAACCGCACTCTTTGACCTGCTTCTCATCATTGTAAGTGCGTACGCTCCGAATGCGAATGACAACCCTAATGAGAAACTGATGAAATAAGTCTGCGTAACAACATAGAGTTTCCACCAGATCGGGCTGGAATTTTGAGAAACGATTTTATAATAAAGAATGTGGGCAATGAACACGGTAATGAACACAGTTAATGGAACAATTATCTTCCGCCACTTGCTCATTTGCTCACCTTTATCATATATGTAGTGGAATCTTTGTCCTTATTCCTCGTCGTTTCAATAACCGTATGCCCTTCCTGTTTTACAGCGTCGCTTGCTTCGGATTCATTCGGCGTATCAATAATGAGCCTTAACGTCTGCCCTGCCTTCATGCTTTTTACCTCATGCTTTATTAGAGCTTTAAAGTCATTAACCTTAAGGCAGGCGCCCCTTGTGTTTAACTCTACAGGCTTGCCTTCCTGTGAAAAGGAGAGAGAGGTAAGCGACAGGACTATGATAACAGCCGCAACAACTCCGAATACCTTTGATAAACGCATTTTAACCTCCGGTGGTTATAAATTTACCCAAACTGAGCGATTCTTTAGTCCGTCATTCTGGCTTGTCCAGAATCTTTCCTTGTTTTCAGAAGGTCGTAGCGACTCTTCGCGGAGACTCGCTACGAGATTCCCGACAGCGGGAATGACGCCTATTGGATGATTACGTTTTCGTTAAAAAGCTTTGCTTAACAATGCCCTCATTAAAAAAATCGCTCAATTTAGGTATTTAAATTTGCACTTTTTACAACCAGACCACCAAGGAGTCCTGAATATTCTTCATGAGCCAGTCACCGCCCTGCGGCGTTATCCAGTCATATTTATTTTCTCCTGTTGCGCCAACCCAGTCTAAACATGGCGGGCAGGCGCCGAACGTTCCGCCGTTCTTTCGTATTCTCTCCATCATCTCAAAGGCGTTTCCGAACTTGTGATATGCAGGAGAGACTATTTTTTCTGCATGCCCCTTTTTACAAAGTTCTACCCCCTCAAGCACCATATATATATGGACATTTCCCAATTCTTTTTTCTGAACAGTGTCAGCCAGTAAGAGGGCTAATATTGCACGGTTCGGATTGTTACTGCCGCTCGTCGTTACGATTAGGTATTTGCCTTTTTTACCTTCTTTACCTTCCTGCGCTGAAGCAGGTGAACTCATGATCGCACCGAGTCCTGCAATTCCAAGGCCCGCCGCGCCCGCCATCTTAAGAAAATCTCCTCTGCTTAATTCTTCCGATGTCTTGATTTCTTCTGTTTTCTTTTCTTCCATTTTTACTCCTCCCAAAAAATAATAATTAGAAAGGCCAAAGGCCTGCTTAAAGTTTTTTTGAACATATCTTATTCTTCTGCCTTGATCTTGCTGTGATGTTAAATTGCCGAAATTGAATCGGCAGAAATAATTTTAAATGAGATTTTATCAATAATACAAATAGATAATATCTATGTAAAATGATTTTATTATAGGCTGGAAAGATTTAAGAGAATCCTTTTAAAAAACGTTTGAAGATTCCCTGTAGCTTGCTACAGGGATTTTTAATACGCTGATTTATTGGCCATTTTTTCCAGAAAAGACCTTTCTTGCCAGCGGCTTGAAAGCAAGCGGCAGGAGCATTGCTGCAGATGCAATTAAAATACCGATTACGATGCCTTTTACATTGCCTTTTAAAATCAACTCTCCCATTGAACTTCCGAATGCCACATAGGCTATACAGGCTGGGAGCATAAAAACAAAGGTGCTCCAAAGATAGTGCAGAAATGGAATAGGTGTAATGCCGAATAAATAATTCAAAACAGGAAATGGAAATATTGGCACGATACGGCTGAATGCCACTGCCTTCCACCCATGTTTTTCCACCCTTTCTTTAAGCCATTGCCATCGTGTATAGCTGAACCGTTCTTTTATAACATCACCTATAATGTACCGAGATAATAGAAATGCAATCGATGCTCCAAGGGTTGCTCCAGTTATAGAAAATACAACTCCCCAGAATGGACCCCACAGAAAGCCTGCGGCTAATGTAAGGGGCAGACTCGGGATGAAGATGCTTGGGCCTATGGAGTAAAGCAGTATAAAAAGCATAGGCGCGAATATTTTGTATTGCTGTATAAAGCCCAAAAGAGATTCCGGTGATATGTAACCACTCTGCCTCAGATAAGCAGCAATAAAAATGAGAGCAAATATTAAGATACCGAAAAAGAGCTTTTTACTTTTCAGTCTCTGTCTTAAAGATAGAAAAAATCTGTTGATCCATTTTTTGCCTGAGGGCACAGCCGACTCAAAAGGTTTTATGCCGGGCAGAAATTCGAGTAGATGATACGCCTTTTTGCCTTTTTTAAGAAATCTGTCTTTGCAGCCCATGCAATAGGTGACTATGTCACGATTTTCAGACTCAGCAATGACCTTATTTGTGAATTTTTCTGACATCTCCTCTGACAATGAATTTGACCCTCCCCCAAGCCCGCAACAGTAAGGATAGGGCGTCTCATTTATCTTTTCTGTTTTTATCTGCAAAAGCGATTTAGCTTTTTCTCTTATGTTGTCGAATCTATATGCAGGGCATGGATGATGGAGGAAAAAAGTCTGAAGTTCGGAGCTGTGAGTCTCGGGCAGCAGTTTTACAGGCAGGATTTCCAAAATGTGTTCAACCTTTATCTCCGGCATGTATAAAGAAAATATCTTTTTGCAGTTGACACAACCTGTGATTAAACTGCTTATCTTCTGCTTTTTGAGTCTTTCAAGTATTCTTTCGGAGGCCGCCTTTACTGCATCCAAATCACCCATCTGATATGCTGGATCAAAACAGCAGTCGAGGGCCAAACCTACTTTTTTATTTAGATGCCTGCTGAGTATTTCGATGCTCTTTTTTACAATTTCAGGATTTGTTCCGCTCAATGAGCAGCCTGGCCAAAATGCTGTCTCTGCCGATGAATAAAAGGAAAACGGAAATCTGTGACCTCTCACGGCAAAGCTGAGTGCAGAATTTACAGCTCGTTTTACATCATCTGAGACTGCACCGTCTTTTATCAGGATGTGCTTTTTTTGGAGCAAGGCCTCAGAAGGTAAAATTCCTTGAGGGCAGAAATGATTGCAAGCCCTGCAGTTTGTGCATAGAAAGACATTTTCAGAGTTTTCAGAAATAATTTTCTCAGGTGTGCCGTATGCCTCTAAAAACGGACAATCCTGTTTACAATTTCCGCAGGAATTGCAATTTTCTAAAAACTCATTAATAAATCCTGCTGCTCTGCCGCCCGGCTCCGTCGGCTCCGTCCAGCCTACTGTTGGCCGGCCTACTGTTGGCTGCTGCTCTGCTGCTCTATTTACAGAGTGCATCTTCTTTTCCGAATGCACCGCTTGCATATCGTTCATTAACAGCGATTTCTTTATCTATCATACTACCTCCGTTATTTATATAGCCTTATGAGTTTGCAGGGACTTGCTCCCAATATGAAAAGCAGTGCTATCATCACATTCCTCAAACTTATTAAGATTGGCGATAGAGGATAGCCTTTTTGAATCCTCCGTGAGGATACAACTACATTGTGGTTGATATATCTCAATCTGCCTATTTTTCTTAATCTCAGCGCTATATCAATATCTTCTAAAAAAGGATACTCCCGAAATCCGCCAATGTCCTCAAAAACATCGCGCCTTATAAATAGCGCTTGGTCGCCATAGGGCAGCGACAACAGCCTGGCCCTCATATTTGCAAAAAACTCTACCAATCTTGCAGATATTGAATTGTCGTCAAAGCTGAGCCTGAAAAAGCCGCCTATGCATCCATTGAGCAGACTTTCTGTATTCATCTGACCGATGTCTGTTAGTCTTGCATCTGCATGAAGAAACAAAAACACATCGCCTTCTGAAACAGAGGCCCCCATGTTCATCTGGATGCCTCTGCCTTTTTGTGAAGCTATCACAATTGCGCCATTATTTTTAGCGACTTCGACTGTTCTGTCACTGCTGCCGCCATCCACAACTATAATCTCAATCGGATTCAGATTTTTTGCCGACTCTATACAGTTCTTGATATTTTTCTCTTCATTTAATGCAGGAATTATTACTGATATTGTATGCAATAACTATCTCTCCCTTATCTTTCTACCGTCATCCCTGCTTCTTTCCAGTCAGCAAAGAGCGTTTGGTAAATATTTTTATATTCCATCCTCATTAGTTTTCTATACGCCATGTAGCTCCTGATTCCGGCATTACAAAATGTCTACGAACATTTATCCACACAATCACAATTTCTTATGTCTGCCTTATCAGACATAAGGGGCTGAAGCAGCCTTGTAAATAAGACAGACGCCAAGGCAGCACCTGTTAAGGGTCCGCACACGTATACGGTCAGAAATCCATAATGTTTATCAGGAAAAGCTGCGTTTCCCCAACCTGCCATGAAGGCGAACAATCTTGGCGCCAGGTCCCGTGCCGGGTTCAAACCAGCCTGAGTCAAAAGAGCAATGATCGAAATGATAATCGTTACCGTAAGACCTATGAATAGGGGCGCCAGGGATTCGTCGGGCCTGCCTACATTGCATCCCTCTGTCAGGGCAAAAATCATAAAAACGAGGGCAAATGTCCCTACCCCTTCCGCTAAAAAAGCGTTCATTGTTGAAACCGAAGCTATTGTTCTTACCCCAGGATTTGGGTAGAATTCACCAAAGATCATCGCAGTTTTATAGGATTCCGGCAATCCTCTGATGATTCCATGCATTGCCTCATATCCGGCTATAGAATCAGAAAACAGGAGGTAAAGCACTGCCGCTGCTATAAACGCGCCGAAAATCTGGGCTGCAACATAAACAGGCAACTTTTTGTATGACATCCTGCTGCCGATAACCATCGCCAGGCTTACAGCAGGATTCAAATGGGCGCAGGAAAGATGCCTCGTGGCATAAATTGCCAAAGCAACACCAAGCCCCCATATTGCAGCGACCTGGAACAATCCTACATGGGATGAAAACAGAACAGTCACGGCAACAGACCCGCAGCCGAAAAATACAAGGATGAAAGTCCCGATCAGTTCGCCAAAAAAATCTCTTTTAAGCTTCATGCTGTATTTCATTTAACAACAGGAACATCCATCAGAGTCACTGCTTTCTTTGTCAATCAAAGGCGTGGCGCCGCAGCCTGCTAACAATCCGAAATGCCTCTCAAATGTCCCGATTACATGAAAATAATCTCTGAATCTTGTATCAGAGAGCATCAGCGCAGTATTTCCGCAGACCCTTTCAGGTTTGTCCTTCTCAAATACATGAGTTCCATCAAGCATAAATTTAAAAGGCGACTCCTCAACGCCTCCTTTATAGACAGCGATATGGCCATAATCTTCGCAAGCATCCTCAAGTCCCGGAATTTTCCATAGTCGATATGTAATTGAATAAAATGTTATATTGCCGACAAGACTTTTTATCTCTCCATCTTTGATGTCAACAACCCTTTTTGAAATGATCCTCGGATCAGTAAAACCTGATCTTTTGGCAATTCTCTCAAAATCTTTCCAGTAAAGAGCTCCCCCGAGACACTCTCCATAAAGGACAGGGTTTGTTTTCAACTCATCAGGAAGCCGCCTGTCCGCGTATATGTCAGAGAAGTAGAACTCCCCTCCGTCCTTGAGAATTCTATGGGCCTGCCTCATTATATCTTCTTTGTCCTCAACAAGGTTGATAACACAGTTTGAAACTGCAAGGTCAAGAGAGTTTTCCGGTATATGATTTCCGACGTTCTCCACATAATCATGTATAAACCTTACATTTGGATTTTTATACCCAAATCTTTTTGTTTGTTCACCGAGGTATTTAATGGCAATCTCTATCTGCGCTTTGGTCATATCTATGCCGTAAACAAAGCCTTTTTCACCTACAAGTTTTGAAAGTATGTAGCAGTCCCTTCCGGTTCCACAGCCTATGTCCATAGCCGTAATACCTTCAAGT
>Ga0208244_101185_pt1 | contig 15954 bp, 13 predicted proteins | sample SubbioCR12Aug_5A_FD_184828 | JGI IMG/M metagenome (GOLD analysis project Ga0208244, IMG submission 184828) | Serpentinite rock and fluid subsurface biosphere microbial communities from McLaughlin Reserve, California, USA - CR12Aug_5A (SPAdes) | ecosystem: Environmental > Terrestrial > Deep... | reverse complement strand
CTTTGCCAGATCAATCCCAATCGTCGTAAGCTTCATCTCGGTCGCCCCTTTCGTTCAAGTGGTTGTGTCACAACCCCACTTTGGCACATCGATGCCGTCTCAGAAGGGGGCGACCATCCCATTAGTCCCCGCCAGGACGGCGGGGGCGGCTTCAGCGTGACGCGATGACCGCCTGTTCCTGCACGCCGAGGCCGTCGATGCCGAGGCGCAGGGTGTCGCCGGGCACGAGGAAGCGCGGCGGCTTCATGCCGAGGCCGACGCCGGGCGGGGTGCCGGTGACGATGACGTCGCCGGGCAGGAGCGTCATGAAGCGGCTGATGTAGGACACCAGTTCGGCGCAGCCGAAGACCATGGTGGATGTCGAGCCGTCCTGCACGCGCTGTCCGTTGAGTTCCAGCCAGAGGTGCAGGTCCTGCGGGTCGGTGATTTCATCGGCGGTGACGAGCCAGGGGCCGAGCGGGCCGAAGGTGTCGCAGCCCTTGCCCTTGTCCCACTGGTTGCCGCGCTCGAGCTGGTATTCGCGTTCGGAGACGTCGTTGGCGACGCAGTAGCCGGCGATGTGATCGAGCGCCCGGTCGACGGCGACATGGCGCGCGACCGTGCCGATGACGATGCCGAGCTCCACTTCCCAGTCGGTCTTGACCGAGCCGGGCGGCAGCACGAGCGGATCGAACGGCCCGCCGATGCAGGTGGTGGCCTTCATGAAGAGGATGGGCTCGCTCGGGATGGGCATGCCGGCCTCCTTGGCGTGATCGCGGTAGTTGAGGCCGACGCCGACGATCTTGCTGATGCCGGTGAAGGGCACGCCGAGGCGCGGGCTGCCCTTGACGCGCGGCAGCGATTCGGGCGCGATGCTGCGCAGGCTGTTGAGCCCTTGCGGCGAGAGCGTGCCCTGGTCGATGGTCTCGATGGCGACCGAGAGGTCGCGCAGCCTGCCTTCCTCATCGAGCAGGCCGGGTTTTTCGTGTCCGTTCATGCCGTAGCGAACGAGTTTCATCGTGCCTCCCCTGATTGTCCAAAGACCCTGGATTCCCGCTCGGGCGCAGCCCGGTCTATCCTGAGCTTGCCGAAGGGCGGGAATGACGCACTACCAATAGGTTTCCATGCTGATCTGCCCCGGCTCCTTGCGCTTGTGCTTGCGGAATCCGCGCGCGGCCAGGGCGGTGGTGGCGTCCGCCACCATGGCCGGATTGCCGCACAGCATGACGTGGGCGAGGGCGGCGTCGAGGCCGAGGCCGGCGCGCGCTTCGAGGCGGCCTTCGGCGATGGCCTGCGGAATGCGGCCCGGCAGCGCATAGTCGGCCGGCTCGCGGCTGAGGACGGGGATGTAGGTGAAGCGCTTCGGCTCGGCCTCGGCGACCTGGGCGATGGCGCGGCGGTAGGTCAGTTCGTCCGCCGTGCGCGCCGCGTGCACCAGGACGACGCGCTGGAAGCGCTGCCACGGCTCGGGTGTCTTCAGGATGGAGAGGAAGGGGCCGAGGCCGGTGCCGGTGGAGATCAGCCAGAGGTGGATCGCCGGCGGCACCTCGTCGAGGACGAGGAAGCCGTTGGCCTTCGGCGCCACCTGGACGGCGTCGCCGGGTTTCAGCGCGGACAGGCGCGGCGAGAGCGGGCCTTCGGGCACCGTCGAGAAATAGAATTCGAGCAGGGGGTCGCCCGGCACGCTGACGATGGAGTAGGGCCGGCCGACGATTTCTTCGCCGATTTGCAGGCCGAGCTTGGTGAACTGGCCGGCACGGTAGGGCTCGATCGCCGCCTCGATGCGCAGGGAATGCAGCCGGCCGGTCCAGTCGATCCGTTCAACTACGCGGCCTTCGATCCACTGCGCCATGCGGCCTCCGATCGAATTTCGAAAGGGTACTTGCCGGATGTAGGTCGGCCTTCAGGCCGACTTCGGCCGATGTTGTCGGGCTGAAGCCCGACCTACATGGGGCGAGTCAGTCATTTGTCCGGTTCGGGCTTGGGCAATCCGCCCAGCAGCGCCGGGACGGCGCGCTTCGGCCGGTGGTGCGAGCGTTTCGGTTCCGCCGCCGCCGTGTCCTGGGCGCTGACTCTTGACTCGTAGGGCTTGCTCGGATCGAAATCCAGCTTGGGCAGCTTCGGCTTGGCGGGTTCGACACGGCGGGTGGGCGGGCGCTCGCGTTCCCGTTCCTCTTCGTTCCTGCCGCGCGGCTCGCGGCGCGGTGCGGCGGATTTGTCGCGGCTGCTTTCGCTGCGCTCGGGGCGGCCGGCACTGCCGCGGCCACGGCGGCCCTTGTCGGCAGCGGCAGCGAAATCCGGGCCCGGCTCGAAGCCTTGCACGAGCACCTGCTCGATCGGGCGCTTGATGAGTTTCTCGATCTCGGCCAGCTTGCCGCGTTCCTCAGGGCAGACCAGTGAAGTCGCATCGCCCTCCTTGCCGGCGCGGCCGGTGCGGCCGATGCGGTGAATGTAGTCCTCCGGCACATGCGGCAGTTCATAGTTGATGACGTGCGGCAGGTCGTCGATGTCGAGGCCGCGCGCGGCGACGTCGGTGGCCACCAGCACGCGGGCGGCGCCGCTCTTGAAGGCTTCCAGCGCCTCGGTGCGCTGCTGCTGGCTCTTGTCGCCGTGGATGGCCGTGGCCTCGATGCCCTGCTTTTCGAGATAGACCGCCAGGCGGCTGGCGCCGAACTTGGTGCCGACGAAGACCAGCACCTGCTGCAGGCTGCTGGTCTTGAGGATGTGCGCAAGGAGCTGCCGCTTGTGGTCCTGCGCCACGGGGTGCATGCGGTGCGTCACCGTCTCGGTGACGGCATTGCGGCGCGCCACCTCGATCAGCACCGGCGCCTTCAGCATCGAGTCGGCGAGCTTCTTGATCTCCTCGGAGAACGTGGCGGAGAAGAGCAGGCTCTGCCGCTCCTTCGGCAGCATGGCGAGGATGCGCTTGATGTCGGGGATGAAGCCCATGTCGAGCATGCGATCGGCCTCGTCGAGCACCAGCACCTCGACGCTGTTGAAGTTCACGCTCTTCTGCTGCACATGGTCGAGCAGGCGCCCCGGCGTGGCGACGACGATTTCGACGCCGCGCCGAAGCGCCTCGGTCTGCGGCTTGATGTCCACGCCGCCATAGACGACGAGGTCGCGCAACGGGATGTATTTGCCGTAGGTCTGCACGCTCTCGTGCACCTGCATGGCCAGTTCGCGCGTCGGCGTGAGGATCAGCGCGCGCACGGGATGGCGGGCAGGCGAGGGGCTGGTGCTGGCGTGGCGGGCGAGGCGCTGCAGCAGCGGCAGGACGAAACCGGCGGTCTTGCCGGTGCCGGTCTGCGCGCCGCCCATGACGTCCTTGCCGGCGATGACGACGGGGATGGCCTGGGCCTGGATGGGAGTCGGTTCGGTGTAGCCGGCTTCGGATACTGCCTTGAGCAGTTCGGGCAGCAGCCCGAGTTCTTCAAATGTCATTGGTTCTCCTGAATCGGCCTGCGCTGATCGCTCAGCGTACCGGTTCAGGACACGAAAGAATTATTTGGAAACAGGGTCGGGATTGACCGGACAGGTTTGCGAGCGCTAACCGGCGAACGGGCAAACCAGGTGCATTATACCCCCATCTTCAGGAAAGCCCCTGCATGCGCAGGGCGCAGCCGTGCAGGGGACTGGCCGGATCGGCCAGCGCATCCATCACGGTGAGGTGGTTATGGCCGTCGAGCGTGTGGTGGCCGGCGGCGCAGTGCGGCCACGCCGCGCGGATCAGTCCGGTCTGGCGATGGAACTCCGCGCTTTCATGTTCGCCGACCGCGGTATGCAGGGGTACGCTGCGCCGTGGCGTATAGCGCACCGGGCTGGCCTTGCGTGCGGCGCGGCGCGACAGGCGCAGGTCGGACTTGAGGAAGGGCGTGTCCGCGACCGGCTCGAGGTCGTATACACCCGACACGGCGAGTCCGCTCTTGAACAGATCGGTCGGCAGGTCGGCAGCGTAGGCGCGCCAGTCGGCCGCCAGCGTCATGGCGGCGAGATGGCCGCCGGCGGAATGCCCGGCGACATGCAGCCGGTCCGGGTCGGCGCCGAAGCTGCCGGCATTGCGCCAGCACCAGGCACTGGCCGCCAGCGCCTCGCGCACGATGTCCTCGAGGCGGGCGTGCGGCGCCAGCGAGTAGTTGATGAGGGCGACGGCGCCGCCGGCGGCGACGAAGGGCGGCGCGAGGAAGGAGAAGTCGCGTTTGTCGAGCGAACGCCACCAGCCGCCGTGGATGAAGACCAGCAGGGGCGCGCCGGCGCGCTTCGGCGGGAACAGGTCGAGCGTCTGGCTCGGCTTCGGGCCGTAGTAGAAATCGGTTTCGCAGGGATGCGCGTCGCGCACCGCAGCCGAAGATTCCGCCCAGCGCGCGAAGATCTGCGGATGCTCCGGGATGGCGGCGCGGGCGTTGTACTGGCGATCGAGTTCCCTTGGTTTCACACTGCGATGGTAACGCCGTTTTGCCTTGCCATCAGCCGCGGTGCAGCGGCAGCGTGAAGTGGAAGGTGGCGCCGGCTAGCAGCCTGTCGGGCTTTCAACGCACTCACGTTGAAAGCCCGACAGGCTGCTAGGCAGGCAGCATCGCCGTGACCTCGATCTCGATCTTGGCGCCCACTTCGACGAAGCCCGCGACCTGCAGGGCCGTCATGGCGGGAAAGTGTCGGCCGATCAGTTCGCGGTAGACCTCGCCAATCTCGCCGAGGCGCGCGTTGTATTCGTCCTTGTCCTCGAGGTACCAGTTCATGCGCACGATATGCTCGGGTTTTGCGCCCGCTTCGGCGAGAATGGCGACGATGTTGGTGAGCGACTGGCGCACCTGGCCGACCAGGTCGTCGGTCTGGAAGACTTCCTTGCTGTCCCAGCCGACCTGGCCGGCGACGAAGAGCATGCGGCCGGCGGCAGTGACGCCGTTGGAATAACCTTTCGGCCGCGTCCAGCCGGCCGGGTTGAGCATCTGCATCATGTGTCCCTCCTTTTCTTAGTGGTTATTGATGTCGAGTTGTCCCTGCTGGAACGCCTGCATGAGTTCGCGCAGGTCGTCCGGCACGGGTTGCGAGCGCTGGTGGTTGAGATCGACCGAAACCAGCACGAAGCGGGCGCGCAGCCGCTCTTCCTGCTTGTAGCGGCAGTCGACAGTGATATCCATCGAGCTTTTTCCCAGTCGCTCCAGCTTCAGGCCGAGCGTGATGATCTCGCCGATCGTGGAAGTCGCGGAGAATTCGCAATTGAGGCTGACGATGGGGAAGCCCAGCTTGTGCTCGGTGATGTAGCGGGCGTAGTTGACGCCCAGGCCCTGGTTGAACCAGTCCTCCACCAGGCCGTTGAACATGATGAAGTACTGCGGATAGAAGACGATGCCGGCCGGGTCGCAGTGCGAGAAGCGCACCAGCATGTCGCTGTAGAAGGTGTCGCCGAGGATGCGGCAGTTCTGGCTCATGTGGATTGCCTCAGCCGGAAGCGCTGCAGCTTGCCGGTCTCGGTGCGCGGCAGGGCGGCGACGAATTCGACGGCGCGGGGGTACTTGTAGGGCGCGATGGCCTGCTTGACGAAGTCCTGCAGCTCGCGCGCGAGCGCGTCGGACGGCGCGCGGTCCTCGCGCAGCACGACATAGGCCTTGACGATCTGGCCGCGCTCCTCGTCGGGGACGCCGATCACGCCGCACTCGGCCACCGCCGGATGCTGCAGCAGCGCATCCTCGACTTCGGGGCCGGCGATGTTGTAGCCGGCCGAGACGATCATGTCATCGGTGCGCGCCTGGTAGAAGAAATAGCCGTCGGCGTCCATGGAGAAAGCGTCGCCGGTGAGGTTCCAGCCGTCCTGCACGTACTGACTTTGGCGCGCGTCGGCGAGATAGCGGCAGCCGGTCGGGCCCTTCACCGCCAGCTTGCCGACGGCGCCCGGCGGCAGCGGCTTGCCGTTCTCGTCGACGATGCGCGCACGGTAGCCGGGCACCACCTTGCCGATGGCGCCGCGGCGCACTTCCACCGGCGGCGAGGAGATGAAGATATGGATCATCTCGGTGGCGCCGATGCCGTCGATGATCTCGATGCCGCTGGCCTGTTGCCACAGCCGGCGCGTGGCGTCGGGCAGTGCCTCGCCGGCGGAGACGCATTTCTTCAGGCGGCCGATGCCGTCCCTTTGCGCCAGCGGCGCCATCAGGCGCCAGAAGGTCGGGGCGGTGAAGCAGATGGTGGCCCTGAAGTCGCGGATTGTCTGCAGCAGGGTATCGGGCAGCAGCTTCTCGACCAGCACCGTCGCGGCGCCGAAGCGCAGCGGGAAGCACAGCATGCCGCCGAGGCCGAAGGTGAAGGCCAGCGGCGGCGTGCCGCAGAAGATGTCGCTTGCCCTGGGCTTGAGCACCGAGCGCGGGAAGGCGTCGCACATCGCCAGCACGTCGCGATGGAAGTGCATCGTCCCTTTCGGCTGGCCGGTGGTGCCGGAGGTGAAGGCGATCAGCGCCACGTCGTCGGCTGCGGTGTCGACGTTGTCGAAACTGTCCGACTTGTTCTTGAGCAGCGCTTCGAGGGCCGCGGAGCCGTCGCTGTTGAAGGCGACGATGCGCTTCAGTTCCGGGCAGTCGGGCCGCGCCAGTTCCAGTTCATCCAGCAGGCGCGCATCGCATAGCGCCAGGCTGCAGCGCGCCTTGGCGGCAATTTGCGTCAGTTCCTTGGCGCGCAGCAGCGGCATGGTGGCGACGACGATGCCGCCGGCCTTGACGATGCCGAGCCAGCAGGCCGCCATCATCGGGTTGTTCGGTCCGCGCAGCAGGACGCGGTTGCCGGGCACCAGGCCAAGGTCCTCGGTGAGCGCGCGGGCGATGCGGTTGGCGCGCGCGAGCAGTTGACGGTAGGTGCAATGAACCGGGCGGCCAGAGACCGGCGCCCAGATTGCCGGCCGCGCGCCGTGGCCGGCGGCGACCATCTTGTCGAGCAGTTCGGCGGCGCAGTTCAGGCGTGGCGGGTATTTCAGCTCGGGCCGCTCGAAGACCAGCTCGGGCCACTCGCGGCGCGGCGGGAGGTTGTCCCGGGCGAAAGTGTCGACGTGGGCGCTGGGATTCATGGACAAGCCCTTAGGTTACCGGCGGTTTCATTTTCCTGCGGGGTGTGATCAGCCGTCGGTGTTCTGGCTGGCGACGTGCTGCTTGAGCAGCGCCAGCAGAACGTAGAGCTGATCCTTTTCCTTCTCGCCGAGGCCATCGAAGAGATTGACAATCCAGTCCTCGTGCTCGTCGGCCCACTGGCGGAAGACGCGCCGGCCTTCCTTGGTGAGCTTGACGATATAGGCACGGCGGTCCTTCGGGTTGTCCTCGCGCACGACCAGGCCTTCGGCGACGAGCTGGTCGGTGATGCCGGTGACGTTGCCGCCGGTGACCATCATGCGCTTGGACAGCTCGCCCATCTTCAGGCCTTCCGGATGGCGCTCGAGCTGGGACATCAGGTCGAAGCGCGGCAGCGTGGTCTGGAAGTTCACGCGCAGGCGGCTGCGCACGTGCGACTCGATGAGGTTGGTGCAGGCCAGCATGCGCAGCCACAGCCGCAGCGCAAAATGATGGTCGTCGGTGACCCGTGTCTCGTGATCGCTTCTCTGGGTCGGTGGTCGTTGCGCTTTGCTCATTTCATCTCTCCCTGCCTGTTGAGGCGACTGTTTCAAAATAGCGTTGGCTTGGCATTCATGCCCGTAGCGCCAGTTGCGCGGCGCGCGCCAGGTTGCGTTCGAGCTGCGCCTTGCCGGTCAGGTATTGCTTCGGCCATGGGGCTTCCTCATAGCCGATCTGTGCCGCCGCATGCAGCGTCCACGCCGCATCGGCCAGATGCGGCCGGGCGATGGCGCACAGGTCGGCGCGCCCGGCGGCGATGATGGAATTGACGTGGTCCGCCTCGTAGATGTTGCCCACCGCGATGGTGGCGATGCCGACTTCGTTGCGGATCTGGTCGGAGAACGGCGTCTGGTACATGCGGCCGTACACCGGCTGCGCTTCGCGCGTCGTCTGGCCGCTCGACACGTCGATCATGTCGGCGCCGGCCGCCTTGAAGGCGCGCGCCATGTCCACCGCATCCTCCGCCGTGTTGCCGCCCGGCGCCCAGTCGTGGGCCGAGATGCGCACCGTCATCGGCTTTTCCTTCGGCCAGGCGGCGCGCACGGCATTGAAGACTTCCAGCGGGTAGCGCAGGCGGTTTTCCAGCGCGCCGCCGTATTCGTCCGTGCGCCGGTTGGTGAGCGGGCAGAGGAAGCTCGACAGCAGGTAGCCGTGGGCGCAGTGCAGCTCGAGCAGGTCGAAGCCGGCGGCATGGCCGCGCCGCGCGGCAGCGACGAACTGCTCGCGCACCGCCTCCATGTCGGCGCGCGTCATGGCGCGCGGCACCTGGTTCTGCGGGCCGTAGGCGATGGCGGAGGCGGCGATCAGCGGCCAGTTGCCCTGCGGCAGCGGCTCGTCGATGGCCTCCCAGCCGAGCTGGGTCGAACCCTTCGGTCCGGCATGGCCGAGCTGCAAACCGATGGCCGCGTCGCTGTGTGCGTGCACGAACGCAACAATGCGCTGCCAGCCGCGCTGCTGGTCGTCGTTCCAAAGGCCGGCGCAGCCCGGCGTGATGCGCGCCTCCGGCGCGATGCAGGTCATCTCCGTCATCACCAGCGCGGCGCCGCCCAGGGCGCGGCTGCCCAGATGCACCAGGAGGAAGTCCGCCGGCAGGCCGTCGGCGCAGGAATACATGGCCATGGGCGAGACGACGACGCGGTTCTTCAGGGTGAGGCCGCGCAGCTTGAAGGGCGTGAACATCGGCGGCAGCGGCCTGGCCGGCTGCCCGCTTTTCCGCGCAAACCATGTTTCCACGCTGTCCACGTACGCCTTGTCGCGCAGGCGCAGGTTCTCGTGGCCGATGCGCTGGCTGCCGGTGAGCAGCGTGTAGGCGTACTGCTCCGGCTCGAGATGGGCGTAGCGCGCGACGTTTTCGAACCACTCCATGCGATTGCGCGCCGAGCTTTGCAGCTTGAGAGCTTCGAGTTCGCGCTCCTCCTGGTAGAGCGCGAGGGCGTGTTCGACGTTGCGCGGATGCGCGGCAAGGGCCTTGGAGAGGGCGATGGCATCTTCCATCGCCAGCTTGGTGCCCGAGCCGATGGAGAAATGCGCGGTGTGGGCGGCGTCGCCGATCAGCACGATGTTCCCGTGATGCCACTTGTGGCACAGGACGCGATTGAAATTCAGCCAGGCCGAGCCGCGCAGGTGGCGCGCGTTGCTCATCAATTTGTTGCCCTGCAGATACTTGGCGAAGAGCTTCTCGCAGAAGGCAATCGAGCCGGCCTGGTCAAGCTTGTCGAGGCCGGCGGCCTTCCAGGTGTCCTCGTGGCATTCGACGATGAAGGTGCTGGTGTCGCGGTCGAACTGGTAGGCGTGCACCTGGAACCAGCCCCATTCCGAGGGCTCGGTGATGAAGGTGAAGGCGTTGAGCTTGAGGTGGGAGCCGAGCCAGATGTAGCGGCACTTGCGCACATCGATGTCCGGCTGGAAGTGCTCGGCGTACTTCTTGCGCACCAGGCTGTTCACGCCGTCGGCGGCGACGATCAGGTCGGCGTCGACCAGGCGCGGATCGGCGTCATCGGCGATCTCGGCCTCGAAGACCTGCCTGACGCCGAGCGCGGCGGCGCGTGCCTGCAGGATGTTGAGCAGGCGCTGGCGGCCGATGCCGCAGTAGCCGTGGCCGCCGGAGGTGATCTTGCGGTTCTTGAAGAAAACGTCGCAGTCGTCCCAGTGATGGAAGCTGCGGGTGATCTCGTCGTAGCTCTCGGGATCGGCCTCGGCGAAATTTCCCAGCGTGGCATCGGAGAAGACGACGCCCCAGCCGAAGGTGTCGTCCGGCCGGTTGCGCTCGTAGATCGTGATGTCGTGGGCCGGATCGGCCTTCTTCATGAGGATGGCGAGGTACAGACCCGCCGGTCCGCCGCCGATGCACGCGATACGCATTGCCTGTGTTCCTTTCTTACCTGGGGGCTGCCGAGGCCCAGCCTCGAGTTATTTTAAGTTTAAATATATACGGTAACAAAACGCAATGCCCAATGCGAAAAACCCATCAGGAATATCAAGGAACGGTAATATTTAATCGTCAATATATCAGCCTGTCAGGGGCGCACCCTTGAGCCAGGTCAAGCCGATGGCTCGCGCGGACCGCTGCCTGATGAAGCGCCGGGCGATTCATGAAACCACTTCGTTAAGTTGCGCTTAAGCCGCGTCCCCCGGGCTTCGCTTCCATGATGACCAACGGCTGCGCTGCCGCTGGCATTTGCTGCCTCGCCCGTCATTGCCGAGGTTGGCGAAGGCGTCGAGGCGATGGCAGGCAAGGCGAAGAAGATCAAGCGCCAGTCAGGCGCCGTGAAGGTCGTGGGTGCGCTGGAAAAATACGCTGCCCATTTCGATCATCCGGGCTGGCAGCCGCCCAGGCATTGAGCGGGGAAAGTCCGGCAGGCTGCTAGTTGCCGTGCCGGCTGCCGCGCAGCGAGTCGGCCAGCGCTCGCTTTTCCTTCGCGGAAATGCTGACCTTGCCGCTATCGGCAAAAAACAGCCAGAGCAGGCCGCAGTCGATGAGCACCAGCGCCACCTCGATGTAGAGCAGGGTGGCGACGATCTGTCTCTGGGCATTGTCGCCGAAGAGGAAGTAGAAGCCATCGAAGGACGGCAGCGCTGCCTTGGTGATGGCGTAGTAATTCTCGAAAGGCGGGAACAGCAGCACCAGCACCAGGTTGAAGGCCATCAGCCATAGCACGCCGCGCTGGCCCCGGCTGATGCGACGGACTGCGCGACCGGCTCCGTCACGCAGCAACAGCCAGGCGATGCCGGCGTTGATCAGGACGACGATGATTTCCAGGGTAAGGAAGTTGTGATTGAGCAGGGCGTTGGCCGGCGGTGCGCCTATGAAATGGAAGCCGCCGAAGGTCGGGACGTTGCCGCGCGCCAGCGACAGGTAATCATAGGGCGGAAAGGCAATGACCAGGATCAGATTGGCGGCGGCGACGCAAAGGGCAATGGCTTGCTGGCGGTTCATGCTCTGGCCTGCGCCGGTGTGGCCGCCGGCGGGCTTTTCCTCCCCCTGTTCTTGTGCCGGCAAGCGTAGTGGACTTCCCCGCGTAAATCAATCCGGAAGCGGACTGCGCGACAGGGGGTTCGGCGGAAACTACGCGGCGCGATCCTTGAGCCGGCGATCACTGCCCCTGCGGCGTTCCGGGCCGCGGTAGCGCGGGTCGCGGCTTTTGCGCCGGTCGGGTCCCGCGCCCAGTTGCGGATCGTGATGCTCCTGAGCATCCGGGGCCGGATGGATGGCCTTGTAGCCAAGCGTTTTCGAGACTTCGGCCAGTTGTTCCGGCGGCAGGGCCTGCGCCAGTTCAAGGATTCGTTCCTTGGCGAAAAGCTCGGCGCGCCGCGCGCCGTTGAACAGCAGCCAGACGATCAGGGCGTTGGCCACCACCAGGGTGACTTCCAGGTAGAGCAGCGGGATGAAGAAGTTGCGGTGCCGCTTGTCGCCGAGGACGAAATAGAAGCCGTCGAAGTACGGCGCCTCGTATTTCACCATGGAGGGAAACGACTCGAACGGCGGGAAGGCGAGGAGGACGGCCAGATTGGCCACCAGAAAAATGCCGATCGCGCGCATGTAGCGGAACTCGGGCTGCGACCCTTTGACCGGCGGGCGGTCGAGCAGCAGCCAGGCAAGCAGGCCGTTGATGACGACGAACATGATCTGCAAGGTCAGCAATTCATTGTGGATGCGCTTCACGCCAAGGGCGGAAATCAGCGGGTAGAACCCCTCGAAGCTGGGGAAGACGCCGCGGCGAAGGGGATTGTCGAGGAAGGGCGGGAACAACAGCATCAGCGCGATGTTGACCGCAGCGACAATGACAATGATTCTCTGATACTTGTTCATCTCTGTGTGATCCGCCCCGCCGCCGTCCTCTGTTGGCAGGGCTTGCGAGCCCATCGGTTATGTCTATGGCCGAATAATTACCGGCTGTATTTATCCTGAATATTACTGGATCGTTTGTGGGCCAGCAAGGCAGTACCCCAGAAACAAATGCGGGCACTGGTAATTCACGGGCATGTTCCAATCACCTTGTCATGGCGCAGCCTGGCCAGCTCGACTTCCGGCAGGCCGAGCAATTCGCGCAGGATTTCCTCCGTGTGCTGCCCGAGCAGCGGGGGCGGCAAGGCATGCGCGACCGGACTGGCCGACAGGCGCATGGGATTCGCCACGAGGGGCACGCTGCCTGCTGTCGGATGCGGCATGTCGATGCGCAGGCCGCGATGTTGAACCTGCGCATCACCGAACACCTCGCCGAGGCGGTTGATCGGTCCGCAGGGCACGCCGGCCGCTTCCAGCGCCTCGACCCAGGCATGCGTCGTGCGCTGCCTTATTGCCGGTTCGAGCAAGGGGATCAGATCTTCACGGTCGGCCACGCGGGCGCGGTTGGTGGCGAAGCGCGCGTCGTCCGCCAGATCGGCACAGCCGGCCAGCGCGCAGAAGCGGCGGAACTGCGCATCGTTGCCGACGGCGAGGATGATGTGGCCGTCGGCCGTGGCGAAGGTCTGGTAGGGGACGATGTTGGGATGGGCGTTGCCCCGGCGCTCGGGCGCCTCGCCGGTGGTGAGGAAGTTCATGTTCTGGTTGGCCAGCATCGCCACTTGCGCGTCGAGCAGCGACAGATCGATGTGCTGGCCTTGCCCAGTCCGTTCACGGAAAGTCAGCGCCGCCAGCACGGCGACAGTGGCATACATGCCGGTAAACAGGTCGGCCACCGCCACGCCGACTTTCTGCGGACCGCCGCCGGGCGCGTCGTCGCGTTCCCCGGTGACGCTCATCAGGCCGCCCATGCCCTGCACGATGAAATCGTAGCCGGGTCGCGCGGCGTAGGGGCCGTCCTGGCCGAAGCCGGTGATCGAGCAGTAGACGAGTCGCGGGTTGATGGCATGCAGGCTGTCCCAGTCGAGGCCGTATTTCGCCAGGCCGCCCACCTTGAAATTCTCGACCAGCACATCGCACTGCCCGGCGAGCTCGCGCACGATGCGCTGCCCCTCCGGCCGGGCGATGTCCAGCGCGAGGGACTTCTTGCCGCGGTTGCAGGACAGGTAATAGGCTGACTCGCCGGTGTCCCGCCCGGCGGCGTCCTTCAGCCAGGGCGGGCCCCAGGCGCGGGTGTCGTCGCCGCTGCCGGGCTTCTCCACCTTGATGACTTCGGCGCCGAGGTCGGCGAGGTTCTGCGTGCACCAGGGGCCGGCGAGCACGCGTGACAGGTCGAGCACGCGGATATGTGTCAGCGGGGACAGGGGGGCGGGCATGGCGGCGGAGGCGGATGGCTGTCGGTGTAATATACCGGACTTCGTATCCACGATTGGATTCCGCATGTTGCGTCGGATCGCCCTGCTTCTTCTGGCATGCGCTGCGGCGGCCGTCGCGAACGCCGCCAAGCCGCCCGCAGCGCCGGTCGAGATCGTCTTCCGCCACGCCCTGACGGGCGAGTCCGCCGCCCTGCTGGTCGAACTGGTCGACCGCTTCAATGCGCGGAGCAAGTCGGAGAAGGTGACCCTGCAGCACCTGAACATGGTGGCCGATCCGCGCGTGCTGCCGCATATTGCCCTGCTCGAGGACGACGAGCACGAGAAGTTCTTCCAGGGCCATCCGCGCATGCTGCCGCTGTGGAAGGCGCTGTCCCTCGCGCGGGAGCGGATCGATCCGAAGCTGCTGTTCCCGGTGATTGCCGACGTCGTCGACGACAACCGCGGCCGCCTGCAGGCGCTGCCCCTGGCCCTCTCCATGCCGGTGCTGTATTACAACAAGGAGACTTTCCGCAAGGCCGGCCTGGATCCGGCCCGCCCGCCGCTGACATGGTGGGAAGTCCAGGAGGCCGCCGGCAAGATCTACGACATGGATCGCCGCTGTCCCTTCACCTCGTCGAACATGGCCTGGGTGCACCTCGACAACACGTCGACGCAGCACGGCGAGCCGATCGCCAGGGACACGCGGGGCAGCAAGGCCGCGCTGGCGCTCAACAGTCTGGTGCAGGTCAAGCACGTGGCGCTGCTCGCCAGTTGGCACAAGAGCTTCTATTTCCGCTACTTCGGCCGCGGCCGCGAGGCCGACGAGAAATTCCTTTCGGGAGAATGCGGCATGCTGACCAGCGACTCCTCGCTCTACATGCGGCTGCTGCGGCGCCAGCCCTTCGATTTCGGCATCGCCGCGCTGCCGCACCACGACGACGTGCGCGATGCCGCGCCGGGGCGGTTGCTGCCCGACGGCGCCCTGCTCTGGGTGCTGGCGGACAACAAGCGCCAGGAATATGCCGCCGCCGTGCACTTCATCCAGTTCCTGCTGCAGCCGGACGTGCAAAAGGATTGGGTGAGGGGCACCGGCTATCTGCCGATGACGCCGGCGGCCGTCGCGGCGCTGGCGGCCGGCGGCGACGTGCCGCCCGAGATCCTGCTCAGGACGGTCGAGCGCCTGTCCGACCGCAAGTACGCTTCCGGGGCGAAGCCGAAGGCAGTCGCCGGCCTCGGCCGCGTGCGCGCGATTCTTTCCGAGGAGCTCGAGGCCGTCTGGGACAATCTCAAGCCGGCCAAGGAGGCGCTGGACACGGCGGTGCGGCGGGGCAATGTCATGCTGCGGCCGGAGCCGGCCGACGGCACGGTGGTGCGGTGAACTGGGGGCATCCCCGCCTCATCGCCCACCGCTGCGGCGGCGCGCTGGCGCCGGAAAACACCCTGGCCGGATTGCGGGTTGCCGCCGGCCTCGGCTGGCGCGCCGTCGAATTCGACGTCATGCTCTCCGCCGACGGCACGCCCGTCCTCATCCACGACGAAACCCTCGAACGCACCACCGACGGCCGCGGCCGCGTCGCCGACGCCAGCGATGCCGAACTGGCGCGGCTGGACGCCGGCAGCTGGTTCGGCCCGCAGTTTGCCGGCGAGCCGCTGCCCTCGTTCGGCGAAGCCGCCGAACTGTGCCAGGCGCTGGGGTTGTGGGCGAATGTCGAGATCAAGCCGGCTTCCGGCTGCGAAGTGGAAACCGGACGCAAGGTGGCGCAGCAAGCGCGCGAGCTGTGGGCGGGACTGCCCGCGCCGCTGCTGTCTTCGTTCTCCCTCGAAGCGCTGGCGGCGGCGCGCGCGGCCGCGCCCGAGCTGCCGCGCGGCCTGCTGGTGGATGCGCCGCCGGCGGACTGGCTGAAGCGGCTGCGGCAGCTCGGCTGTCTGAGCCTGCATTGCAGCCGGCGGCATTACGGACCAGGCCTGCTCGACGAAGCGCGTCGCGCCGACGTGCCGCTGCTGGTCTACACGGTGAACGATCCCGCTGAAGCCGAGCTGCTGCTGAGCCTTGGCGTGGCGGCGCTGTTCACCGACCGGCTCGACTTGATTCCGCCGCAACAGGCCTGAAGCGCCCTTTCGCGGCGCTGTCGCTCAATCCGCAAAAGTCAGTGCGCAGCGCACGGCGCGGCGCCATTCCGCCATGCGCGCCTCGGCTTGCGCGCGCGGCAGCAACGGCTCGAAGGTGTGCTCGCGCACCCAGTGCGCGGCGATCTCCTCGCGGCTTTTCCAGACGCCAGCGGCCAGGCCGGCCAGATAGGCGGCGCCCAGCGTGGTGGTCTCCTGGATGTGCGGCCGGACCACCGGCACGCCGAGCAGGTCGGCCTGGAACTGCATGAGCAGGCCGTTCGCGGTGGCGCCGCCATCGACGCGCAGGTCGGCCGGCGGTCGGCCGCAGTCGGCCGCCATCGCCGCGACCAGTTCCGCCGACTGGAAGGCGATCGATTCCAGCGCCGCGCGGGCGATGTGCGCTGCAGTGCTGCCGCGCGTGAGACCCGCCAGCGTGCCGCGCGCCTGCGCATTCCAGTGCGGCGCGCCGAGGCCGGCGAAGGCCGGCACGAAGACCACGCCGCCGGCATCCGGCACGCTGGCGGCGAGCGCCTCGACGTCCGCCGCCGACCTGATCAGGCCAAGCCCGTCGCGCAGC
>Ga0208244_101184_pt1 | contig 15982 bp, 14 predicted proteins | sample SubbioCR12Aug_5A_FD_184828 | JGI IMG/M metagenome (GOLD analysis project Ga0208244, IMG submission 184828) | Serpentinite rock and fluid subsurface biosphere microbial communities from McLaughlin Reserve, California, USA - CR12Aug_5A (SPAdes) | ecosystem: Environmental > Terrestrial > Deep... | reverse complement strand
AATATGGCCTGATGCAGGCCTATGCCGAAGGCTTTGAAATCATGCACGCCAAGAAGGATTTCGCGCTTGACCTGCACCAGGTGGCCGAAATCTGGCGGGTGGGCAGTGTCGTGCGCTCGTGGCTGCTCGACCTGACCGCCGAGGCGCTCAAGGGTGACCAGGATTTGAGCGAGATTGCCGGGTATGTATCCGATTCGGGTGAGGGGCGCTGGACGGTCTTTGAAGCCGTGGATTTGGATGTGCCTGCCCCGGTCATCACGCTTTCGCTGCAACAGCGTTTTGTCAGCCGACAGGATGAGAGTTATGCGGCCAAATTGCTGGCGGCCATGCGTAACCAGTTTGGCGGACATGCTGTCAAAAAGGCCGAAAAATGAACGAAACCTGCGAAGCAACCAGCATTGTCATCTTTGGCGCATCCGGCGACCTGACCTGGCGCAAACTTATCCCGGCGCTCTACAACAGCTTTAAAAAGGGACGGCTCTCCGAGTGCGCCAACGTGGTCGGTTTTGCCCGCCGTGATTATGCTGATGATGTCTTTCGCGCCCGCCTGCGCGAGGGCGTGGCCCAGTTCAGCCCGGAAACCTTCGACCCGGAGGTTTGGGAAAAGTTCGCGCCGCGCCTGCATTATTTTCGCGGCAACCTGGATGAATCTGCCGATTTTACCCGCCTGGACGGGTTTTTGCGCGGGCTGGAAGACGGCCCTGCCAACCGGCTCTATTACCTCGCCACCGCCCCGGAATATTACGGCCCGATTTCTGGTCATCTCGGCGCGGCGGGCATGTCGCGCGACGACGAAGACTACAGCGCATGGCGGCGCATCATCATCGAGAAGCCCTTCGGCACCGACCTGGCCTCGGCGCAGGAACTCAACCGCGCCGTTCACGCCGCTTTCGAGGAGCGCCAGGTCTACCGCATCGACCATTATCTCGGCAAGGAAACTTCGCAGAATATCCTGTTTTTCCGCTTTGCCAACGCCATTTTCGAGCCGGTCTGGAACCGGCGCTATGTCAGCAACGTTCAAATCACCGTCGCCGAAAGCGTGGATGTGGGCAGCCGTGCCGGTTACTACGATTCATCTGGCGTTGTGCGCGATATGTTCCAGAATCACCTGTTTCAACTGCTGGCGCTGGTGGCAATGGAGCCGCCCGCTTCCTTTGAGGCAGACGCCGTCCGCAACGAGAAGGTCAAGGTCTTCCAGAGCATCCGCCCGATTGACCTGAACGACACCGTCCGCGCCCAGTATGACGATTACCGCGCCGCGGAGGGCGTCGCCCCTGATTCGCAAACCCCGACCTATGCCGCGCTCAAACTCTTTATAGATAACTGGCGCTGGAAGGGCGTGCCGTTTTACCTGCGCTCCGGCAAAGCCCTGAAACGCAAGACATCCGAAATCATTGTCGAATTCCAGCGCCCCCCGCACATGATGTTTGAACTGCCCGAAAACAGCGACTTCAACCCGAACATCCTGGCGCTGACCATCCAGCCGAACGAAGGCATTCACCTGCGTTTTGAAGCCAAAGTGCCCGATTCAGACCAGGGAATGCGCTCGGTGGATATGGATTTTCATTACCGCGATTCGTTCAAGGACCGCAACATTCCCGAAGCCTATGAGCGCTTGCTGTTGGAGGCGCTGGATGGAGACGCCGCACTGTTCACCCGTTCCGACGGGATTGAAGCCTCCTGGCAGGTGATTGACCAGGTGCTTCACGGTTGGACGGAACAAAACTTGCCGCCGCTGGTCACCTATCCGCGCGGCGCGTGGGGGCCAGCCGAAGGCGACGAATTACTCGTCCGCGCCGGTCACCAGTGGCGCCTGGGCTATATGGATTGAGCGGAAATGCCTGCTGCGATTCTTTCATGAGCTATCCCCGGCAGCGCTGGGTGACTTTGAACCTGAACCGCTCTAACTTTGAAAGAGAAAGCCAAATAACGTGAATTCGGGATAAGGCTTTTGAGTCTGATTTTGCTCAAAAACTTTCACGCAAAGTCGCAAAGTGCGCAAAGAAAAGCAAAAAACTTGGCGGTCTTTGCGGCTTTGCGTGAGAAAAAGCACAACATTTAGCTTGGGATTCTTATCCCGAACTGACGTAAATACAGTCAAACTGCGCCCAAACAAAAACAGCCCCGGTGTGCGAGGCTGTTCTGCATGGTGATCGACCAGGGACTTGAACCCTGAACCCACTGATTAAGAGTCAGTTGCTCTGCCATTGAGCTAGTCGACCGTAGCGGAAAAATATTATACCCCAAAGGAGCCTGGTGTCAAACGAAAATTTTGGCCCCTGTGTCCATTTCTCGGCTGGCTAAAGCCATTTAGTGGTAAAATTTCGGCCACGCCCTCGTAGCTCAGTGGACAGAGCGTTGGCCTCCGGAGCCAGAGAGCACGGTTCGAGTCCGTGCGAGGGTACAGGGTAAAAATAGACCGCGCGTTTTGCGCGGTCTATAATTTTAATTTCACGGCGCTGCCCATGCGTACCGTTTTGCTCTCTCCCTGCGAACGCAGCGGCAGGACAACGTGGAAACTGCTGCCGGGGCATTTCTCCTCGTCGTAGCCTTCGCTTTCGACCCAGATGCGCCCGCCGTGGGCGTTGACGATGCCGCGCGAAAGCGCCAGCCCCAGCCCCGCGCCGGAGCCTTTGAATTTGGTTTTGCCGGTCGAGTGTTTGTTGAGTTTATCGCCTGGCTGGTAAAACTTGGTGAAGATGATTTCCTGCAGGTCCCTGTCCACACCGACGCCGGTATCGCTGACCGTGATTTCGACGCCGCCCTCGGGCAGGTCGCGGTTGTTGGGCGGCAACTGCCTGCCGGTGATGGTGATTTTGCCGTTGTTGGGCGTGAACTTGATGGCGTTCGCCATCAGGTGATAGAACAATTTGCGCATGGTGTTCGGGTCGGCTTTGATGGCCGGCAGTTGCGGCAAATCGATGCTCAGGGTCTGTTCGCGCTCGGTCAGGGTTGAGGCGAACTCCTCGGCCACGGAGCGCGCCAGTTCGGTCAGGAAGACGTCCTGGCGGTGCAGTTCGAGGGCGCTGGCGTCAAGTTGGGCGATGTCGAACATCGAATCCATGATTTCGACCTGGCGCAGGGTCGATTTGTGAATGCCCCTGACCAGCGGGCGCACCTGTTCGGGCAGGGAGGTGTCTTCGAGCAGCATTTCGGCATAGCCGCGCGCCACGGTGAGCGGGGTGCGCAGTTCGTGCGAGGCAATGCTGATGAAGTTCGATTTGGTCGTCTCGAGGCTGGCCAGGTCGTGGTTGGCCTTGTCGAGGAAGGCGTAGGCCTCGCGAATCTGGTTGTTCAGTTTGCGCAGGTTTTCGACCAGGCGCGCATTTTCGAGCGCGACCCCGGTTTGGCTGGCCATGGCCGCCAGCAGGTTCAGGTCTTCCTCGGTGTAGCGCGACCCGGAGCCTTTCGGGCCAAAAGCCAGCAGACCAATCCACTCGCCTTTGGCGTAGATGGGCACATAGACATCGATGCCCAGGCCGCTCATCCAGCGGCGCTCCTCGAGGGGCGCATCCATAAAGGCCGGGGCAAAGTCGACGTCGTATTGCAGCAGGGCCTCGTGTTCTTCGATGAAAAACTTGACGATTGAACTATCTTCTGAAAACGATGCGCCGCCACCGGGCAGGCTGCCCGCCCCGCGAATGGCCGTCAGGCGGTAAATTTTCTTCTCGTTCGCGCCGATTTCAGGGTCGACCAGGAACAGGGTGCCCTTTTTGATTTCGAGGGCTTCCATAATCAGGCCGACCGCCACCGTCGCCAGTTTTTCAAGGTCGAGAATGTTGCTGATGCTGGTCGAATACTCGCGCAGGGTTTGGGTTGCGTCGTAAGATTCGAGGCTGAATAGTTGGTTATAAGTGTTGCGTACCGCGCCCAGCAGGGGGGCAAAGACCAGCGAAATCAGCACTGCTACCCCGGCCCCGGCCAGCAGTGGGTTGAAATTGATGCTGCCTACCAGGGCAGCCTGGGCAGCCCAGAAGATGCCCACATAAGCCAGCATAATCAGCACCGCAGAGGTTAGGTAAATCAGGAATTGGCGGCTGATGTCGCGCAGGTCGGGCAGGTGTCCGCGCAGGATGATGAAAGCCAGCGCCAGCGCGGCCCCAATTCGCAGGGCGTTTCGCAGGACGTTGACGCGGAAATCGGGAGAGTAAAACAGCAGGATGTCGTTGGCCAGCACCAGCGCGACCACCACGACCCAGTAGGCCATGCGGTTGCGCAAAATGGGCATGTGCGCCTTGCGCACGGCGTTTTGCAGGAAGAAAATCGCCAGGACGGCGAAAACAATCCATGAGATGAAAACCAGCAGCAGGTCTTTCAGTACCACCAGCGCAACCGCCCAGCCCAGCGCCAGCCAGAAGGGCCAGTTGCGCGCCAACGGCACCGAGGCGGCTCGAATCATCTGCGCCAGGAGCAGCACCAGCAGCACCGAGCCGAACTGCTCGATAAAGACCAGCAGGCCGGCTTCGAGGGCCAGCCAGCCCAGGCGCGTGGCGGCGGTTACCAGTTCGAGCAGCAGCCCGACCAACAAAAAAACCGACAGGTAATCTGTCAGTTGTTCAGGGTTGCGCAAACGCCGAAGGGCAATAAAAAGCAAGACCAGGTAGGGCAGTACCGGCAAAAATACCAACAGAATTGGGAGGTAAGACTCAATAACACCCATACCTCCCAAGTATAACCGAAATCGGCCCGGCTTTATTTCCGCAAACGAGTTTGAGCGGCTATAATAGATGTAACAAAATGCAGGAGGACCCCATGGCAACCTACGAGTTTCATGTTTCGCGCAAGGCACGCCTGAAATACCAGTTCGATGAGGAACTTTTTTCGACAGACGGACGCGCCGTTGTCGCCAATTTCGAGGCGGCCAGGCGTTTTGCCGCCAAAATGTCGGTCGGACGCGCCGACCCGGTGCCTGCCTCCGATATAAACGCCATGGGCCTGCTCGACGAGGTCATGCACCTGCTGGTGCGCCATTATGAGCGCCAGAATCCGGGTTTCCTGGCGCGGGCCTTGGCGGCGCTGAAAGAGGACCTCGGCGAGGGCATGCTCGACGCCAGCCTGTACCGATTCAGCGATGAGTTCCCGCCCCTGGCCGTTTACAAAAACCAGGTGACAGCCGCCGACTACCTGAACGGCAAAACCGAGGGCGGCGTGCCGCATCGCCAGACCACGCTCGAGGAAATGCTCCTGCTGAATGTGACCAACCTGAACCCGGCGGTGCAGCCTTACAAGGAATTGTTCGACGACAAATCGCTGCGCCAGGCCAGCGCCTACGAGAAAATCGTCGGCGGGTTGGATTCGTTCCTGAAACGCGAGCCAGGATTCGGGGGGAAGGGTTCCGGTGAAAGCCTGCTCGATGTGTTGAAAGCCCCGGCAGCGGCATCGCCTTACTCGCTGGCCGGACAGCTCGAGTTTATCCTGCAAAAATGGGGTGACCTGCTCGGCCAGGATTTTGTCCTGCGCCTGTTGCGCGGCATGGACTTTGTCAAGGAAGAGATTATCCGCCACACCGGGCCGGGCGGGTTTCGCGGCAGTGAGCCGTTGCCGACCTACGGCGTTGGCGAGAATGAGTACGAACGCTTCAGCCCCGACCGCGAGTGGATGCCGCGCCTGGTGCTGATTGCCAAGAACGCCTACGTTTGGCTCGACCAGCTTTCGCGCCAGTATGGACGCGAGATTACGCGCCTCGACCAGGTGCCGGACGAAGAACTGGCCCTGCTGGCCCGGCGCGGATTCGGCGGCCTGTGGCTGATTGGCCTGTGGGAACGCAGTTGGGCCTCGCGCGAAATCAAACAGCGCATGGGGCAGTCTGACGCGGTCGCTTCGGCTTATTCGCTCTACGATTACGATATTGCCTACGAACTGGGCGGCTGGGAAGCGCTCAACAACCTGCGCTGGCGCGCCTGGCAGGCCGGGCTGCGCCTGGCGGCGGACATGGTTCCGAACCACATGGGGGTCGACTCGAAGTGGGTCATCGAACACCCCGATTGGTTCCTTTCGCTGCCCCACTCGCCTTACCCCAATTATGAATTTAACAGCGGCGACCTTTCGCGCGATTCGCGGGTCGGCATTATTTTGGAAGACCATTACTACAACCACTCAGACGCGGCGGTGGTTTTCAAGCGCGTTGACCGCTCGACGGGCGAAGTGCGTTACATTTATCACGGCAACGACGGCACCTCGATGCCCTGGAACGACACCGCCCAACTCGACTTCCTGAAAGCCGAAGTGCGCGAGGCGGTTATTCAGACCATTTTACATGTGGCGCGCAACTTCCCGGTCATCCGCTTCGACGCGGCCATGACGCTGGCCAAGAAACATGTCCAGCGCCTGTGGTTCCCCGAACCGGGCGCGGGCGGCGCGATTCCATCCCGCGCCGAGCACGGACTGACGCGCGCCGATTTCGAGGCCGCCATCCCGAACGAGTTCTGGCGCGAGGTGGTCGACCGCGTGGCCGCCGAAGTTCCCGATACGCTCCTGCTGGCCGAGGCCTTCTGGATGATGGAAGGCTACTTTGTGCGCACCCTCGGCATGCACCGCGTGTATAACTCGGCTTTCATGCACATGCTGCGCGACGAAGACAACGCCAAATATCGCCAGTTGATTAAGAACACGCTCGAATACGACCCGCGCATTTTGCAGCGCTATGTCAATTTTATGAACAACCCGGACGAAAAAACCGCCGTGGAGCAATTCGGCAAAGCCGACAAATATTTCGGCGTGTGTGTGGTCATGGCGACCATGCCCGGCCTGCCGATGTACGGACACGGCCAAATCGAGGGCTTTGCCGAGAAATACGGCATGGAATACCGGCGCGCCAAGTGGACCGAAACCGTCGACGAGGGCTTCATCGCTTACCACGAGCAGGTCATCTTCCCGCTCAACCACCGCCGCCACCTGTTCGCCGGGGTCGAGAATTTCTGGCTGTACGATTTCTTTAGCCCTGCAGGGTTTGTTAATGAAGATGTGTTGGCTTACTCGAACAACCAGAACGGCGAGCGCAGCCTGGTGATTTACCACAACAAATACGCCCAGGCCAGCGGATGGGTCAAGACCTCGGTCGCCAGCCTGGTGGATGGCAGCCTGACCCAAAAATCGCTGGTCGAGGGCCTGGCCCTGCCCGGCGGCGGCCTGGACTTTGTCATCTTCCGCGACAACATGACCGGGCTGGAATACATGCGCTCGTGCAAGGAAATGGCCGAGAAGGGCCTGTATGTCGAACTGGGCGCGTACAAGTGCCACGTCTTCCTCGACTGGCAAATTGTGCATGGCGAGCAGTGGGCAAAAATCCATGCCGGGTTGAACGGGGCGGGCGCGCAGTCGGTGCAGGCCAAATTCGAGGCGCTGTTCGGCAAACCGGCCCAGGCCGAGGCCACGCCCGAAAAACCGGCCCGCAAAAAACGCGCTGCCGCAACCAAAAAACCGGCATCGAAAGCCAAAAGCGCCAAATCGGCCAGCGAAACCGAGCCGTTGAAGCCAGCCCGCAAGAAGCGGACGGTGAAGGGCGAGGCGGGTTAGGAATGAGGCCAATACGGGATGCTGTGCAGAAAAACTTGCATAACATCCCGTATTAGCAGTTTATATGGAAATATTCTGTCTAATACATAGGTTGGGATGCTGGCACACACGTTGATAATTTATGAGCATTTCTTCTAATATTGCACTAGCCAACGCATTTGGGAAAGTAGGGTTAGACTATTTCAATTGTAAAGAGCAATTGAAACAGTCTCATCCAAACTGGAATTATGACAGTGACACAAGAATATCTGTTTTCTCAAAATGCGCCAATGTGTTTGGAAGTGTAACTTTAGGAATGAACTTTATTATGTTCAACTTGACAAGTGATGAGTGGTGGCAATCAAAATCCGAGCAAAAAATCCCTGATGAACTTATCAAACATTCAATACATGAGTTTGATGTTTTTTTAAAAATTAGTTTTTTCCATTTGTTTTTTTCTTCCATTGAAAGTTCAATTAGAGTCATCGTTCAGGCACTTGACCCACAAGCGTGTGACAATGGAAGAAGCGACTTCAAAAATCTGTATTCTTGGTTATTAAGCAGGCTGAAACTTTCAAAGTGGAATAATTTATTAGACCTGTTGCGCTGTATCCGAAATACTATTCACAATAATGGGGTATATTTCCCGAAAAGCGGCAAAAACGAGAAAATCTCTTATAAAGAAATTGAATACAATTTTGTTGTAGGAAGTAAAATTAGCTTTACATGGGAACAACTTTTAGAGTTTACAAGTGATGTCAAAGACATGCTTCTCGAAATAATTGAAAGTCCAGAAGTGGCTTCACATGCGATTATTGGAGACCCGTTTTCCCAATAACCTTAGGCATTAAAAGCGCTCAACAAAACGATCTCATACACCCGCCCCCCACGTGCTCCTGCCGGGATAAAAAACGGGTATGAACCGCACAAAACAAAGAAGGAACGCGAAAAAATAGCTATTTTCAGCCCGATTAATTCCGGCGGACTAAAGTCCTGCCTCAGTTCGTGGAAGTCGAATGAATCCGACTTGTTGTGCCAGCCCGAAGGGCTTTCACGACATGAGGCAGGGATTTATCCTGTCTGCCGTAGATGTTGAAAAAGACATTATGAACATCAATTTGACAAACGTGAACTGGTTTTCAGCATTTTGGCTTGGCATTGTTGCTATCTACTTCTTATGGCTGGGGTTTCGCCGAGGTATTCGATTCTTCGACCATGAAAACAGTTATAGCAAAAAAGAAAGGCTGCTTGATGGTTTCTTGTTGGCTTTCAACATAATTACAGTTGGATTTTGTGTTTTATTGGCAATAAGCCCCATAAAACTATGGCTCGCAATGATTCCAATCGGATTTGCACTATTTATCGTTGTCATTCCAGTTGTGCTTTTGGGTAGTTATTATCATCTTTTCTTTGTTTCTGGTTACATGCCCAAAAATAACGACGTTCAGACTAGCTATAATTTGCCACCAAAAAAATCAGAAAACAAGATGGCCTGGTTCGAATTTGCACCTTTTGTGTTCATTGTTGGCTGGTTCGTGTTTTTCGTGATTAATAGGTAATGAACTATTGGCAATTTTTCTTTGCGATAGCAGGTAGACCCCATGCAAAACCGCATCCTCGACTGGCCCAACTGCAAAAACGTCCGCGACCTGGGCGGGCTGCGCGCGCTCGACGGGCGCGTGTCCCGTTTCGGGGCAATCGTCCGCGCCGATACGCCCTCGCGTTTGAGCGAATCGGGCTGGGCCGCGCTGTACGCCTACGGCGTCCGCACCATCGTCAGCTTGCGCACCCACGGTTTGACGGAACCTGAACTCGACATCCGCCCGCCTTACGCCGATATAAACATCGCGCGGGTGGAGATAGAAGACGTCACCGACCCGCAATTTCGCCAAAAATGGGCCAGTTCCGATACGTGGTGCACCCCGCTTTATTACAGCGATGCCCTCCAGCGCTGGCCGCAGCGTCACGCCGCCGCCATTTCCGCCATCGCGCAGGCCGGGCCGGGCGGCGTCCTGTTCCACTGTGTTCGCGGCGTCGACCGCACCGGCATCATCGCCCTGCTGCTGCTCTCGCTGGCCGGGGTCAGGCCCGACGACATCCTGGCGGATTACGAACTGAGCGCTGACCCCGAGCGGGAAGCGATTCTGGCGCGGGAAAATTCCTCGCTGCGCGAGGCTTTCCTCGGCCCGCTGGACGGGCTGGATGTCGAATCCTACCTGCTCGCGGGCGGGGCCAGCCGCGGCGATTTGGCCGCCATCCGCGGGCGGTTGTTGGGGCAGGCGTAAATCATGCGAAGCGGGTATAATTCAGCCGTGCGACAGGCTTGAATTTTTTTGGATAAGATCAGGTGGAAAATGCAGAACAGTTCAAACCCGGAAGAAAAACACGATAAAAAGCAACCCTTTCAATTATTGCGCTACTTTTCCATCACAAGCCTGGTTGCTTTTGTGTTGATTGCGGTTTCGCTGGTGTTCTTTTACCGGCAAATTGCCATCGGCGAGTTGCTGGTGATTGGCGAATCAAAGAACGTTGCCATCACCCAGGCGTTTTCAAATGTCATCTGGCCGGAGTTTGAACCTTTCCTGACCTCGGCGTCTACTCTCAGCCCGGATGAAATCCGCGCCCACCCTGAGACGGCCCGCCTGCGCCAGGCCATCGCCGCCCAAACAAACGGGCTTTCGATTATCAAAGTCAAAATTTACGACCTGAACGGCCTGACCGTTTTTTCGTCGGAAGAAGCCCAAATCGGGGAAGATAAAAGCAGCAATGCCGGTTATCTTGCCGCAGTTGGCGGAAACGCCGCCAGCGAATTAACTCACCGTGATACCTTCAGCGCCTTTGAAGGCGTGATAGAAGACCGAGATGTCATCTCAAGTTATATTCCGGTTCGGGGCGCAAATTCCAGGGTCGAAGGTGTCTTTGAAATCTATGACGATGTGACGCCCCTGCTGGCCGTTATCTCAACCGCCCAGCGCAACATCGCCATCGGTGTGACGGCGGCCCTGGCCCTGCTTTATTTCATCCTGTTCCTGCTTGTCCGCCGGGCCGACAGCCTGATACGCCAGCAATTCATCGAGCAAAAACGGGCCGAGCAGGAAATCCAGGCTGCTTACAAAAAGGAAGAAAGTGTCAATGAATTCTTCCGGTTTACCCTGCAGAATATTATCGATTACGTCAACCGCGATAACAGCAAAGAACTCATGCTCTCTTACCTGACACAGATACAACAACAATTCGATGAGTTGAAATACTGGATTCCCAAAAAGGATCAAGACCCGCGCGAATCAAACGAATCTGGAAAGTAATCGCCCCAGATTGCTGAAAACAATAGCCCCGCGCCCCTAAAAGGCTGGGGCTTTTTTCTTCCAAGGAAAACATGATGATGAAACGCTTGACAATCAAACCTTACCTGCTGACCCTCGTCCCCTTCGTCGCGCTCGATGCGCTCTGGCTCGGCCTGATCGCCCCGCAGTTCTACCGCGCCCAAATCGGGCACTTGATGGCCGAACAGGTCAACTGGCCCGCCGCCGCGCTGTTTTACGCGCTCTTCATCGCCGGGATGGTCTTCTTCGTCACCGGCGCGACCATCCGCAGTGGGGACTTGCGCCAGGCCATCCTGCGCGGCGCGCTTTTTGGCTTCATCACCTACGCCACCTACGATCTGACCAACCAGGCCACCCTGCGCGACTGGCCCATCCTGATGACCGTTGTTGACATGGCCTGGGGGACGACCCTCGGCGCGGTCACCGCTCTGGGCGCGACCTGGCTGGGACGTAAAGTGTGACAGAAACCGTTCTCTGAAAGTAATCCGCGCTTCTGAAGTCGGCTCGTACCCATATTGCCGCCACAAAATGGATTAAAATCAGCCTGTCAGGTTGCCTTCGCGCATCTTGAGAAGAGTGCTTGGGGGAGATTTAGAATTTTTATGCCAAAAACCGAATAAAAACCGTGAAACCTTCGTTAAGTATGTGAGAGTAGAAAGAAAGGAACAGCAAGTGGCAATTGCCCAGGCGGAAACCGAAGCAGCGCTGATCGCAAAAGCGCAGACCGGCGACCGCAGCGCCTACGGAGAACTTGTCCGCCAGCACCATCAAGGAGTGATCGACGTGGTTTACCGCATGTGCGGCGACACCCATTTGGCGGAAGACGCAGCCCAGGATGCATTCATCCAGACCTGGTTACACTTGCCATCTTTCCGGCCCGGCACCTCCCTGCGCAACTGGCTCTATCGCATCGCCGTCAACGCCGCCCTCGACACCCTGCGGCGCGCGCCAAAAACGCCTTTTGTCGACCTTGAAACCCTGGCCATGCCAGACCCGCAGGCCGGCCCCGAAGCCGCACTTTTACAAAAGGAACGCAGTCTCGCTGTCCAAAAGGCGCTCTCATCCTTGCCCGAAGCCAGCCGGGCCGTGCTGGTACTGCGCGAATACGGCAGCCTGTCTTACCAGGAAATTTCTTCGGCGCTTGATATTCCGCTTGGCACGGTCATGTCACGCTTGAATTATGCCCGTGAGCGCCTGAAGGAAATCTTGACCCCGGATTTTATCGATATGGAGATGGAATATGTCTGATCACGTTACCCAATGGCTGGGCGCCTATCTTGATGGAGAACTTCGCGGCGCGCTTTTACGCCAGGTCAGCAATCACCTTGAAAACTGTGACCACTGCCAGGTTGAACTGGATGAGATGCGGGGACTCTCCGCGCTGCTGCACGAGGCCGCACCGGTTGGCGATTTCCTGCCGACAGAACGTTTCGTCGCCAACCTTAACCTTAACCTGCCTCGCCAGACCGAAGCGACTCAAACCCGCAAGGTGGTCGAAATTGGCTGGTGGCTTATCCCGGCTGGGGTCATCGCCACCTGGGTTTTCGTCCAGGTCACCTTTCAGCTCAGCGCGCTGCTGATGACCGTCTCCAATATCGGCCTTTTCGGAGACAGCCTGGCCTGGCTCTCACTGAGCGGCACCCGCCAGACCGCCTGGTTTGGCCTGTTGCTGAACACCTTTGGCAATTCGGCTGGAACGCTGGCCTTAATCAACAGCATCGACCTTTTCATCCAAGACCTGACCCGCCATTTTTTCTGGCAGGCAGCCCTGGGGCTTGTCTATCTGGCCTGGCTGGTACGCTGGTGGCTTGGTCAGCAAAATCAGACCACAACCGCGGGGAACTTCTCCCGTTCATGATTGTGTACCCGTTTCAAAAGAGCTCTGAATAACCGTTCGAATGTAAGACCTATCTCAAGGAGTGTGTAATATGTTGGATGTAAAAAAGATTCTAAAACGTTCCTGGCATATCCTGTGGAACTACCGTACCCTGTGGATTTTTGGCTTCATCCTGGCCGTGGCCGTGGGTGGCAACAACTTTGGCAACAACAGCAACTATTCTGCCAACGATGGCCGGAATGACCAATCCGATGGAATCCATACCTCGGGCGATTGGGAAGACCTGCAAGGCGACACGTTCACTGAAAAGCTGAACGATGCATTTTCCAGGCTCGGTGACGGCATTGCCCAACTGCGCGCCGAATACCCGGTCGAGTTCCAGATGGGAATCGCGCTTGCGATCACCTTCTTCGTCACCATCCTTATTCTCAGCGTTTTGATGGCAATCCTGCGCTATGTGGCTGAAACGGCCACCATCCGCATGGTGAGCGAATATGAACAGACCGGTGTCAAAGTTGGCTTCCGCCAGGCTTGGAAGTATGGCTGGTCGCGCGCCTCCTGGCGGCTGTTCTTCATCAACTTCATCGCGCACCTGCCCGCCTTGTTCATGTTCGTGCTGGTTGTCCTGGTCGCCTGGTGGATTATCTCCGCTGCCCTGGGCGGCGTGGAGTCCGCCCTGATTTCCAGCCTTGTCGCCGGAATTGGCCTGATTTTCCTGTTCGGCTTTGTCACCACCATCCTGATGTTGCTGCTCTACATCGTGCGTGACTTCGCCTGGCGAATCAGCGTCCTTGAAGATAAAGGTGTCATGGAATCCATGCGTCAGGCCAGCGCCCTGGTCAAACGCAACTGGAAAAATGTCGGGCTGATGTGGCTGGTTGTCCTCGGTCTCAAGATTGGCTGGACGATTGTATTCTTCGTCCTGATGTTTCCGCTGCTGGCCGTTTCGATACTCACCGCGGTGGGTGGCTTGCTGGCCGCGATCCTGCCGACCCTGGCTGCCGCCGGAATCGCCAGCCTGCTTTCCGCGCCGGGCTACTGGCCCTGGGCCTTCGCCGCAATCATCGGCCTGCCGCTCTTCTTCGTCGTGACCTTCTCGCCCATCTTCCTGGTGGCTGGCTGGGCCGAGATTTATCAATCCAGCACCTGGACCCTGACCTACCGCGAACTGAAAGCCATCGAAACGGTTGCCCCGGCGGTTGTTGAGGCAGAGTAGTGATTTGCAAGTCTTAAAAAGAGGCCAGTCTCGCCAGAGATTGGCCTCTTTTTCATCCACACCTTGGAATATGCTTGAACGAAAAACAGTAAAATTACCCAAACCATTCGATACTTTACATGATAAAAACGGAACAGCCCCCCTGAGTAGCGTTGGCAAAACGTGATAGAATACCCGTTCTATGAAAGTAATTCGCGCATCTGAAGTTGGCTCGTATTTATACTGCCGCCGCGCATGGTGGTATCGCCTGCGCGGGGTCGAACCTGCCAACCGGGCCGAAATGGCCGCCGGGACGGAACTGCACCGCCAGCACGGACGCAGTGTCCTGTCTGCCGCATTCCAGGCGGGCCTGGCGTGGATTCTGCTGCTGTCGGCGCTGGCCCTGCTGGCCTGGCTCGGACTCGAAAGCCTGCTGGCTGGCTGATGCTTTACCTCGCGCTGGCGCTCGTCCTGTTGGCTTTTTACCTGCTCTGGCAGTCCGGGCGCGCCCGCCGCGCCGCCGGGCTTCCGGGTGGACGGGTCGTCTATAGCGACACCCGCGCCTGGGGCAAGAGCGACCGTCCGCTCTACGCGCCGGGCCTGGCCCTGACCGGCAAACCCGATTACCTCGTCGAGCAGGACGGCCGCATCATCCCGGTCGAGGTCAAATCGGGGCGCGCGCCGGAAACCCCCTACGATTCGCACATCTACCAGTTGGCAGCTTACTGCCTGCTGGTCGAAAAAGCCTACGGCAAGCGTCCGCCTTACGGAATCATCCACTATACTGACCGCGATTTTGCGATTGATTACACCCCGCAACTCGAAAGTTCCCTGCTCGACCTGCTGGCCGAAATGCGCCGAGACGAGCGCCGCCCCGATGTGCCCCGCTCGCACGAAAGCGCCGCCCGCTGCCGCGGCTGCGGATTCAGGCAGGATTGCGATGATGTACTTTAATGGCGGTCGTTATTGTATAATCAGTCCATGACCGACCTGCGAATAGCGATAGTTGCCCACCCCAAACTGGCCGATGCCATGCGCGACGCTGGCCTGGCTGCCGAATACCTTGGCAAAAAGGGAATCCAGGTTTCGCACGGCTCACTTTACGACGAAGAACTGCGCCGCCGGGTCAAGACCGGCGAGTTCGACGTGGTGGTCGCCATGGGCGGCGACGGAACAATCCTGCGTGCCGGACACCTGTGCGCGCCCTGCGATGTCCCCATCTTGGGCATGAACAAGGGCCGCCTGGGTTTCCTGTTCCAAATTGAAGACCAGGGCTGGGAGCACACCCTCGACCAGTTGCTGACCCGTGATTACTGGATTGAAAAACGGATGATGCTCAGTGCCGAACATTTTCGCGCCGGTGAAATCCTGGGTTCGTGGCAGGCCGTCAACGATGTTGTGGTTGCGCGCGGCAGTATGATGCGCCCCATTCACGTCAAGGCCAGCGTCGACGACCAGTACCTGACCACCTACGTCTGCGACGGGCTGATTGCCTCAACCGCCACCGGCTCGACCGCCTACGCCCTGGCCGCCGGGGGGCCAATCCTGCCGCCAGAACTGCGCAATATCCTGCTCATTCCGATTGCCCCGCACCTTTCGGTCGACCGCGCCGTGGTGCTTTCGGAGGGCGCCACCGTCAGCATGACCGTGTTGAGCGAAAACAGCATCATGAGCATCGACGGCCAGACCCCCATCGGCATGGACGAAAACGACCGCATCGATGTGCGCGCCGGCGAGAACATCGTCAAATTCATCCGCTTTGGCGACCCCGACTACTTCTACCGCAACCTGACCGCCCACATGAACCAGAATATCAGTATAGGACTGCCCCGATGAGCGAAGCGACTCTTTATTGCGCCAACCACCCGACAGTCGAAACCGTCTTGCGCTGTAAAAAGTGCGAGAAACTGATTTGCGTCAAATGCGTCGTGCGCACTCCCACCGGCTACCAGTGCAAGGAATGTGTGCGCGGCCAGCAAAAAATCTTCGAGACCAGCAAATCCTACGACTACATCACGGGTTTTGTGACCGCCGCACTGCTCTCGGGTCTGGGCAGTTTTCTCATCAGCCTGGTGGGTTTTATCGGCTTTTTCGGCCTGCTGATTGCCTTTATCGCCGCGCCGACCATTGGCG
>Ga0208244_101183_pt1 | contig 15993 bp, 15 predicted proteins | sample SubbioCR12Aug_5A_FD_184828 | JGI IMG/M metagenome (GOLD analysis project Ga0208244, IMG submission 184828) | Serpentinite rock and fluid subsurface biosphere microbial communities from McLaughlin Reserve, California, USA - CR12Aug_5A (SPAdes) | ecosystem: Environmental > Terrestrial > Deep... | reverse complement strand
TACGACCTTGCGTGTGGGGCTCTGGCCATACAGCAGCGCATCCATTCGTCCTCACTTCCTCTTCGACAAACCCTCGAGGAATGGTGTGATGAGATCGATCGGAACGGGGAAAACGGTTGTCGAGTTGTTCTCGGTCGCGATCTCGGCGAGCGTCTGGAGATAACGAAGCGTTAATGCACTCGGTTGCTCGGCCAAAATCTTCGCAGCGTCTGCGAGTCTTTGGGAAGCCTGAAATTCGCCTTCGGCGGCTATGATCTTGGATCGACGTTCACGCTCGGCTTCAGCCTGTTTGGCCATCGCCCTCTGCATCTCCTGCGGAAGATCAACATGCTTCACTTCGACGTTGGAGACTTTGATTCCCCACGGCGCTGTCTGGTGGTCAATGATCTCCTGCAATTGCATGTTGATTTTTTCGCGTTCGGAAAGAAGATCGTCGAGTTCGGATTGGCCGAGCACGCTGCGGAGTGTCGTCTGAGAGAGCTGCGATGTGGCAAAGAGGAAGTTCTCCACCTCGACAATCGCCTTTTCCGGAAATACTACCCGAAAATAGATAACGGCATTCACCTTCAGGGAGACGTTATCTTTGGTGATGACATCCTGAGGAGGGACATCCATCACGACAGTCCGGAGGCTCACCTTCACCATCTTGTCGATCAAGGGGATGAGAATGATCAATCCGGGTCCCTTCACTCCAATCAATCTTCCAATCCGGAATACTACACCGCGTTCATATTCTCTGAGGATCCGGATCGCATTAGCTGCGACGATGACGAGAAAAATGAAAATAATAACAAAAACGGTCGGAAAGGCAGGTGCCATGGTCTTACCCTTTCTACATTACTTGTTTGTTTGATTTCTCCACTTTGAGGACAAATCCTTCAATCGCAACAACGGTAATAGGCGTACTCTTGGGGAGCTTTCCGGAAACAGATGTGGCATCCCAGATTTCACCGTGCACCCTGACCTTTCCGGCCGGATTGAGCAGGGTGGTCGCGAGACCGGTCTCCCCGACGATCCCTTCGGACCCGGTGGTCGGCTTCCGTCGAAGCGCCTTTATGCCAAATCCCAGGATGAGGAGGAAAAAAATGATAGTCAGCACAGCGGTCGTGATGATCACGCTGCTCGAGATCTCGATGAATTCGAGTCCGGATTCCGATCGGATAAGCATCAGCGATCCGAGGATGAAGGAGACGATACCACCGACGGTTAACAGTCCGTAGCTAGGCACTTTGATTTCCGCTATGAATAAGATGATTGAAAAGATGATGAGCGCAAGTCCCGCATAGTTGATCGGGAGCGTGTGGAGCGAATAAAACGCGAGAATAAGACTGATTACGCCGACAACGCCGGGGAGAATGGAGCCCGGATTATAGAGTTCAAACATCAACCCGTAGATGCCGAGCATGAACAGAATGTAGGCGATATTCGGATCACTCAGGATATCGAGGATTTTTTCGGACCAACCCATCTCGAGTACGGTGATCTCGGCCCCCCTGGTCTTGAGCGTGACGGTTCCCTCAACCGTTTCCACACTTCGTCCGTCGATCTGCGCCAGCAAGTCGTTCAGGTCCTTTGCGATCAGATCGATAACGTTGTCTTTGAGGGCTTCGGTCTCCGTAATAGAAATGCTTTTCCGCACTGCCTCTTCGGCCCATGCGAGGTTTCGTTTTCGATTTTCGGCGATGGTACGAATAAAGGCAGCCGCGTCGTTCGTTGCTTTCTCGTTCATGATCGAATCTTGCGGTCCCTGCAGGCTGACGGGGTGTGCAGCTCCAATATTCGTACCTGGAGCCATCGCAGCAATGTGACCGGCGAGAGTGATGAATACTCCGGCTGACGCAGCTTGGGAACCGGCTGGCGAAACGTACACGACGATGGGGATCTTGGCGGAAAGGAAGTCGGTGACAATGACGCGGGTTGATTTGAGCAATCCCCCCGGTGTGTTCAAGTGCACGATGATGCACTCGGCCTCAGCCTCTGCGGCTTTTTCGATGCTCCGATGCAGAAATTCGGCCGCCGCCGGATTGATTGTCCCATCGATTCGTGCTGTGAACACCCTTTGTGCGACAACGGAAGAGAATCCACAGGCGAGAAGGACAAGAGCAACGAAGGAATGACGGAGCATACTTGGTACCCCCAGTCAACGAGTTCACGACGCTGGTGCCAACACGAGGCCAACCAGAGAGGCGTTCATGGATATTAGTTCAGCGGAGAGGGTGGGATTCGAACCCACGGTACGGTTTCCCGCACACACGCTTTCCAGGCGTGCCAGTTCAACCACTCCTGCACCTCTCCATAGTGCTGAATCCGGAATGCCTAGATTCCTCGAATCTTCAGATCAGGCTGAGCGCGCGTTGATCCTTCGCGTGGAGGGTGCGAGATTTCATTGCAAGAGGAACAGGCAATTTGGACGAAAAAAGATAGAAAAAGAATGCCCGAAAAGCAATGAAGCTTCATCCAACAGTAAGAATGCCTGAAAACAACAACACTTGGGCCAAGTTGATTTTCAGACAACTTTCCCCGTTGCTGGCGCAATATGTCATATCGATGTCAATTCCGGCATCACGTTACGAACGCGTATTAAGCTCATAGAACAGTTCACAAGATATACCCGCATCCCTGCGCCGTCACTCGTCACTCGGAAATAAATCACCCGTGGCCTTTGAACAATAGTTCAAGCCTTCTGACCTGCCCTTTGAAAAGCTAGCGGAGATTCCTTCCGCTAAAAGAAAAGAAATTGAGTTTTTCGCTTTCGATGAGTTGTCCAGCCTCACTGATGCCGGGATTGGCGGAAGGGGAGGGACCGACTACGCTCCAGTAGGAGCTTCGTCGGTCATGATTCTTCATTGCTTATCTTTGGCCTCCCAACCGAAGTCCATTTCTTGAAGGGAAGCTTGGCTCGCCAAACGAAGCCTTGGCGTAGTTTGGCGGAAGGGGAGGGATTCGAACCCTCGATGGCCTTGCGACCATTCCGGTTTTCGAGACCGGCCGATTCAACCACTCTCGCACCCTTCCAATGAATCTATTATTTTCCAGACGTTCTCCGTAAATTTGAAAATTGTTCGTCCAACCATTTCCGTCCAATACCACTTTTCAAAAACCGTTCTCTTCTTCGTGCTTCGGTTCTTGAATCATACGCCTCTTGATGAATCAAAATCCACGGAATTCCTCGACTGGTAAAAGGGGTCTTTCCGTTATTGTGTTCGACCAGTCTTTCTTCGACATTACCCGTGGAACCGACGTACCTTTTACGGAGCTTTTCACTCCATAGTACATAAACCCAGTACATAGCAATGATATTCTGAAAGCTGCGTTAACAGATATTCCGGTTTTCTCCGCCTACGCCAAAAGCGTGTGAGCCTTTGGCTCAAAAGGCGGATCAGCCTGTGGCTGAGAGACCGGCCGATTCAACCACTCTCGCACCCTTCCGGAGTAAAATGCGAAGCAAATATACCAAAACAGATCACAACTTCAAAATTTCCTCCTTTCTCGATATTGGAGAAACTCTTTTGACGCTTCTGTTGTTTAAAGTGGAGTCGTTCTCGTATTATTGACATTCCTCGGTCGAATGGATATATTGAAATCCAGCAACACAGTTCAAACTTCGATGCATGAGCCAACTACAAAGAGAAGCAGACAGCGCGAAAAGATATTCCAAGCTCTCCGGCGAACGCGTTCACACCCGACAGCGGAGCGGATCTTCGCCGAAGTCCGCCAGGAGATTCCGAAGATATCTTTGGGAACGGTCTATCGGAACCTTACTGTGCTTCGACGGCAAGGGAGGATTCTTGAGCTCGATTTTGGGGAGGGAACTCGCCGTTACGATGCCGTTGTAGAACCGCATTATCATTTCAGGTGCTCGCGGTGCGGCATGGTCTGCGACCTGGATATTGCACCTTTGGATGTTGTCACCGAGCAGGCCAAGACAGCAATTCCCGGAATTGTCGATTCCCACCGTCTGGACTATATTGGGATCTGCAACACCTGCCTCGAACATTCCTAGCCGATCTGACTCGTGGAGACCGAAGGGGTATCTGGACTTTCCATGAGCCCACGGGCGAATCGACACTCGAACGACCGCATACATTGACCGCGAACACTATGCATGACAATCAATCAATTACTTGTGCGATTGAATTTGACCACAACTTCATCCCAACCACTTAATCTCATTCAGGAGGATATATGGCTCTCAAAGTTGGAGAAAAAGCACCCGATTTCACATTGTTTGATTCAGAAAAACAACCACGCTCGTTGAAGGAGTTCACCGGCAAGAAATCAGTCATTGCTCTTTTCCCTGGAGCATTCACCGGCGCGTGTACGAAGGAGATGTGTGCATTACGCGACTCGATGTCCAAATTCAATGATCTCAACGCAAATGTGGTGGCGATCAGCGTCGATTCTCCATTTGCTATTAAAGCATTTGCCACACAAAACGATCTGAAGTTCCCAATTCTTTCGGACTATGAGCGAAAGATTTCAAACGCGTATGCCGGCGTATATGAGGACTTCGCCGGCCTGAAGGGGTACAGTGCAGCGAAGCGCGCAGTCTTTGTTCTGGACGAGCAAGGAATTGTAAAGTACGCCTGGGTCACTGAAAATCCCGGTGTGGAACCAACCTACGATGAGATCGTTAAGGCTCTGAGCTAGACCTATCTCCGGACGATGGTTAAGGTTGGACAAAAGGCCCCCGATTTCTCGCTTCCCTCCTCTGATGGAAAATCAATCCGTCTCAGAGACTTCAGGGGGAAAAAGGTAATCTTGTATTTCTACCCCAAGGACAACACCCCCGGTTGCACCAGGGAGGCGTGTGATTTTCGAGATAGCTATGCTCGCCTGAGAGCTCTGGGCACCAATATCATCGGGATCAGTCCCGATAGTGTGAGGTCACATCGGGGCTTTTCCATGAAGCATGAATTGCCTTTCCTGCTCCTGAGCGACGAAAAGCGGGAAGTGGTGAAACTGTATGGCGTGTGGAAAAAGAAGAAGCTTTATGGGAGGTCCTTCATGGGGGTCATCCGTACAACGTTTATCATCGATGAAGAAGGTACGATTACCCAAAGATTCGAGAATGTTCGGGTCGCCGGACATGCCGATCGTGTGATCGATGTTCTCGCGCAAGGAGGCTATACAGTATGATCTATGTCACTCGGCGGGCGACATTCAGCGCTTCGCACAGGTTGTTCAATCCAGCTCTCAGCGAGGAAGAGAACACGAATCTTTATGACAAGTGCTCGAACCCACGCGGACACGGACACAACTATATTCTCGAGGTTACGGTCGCCGGTGAACCGTCCAAGGAGTCGGGCTATGTCATTGATCAGAAGATCCTCAAGCAGATTGTTCACACAGAAATCATTCGGCGCGTCGATCACAAACATCTCAACGAGGATGTCGATTTTCTCCGAGGGATCATTCCGACCACGGAAAATTTGGTTCGGGAGTTCTGGAAGATACTTGCACCGAGAATTCCCAGCGGGAAGTTATACTCGATCCGCCTAAGAGAAACGGAAAACAATTCTGTGGAATATAAAGGCGAATAGCTTTATGGCAAAGAAACAAACCAATACAGACATTCATGATGTTGTTAAGGATCTTCTCCGGTACTGTGGCGAGGATCCCTCCAGAGAGGGACTTCGCGCTACCCCCGATCGCGTAGCGCGCATGTATAAATTCCTGACGCAAGGGTACGATCGGGACATCAAGGAAATCATCAACGGAGCGATCTTCAAGGAGAAGTACAATGAAATGGTTATCGTGAAGGACATCGATTTCTTCAGCCTTTGCGAACACCATATGCTGCCATTCTTCGGAAAATGCCATGTGGCATATATCCCCAAAGGAACGATACTGGGACTCAGCAAACTTCCGCGAATAGTGGAGGTGTATGCGCGCAGATTGCAGGTCCAGGAACGGATGACACAGGAAATCGCAGACACGTTGTACGATTGCCTCAAGCCGGAAGGGGTGGCGGTTGTGGTCGAGGCGCAGCATCTCTGTATGATGATGCGAGGGGTCGAGAAGCAGAATTCCCTGGCCACCACAAGTGCGATGCTGGGCGTGTTCAGGGATGATGTAAAAACGCGAACTGAATTCCTTACCCTGATCGGTCAGAAGCTCGCATGAAGATGAACGCAACGCCGTCAAGGGTAGTTGTGGTGACGGGAGCAAGCAGCGGAATCGGGAAAGCCATCGCTGAACGGTTCGCTCGCGCCGGTGATACTGTGATCGCACTGGCTCGCTCAAGAGGACGACTCAACATGCTTGTCCGGAGTCTTAGGTTGGAGGGGGTGAGGTGTTCCGCGATGGTGTGCGACCTCCGGGATGAACAGGCAGTGAAGAAGACCTTCCGAACGATGTTTCGACAATTCGGATCGATCGATATATTGATCAATAATGCCGGAGTGACCCGCTTCAAGAGCTTCTCAGAAACTTCGGTGAAGGACTTCGATGAAATCGTCGACACGAATCTCCGGGCACTCTTTCTATCGACTCAACAAGTACTGCCGCAATTTGTCCGCCGCCGAAAGGGACTCATCATAAATGTCCTTTCCTTTGCAACTATAAAAATCTATTCCAAGTCCAGCGTCTATTCTGCATCAAAAAGTGGAGCGACAGTGATGATGGATGTTCTGAGGGAGGAGACGCGCTCGAAAGGGATACAGGTACTAAATGTCCATCCCGGTGCGGTACGAACTCCAATGTGGCCGAAGGGGATTCAACGGAACCAGGGTTTACAAATGCTGGATCCGAAGATCGTTGCAGAGGCAGTTCTCCAGGCAACCTATCTGCCCCTGTCTGCCATGCTGGAAGAAATTGTTCTCCGGCCACAAACAGGAGATTTGAACGTATGAACCTTCAGCAATCAGTTTCTGTGGTAACGGGCGCCAGCAAGGGGATTGGCCGGGCAGTGGCACATGAGCTCGCGAAGGCAGGTTCTACCGCGGTCCTCGTCGCCAGAAGTGAATCGGAGTTGCGCAAAGTCCAATCGGAAATCGAGCATGCCAATGGGAGAGCAGAGTATTTTGTTGCTGACATTACGAATGACAAGGTGGTCAATGATCTGTTTGAACATGTCAGGACTAAATACGGCCGCCTTGATGTGTTGATCAACAACGCGGGTATCGGCCGGTTTGCGCCGGTACGAAATCTCAAAGTCGATGATTTCGATGCCATGTGGAAGCTCAACGTGCGGGCTCTCTTCGTTTGCAGCCAGAACGCTGTGAGAATGATGGAACCTCAGAAGAGTGGGATCATCGTTCAGGTCGCCTCACTCGCGGGAAAGAACGCCTTTGTGAACGGTGCCGGATACGCAGCCACCAAGTGGGCTGTCCTTGGGTTTTCGAAATGTATGATGTTGGAAGTTCGGGAGCACAATATCAAGGTCATAGTCGTATGTCCGGGCTCGGTGGATACCGGATTTTCGCCACGTGTGCGCGATGCTTCAGCCGACAAAATTCTCTCACCTCAGGATGTGGCTGATGCGATCATGGCCGCGTTGAGATTGCCCCAGCAGGCGATGATGAGCGAAATTGATCTGAGGCCCACCAATCCGAAATGAGGTGCTGACAACGGATCGAATTCACTCCCGAGTGTGGTATCACCGAACCGCCTAGAGATGCGGCCGATAACCCACCCTAGTAACCCAATGTCATTCAGGACTTGCTCGCCCCGTGACGCTTCCTCACGGGGATCCGGAATCTGCTCCAATGAAGGAAGCAGATTGCCAGCCCGACAAGCTGTCTGGCGGGCGGGTCCCCGTGTTACAACATCACGGGACAAGCGGTGCCCGCAATGACTGTAGTGTGGGTATGGAAGGCTCGCATAAAGATTGTCTGAGACAGCTGCTCGCTTGAGGTTTTCGGCTAGACTTCTAGACAATTATCGCCAAGTCTATCGCGTACAAAAAGAAAGGCTGAGAGTATTCTCAGCCTTCTTTGTGACCTGGTGCAGCTGGTCAAGTGTTACCAGGGATTTGGATGATGCAGTTGCATTCGTTGCTGCATTCCCCCTCTCATTCCGCCTCTCATTTCCCGGTTCATCATCATACCTCTGCGTTGCTTCATCATTGGTCCCTCCGCTAGACATTTCTTCCAAGCCTTCTGCTGGTCCGGGGTGAGAATCTTATTGACCGCAAACCAGTGGTCAGTCCGTTGTTGTCTCATTTGTGATTCGATTTGTGAAATCTCCCCGAGCTTTTTGTCAATCGCTCCCTTGTTCGGGGAATCGGCTCTAAAGAGTTCTCGCAATTCAACGCCAAGCGTCGCTTTTTTTGCCCGGTTCGCGATCATCTGTTTGGATGATTCGTCGCGAAGTTTCTGGAAATCTTTTTGCTGAGCCTCCGAAAGGTTCAAATCGTCCATGAACTTCATCATGTGCTGGCCCTCCATCGGGGAGTGCATTCCTTTTCGCGGTTGGGCGAACGCTGTCGCGCTAATTGCGAGTGCCAGGAGTAGTGTGAGGAATAGTCCGGTATTGTGCATTGTTGTTCCCTCTATGTGATTGTGTTTCGTTGGTGATTACGGGCTTTTGATGTATCGAGTGTGCGATCGGTTTAATCCCTCTCCCGATGCTGATTTCCAGTGACCTTTGGCTTGATGAAATAGGCGTTCTTTGGTATATTGAGGACATGGTGAAGCGCTCTAACATTGAATTTAGTGTCATCCTCGTCTTTTCTTTGGGACTTGGTCTCCTTGCGGGATGCACGGTGTTATCTCCGGTGGGGTCTGTGATTACAACAGCATACGAGAACACGGTATCCTACTTCAATGCGTACTACAATGCGAGCAAACTGTTCCAGGAGGCGGAATCAGAAATCCTCGCTCTTTCGTTGTCCCAGCAGAATTTTTTACAGGGGGAACTGACCTCCAGTCGGGTGATTCCACAGTCCGCGCGGCAAAAATTGAATCTCGTTGTTGACAAATGCTCGAATATTCTGGCCTTCCATCCCACAAGTGCGCTCGTTGACGATGCGCTGCTACTGATCGGCAAGTCGTACTACTACATGGGAGAGTATGCGAAGGCGGACAGAAAGTTCACCGAACTTCTCACTCAGTTTCCTCAGAGCGCGTATGCTCTGGAGAGTCAGCTCTGGCTGGTGAAATCCTCGCTTCATCTCAGCAATCCCTCTCAGGCTCTCGATGTAGCAACGAATCTTGTCGAGGCCGCGCTGACAGAAGGGGAGAATGGTATCGCCGGGCATGCCTACAGCATCTTGGGAGACTACTTTGCTAATCAGGGGGATGCTCGAAAGGCAATTGAAAATTATTCTCTCAGCCTCCCGTTGGTTTCTGAGAAGATCGATCGCGCGATCACCACGTTGAAAATCGGCAACCTCTGGCTTTCGCTGGGGGATAATCGGAATGCCGTGGACGCATTTCTGCGGGTCCGAAGCCTGACATCGGATTCGAGGCTCCTCTCTCAAAGCGGTCTCCAGGCCATCCGAGCAAATCGGAATCTTGGCAAACATGCCGAATCGTTGGAACTTTGTGACGTGCTCCTGCGGGACTTCAGGGTTCTTGATTACGTGAAGGAGATCAAGCTTGAAAAAGCCGCAACTCTGGTCGAGTTGAAACAGAAGGAAGAAGCCCTTGATCTCCTCGCATCGGTCGACACGTCGTCTGCGAGATCGGAATTCAGTACACGCGCAGCTTTCGCCAGCGGTCAGCTGCACGAGAAGCACTTTCGTGACTATAAATCAGCCGCGGCGGCGTACGCAAGAGCAACGGAATTCAACGTTCCTTCAATCACTCCAGTGGCCCAGACTCGATTCCAGGCGATCACGCGATACACTGATCTTGTTCAGCGACGGAGCATCAATGATTCGCTGCTCACGCTTCCAGATACACTCGTCATCCCGCTGGATAGTATGGTAGTCGTAACGACCCCCATCGCGGCGGCGACCGACTCCACGGAAGCATTGGTTCAAATCGATACGTTGTGGAGTCGCACTGTTGTGATCAATCATGATTCACTGTCCACAGAACAGATCGCCATCGCCCATCAGATTGGGGAGTTGTTCTATGCGGACCTTGAAGAACTTGATTCGTCCCTGGTTTGGTACGAGCGCGGATTGAGGGCGAGTCCCGATTCGCTGCAGGACCCACGGGCGATCTTTGTTGTCGCAGAACTGAGCGCACGCGACTCTTCGGCACACCTGGACTATTCGACAAAGTTATATCGCTCCCTCGTAGACCGATTTCCTTCCTCAACGTACGCAACCATCGCCAAACAGAGACTGGGGATCCCCGTCACAATCGAGTCTGAGGACCCGGCGAAAGATTTCTACACGATAGCGGAAAACAAACTCGAGGAGGGGAACGCTCGGGATGCGCTTCGGGGGTTTCGCGAAATCATCCAACGCTGGCCCAAATCTACCCTTGCCGCGCAGAGTACGTATGCGATTGGCTGGATCTATGAGCACAAGTTAGCACAGCCAGACAGCGCGATCGCAGTCTACAGACGGATTGTTGACCAGTACGAAAGTTCGCCTTATGCTGCAATTGTCCGGCCGCGTATCGGATTAGCTGCTGCTGCGGACGAGTCAGGCAAAACCGTTCCCCCTGTTCAGGTCATCGATGACGAGGTTAAGGCCAACCCCAGCCCACCTGCGCCACCGGATAAGGATGATTTGCCGCCTGGATCCCGAAGAGAGAGAGCGGCCCCAAAGAAACCCGATATCAAAGACTAGAGAAGAAATGCGATTCGTTCAGGAGAGCGCTCAGATTGTTTTGCGAGAAGAAATCGCATCCGGTATTTACATCCTTCGACTCGAATCTCCGTCGATCGCACACCGTTCTCAACCGGGTCAATTCCTCAATATTCGAACGATGGACAGTTATGGTCCACTGCTACGGAGACCCTTCAGTATTTCAAATGTGGAACGGAACGAAATTGAAATACTCTTCAAGGTGATCGGAAAGGGGACGCAAATCCTCTCACGCAAGTCCGTAGGTGATGAAATTGATGTGATCGGGCCACTGGGAGGCTCCTTCAATCTCTCTCTTCGATTCAACCACGCGATACTTGTGGCTGGTGGTTTGGGGGTCGCTCCATTTCCATTTCTGACGCAAAGCCTTCTCAGCCAGGGAAAACAGGTGACGAGTTTCATGGGTGCTCGCTCGGCAGATCAAATCGTCACGCGGAAGCTCCGGAATGTCCAGCTGGCCACAGATGATGGATCCAGAGGATTCCATGGAAATGTCATTGATCTTTTGAGAGAGGTTTTGAAGGACACTCCTTTGCCGGAGGCCCGCATATTTGGGTGTGGACCAACTGCGATGATGAAAGCGCTCTCGGACCTCGCAGATAGCATAAGCATACCGTGCCAAATTTCTCTTGAGGGAGATATGGCGTGTGGAATAGGGATCTGCCAAGGATGTCCCGTGGAACGGCGAGGCGGAGAGAAGAAATATTCGCTGGTCTGCACTGAAGGTCCGGCGTTCGAAAGTCGGGAGATCGTGCTGCGATGAGTCTCAAGACATCATTTAGCATCAAGAGTGTTGAATTCAAGAATCGCGTCTTCGTTGCTTCGGGGACGTTTGGCTACGGCGATGAGGTAGGGGATGCTGTCGACGTGAATTCGTTGGGCGCGATTGTGACAAAATCGCTTTCGCTCAAGCCCAGAGCGGGAAATCCCCCCCGACGGATTACCGAAACGCCAAGCGGGATGCTCAATTCAATTGGGTTGGCGAACATCGGTGTTGAGAAGTTCATCCAGGAAAAACTGCCTTATCTGCGCACACTCAAAACCAGCGTCATCGCGAATATTGCGGCCAGCTCTGTGGATGAGTATTGCCGGGTGCTTCAACTTCTCGACGCCGAAGACGGAATCGCGGGGTATGAGATCAATGTTTCATGCCCCAACGTGAAGGAGGGTGGGCTCTCTTTTGGAACCGACACCAAAAAAGTCCGGGAGATCACTGAGAAGCTACGAGCACTGACCGAAAGACCTCTGCTGATTAAGTTGACGCCGAATGTTACACACATTTCCGAATTTGCCAGAGTTGCCGAAGAGGCCGGGGCAGACGCCATTTCTGCAATCAATACATTGGTCGGCATGGCGGTGGACCTGCGGACGCGAAAGCCAAAACTCTCGACAGTGACGGGGGGACTCTCCGGTCCGGCTATCAAACCAGTGGCGCTCGCCAAGGTCTATGAGATCGTTCAGGCGGTGAGCATTCCGGTGATCGGCATAGGTGGAATCGCGAGTGCGGATGATGCACTTGAGTTCCTCATAGTTGGAGCTGTGGCAGTACAAATCGGGACAATGAATTTTGTTGATCCGTCCGCCGCCATCACAATTGCCAAGGGGATCGAAGACTATGCGAACCGGCAGGGTTACAACGACGTCGGCGATCTCATTGGCACGTTAGATGCAAATATTGAGTTTTCACCGCTTCATAGCTGGCTTCATTAGTCCACCCTTCTCGAATTGAACACTTACCCTGAAACGCTGAGATTCCTCTACGGTCTACAAAATCGCGGGATGAAATTCGGTCTGCTGGGCATTCGGTCGCTCTGCGCTGAGCTTGGCAATCCTCACAAGTCGTTTACAGCTGTACATGTTGCCGGTTCAAACGGCAAAGGATCGACGGCAGCTATGATCGCGGCCATCCTTCGGTCAGCAGGATTCAAAACGGGCCTGTACACTTCCCCACATCTCCTCGATTATTCCGAGAGAATTCGAATCAACGGTGTACCGATTCGGCGCCGGGAGGTGATCGACAGCGCGAACGAATTGGCGCCTATCGTGCGAAAGACCGGCGCGACATTCTTTGAGACAACAACGGCAATAGCATTCAAGCACTTTGCTGACTTCGCTGTGGACGTCGCTGTCGTGGAAACGGGATTGGGAGGGCGACTGGATTCGACCAATATCGTTTATCCGGCAGTCACCGTTATCACGACCATCTCACGCGAGCACACCGATATCTTAGGGAAGACCCTCTCAGAGATTGCGTACGAAAAGGCAGGGATCATCAAGACGGGGGTTGCCTGCGTAACTGGTGTTCGGTCCGCAACTGCGTTGCAGATTATCAAGGAGCATTGCAGACGAAAACGGGCTCCACTGGTTCCGCTTGCGATGCGGGAGGCGGGTTTGAGAGAAATGTCGGTCGACGGTACAAGGGTGGACCTCAGTGTCAATGGGGAGATCTACTCGGATCTCAAGATTTCGCTTGCAGGGTGCTTTCAGGTATGCAATGCAGGGCTTTCTTTGCTTGCGATTCGGGAACTGAGCCGGAAAGCATCCTTTGAAGTCACAGATGAGGCGGTTCGTGAGGGATTGGCCCGGACACAGGAACTTACTGGTCTGCATTCCCGTCTATCCGTTATCAGCAGGGATCCGCTAATTATCGCGGATGTGGCACACAACGCGGAGGCCACTCAGGGACTCGTTAAAGCCCTGCACTCAATTGGAATCACGGGTATTTCGCTTGTCTTCGGGGTGATGCGCGACAAGAACGTCAGGACAATGAGTCGAGAGTTGCTAAAGATCGCGAAGCGTGTCATTCTCGTTCAGCCACGAACGCAACGGGCTCGTTCGGCGCTGGAACTCGTGCAATTTTTCAAGCAAGGTGGGATTGAGCCCATCGTTGCAGGTCCCGTTTCGAATGGTGTCGATTTGGTGAAGGAGTTGGAAGGGAGGGAGGGTCCCATCCTTATCACAGGATCGCACTTCGTTGTGGCGGAAGCTCTCGCGCACATCCGAGGGAGAAAATACTTGACAATAGACCAGTAATGGTATATATTGAACTGTGGAATTTGTAGCGGGCGTATCATGTCGCCGTTGCTCCACACAGCTCACTTCATCTGTTCAGATCGTAACTCCCAACCTCAGATATCTCAGAAACCCCGAACACAATAGTTCGCGCTCACAACGCGCCTCAACCGTTTGACTTTTTTTTCACACTCCCATGTCTCAATAATTTCTAGGATGTCACACCATGTCGATGGACATTACTGAGTTAAAGTCCAAAAAGATCGCAGAGCTCAACACGATTGCCAAGGATCTTAATATCGGCGGCTACAGCGAACTGCGGAAACAAGAGCTGATCTTCAAGATCCTGGAGGCGCAAACCGAAAAGGATGGACTGAGCTTCAGTCGGGGGGTACTGGAAGTACTGCCGGATGGATACGGGTTTCTGAGATCCGTCGACTACAACTATTTGCCGTCACCTGATGACATCTATGTATCCCCCTCGCAGATCAAGAAATTTGGCCTTCGGACCGGCGACAGCGTGACGGGCCAAGTTCGCCCTCCCAAGGAGGGGGAACGATTTTTCGCGCTCCTCCGGGTCGAGGCTGTCAATGACGACCATCCTGATGTCATCCGTGAAAGGACACTGTTTGACAACCTGACCCCTCTCTATCCTACCGAGAGAATTAGGCTGGAAACTGCACCCGGGGAATATTCAATGAGGATTATGGATCTTCTTGCTCCGATCGGCAAAGGTCAGAGGGGAATGATTGTCTCACCTCCGAAAGCTGGAAAAACAATTCTCCTGCAGAAGATCGCAAACAGTATTACGCGAAACCATCCGGAAATCAGACTCATTGTGCTGCTGATCGATGAACGCCCTGAAGAAGTGACGGATATGGAACGTACCGTCAATGCGGAGGTTGTAAGCTCGACCTTCGACGAGCCGCCCGAGCGGCACGTTCAGGTTTCAGATATGGTGTTGGAGAAGGCGAAGCGACTTGTGGAAGCGAAGAAGGATGTCGTTGTGCTTCTCGACAGTATCACACGTCTGGCGCGTGCTCACAATACGGTTGTCCCTCATAGCGGAAAGATTCTTTCCGGTGGCGTGGATGCCAATGCTCTCCATCGGCCGAAACGGTTCTTTGGCGCAGCGAGAAATATTGAAGAAGGGGGAAGTCTCACGATCATCGCTACTGCCCTGGTCGAGACCGGGAGCAGGATGGACGAAGTGATCTTCGAAGAGTTCAAGGGGACCGGTAATATGGAAATCGTCCTCGATCGGAAACTCAGTGACCGGCGTATCTTCCCGGCAATTGATGTCAACCGATCTGGCACACGTAAGGAAGAGATGCTCTTCGAATCCGAGGAACTCAACCGCATATGGATTCTGAGAAAGCTGCTCAGTGACCTCAATCCCGTTGAGGCGATGGAATTTCTGATGGAAAAAAAGCGGGGAACAAAATCGAACAAGGAATTTCTCAGATCAATGAGCGGGTAATTCAATATGTTGTATTCCTTCCGCTGGTGTTGCATTCCCTTCTGGTTAATCCTCTATGAATCATAACATGAATGCAGGTATGTCATGAACACATCAAAAAACGATGTTGTTATCGCGAGTGCCTGTCGGACCCCCATCGGCTCCTTCCTGGGAACTCTGAGCAGTTTTTCGGCCCCTCAGCTGGGGGCGGTAGTGATCGGCGAAGCCGTCCGGCGCGCAAACATAAAGCCGACTGATGTCGACGAAGTAATCATGGGTAACGTACTGAGTGCAGGGGCGGGCCAGGCTCCAGCGAGACAGTCTGCAATCTATGCAGGCCTACCCGAGAGCGTGGAATGTATGACGATCAATAAGGTTTGCGGATCAGGACTGAAGGCGGTTATGCTTGCCGCCCAGGCCGTGAGTCTTGGAGATGCGGAGATTGTTGTCGCAGGGGGGATGGAGAGCATGTCGAACATCCCGTACATCCTGCCGAAGGCAAGGTCCGGGTATCGAATGGGCCACGGACAGCTGACGGATTTGATGGTCCACGACGGCTTGTGGGATGTGTATAACGATTATCACATGGGGAACGCGGCGGAGTTGTGCGCCAAAGAGTGCGCTGTTCCGCGGGAAGCACAGGATGAGTTTGCAATCCTGAGTTACACCCGGGCACTTGACGCCGCGAAGAATGGACGCTTCAAAGAGGAGATTGTCCCGGTAACGGTGAAGGAGAAGGGGGTCGAGAGTGTTGTCGATCAGGATGAAGAACCGCCCAAGGCAAACTTCGAAAAGATACCAAAGCTGAGGCCGG
>Ga0208244_101182_pt1 | contig 16018 bp, 10 predicted proteins | sample SubbioCR12Aug_5A_FD_184828 | JGI IMG/M metagenome (GOLD analysis project Ga0208244, IMG submission 184828) | Serpentinite rock and fluid subsurface biosphere microbial communities from McLaughlin Reserve, California, USA - CR12Aug_5A (SPAdes) | ecosystem: Environmental > Terrestrial > Deep... | reverse complement strand
ATGGCCGTGATTGTGGCCCTGCCCGTTGCCATCACCTACATCGTCCTCCAGAAGTACATCACCTCCGGCCTCACCGCCGGCAGTGTCAAGGGATAGTTCAAATCCCGCTTTCAAAACCACCGGGCGCGGACATGCATTGGGCTGCGTGGAAAGATTTTCCCCTCCACGTTTTCAACTGCCTGCCGCGCCTGGTTGCTTGTTTCCTACTTATACGTCTTCAAACAAGGGGATTTTGAAAAGGAGTTACGATGAAACGTTTTTTGATTCTTATCTTGCTTTTGACCTTGCTCGTTTCCTGCGCGCCTCGCCAGGCCGAGACCGGCCCCTGGTGGCATAACGCGGTCTTTTACGAGATATTCGTGCGCTCGTTCAACGATACCGACGGCGACGGGATTGGCGATTTCAACGGTATTATCGAAAAATTGGATTACCTGCAATCTCTGGGGATAACGGCCATCTGGCTGATGCCAATTAATCCTTCCCCTTCCTATCATGGCTATGACGTCATGGACTATTATGCTGTCAATCCGCAATACGGCACAATGGACGATTTCAAACGCCTGCTGGCCGAAGCCCACAAACGCGATATGCGCATCATTATCGACATGGTGCTTAATCATTCATCCAGCCAGCATCCCTGGTTCCAGAGCGCGGATGCTGACCCGGCCTCGCCGTTTCGCAGCTGGTATCTGTGGGCCGATGATTATGTTGGCAATCACTGGCATGGTGGCACGTACGGATATTTCTATGGCTTTTTCTGGCGCGAGATGCCCGACCTGAACTACACCAATCCTGAAGTGACCAGCCAAATGCGCGAAATGAGCATCTACTGGCTTAACGATGTTGGCGTTGACGGATTCCGCATCGATGCCGCCAAACACCTGGTGGAGGAAGGACTCAAGTTCGAAAGCACGCCCGCCAACCATGAATGGCTCAAAGGCTATTATACCTATATCAAGGAAAATGCCGATAACGACCCCTACCTGATAGGTGAAATTTACGGGGCAGGCTCGCTGGTCAGCAAAATATATGAAAACCAGCTTGACCATATCTTCAACTTCGAAATTGCCAGCGGAGCCGTCAACAGCGCCAACGGTGGCGCAAATTCCGGCATTCGCAGCGCGATAACCTTTGCCGTCAAGGACAACCCCGAAGGGAATTTCGCCACCTTCCTCACCAACCACGACCAGGAACGGGTCATGAGCACCCTGCGCGGGGATCTAAACAAAGCCAAACTGGCCTCCTTCCTGCTTCTGACCTCGCCTGGTACGCCTTTTCTTTACTACGGCGAAGAGATAGGCATGACCGGTAAAAAACCGGACGAATACCTCCGCACCCCGATGCAGTGGGACGCGTCCGCCAATGCCGGGTTTACCTCGGGCCAGCCCTGGATTGCCGTCAACAACGACTACGCCGAAGTTAACGTGGCGGTCCAAGAGTCCGACCCCGACTCCCTGCTCAACCACTATCGCACCCTGATTGCCCTCCGCCACCAGCATTCCGCCCTGCGCACCGGTCTATCGGTGCTGGTCGAAACCGGCAGCAGCAAGGTTTTTGCCATGTTGCGCCACGACGGCAGCGAAACCCTGCTCATTGTGGTCAACCTTGGCAATGCCCCAATTTCCGATTACAAACTCAGTATGCCGGAAGACATGCTGAAAAATGGTACCATTCGCCTTAAGACCATCTTTGGCAATGCAGACGCCGCCCCGCTTGTGGTTGCAAATGGCGCGTTCAGCGATTATCAACCCTTGCCCGAACTGCCTGCCTACCAGATGCTGATTCTAAAAATACGCTAACCAACACAAGGAAATCACCCGATGAACATTCAAACCCCCGAATGGGTCAAACACGCCGTCTTTTACCAGATTTTCCCCGACCGCTTCCGCCGCAGCGACCATACCCGCCACGCCCGCGGAATCAAACTCAAAGATTGGGGCGCGCCGCCCGAAGAACAGGGCTACCAGGGTGGCGACCTGCACGGCGTCGTCGAAAAACTGGACTACCTGAAAGACCTCGGCGTCACCGCCATCTACCTCAACCCGATTTTTTCGGCGGCTTCCAACCATCGCTACAACGCCTATAACTTCCTTGAAGTCGACCCGCTCCTGGGCGGCGAAGCGGCCTTGCGCGCCCTGCTCGACGAAGCCCACCAGCGTGACATGAAAATCGTCCTGGATGGTGTCTTCAACCACTGCGGGCGCGGATTTTGGGCTTTCCATCACATCATGGAAAACGGCGGCGACTCGCCCTACATAAACTGGTTCCACGTTCACGACTACCCGCTCTATGCCTACCCCAACGAGGCCGCCCAAAAGCCCAACTATGCTTCCTGGTGGAATCACGCCTCCCTGCCCAAGTTCAACATCGACAACCCCGGCGTGCGCGACTACATCTTTACCGTTGCCCGTCACTGGCTCGAATTTGGCGCCGACGGCTGGCGTCTGGATGTCCCCGAAGAAATCAAAGACGACTCCTTCTGGCGCGAATTTCGCCAGGTGGTCAAAAGCGCCAACCCCGAAGCCTACATCGTCGGCGAAATCTGGCATGAGGCCGCGAAATGGCTGCAGGGCGATATGTTCGACGCCGTCATGAACTACCAGGCCACCGGCCCCATCCTGACCTTCTTTGGCCGCCATAGCCTGAACAAGTGGCACAACCCCGATATCAACTGGAACCCGATTGACGCGCCGCAATTCCAGAAAGCCATCGAAACCATGCTCGGCTGGTACGACTGGGAAATCAACACCGCCCAACTCAACATGCTCGACAGCCACGACATGCCGCGCGCCCTGTGGCTGGTCAAGGACGATCAGGCTGCCCTGCAACTCTCCGTCCTGTGCCAGATGACCCTGCCCGGCGCGCCCTGCATCTACTACGGCGACGAAGCCGGCCTCTCGGCGGGCGGCGACCCCTACTGCCGCGAAGCCTTCCCCTGGCGCGAATTCGAATCCAACCCGCACCCCCTGCATGATTTTTACCGCCGCGCCACTGCCCTGCGTCATGCCCATCCTGCCCTGCGTACCGGCGACCTGGTGTTCCTTTATGCGGATGGTGACACTGTGACCTATCGCCGCCGCATTGCCGGGGAGGAGGCCCTCGTCATCTTCCACGCCGGTGTCGGCAAGCGCGCCACCCTGCGCCTGCCCGCCGATAAACTGGCCGCTTCCACCTACCAGTCCGCCTGGCCTGCCGACGCCGGGACATTCACTGTTGCCGATGGCGCGCTTGCGCTCGAACTTGCCCCGCAGTCTGCGCTGGTGCTTATCGCCGCGACCGATTAAGTTTGGGGTACAATCTTCCTGTTCAAGGAGAAGCCCCCATGCCCTCCAAACCCAATACCCAGGGGAACGGAATTACCCAGCGCCACGCGCGCTTTGAATCGGCCCATGTCGAAGCCAGGCATATCGATGTCTGGCTTCCGCCCGGCTACAACGACGATAACGCACCCTACCCCGTGCTTTATATGCACGACGGCCAAAACCTGTTCGACCCCGTCCTGGCCTACGACAACCTCGATTGGGGTGTGGACGAATCCATCAGCCGCCTGATGGCCACCCGCGGCCTGCACGGCGCGATTGTGGTCGGCATCTGGAATACCGAGCAGCGCTGGCAGGAATACATGCCCGCCAGGCCGCTCAAACTGAAATCGCGCGAGATGAAGCAGGTGCGCGAAGACTTCCGCGATGTGGCCGGTGGATACCCCACTTCAGACGAATATCTCAAATTCCTGGTCGGCGAACTCAAACCGTTTATCGATTCGCGCTACCGCACCCGGCCCGAACAACCGCACACCTTCATCATGGGGTCGAGCATGGGCGGGTTGGCTTCGCTCTACGCCATCAGCGAATATCCCGATGTCTTTGGCGGGGTTGGTTGCGTCTCGACCCACTGGCCTGCGGGCGGCGACCCGCTGGTGTATGCCCTGGCCTCCCGGCTGCCCGACCCGGCCAACCACAAACTGTACTTCGACTTTGGCACCCAGACCCTGGACGCCGGTTACGAGCCTTTCCAGCGTCTGATGGACGAATATCTGCGCCGGGCCGGTTACGAAGAAGGCCGCAACTGGCTGACGCGCAAGTTCGAAGGCGCAGACCATTCCGAGCGCTCCTGGCGCGAGCGGGTCGACATCCCGCTGGAATTTTTGTTGAAAGAAATGGAATAAGCAAAGTCCCTGAAGGTTATCGAAAACCATCAGGGACTTTTTTTATACGTGGAGCGGGATGCTATCCACCCTGCGTTATTTAATCAAACGAGTCGTATAACGACCGCGCCTGCACCTTGCTTTCCGCCCCCCAGCCTGCGGGTAGCGGCGTGTTCACGGTAACGGTTGCGCCAGCGGGGAGGTCGAAGTAGTTGTCGCTGAAAACGGCATCAGCCCCTTCTATGGATAGTTCCACGAAACGGGCCAGCGCGCGGGCCGAGACATCCACAAACAGGGTTTTGGCCTCTTCGCGGGTTTGCACTTTCAGGCCGGGTTTGCGCAATTCCAGGTGCTTGTTGGCGACGAAGGGCGTCACGCTGCGGGCGGTTTGCGCTTCCCCTTGCCACAACTCGGCCACGAAGACCGTGTTGCGCCGGTTTTCGGCGCTGACCAGCGCCGAAAAATCATACACTCCGACCAGCGTATCCGCCAGCGCCAACGCGCGGGTGAATTGTTCACCCCTTTGTAGAATATTGCCGTCGAGTGTCTCCAGCCTCCAGCGGACGGTTGTGTCCACCGGCGCGACCAGGTCGCTGGTCAGGTGGACTTCCATTTTCGCGCCATCTTCGGCCACCGAGAGCAGCAGCGGCGCGTAAAAGCGTTTGGCGGCGTAATGCAGGGCCTTCCAGCGCCCGTAGTAATCCAGCGACGACCACGAAGCCACCGGCCAACAGTCGTTCAACTGCCAGATGAGCGTGCCGCTCACCCGCGCCCGGCTGCGCCGCCAGTGTTCGACCCCGTAGCGAATGCCTTCGGCCTGCAAGACCAGGCTCAGGTATACCAGCGCATCAAAATCTTTTGGCATTCTGAAGGTGTCGGTCATCTGGGCAATCATCAGCCCGTTGCCCGAGCCGCTGCGCTGGTGGTGTTCCATGATGTAGGAAGTCATGTTCCAGTCGGCGGGGTCGGCGTAGGTGGCAACCGTCTTGAGCGGCGGCAGGGCCTGGAAGCCGAACTCGCTCATGAAACGCGGAAACTGCGTGCGGTAGGCCGTGAACGGCTTACGCCCGTGCCACACGTCCCAATAGTGACAGTCACCCTGCGCCTGGTTGTTCGCGCCCTCGAAGGGCGTATCTGCCGAAGCCGAACTGGGCCAGTAGGGGTGGTCGGGGTCTTCGATTTCGAGCAGTTCGGGCAGCATGTGGTGGAACATGCGGTCGTAGCCGTCTTTGAGCCGCTGGTTGAGCGGGTCGTCGGGCTTGTTCCAGCCCCAGTCGCACCAGCCTTGTTCCATTTCGTTGTTACCGCACCACAGCGCCAGGCTGGCGCGATGCCGAATACGGCGGATGTTCTCCATCGCCTCGACGTGCACATTTTCGAAAAAGTCGGCGTCTGCCGGATAAATGCCGCAGGCGAACATAAAATCCTGCCAGACCAAAATACCGTACTGGTCGCAAAGGTCGAAAAACGTCTCTTCGGGGTAGTAGCCGCCGCCCCACACACGCAGCATGTTCATGTTGGCGTCTGCCGCGGCCTTGATGAGCGTTTCGAGCTGGGTTCCTTCGACGCGGGTCGGTAGCGAATCGGAGGGAATCCAGTTTGCGCCCTTGGCGAACAGGCGCACGCCGTTGACGTAAAAAACGAACTCGCGCCCCCACTGGTCGGGTTCCTGGCGCAGTTCGACAGTCCGCAGGCCGACTTTGTAGCCGCGCCGGTCAAGAACCCGCTGGCCCGCTTTCAGGCTGATTTCGACGTCGTAGAGCGGCTGGGGGCCAAGGCCGTTCGGCCACCACAATTGCGGATGGGGCACGACCACGGACGGATTGGCGAAGCGGGGCTCTTCCGTCCTGAGCGAGAGCATCCTTTCTTCGGCGTGGAACGTTTCACCCTGTGCCCCGGTGACCGTTATGCAGGCCGTGATGTCGGCCTCCAGGCTGTCAGTCGCCTGGGCTTTGATGTTGGTTTCGAAGCTGACCACCCCGCCCTCGTGATGCTGGCGCAGGTGCACATCGCTTATCCGCGCCGAAAAGCCCTCCAGGTGGATGTTTTTCCAGACCCCGATGGGCGGCAGTTTCGGACCCCAATCCCAGCCCCAATGACAGGGAGCCTTGCGCAGGTGTGGCCCGCCGGGAATATCACCCCCGCCTGTCAGCGGCAGTTGCGCCTGCCGGGCGGTAATAAATCGCACCGGCGAGCCGAAGAAAATGCGAATTTCGTTCTCTTCCTCGCGCAGGATTTTCTTCACATCCCACTCCCAGCACCGGAACATGTTTTCGGCGTGGCCGAGTAGTTTCCCGTTCAGGGTTACGTCGGCAATCGTATCCAATCCTTCGCAGACCAGGGCAATCTTTGCCTGGGCCAGCAGGGCCGCATCGGGAGTAAAGGTGTAACGGTATTCCCAGTCGCTTTCGGCCACCCACATGACCTTGAGTTCGTTGTCGCCCACAAAAGGGTCGGGGATTTTGCCCAGCGCCAGCAGGTCGGTATGTACCCCGCCGGGGACGGTGGCGGGCAGCCACTCATCCGAGCCGGATTGACGAAATTGCCAGTTACCATTCAGGGATTGTGTTTGCATAATTTTCTCCGCTTTTGAATTGGCAATATTTTCTCATACTTTGAGTTTTCCAAATCTTAACGATTTTTCTGCGGTTTTCTGTCATAATAGCGGCATGGGTAAATCCCTTCGCCTTTCCCTGCTCGGATTGCCACGCCTGGAACTGGACGGCGCGCCGCTGGAGTTCAAACGCCGCAAGGCCTTGAACCTGTTGGCCTACCTGTGCCTGCACCGCGCCGAACATCCGCGCGAACGGCTGGCCGCGCTCTTCTGGGGCGATGCGGACGACGAATCGGCCCGGCTTTCTCTGCGCGTAACCGTCAGCGACCTGCGCAAGGGACTGGGCGAGGATGCCTTTATCGGAGGCCGCGACAGTCTGGGGCTTAGTCCGAACCTGTCGGTGTGGGTGGATGCGCTCGAATTTGAGAAATTGGCAAAGGCCAAATCCGCGCCCGACTGGCAGGAGGCACTCAACCTGTATTCTGACGAATTCCTGCCGGATGTCTATGAAGATTGGGCGCTCGAATGGCGTGAACGCCTGGCGCGATTGCATGTCGAAACCCTGCTGCGCCTTATCGCCCACCACCGCTCCGGCGCGGAGTATGAAAAAGCCATCGAATTGGCGCGCCGCCTTCTGGCGCTTGACCCGGCCAATGAGGCCGCCCACCAGCACATCATGGTCTGTTACGAAGCCCTGGGCGACCGGGCGGCGGCCCTGCGACAGTATGGGTCCTGTATCGAAGCGCTGGGCGGCCTGATAGGGGTGCGCCCTTCGCCGATGACCGAGGCCATTCATCAGCGTTTGCAAAAAGCCGCTTCGGGCAGCGCATCCGCCAAATTGACCGCCCATCCGACCAACCTGCCCGCGCCGCTGACCAGTTTTGTCGGGCGCGAGGCCGAATTGGAGGCGGTCGAAAGCATGCTGGCCCCGCTGGCGCGCGACGCCCAACCCGCCCGCCTGGTGACGCTGATTGGGCCGGGCGGCAGCGGCAAGACCCGCCTGAGTATCCAGGCTTCGTCTGAACTGGTCGATACTTATGAGCAGGGCGTGTGGTGGGTCGAACTGGCCGCCCTGACCCGCCCAGAAGATGTGCTGGCGCAGGTCGCGGGGGTTTTTGGTTTTAAAGAACAGCCCGGCGCGTCGCTCGAAGAAGCTCTGCTCGATGCGCTCAAAAGCCGCCACTTCCTGCTGGTGCTGGATAACTGCGAACACCTGCTGGATGCCTGCGCCCGGCTGGCTGCGCTGGTTTTGCAGAACTGCCCGCAGGCGCAAATTTTGGCCACCAGCCGCGAGGCCTTCTCGATTGGCGGCGAGCAGATTTATCCCGTCCCACCCCTGGAACTGCCCGAGAGCGACCCCACCGACCCCGAAGCGGCGGCCCAAATCGAGGCCCTGCGCCTGTTCGCCGAGCGTGCCCGGGCTGTCTTGCCCTCCTTCGAACTTGATGCCGCCAACCTGGCCGCTGTAACCGCCATCTGTCGCCGTCTCGACGGTATCCCACTGGCAATTGAACTGGCCGCCTCGCGCCTGAAGGCTCTCAGCCCAGCCCAGATTGCCGAACGGCTTGACGACCGCTTCCGTCTGCTGGCCTCGGGCGACCGCGCCGCCCTGCCGCGCCAGAAAACGCTCTACGCGCTGATAGACTGGAGTTACGGCCTGCTCGACGAAGACGAAAAGGCGCTTTTCCGTCGCCTGGCAATTTTAACCGGCGGATGTACCCTGGAAGCCGCCGAAGCCCTGGGCGCGGACCTGGCCGCCCTGCCCCTCGACCTGCTGACCCGCCTCGTTGAGAAATCCCTGCTGGTAGCGCGCGAAACCCAAATCGGGATGCGCTACCGCATGTTGGACAGCATCCGCCATTTTGGCTTGCACCGCCTGGCCGAAGCCGGGGAAGCTGACCTGGCCTCGGCCCGCGCCCTGAATTATTTCGCCATGCTGGTGGATGGCATCGAGCCGGGTTTGTCTGAGCGGATGCACGTAGAGGCCAACCTGTCCACGTTGTCTGCCGAACAGGATAACCTGCGTGAGTTGCTCGAGTGGTCGCTGGCGCATGACCCTGCCATGGCCTTACGCCTGGCAGGCGGACTGTGGTCGTACTGGGAAATTTCAGACCAGATGGTGGAAGGCGACCGCTGGCTGGGACGCGCCCTGGCTGCCTGCCCGGAAGGCGGCCCACCGCGCCGCCGCGCTCGCGCCCTGAGCGGGGCCGGGACAATGGCCTTTTGCCTGGGGGAGTTCCAGAAAGCCCTGTCTTGCCACCAGCAGGCCCTGGAACTCTACCGGCAGGCGGGCGATGTGCCTGGCGAAGTGTTTACGCTCAACAATGTCGCCATGAGTTTTGGCGAATTGGGCGAGGAAGAAAAATGCCTGGTGATGCTTGAAACCTGCCTGGCGCAGGCTCGCCAGGCCAGCCTAAAGAAAATGATTTGCTTTGCGGCCAGCAATTTTGGGATGCGGCTTTCCCGGATGGGGCAGTATGCCCGGGCCGAAGCATTGCTGGATGAAGCCCTCCATGCGGCCAGGGAAACCAACGACCCGCTGATGACAGCCTATCTGTTGCATAACATTGCAGATACCAAACGATACCAGGAACAACTGGAGGAAGCCTTCAGCCTGTATGAGGCCAGCGCCCGGATTGGGCTGGAAAGCGGCTCGGAATTGGTCGTTACAGTGAACACCTGCGGCAAAGCGCTTGTCTTGTACCGGAAAGGTGAAAACCGCACCGCTTTGGCCTTGCACCAGAAGGCCCTGGCTTATTTCTTCCAAATCAGGGCCAGCATACATATCGTCAACGCCGTGGAGGGGATTGCGCTTGCCCTGGCTGCGACTGGCGAGCGCAGGCTGGCGATATGTATGCTGGCCGCGGCGCGTGCCATTCAGGATGGGATGGGACAAGATCGCTCGTTTGAGCCGGATTTCAAGACAGCGGAAGGGGTACTCGAAAGCCTGCGCGTCCAACTCCCTCCGCTCGAATTTGACCTGGCCTGGCAGGAAGGCTGGCACTGGACGTTGGAACAGGCGGTGCAACGCGCGTTGGCAATTGAATTGTAAGTGCGTTTGTAGTAGGGGCGAGCCGCCGGCTCGCCCCTACTTTTGTCATTTGAGCAATAGCGAGAAATCTTACCTCAGTTAGAAGATTTCTACCCTTCGGGCACGATGTCACCGTTTCCCGGTTCGAAATGACAAATGATGACAATTTCTGTGTAACGTTTGTGTAACGGTCGGCTTGTAGAATGGGGACATCAAACAAAAACAAACCCATTCACCAACAGGAGATATAAAATGACCACCAACCAGTCCCCCATCAAATTGTCCACCGTTCGCGAAGGTATCCGCCTCAACGACAACGAGACCGCCGTCAAACTGCCGACCGTCCGTCAAGGCCCTGGCCTTGTTTTGCAACACAACGAAACCGCCGTCAAACTGCCGACCGTCCGTCAAGGCCCTGGCCTTGTTTTACAACACAACGAGACCGCCGTCAAACTGCCGACCGTCCGTCAAGGCCCTGGCCTTGTTTTGCAACACAACGAGACCGCCGTCAAACTGCCGACTGTCCGTCAAGGCCCTGGCCTTGTTTTGCAACACAACGAAACCGCCGTCAAACTGCCCACCGTCCGCGAAAGCAAGCGTCTGAACCACAACGAGACTGCCGGGCGCATCAAATAATCGTGACCCGTGTTCCTTGACTGAAGGGACGTTGCCGCGCAACGTCTTTTCACGTTTTATAGAAGAAAAATATGACCGACCCAACCCAAACCGCCCTGCAAACCTACCAGCAAGCCGCCGAATCCCAGGCTGTGGGGGAACTGGCGCGCGCCGAAGAACTATACCGCCAGTGTCTCGACCTGTTTCGCGCCCTGCCCGGCGACCAGCGCGCCAACCTGGCCAACTTGCACAACGCCCTGGCCACCGTCCGCGAACAGTTGGGGATGACCGACTCCGCCCTCGTATCCGCGCTGGAAGCTCACCGCCTGGTGGACGACCCCGACCTGGCCGATGACGAAGATGCGGCCTTTATCCGTTTGCAGGCCTGGGCCAAAATTGGCGCGATACACCGTCACCTGGCGCGCTATACCGAGGCTGAATCCTGGCTGGAGCGCGCCCTGGCGCTGGCCGTTTCCCGTTTCGGCGAGGAAAGCGACGAAGCCGCCGGCGCACGCAACAACCTGGGCATCCTGTACAAATACACTGCCGAATTCGACAAGGCAGAAGCCCTCTACCGTCAGGCCTTGGCGCGCCTGCAAGCATGTTTTGGTGAACAATCCTCCGAAGTTGCGGTGATCTATCACAACCTGGGCGGGCTGGCTCACGCGCGTGGCGACTTTGCGGATGGCGAACCCTACGGGCGCAAAGCCTGGGAAATCAACCGCACCATTCTGGGCGAAGAGCATCCCACCACCCTGGCCGACGCCGCCGCCTATGCCGGAATTCTGGACGGGCTGGAACGCTACACTGAGTCCGAGCCGATTTACCGCCGCACCCTGGCTGCTTTCGAGAAACTTTACGGGCCGGAACACTACGAAGTGGTCGTCAACCTGAACAACCTGGCCCACGTCCGCTGGCAGGCCGGCGACCTGGATGAAGCCGAATCTCTCTTTCGGCGCGCGATTGACGTCAAGGAAAAAATCCTCGGCCCCGACCATCCCGATACCGCCCTGTCGGTCAACAACCTGGGCGTGATGTTGCAATCCCAGGGGCACAAGCAGGAAGCCCGCGAACTCTTCCAACGCGCCCTGCGCGACTTCCGCCAACGCCTGGGCGACAACCACCCCAAAACCCAAATGGCCTGGGACAACCTGTCCGCGTGTTACTAGCTCCGCCCCATTCTGCATTCATCCTTCATAATTCCGCCTTCCCCCATGTCCCTCCTCCGCGCGCTGAAAAACCGTAACTTCGCCCTGCTCTGGGTTGCCAACACCCAATCGCGGGTGGGCGATTTTGTCTATGAAATTGCCCTGGCCTGGTGGGTGCTGCAAGAGACTGGCTCGCCTGAAATCATGGGGCTGGTGCTGGTGACATCGATTGCCCCCTCGGTACTCTTCCTCCTCCTGGGTGGGGCGGTGGTCGACCGTTTCCCACGCCTCCTGTTGATGCTTTTCTCGGATATCGGCTGTGGCCTGGTTGCGCTGGCGGTCGCCATCCTTGGCTGGAGCGGCGGTCTGGAACTCTGGCACATTTTCGGCGCGGCCCTGTTCTTTGGGGTTGCGACTGCCTTCTTTGAACCGGCTTATGCCGCCATTATTCCGCAGGTGGTCGCGGAAGAGAACCTGGGCAGCGCCAACGCGCTTGGCAGCATCAGCGTCAACCTGGGGCGGGTGCTCGGCCCGGCCCTCGGCGCAGGGTTGATTGCCGTTTTCGGCATCGAGACCGCATTTGCTGTCAATGGGGCCTCCTTCCTGCTTTCAGCACTGATTGTCTCGCCCTTGTTGCGCGCCGGCATCCCGGCCCCGTCGGTTGGCGAGAACACAAACCTGCTGGCCGACATCCGCGAAGGATTTTCGGTCGTGGCTGCCTTGCCCTGGCTGTGGATTAGCATCGTCGTCGCCGCGCTGACCAATGTCACCCTGGCCGGGCCGTACAGCGTGGCCATGCCCTTCCTGGTGGGCGAGGAGATGCAGGCCGGCGTTGACAGGCTCGGCCTGATTTACGCCTTTTTCCCGCTCGGCTACATCATTGCCGCATTCTGGCTGGGGCGCTATGCGCGTTTACCCCGGCGCGGACTGTTCGTCCAGGGTGGCTTGATTGTGGGCGGCGTCATGCTGGTACTCTTCGGCTTCAACTTGCCGCTCTGGGCCTTGTTGCTGGCGGCGCTGGTCAACGGCTTTGCCCTGCAAGCGGGCCAACTGGCCTGGACGCATTTACTGCAAGAAAAAATCCCCAACGAGCAATTGGGGCGCGTTTCCAGCATCGACCAGACCGGCTCATTCATCCTGCTGCCGGTCGGGCTGGTGGTGGCCGGGTGGGCCACTTCCGTGCTCGGCCCGGCCCTGGTTTTCATCCTCGGCGGCGCGCTTTCCGCGCTGATGGGCCTGCTGGCGCTGCTGCACCCTTCCATCCGGCGGCTCGATTAAAACTCGCCCTTCCTTCCAGGCCGGGTATGTAGTATAATCATGCCCGTTATAGGCCCGCCCTCGTTGATGAGTATTTAAAAACAGTGAAGGGAGTTGTGCAGGAGCGAACGTTTCTTTGAGCCAGGTTTTTCTCGCCAGTCTCGCCCCCTGTCCGGCTGTGTCTATGACATGCGCCGTTTTTTTTATCCCTTAGATAGAAGGGAGGTGAAATAGCAATGACCGCAGTGTATTTACGCCAAAGCGAATCCCAAGACCAGCTGCTCAAGCGCTTCCGAAAGAAAGTCGTCAAGAGCGGTGTCTTGAGCACGGTGCGCCGCAAGCGCTGGTTTGTATCCAAAAGTGAGCAGCGCCGTATGGAAGACAAAAAGGCTATTCGCCGTCTCAAACGACGCCAGGTAAAGACCTTTGAATAAAATAAGCAGGAGTGTGTATGGCAAAAGAAGATGACAAACTTGTTGTCGAAGGAGTTGTAACCGAGGCCCTGCCCGGGACGCAATTTCGGGTACGTCTCGACAACGGCCACCAAGTACTGGCCTACCTTTCAGGCAAGATGCGCAAGTTCTACATCCGCATCCTGCTGGGCGACCGCGTTAAAGTCGAAATGTCCCCCTACGACCTGACGCGTGGACGCATCACCTACCGGCAGAAGAAAACTTCCAGCGGCGAAAACATTTTTTCTGAACAGTAAGCCTGCCATACACCTTAACCGCAATCATAAGGGTCGGGAGTTCTCCCGGCTCTTTTTGCTTATTTAATGCCCGTGGTCGCAAATTACGACCGGGACGGGTATATAATCGGGGCATGTCTTTTGCGCGTGTTGCCGTCAATATCCCAACCCTTGGCGGGGTCTTCGACTATACCGTTCCGGCGGAAATGTCCGCCAAAATAATCCCCGGTTGCCTGGTCACGGTTCCGTTTAACCGTCAGACGGTGCAGGGGGTGGTGACCGCGCTCCCACCCCAACCTGCCGTGGTCGACCCCAGGCCGCTTTCTTCGCTGTTAGACCCGCTGCCCGTCCTGACGCCGCAGCAGCTCTCCCTGGCCTTTTACCTGGCCGAGGCGACGTTAAACCCGCTCTCGTCCATCATTTCCCTAATGCTGCCGCCCGGCCTGTCGCAGCAGGCCGACACGCTCTATACAATTTTCACCCCCGATACCGACAACTTGGACCTTTCCCACACCCAGGCGCGGATTGTCGCCCTTCTGGCCGAGCGCGGCCCCCTGCGTGGACGCCAAATCGAGCGCCATTTTTCGCGGGTCGACTGGCGCAAATCTGCCGAGGCTCTGGCACGGCGCGGGGTGCTGGGCAAAACCAGCGTTCTGCCCCAGCCTGTCGTGCGCGGCAAGTTCATCCGCACTGCCCAACTGGCCGTCGCGCCCGAAGCCGCTCGCGCCGTAATGGCTTCGCTCGGCAAGACCGAATCCACGCTCAAACGGCGCGGTGCGGCGCTTGAGTTTCTCATCCACGAAGCGGGCGCGGTCAACGTCTCATGGGTGTATGCTGCCAGCGGTTGCAACCTGGCTGACCTGCAGGAACTGGCCGAGCGCGACTTAATCCTGTTGGGCGAAACCGAAATCTGGCGCGACCCGCTGGAGAAGGTCAGAAGCAGCGAGAAGAAATTGGACGAAATCAGCCTGACTGTCGCGCAGGAAACCGTCCTGGCGCAAATTCTTGCAACTATTCAGCCGTCACCATCCGGTCTCGATACGCCCCTTCGGGACTACTCGACCTCCAGCACCAACCTTCAACCTTCAACCATCCAACCATTTTTACTGCACGGTATCACCGGCTCAGGCAAGACAGAAATCTACCTGCGCGCCGTCGATGCAACCCTCAGGCAGGGACGCCAGGCATTAATCCTTGTGCCTGAAATTGCCTTGACCCCGCAGACCGTGCGCCGGTTTATGGCCCGTTTTCCGGGCCGGGTCGGCATCCTGCATTCGAAACTGTCTGACGGTGAACGTTACGACACCTGGCGGCGCGCCCGTTCCGGCCAGATTTCGGTGCTGATTGGCGCGCGCTCGGCGTTATTTACGCCCTTCAAAGACATTGGCCTGCTGGTGCTGGATGAATGCCACGACAATTCCTATTACCAATCCGAGCCGCCTTTTTACAACGCCGTCGCTGCCGCCGAGGCCTATGCCCGCATCTGCAATGCGGTCTGCCTGCTGGGGTCTGCCACCCCGACGGTCGAACAGCGCTACCGGGCCGAACGTGGCGAATTGGCCCTGCTCGAACTGCCAGAGCGGGTCGGGTTCTCGGCTGAAAACAAAACCACCGATTTCGAACTGCCGCCCGTGCAGGTGGTCGATATGCGCGAGGAATTGCACGCCGGCAACCGTGAGATTTTCAGCCGCGCCCTGTCGGAGTCGCTGGCTGAAACCCTGCTGCGCGGCGAACAGGCCATCCTGTTCCTGAACCGGCGCGGCACGTCCACCTATGTTTTTTGCCGCGCCTGCGGGGAGACGCTCAAATGCCCGCAATGCGATACGCCCTTAACGTATCACCAGCAGGAGGGCTTGGCTTCCCAACCTTCGACCAAATATGTCACCGGCCTGCATTGCCATCGCTGCGGGTACAGCCGCCAGATGCCGAAAACCTGCCCGAAGTGTAAAAGCCCGCACATTCGCGCATTTGGCCTGGGCAGCGAGAAGGTCGAAAGCGAGGTGGCGCGCCTTTTTCCGCAAGCCGTTCCGCTGCGCTGGGATTGGGAAACCACCCGCCAGAAGGACGCCCATGAAATCATCCTGACCCATTTTGCCAACGGCAAGGCCAATGTGCTGGTCGGCACGCAAATGCTGGCAAAGGGGCTTGATTTGCCCGATGTGACCCTGGTGGGGATTGTGCTGGCCGATGTCGGTTTGAACCTGCCCGACCCGTTTGCCGCCGAGCGCGTCTTCCAGACCCTGACACAGGTCGCCGGGCGGGCGGGGCGTTCGCACAAGGGCGGCAGGGTTATCCTGCAAACCTTCCAGCCGGAGAATCCGGTTATCCGTCGGGCGGCGGGGCACGATTTCAGCGGCTTTTACGCCGACGAATTGCAGAACCGGCGTGAGTTGGGGTATCCGCCTTTCGCGCGGTTGCTGCGTCTGGAGCGGCGCGAGCAGGACCCGGCCCGGGCCGAGGAAGAAGCCCGTAAAATGGCGGCCCAACTGCGGGGTTGGATGGAGCGCGAGGGCCGCATCCAGACCGAGATGATTGGCCCGCTCCCTTGTCCTTTCCCGAAAATGGCGGGTTTTTATCGCTG
>Ga0208244_101181_pt1 | contig 16020 bp, 13 predicted proteins | sample SubbioCR12Aug_5A_FD_184828 | JGI IMG/M metagenome (GOLD analysis project Ga0208244, IMG submission 184828) | Serpentinite rock and fluid subsurface biosphere microbial communities from McLaughlin Reserve, California, USA - CR12Aug_5A (SPAdes) | ecosystem: Environmental > Terrestrial > Deep... | reverse complement strand
GACGCCTTTCAGTCAGCGAAACCCTTCGGGTTTTGTCGAAAAACTAGCCGTCCGATTTATCGGATGGCGTGAAGGAACGGTTTTTCAACAGCCTGCTAGACAAACTGTCAAAGGGAGTTCGATTCATAGTCCCGCCGGCTGTGTTGATGGAAGCTTCCCAGCAATTGAAGAACCGGGCGTACTATCAGGACTTAGTCGCACGTCGATTCGCGGTGGCTGAAGGGCGTGTCCCCACACAACACGAGGATCAAATCAGAAGCCTAGCGGAGCAACTCGGTTCCGGAGAACTGGCGGTTGTGATATTGACCTTGGATTCCGGCGGAACGGCTGTCATTGATGATCCGGAAGCGAGAAGCGCGGCAAAACAGTTGGGTGTTCGGATAACGGGAACGCTTGGATTGTTGGCAATTGCGATAGAGCAGGAATGGATCTCAGAAGCGGACGCACTTGCTGCGATCGATAGAATGCGCACTCGAGGCTTTCGCATTCCGACTGTTAAACAAGGTCTGTCGTTCGCACAGTACTTGAAAGCAATAGGTGGATAGATGCGAGAGCTCACCTAAGCGCAGAACTCGATAATGTCCATGGTGTCAGAGTTGCTTGAGCTTCACCCGACTAACAAAGGTGCAGTCGAGAGAATATCCATAGTAAACTTCGTGATTCCGATTCCCGCGTACAAACAGAAATGAATTTTGCAATTGCAGCTACCAGCACAAGACGCGATTCGTCCCGATTTTCATGATGACGCATTACACAGATAGCGGCTCACGTCTTCCCCTTTGCTGTTAACTCAATTTTTGTCTTATCACAAATGAATCTTCTCATACGGAATCTTAAACAAATTGTCACTATCGCCTCGGGAGGCAAGTCCACCAAACGAGGCAGAGATCTGAGTGAAATCGGACTTGTGGAAAACGGCACGATCCTTATTCGTAACGGACTGTTCGAGTGGGTTGGAAGGGATCAGGACTTCACGCAGATTCCTCCGCCCGATTTGGAGGTGTTGGATGGATCCCGGTTTGTTGCGCTACCCGGCTTCGTCGATGCTCATACTCATCTCCTGTTCGCGGGAAGTCGGGAAGATGAATTCACCATGCGGGCTCAGGGAAAGAGCTACCAGCAGATCGCCGAAGCGGGAGGCGGTATCCTGAGCACTGTTCGCGCGACGAGGGCTGCGACCAAGAAGGAGCTCAAGCGTTCCGCGTCACGTCACCTCGACACGATGATGCGGCACGGGACGACGACGGTCGAAATCAAATCCGGGTACGGTTTGGATCCTGAATCTGAGGTCAAGATGCTGGAAGCAATTACCGAGCTTGCGAACGAGCACTATATGACGATTGTCTCCACATTCCTCGGTGCGCATACCGTTCCTCCCGAATACCGTGGGAACGCAGACGCATATGTCGACCTGATCTGCGACAAAATGTTGCCGTATGTTGCAAAGCGCAGGCTTGCCGGATTCTGCGATGTGTTCTGTGAATCGGGATACTTTTCGCCCGATCAGTCCCGAAAGATCCTTGAGAAAGCGCACAGTCTCGGCTTGAAATCGAAGGTGCACGCAGATGAACTCGCTTCCTCGGGGGGTTCCCATCTGGCCGCTGATCTAAATGCCGTATCTGCCGATCATCTGGAGCACATTGACGACAATGCGATTCAAAGGTTGAGCACATTGAATGTGGTCGCGGTGCTCCTCCCCGGTGTGTCCTTCTTTCTCAACCATGGGTACGCCCCCGCACGGAAATTAATCGATGCCGGTGTCGCTGTGGCAATCGCCACAGACTTCAATCCCGGATCGTGCATGTCATTCGATATGCCGTTGATGCTCACGATTGCATGCACACACATGGCGATGACTCCAGAGGAGGCAATCAGCGCTGCAACGCTGAATGCGGCTGCTGCGCTTGGAATGTCCGATCAGATTGGAAGTATTGAAGTTGGAAAGAAGGCAGATCTGATTCTTTACGATCTTCCGAATTATCGCTACCTTGCATACCACTTTGGCACCAATCATGTTGCCAAGGTGATCAAGAACGGCACTATTTTGGAATTCAGCTAATCTTTATCCCTATGGGTCTCAATGAAAAAGATCGTCGAATGTGTCCCAAACATCAGTGAAGGCATTAATCAGGAAATCATCCAGGCCGTGGCGAAAGCGGTTGAAGCGACTGACGCAGTGAAGTTGCTCGGAGTGGAACCCGACAAGGACTACAACCGGTCGGTAGTCACATTTATCGGGGCACCTGAGTCGGTGCTCAACGCCGCGATTGCACTTACAAAAACAGCAGTCTCTCTCATCGACATGACCACTCATAAAGGCGAACATCCGCGCCTCGGGGCTGTCGATGTTGTGCCGTTCATCCCCGTGAGCGGGACCACGATGGCGGATTGCGTCGAACTCGCCAAGGAATTCGGAAAGCGAATCGCAAACGATCTTCACTATCCTGTTTACCTCTACGAAGCGGCCGCTTCGGCTCCCCAGCGAAAAAATCTCGCGGATATCCGTAAGGGTGAGTATGAGGGACTTGCCGAAAAACTGAACGATCCCGCCTGGAAGCCGGACTACGGCCCCACGGCATTCGTGCCTAAGACCGGAGCCACAGTTACAGGAGCGCGAAAGATCCTCATCGCGTACAATGTAAATCTCAATTCCCCGGACTCGGCGCTTGCTCAGGAAATATCATTGCGGATCCGGGAAAGCGGTCGGGTGAAAAAGGATGAACGCGGGTCGACGATCAGGGATGAACAGGGCCAGGCCGTGAAAATCCCCGGCACGCTCAGAGCGGTGAAGGCGATGGGGGTATTCCTCGAACGATTCAACATTGCTCAGGTGTCGATGAACCTGGTCGATCATGAAATCACCCCTTTGCATGCCGCATTCGAAGAGGTGAAAACTCAGGCACATTCACTGGGAATCGATGTCACGGGCAGCGAGATTGTTGGACTTGTCCCTCGCGACGCTCTGGTGATGGCCGGACAGCATTATCGCAAGAAAAAAGAATTGCCCGAATCCAAGAACGGCGATGAGTTGATTGCCGATGCGATGGAGTACCTGGGTTTGAGCCAATTGGAACCATTCGATTCAAAAAAGAAAATCATCGAAAACCAACTCACTTAATCTGCTTTTGCCTGGAGATGTTCTCTCATGTTGACGAAGAAACCGGTAAATGATTTTGTCGAAGAAGTCGCCTCTGCCCTGCCCGCGCCCGGGGGTGGAAGTGTGTCTGCCCTGGTTGGCGCACTGGGAGCCTCGCTGACCTCCATGGTGTGTCGACTCACTATCGGCAAGAAAAAGTATCTCGATGTGCAGGGGGAGATGGAGATTGCTCTCGCCCGCGCGGAGGAATTGCGCTTGCGGCTTACCGATCTTGTCGAAAAAGACACGACGGCCTTTCAGGCAGTGATGAATGCATTCACGCTGCCGAAAGAAACAGAAGAACAGAAGCAATCACGCAGTGAAGCCATTCAGGAGGCGACGAAAGGAGCCGCAATTGTTCCTCTGGACGTGATGGCCCATTGTGAACAGGCAATCGGACTTGTTCGAACCGTTGCGGAGAAAGGGAATGTCAATTCGATCACCGACGCCGGCGTGGCGGCACTGATGATCAACGCCGCGTGTATCGGTGCGGCCTTGAATGTTCGGATAAACCTCGGCACGCTGCAAGATCAAGAATTCGTGCAGTCTACTCAGCAGCGACTTGATGCGATTCTGAAATCTGTACAAGACACGGCGACCTCGATTCAGCAGACCGTGGAACAGAAGCTCTCGTAAAGAGTTTGCGCTGAGATCTCCCAATTCCCACCATTGTCCTCAATTCGTCAACCCCGGCAGTTGATTCCAGATCGGTGTCCGGGGTGCTCTCTAGTCTTTCTGTCCCTCAGGCAACAGCCACCACCATCATGATCTCCAAAACGCGGGACTCAACAGTACAATTGCCGTAAAGAGCTCAAGTCTGCCCACCACCATGCACACGTCGAGAACCCATTTCGCCACTATCGGGAGATGGGAATAGTTGGAGGCGGGTCCAACCGACCCCAAACCGGGTCCAATGCCAGCCAGACATGTCGCCGTAGAAGTCAGTGCGCTCACGGGATCAAGCCCCGTTTCCAGAAGAACAAGGGACGCAACGACAAAGAATCCCAGATAGAAGAGAACAAAAGCTCCAACCTTGACCAGGATATCATCGTCCACGATCTTCCCATCGAGCCGCATATGCACAACAGCCCGGCGGTGAAGAAGCCGGCGAACCGCAGATGAAACCGACTTGATGAGGAGATATACGCGGACCATCTTGAGGCCCCCTGCAGTCGATCCCGAGCATCCACCGGGGAACATCACAACAAAGAGGAAGAGCTGGGCGGCCGGGGCCCAAATTGCAAAATCGGAAGTCGCATATCCTGTGCAACTCATGATCGAGGCAACGTTGAACGCACTATATCTGAAGGCAGATACGATATCGCCCCCAAAACTCTCCCCGACCGTTGACAGAGTTACGGCAACAACGACCACAACGTAGGCGCCAAGAAAGAATCGTAGTTCCTCATTATGGAAATAGTCCCTAAACCTTCCGCGCAACGCAGCGTAGTGGAGAGAAAAATTTGTTGCCGCAAGAAGCATGAACATGGTCACGACCGTCTCGATGTATGGGGATTGGTAGAATCCAATGCTGGAGTTCTTCGTCGAAAACCCTCCAGTCGCCACCGTACCGAATGAATGACACAACGAGTCGAACCACGGCATTCCTCCGGCCATGAGGAATCCCATTTCGCTGACCGTCAACAGCGCGTAGACTCCCCAGAGAATTCTCGCCGTATCAACGACACGGGGGGTCAGCTTGTCTTTTGACATCCCCGACACCTCTGCCTTGAACAAGTGAACAGCTCCAAATCCGATCATGGGAAGAATCGCAAGGTAGAGCACCACAATCCCCATCCCACCGAGCCAATGCGTAAGGCTCCGCCAATAGAGAATGCCATGAGGAAGGGCCTCGATGTTGTTCACAATCGATGCGCCTGTCGTTGTAAATCCTGAAACAGATTCGAAGTACGCGTCGGTAAAGGAAGGAATGCTATTGGACAAGAGGTAAGGAAGAGAGCCGAAGAGTGGAATGACTATCCAGGCAAACGTGACAATTGCAAAACCCTCTCGAAGACGGATACTCGAGCGATCCGTTCTTCCTGCAACGGCGAATGTGATGCCGACAATGATCGTTATTGATGAAGAAATGAGGATCGGCCCGACATCTGACTCATCAAAAATGAGCGAGACAGGCACCGCCGTGAGCATCGCTACCCCCACGGCCACCACCAGCAACCCCAGCACCCCTACTACCTGCTTTGCGTTCATCGAGTGGGAGAATTATTTGCCGGATCGCGTTACCCGGCTAACGTTTCCAGAATGTCGGTGTGAAGAGAACGATGATCGTGAAAATTTCGAGCCTGCCCGTCAACATGCAGAACATCAAAACCCATTTACCGATCAATGGAACGTGCGCGTAGTTATCAACGGCACCGACGCTTCCAAGACCCGGACCGATATTCCCGAGCGATGCGGCGACGGCTCCGGCAGAGCTCACAATGTCCATCCCCAAGGTCGTCATCACCAGCGTGGAAACAACGAAGATGAGAACAAACAGAACAAAGTACGTCAGAACATCAACGATTATTTCTTGTTCAAGGCTCTTCCCGTTGTGACGCACCGGGAGTATCGCACGCGGGTGTATCAGCATTTTCAGTTGATTGACGGCATTTTTCAGAAGCACAAGAATCCTCACGAGTTTGATTCCTCCGGCGGTGGAGCCCGTACAGGCGCCGGCAAACATCAGCATGAGGAGTATCCATTGGGCGGCAGGATACCAGAGCTCATAGTCCGCGGTCACGAAGCCAGTTGTCGTAATGATGGAGACTGTCTGAAAAACTGCCGCCTGGACGGTCTTCCCCAGACTCTCACCACTCTCGATTGGAATCCCGAGAAAAATAATCAACGAGGCGAGCACAACGAGGATTGCATAGAAAGTGAATTCGTCGTCGCGCGAATAGCCCCTGAGTTCTCCCCGCAATGCCCGGTAGTGGAGAGCAAAACTGGTTCCCGCCAGAAACATGAAGACGATAATGACCTGTTCGATATACGCCGACTGGTAGTGTGCAATGCTGGCGTTCTTCGTTGAGAATCCTCCCGTCGAAACAGTTGTGAAGGAGTGACAGGTCGCATCAAACAGAGTCATTCCTCCCGCCGTCAACAAAACCATTTGGACGACCGTGAGAAGGACATACACCATCCAAAGGATTCTGGCAGTCTGGATGATACGGGGGGTAAGTTTCTCCACTGAAATGCCCGGCACTTCCGCTTGAAAGAGCTGCATCCCCCCCACCCCCAGAGCGGGCAGGATTGCTATGGATAGCAGGATAATTCCGAGACCCCCGATCCACTGTGTGAGCGAACGCCAGAACAGAAGCCCATGGGGGAGCACCTCGATATCGGTAAGAATAGTCGCTCCCGTCGTGGTGAAGCCGGAGATAGTCTCAAAGTACGCATCTGTAAAGTCGGGGATGGCCCCTGAAAGAACAAACGGGAGACAGCCAAAGAGCGACGCGACGACCCACCCAAGTCCGACGATTGTAAATCCCTCGCGAACACCGAGCTCCTTGCTCTGCTTCTTATTGAAAAACCAGACAAGTAATCCGACGACAATCATCAGCAGGGCTGACAGAAGCAGAGCGTAGGCATCGCTCCCTCCATAATAGAGCGAGACGGGCAGAACAAGCGACATCAGGATCCCGACGACGACCAGGATGAAGCCAAGGACTGAGAGGACAGATCTAAATCGCATGGGTGGCTAGTGGAAGAATTTCTCAACTTCGTGGATTGAGCGCGGAAGAGTAAGCACGACCACCCGATCTTCTGACAGAATCCTTGTGTCCCCGACCGGTATGATCACTTCCTCGTTTCTAATCACGCATCCAATAATTCCCCCTTCGGGAAACTTCAAATCTCTCACGGGTTTCTTTGTGACCGCCGATTTGTGATTAGCGATCATCTCGATCATCTCTGCATCGACTCCATGAAGCGTCGCGATCGAGAGAATTTCACCCTTTCGGACGAGCTTAAGGATCTCCGTTGCTGCGGAGAGCTTCTTGTTCACCAGAGCATCGATACCGATCGTATTGGCCAGGGGAATATAGTCTGTCTTTTCGACATGGGCGATCGCCTTTTTCACACCCAGGTGTTTGGCCATCAAACAGGAAATGATATTGTCTTCCTCGTCCCGCGTGACGGCAACGTAGGCATCCATATCCATGATACCTTCCGTCGCAAGGAGGTCGAGATCCTTTCCCTCGCCCCGAATTACCATCGTCTTCTTCAACACATCGGCCAGTTTTGACGAGGTCTCTTTGCTCGACTCGATAAGCTTGACGGAGACCTCATCCTCCAGGTCTGCCGCCACTTGCTGTCCGATGGCCGTGCCTCCGAGGATCATGACATCCTCGATCTTCACGGATTCTTTTCCCGATACCTTGAGCATCTCCGGAACCATCTCGGTCTTGGAGATCACAAATACCTGGTCGCCCTTTCTGAAGACGTCGTCGGCAGTAGGAATGATCGTTCTCAGACCGCGGGAAATGGCCACAGCTCGAAACGGGACCTCAGAATAGTCCTTCAGGACATCTCTGAGCTTCCGATTTATCAACGGACTCGCCTGATCGAGCTTGATTCCGATCAGCTGGATACGTCCCTCGGCAAACTCGACGATATCGGTGGCCGCCGTTCGACGAATCAGACGGACAATTTCCTTCGCCGCCAGTCGTTCGGGCGACACTGCCATATCGATCCCAAAGTCCTGCGGATTCACCCCGGCATCTTCAAAAAAATCGGCATCATTGGTTCGCATGAATTTTCGCTTGGCCCCCATCTTGTGGGAAAAAACGCAAGCGGCAAAATTCGCATCGTCGCTCGACGTGACGGCGATGACAACATCCGCAGTTTCCACTTGTGCGCGACGGAGAGTCGTCAAGCGACTTCCGATCCCTTGAACCGTCATCACGTCGAGGGCATCATTCACCCGCTCCAGTTGTGCTGCACTGTGATCCACGACAATGATATCGTGTTTTTCCTGGGAGAGAATCTTCGCCGTATGAAAACCAATCTCACCTGCACCAATAACAACAATCTTCACGGTCTATTCCTAAGATAGTTGAACAATGCTATCGTCCTCGAAGGACCAGACTCACCGAGGCAATCGCTGCCGTTTCCGCGCGGAGTCTACGCGGTCCCAATGAAACCGGAACAAATCCATGCGCCGTTGCCTGGGCAATCTCCGCGTCGGCAAATCCACCTTCTGGACCAATCAAGATGAAAATGGATTTCGCCGCATGGTGATGGTGCAACACGGTCCCGATGAATTGTGACTGCTCTGTCTTTTCGTGCGGAATGAGTTTGAGGTCATAACCGGAAAGACTTTCAAGCAGTGCATTAAAGTTCGTCAAAACAAAGATATCAGGCAATACGCTGCGACATGCCTGTTTTGCGGCAGAAAGCGCTATTTTTTCATACCTGGAGACTCTCGCATGATGGGGGACTGTCCTCTCACAAAGCAGCGGAATAACTCTTCGCACGCCAAGTTCGGTCACCTTCTCCACCATGAAATTAAATCGGGAAGGGTTTCGGAGCAGAGAAGCGCCAATTCCAACTTCAACCTTGGGTTCGTTGAACATTTCCCGTGCGTCGATGATTTCACACTCCGCGATTTCGCTGTCAATCGATCGAATCACCACATTGTACGATTTCCCGCGTCCATCAGTCACGACGATGCGGTCTCCGACTTGCTTGCGGAGGACTCTTAAGAGATGTTTGTGCTCAGTTCCCCCGATGACCAGGGTCGTCTCGCCAACCTGCGCCGGGTTCACGTAGAAATGTTCAGTGCTCATAGTTCAAACCTCTCCCCCATCCAATCGACTGATCAGAATGAAGCCCCAATATCCAAAATAAATTCTCCCCTCCCCTTATCGTTCCAGGCATATTCTGTCCTCACGATAACACTGTACGGAAGAAGAAAATGAAGTCCACCTCCCACTCCCGAATACCATTTTCGGCCGGCAAAATCGTCCAACCGGTACCACACGTTTCCAGCATCAACAAAAATGCCGGCATATACTCCATAACGAAGGACGCTGAACTCGGGTATGATAAGATCAGGTATGACGAGATAGCGGGGACTCAAAATTGGGACTCGAAGTTCCAGATTTGCCCCCAGGGCATGCTCCCCCTCGGCGACTTCCGTAAAGTAGCCCCGAATCCTCTCATCATAGCCGAAGTACAGATATCCATATGGGGGAAGGGCTCCCCCCGCCGTAAATGTCCCAAACAGACGGCCACCAACCGAGATATCCTCCGCCAGAAGCTGGAACTTGCGCATGGAAAATCCAAACCGCGCATAGTCGACATCCGAATTCCACAATCCGATTTTCGACGCGGAGAGCGTGTACACCGATCCCTCCGTGGTGTATTCGCGGAGATTGCGGGTATCATAGCTATAGCTGACGCCGGCTGAAAAAAACGCGTCCCGTCCGCTGGGAGAGAGTGTTCCCCGGTACTTGTCGAACGGGACAATCCAGATGTCGTAACTCATCCAACTCGATACCGTCTGGTACAGTCCAAAGCGTTTTCCGAACAGTACGTTTATCCCGTATCGTTGCTGGTCGTAGAGTCCGCTTCCCGGACGAAGATTTTGCACTTTCGCCGATCGAAGGGACGTCCGAAGATACAAATCTTCATTGTTCAATCGAGGGTTGAAATAACTTGCCTCAACCCAACGATCAAAACCAAGAGCGAAAGCGCCGAAGATCTTTTCGTTTCGCCCCCTGAAATTCTGATGCATAATTCCCGCGCCGTAGAAGAGATTGGCGGGATCACGGTATTTGAATCCAATCACCGGAAACGGAAAGACGTACCATCGTTCATGCACAATGACATAGACAACGGCGCTATCTTCTTCTGCAGCGTACTGAATATCCACGCTGTTGAATAGCTGAAGATCATAAATCCGTTGACGATCGTGTTTGATCGCAGATTCCGATAAGGTATCACCGGCGTTCAACGACATCTCCCGAAGAATGATCTCATCCTTCGTTTGATTATTTCCCAGGATCCTGATCTCTGCGACAATCAATGGATTTGGACACTGTTCTTGTCCCAATACGCGACCATCCACGAGACTCGCAGCCAGGGCCAGCACGAAGGTCATCGCCCTGCCGGTATGTACGATTTTCGAATTCATCAACTCCACAATTACGCGAAAACCCCTTCTGCTGCAAGAAGGGGTTTTCGAACACGTTTGAATGATTCTATCGGATCAGCCTGCGATGCTCGACCGCAATACAATGATCCATGATCACATTGAGGCCGCGTTGCTCCGCCAATGTCGCCGCATCTTGATTTACAACGCCCTGCTGCAGCCAGAGGGATTTGGCGCCAACTTCAATCGCCTCTTCAGCGACAGGAATTACTGCATCCGCTCTCCGGAACACATCAACGATGTCGATACTTTGCCGAATCGATTTCAGGTCGGGATAGCACTTTACGCCGAGAATAGAGTCGCACTTCGGATTCACCGGGAATACCTCGTACCCGCAATCGAGTAAGAATCGGGTGATGGAATGGCTATCGCGAGACGGATCGTCTGAAGCCCCGACGACCGCGATCGTCCTGGCTTCGCTGAGGATGTCTTTGATCTTCATATCTTCTTCAATCGGCATAGCTTCCCTCCTTCTTGAAACTACGATGAACCCTCAACAAAGGATTCTATCGGCGGACACGTGCAGAAGATGTTCCGATCTCCGTACGTGCTGTTGATTCGGCCTACGGGGGGCCAGAACTTACGGAGCTTCAGCTGCGGGAGAGGAAACACCGCTTGCTCGCGGGGGTAGGGATGATCCCACGGGTCCCCCGTTGCATGCGCGGCAGTATGAGGGGCGTTCTTCAAGACATTATTCACCTTATCTGCGGTTCCTTCCTCAATCGCGCGGATCTCTTCACGGATCGCAACCATCGCGTCCACAAATCGGTCAAGTTCCTCTCGGGGTTCGCTCTCAGTCGGTTCTACCATTAAGGTACCAGGAACGGGAAAGGAGACCGTGGGTGCGTGGAAACTGTAATCCATAAGACGTTTGGCAACATCCTCGACATCAATATCTGCGCTTTGTTTGAATTGCTTCGTGTTCAGGATAAACTCATGGGCAACCCGGTTGTGTTTTCCTTTGTACAGAATCGGATAGTGCTTTTCCAGTTTGGATTGCAGATAGTTGGCGGCGAGGATTGCATAGCGCGACGCCTCGGTCAGTCCTTCCGGGCCGAGCATTCTGATATACGCATACGAAATGAGTATAATGCTGGCACTCCCATACGGTGCGGACGCGATCGCATGAATTGCTTTGTCCCCCCCAGTTCTGATGATCGGATGTCCGGGCAGATATGGTGTAAGGTGTTTTGCCACACAGATGGGTCCCATTCCGGGTCCACCACCACCGTGCGGAATAGCAAATGTCTTATGCAGATTGAGATGGATGACGTCCGCTCCAATGAGGGCAGGGCTCGTGAGGCCTACCTGAGCGTTCATGTTTGCACCATCCATGTATACCTGACCCCCATGATCATGCACGATGGAGCAGATGTCACGGATTTCTTCTTCGAATACCCCATGGGTTGAGGGATACGTGACTATGAGCGCTGCGAGGACATCTCGATGTTGTTCGGCTTTCTTCTTCAGATCCCCCAGATCGATGTTCCCGCTATTATCACAACTTACGACCACGACTTTGAGTCCGGCCAAAACGGCGCTCGCCGGATTGGTCCCATGGGCCGATGATGGGATCAGGGCTACGTTTCGATGCGTCTCCCCCCGATCGGCATGATATGCCCGAATCACGGAAAGTCCTGCGAACTCTCCCTGTGCCCCCGAGTTGGGTTGCAGCGATGCCGCAGCGAACCCTGTGATTTCACAGAGGTACCGCTCAAGTTCTCTTATGATTTGGACGTACCCTTCCACCTGCTCGTGAGGGACGAACGGGTGCGGTTGGCTGAATTCCAACCAACTCACGGGCATCAGTTCGGTTGTCGCATTCAATTTCATGGTGCAGGAACCGAGCGGAATCATCGACTGAGTCAGCGACAGGTCTCTATTCTCCAGCGCCTTGATGTACCGTAGCAACCGAGTCTCTGAATGGTATGTCCTGAAGACGGGATGCTGCAGGTACAAACTTGTCCTCTGAAATTCCTGCGGGAAGGAGATTTCAAATTGATCATATGTCCTGGCGAGATCCGTTTCAGCATAAGCGACATCTCGGGCTTGAGCAAAGATCTTCACGATCGTCAGAATTTCCTTCAGTGACACCGTCTCATCAACCGAAATCCCGATACGTGTCGCATCAATAACCCTGAAGTTAATTTTTTGTTGTTGCGCAATCTGAATAATCGCGGCAGATAATCGTTTATCACCCGTCTCAATCTTCAACGTATCAAAATACACATCGTTCAGCTGACGAAAGCCCAATGAGGCAAGTTCGGCTTCAAGGATACGGGCCGCGCGATTGATGTGAGACGCAATGGATCTGATTCCTTCGGGACCGTGATAGACCGCGTACATGCCGGCCATGATCGCGAGCAATGCCTGGGCAGTGCAAATATTGGAGGTTGCTTTCTCGCGGCGGATATGCTGTTCCCGGGTCTGTAATGTCATTCGGTAAGCAGGATTCTCATGAGCATCGACGGAGACTCCGATGATCCGGCCGGGCATGGATCGGATATGCTCCATCCGTGTGGCAAAGTACGCCGCATGGGGACCACCGTACCCCATCGGCACACCAAATCGCTGACTATTTCCAATAGCGATATCAGCTCCGAACTCTCCCGGCGGAATAAGGAGTGCGAGACTGAGGAGATCTGCGGCCACGATTGCCAACGCGCCAAACTCGTGGGCCTGTTGAATAAAAGCTGTGTAGTCCGCGACATTTCCTTCGTCATCAGGGTATTGAAGAACAACGCTAAAGTACGAGTCATTGAGTTTGGTCGCTCGATGATCGCCGGTTACTACTTCAATCCCGAGCGGGATCGCTCTGGATTTCATAACTTCAATCGTTTGGATGAAACACTTTTCTGAGACGAACAGCCTGTTGCGCGACGAAGCATCCATTGAACGGTTCGCGATGCTGTGCGCCATCGCCATGGCTTCGGCAGCCGCAGTCCCCTCGTCCAACAATGATGCGTTGGCGACTGCCAGACCGGTCAAATCTGTCACCATCGTCTGAAAATTCAGCAGTGCTTCCAGACGTCCTTGAGAAATTTCCGCTTGATAGGGGGTGTATTGAGTGTACCATCCTGGATTCTCCAAGATATTACGTTGGATTACCGTGGGGGTGATACAATTGTAGTAGCCACGTCCAATGTACGATTTGAATGGACTGTGTTTCGCGGCAATAGTCCGTAGATGCGAAAGGAACTCATACTCACTCATTGCCGAAGGAAGATTCAGGGGGCGGTCAAGTCTGATCGAGGTGGGAATTGTTTGTTCGATGAGCGCGTCGAGGGAATCTACACCGATAGCCTCCAGCATAATCGCGAGATCATTCTGGTTGGGTCCGATGTGACGTCGTTGAAATTCGTTGGTCATCATTCTGGGTTCGTATCTGCGCGATCGTTGGTCGATAGAGGTTGTTTACGGGATAGTGCTTCTGCCGCGGCGACCTGTTCCGCCTCCTTCTTACTGCGTCCTGAGCCTGTCCCCATTGTCTTATCACCGATATGCACTTCCACGGTGAAGCATCGGTCATGGTCAGGTCCCTCCTCGCGAACTGTTACATAGCGGGGAACACCGAGACCGTCGTTCTGCGCATATTCAAGAAGCGCGCTCTTAAAATTGTCATCCATGAGGGCACTCTGGAGCACCGATTCATGAGAGAGGAGTGTCCGGTGGACAAATTCCCGGGCCCGGGAGAGTCCTCCGTCCAGATAGATTGCCCCAATGACCGCCTCGAACGCGTCGGAGAGAATTGATTCGGAACCGCTGTCAAGCGATTGGAGTGCGCTCGAACTGAGGAGGAGAAATTTCCCGAGTTCGATACTGCGCGCGCGCTGCGCGAGCACCCGACGGTTAACGAGGCGCGCCCTGAGCTTCGTCAGATCCCCTTCCCCCATCGCACGATCGGACTGGTGGAGGTGATCAGCCACAAGAAAATTGAGAATTGAGTCGCCGAGAAATTCAAGTCGTTCGTTTGATCGGTACCCCGATGGAACGAATGGGAGGTATGAACGATGAAGCAGAGCTTCGAAGAAGAGACCGCGATCGATGGGACGATAGCCGATTCGCAATTCAAGCTCACGAAAGTCGATTGCGCCTGCGGTGTTCTCAGGCGGCGATGTCGTTTCTATCGATGATCGGGTGTCGCGATTTTTCCAGATTCTTTGGAATAAGCCACGGATGTGGTCAAATACGTTTCGAGGCACTGCTGATCCTTTGGCATCTCTACTTCAACCCCGTTAGTGCACGTACTTCCTGAACAGAATTGAAGCGTTGTGCCCACCAAATCCAAATGTGTTGGAAATTGCCGTATTGACATCCCAATCCTTCGCACCATCAGAGAGGTAGTTCAAATCACATTCCGGATCCGGGGTTTCCAGGTTGATCGTTGGGTGGACTTTGTTTGACGTGATGGACATGATTGTCGCAATCGCTTCTACGGCGCCGGCTGCCCCGAGGAGGTGCCCGATCATCGACTTCGTCGAATTCACTGCCATTTTGTATGCCCGCTCACCAAACACGGTCTTGATGGCAGCCGTCTCGTTTTTGTCTCCGACGGGTGTTGAGGTACCATGAGTGTTAATGTAGTCGACATCGTCAGGTGCCAGCCCGGCATCTTTGATGGCAAGTCGCATCGAGCGAACAGCCCCTTCACCGCCTGGCGCGGGTTCCGTGATGTGGTGGGCATCGGCCGTAAACCCTATGCCACCAACCTCTGCGTAGATCTTCGCTCCGCGATTCAAGGCATGTTCGAGTTCCTCAAGCACCAGAATCCCGCTCCCCTCACCCATTACGAATCCGTCACGCGTCTTGTCGAAGGGGCGGCTGGCTTTCTCCGGCGCATCGTTCCGAGTCGACAAAGCCTTCATCGCGTTGAATCCTCCTACCCCCATTGGTGTGATGGGAGCTTCGGATCCCCCAGTGATCATCAGATCGGCATCGCCTCGTTGGATGAGCATAAAGGAGTCGCCGATGGCATGGGAAGCCGTTGCGCACGCTGAGACGGTGCCGTAATTCGGTCCCTTGAAGCCATAGATCATCGAAATCCGTCCGGGGGTAATGTCAGGAATTAACATCGGTATGAAGAACGGACTGATTCTATGGGGTCCCTTCGTTTCGAACAGGGTCTCCTGCTGCCTGTGATACGTCCACATTCCGCCGATCCCAGACCCAACAACGACACCGATACGCTCCATGTCCGCTTGCTCAAGATTGAGACCAGAGTTCTTGATTGCCGCTTCGGTCGCAGCCAGGGCGTACTGTGTGAAGGGATCGCTTCGTTGCGCGAGTTTCCGATCCATGTACTTCATGGCATCGAATCCGTGGAGTGCACAAACGAATTTGGTGTCAAACTGCGTCGTGTCAAAGTAAGGATTCGGAACTGCGCCGCTCTTGCCGGCCAGCAAGTTTTCCCAGTACTCCGTCACCGTGAGTCCGAGGGGAGTCAGTGCTCCCATGCCTGTGATTACGACACGACGTTTCTTCCCATTGAATGCCATGGAATGATCTCTCCTGCCTCATCGAACGAAAGGTGGTGAACTTTCACACAACAACGATTCCTCGAGCAGCTGACAAACGTGTGCCACTCGAGGAAATTACGTAGACGATCAGCGATCTACTCCAAATTGTCTATCAGGTTGTTGAAAAACCATTTTTCATGGTAGGTCAGACCTGCCTGACGGTCAGGCAGGCATTTGGCGAAGCCATCACTTCGTGACTTGTCTGACCTTTT
>Ga0208244_101180_pt1 | contig 16023 bp, 13 predicted proteins | sample SubbioCR12Aug_5A_FD_184828 | JGI IMG/M metagenome (GOLD analysis project Ga0208244, IMG submission 184828) | Serpentinite rock and fluid subsurface biosphere microbial communities from McLaughlin Reserve, California, USA - CR12Aug_5A (SPAdes) | ecosystem: Environmental > Terrestrial > Deep... | reverse complement strand
CGACTCGGCTTGCGTTCAGTCGTGACAGGACTTTAACCCGTTAGTTGATGATACTGCACGGCACACACAAAAAAGGGACGATCATAAATCGTCCCCTTGTTCAGATTACCGCAGATGAACTCTATTTGCCCTTCAGGCCATCAAGCTCATACTGAGCATTCCTGCTATAGCTGGGATCTTTCTTGGCCTCGAGGAATGCCGCTCGGGCTTTCTCGAAATCATTCAATTTCTTATACCCCATGCCGAGCTCAAAATATTCCGCCCCCATCGCTCCGCGTTTTTTCAATTTGATCGCTTCTTGAGCTGCGCGAATGGATTTGTCGGCGTGCTCCAGTCGATTGTATACACGGGAGGCAATCAAATAGAGTTTGGCGTTCTCCGAGTGCTCGCCAAGTGCCTCATCGAGCAACCCCCCGGCGGTATCAAACTTGCCAGCATCGAGAAGTTGCTGCGCTTTTCCGGCATATGCCTCGCCGATTCCCTTGCGCGAGCGATCGAGTCGTGGATCGTTCTTCGCTGCAAGCTTAAAGGACTCGATAGACTTGTCGTAGTCTCCGAGAAGCAGGTAGACACCTCCCAGCGCATTATAGCCGATCGCAAAGTCCTGCCTCAGACTGATTGCAGCGTCGAAATCCGAGACGGCCTTGTCATACTGACGGCTATTCTTGAAACTCAGGCCACGTTGGTAGTGATACCGGTAATCCCCTACGATAGCCAAAGCTTGAGTGTACTTTTCGACCGCGCCCTGGTAATTTCCCGACTTATATCGCGCGTTTCCCTCATTGTACAACTTGTCTGCTTCATTCTTGTCCTGCCCTGTGGACGTCGTATAGCCGACGAGTAACCCCAAAGCAAGAGCGAAGCAGGAAACCCGGAGAGAAAGCCTCATGATTCGATCACCCTCCTCTTGTCTGATTAGTTGATTAGGGAGTGCCCGGAGCGAGACTTGAACTCGCATGCCCTTTCGGGCGCCGCCCCCTCAAGACGGTGTGTCTGCCAGTTCCACCATCCGGGCCTGGTGAATCTCGCACATCAGATTTGCGCGAACGTTCGACCAGCATCAGAATTGATTCGTGAGCGTGGATGGATTCGAACCATCGACCCTCTGCTTAAAAGGCAGATGCTCTGCCCCTGAGCTACACGCCCTTCGAATCAAATCTTATTATCGCAACACAGAAATATATCAAGAAAGAGTTACTTTTCAAAGCCGAGGCCCCCGCATCAGGTACGTTGACCCAACTACGTCGATTCCGAAACAGCTTTCTTACGATACATGATTCCGACGGGAATAACGACGCAGTATCCCGCCACAAGTAATACAGGTGCAACGACAAGCGCCATCGTGCCATCCCAAGGTTCGGTGGAGAGCGCCAGGTATCCCAGCACAATCAACACGATCCCGGTCATCAAGATAACGTAATTCGTTCTCGTGAACGGAAGGACTTCACCTCTCTTTTTTGATGCTACGCGCGCTTTCTGGCTCATAAGTTTATTATTCTCCGATGTAACAAAAAGCCCAGCGTTGGGGGGGAACGCCGGGCTTGACCATGAAAAGAACAACAGTCAGGGGAGAAACTGTTGTTGAGGTCGCTGTAAATATGATAGAATTTCGGGATAATGTCAAGAAAAAATCGCTCTGAAAATAAATTACTCATTGACACTCGAGAGTTTCCCCTCGCTCAGGCGGAGAACACGATCTGCGCGGGTTGTCAAGTCTGGATTATGAGTCGCAATAATGAACGTTGTTCCCTTCCGGCGTGACATGTCCAGGAGGAGTTGGTGCAGGCGGATTCCGTTCTCCTCATCAAGGTTACCCGAGGGCTCATCCGCCAATACGAGGCGGGGATCGTTCATCAGGGCCCTTGCGACAGCCACGCGTTGTTGCTCACCTCCGGAGAGTTCGGATGGGTGATGGGTGAGCCTGTCGGCAAGTCCAACCTCAGCCAGCAAGTCTCTCCCCCGCACGCGCGCTTTCGACGACGATTCTCTGCGAATGAGCGCAGGCATAAGGACATTTTCGAGCGCCGTAAACTCCGGTAAGAGATGATGAAATTGAAAGATGAAACCCATGTGGATGTTTCTGAAATTCGCCAGCTTCTCGTCCGTGAACGAAAAAATGTTCTCCCCCCCTATCATGACCTCTCCGATTGTCGGACGCTCCAGCCCACCGAGGATATGCAGCAACGTGCTCTTCCCCGAACCGGATGGACCGACGATAACCAAAAACTCTCCCTCATTGACCTTCACATCGAGTCCTTTGAGGACCACTAATGTCTGGCTTCGGCCTGTCGGGAATTCCTTCACAACGCTCGTTGCTCCCAGCAAAACCTTTTTCTTCATTACTCCCATCGAATTGCCTCCGCTGGAATCAGGGTAGCTGCACGCCGGGCCGGGTACCATGCTGCCACGGAACAGAAAACTACCGCAGTACTGACAACAAGAAGAATATCTGACCAGACTAAATGAACTGGGATTGCGGGAATGATGTACACCGACGGATCAAGGGGAAATAAGTGATATTCCATCTGTAAATACAAAAGGCCCATCCCCAGCAAGAGTCCGATTGCAGCGCCGAAGATTCCGACAAAAACACCCTGCGACATGAAGATAAGAGTGATTGTCTTTCGCGTCGCTCCCATTGATCTCAATACACCAATATCCCTGGTTTTCTCAATCACAGACATTGTCAATGACCCGAGTAAATTGAACGAGGCAACACCGACGATCAACGACAGAATCAGGTACGCTATCCATCTTTCAATCTGCATCACGGTAAAGAGGTCCCTGTGAAGATCGAACCACGAAAGGATTCGATAATTGTCGCCGAAATGGTTTGCCATCTCTTCCTTGAATGACTGAGAATCTTCAAACTTTCGCAGTCGAATCTCCACACCGTGAATCTTATCTCCTGTTTTGAAAAAAGCTTGAGCGATCGGCAAAGATACGTAGGCATAGAATCCGTCATATTCTTTGTTGTTCGACTCATAAATTCCCACGACGATGAATTTCCGAATGAGCGGTTGGCCCATTTGCAGCAACGCTAGTTCCGAACCGGCGGGGCTTACCATAACCAACGTATCTCCCACAACGGAACCCAATCGATCGGCAAGTGTCAGTCCAAGAACAATCCCACTGGCATGTGGACCTTCAAAATTCAATTCTCCCAGCACCATCCGATTGGCGAGCCCGGTTGCATGGCGGGTCCGCTCAGCGTCGATACCCTTGATGTTCACGACCCGATTCAAGTTCTTTGAAACGATGAGTGCCTTTCCCCCCACGTACGGAGCATAGGCAATAACCTGATGCTGTCTGCTCAGGAATTCGTTCACGTCGTGATAGGATCCGGTGTCCGCTCGATGAGGACTCTCCACTCGAAGATGCGGATCAAAATTCACCAAGATCGAGGTCACGAGCCCGTTGAAACCATTGAAGACCGAAAGAACGACAATCAAGGCTGCCACGCCGATCGTGACTCCAATGATTGAAATGATGGAAATGGCATTCACGAAGCCTAATCGTTCACGGGAAAACAGGTATTTCAGCGCTATGGTTCTTGCGACACTCATCGTCCAAACCTGAATAGACGCACGGGATCCAATCCACTGGCTATTCGAGCCGGAATTACAGAGGAGGCAAAACAAAGGAGAAGCGCGACGCCGCTCACAAGCCCAAAATTCGTAAACGATAGATCCAAGGGAACGCTTGACATGTAGTAAATAGCAGAAGGAAGGGAAATTAGCTTGTACTTCATTTCTACCAGCACTAGACCATACGCGAGGAGATTGCCGAACATCGTCCCGAGGACCCCGATGATCATCCCCTGGACGAGAAATACGTTCTTCACAGTGCGTCGATCTGCTCCAAGTGTTCTCAGAACCCCGATATCCTTGCTCTTCTCCATGACCATCATCAGGAGCGTTCCGATGATGTTCACGGTCGCTACGACGATGATCAAGCCGAGGATGATTGGAACAGGTTTTTTCTGCAAATCCACCCACGCGAAGAGATTTCTGTACATCTGGTACATCGTCCGGGCGTAATATGGATAGCCCAGATCTGCCGGTATCTCTTCCGAAAGTGCGTCGAGCCGGGTCAAATCCCGAACGAGGATGTCGAATCCAGAGATGGCCGCACCAAATTGAAAGAGTCGTTGAGTGCTCGCCAGATGAACGTATGCGTAGATTTCGTCGTACTCCGCCATTCCGGTGTCAAAAGAGCCGACGACCACAAAAGGCATGACACGTGTTTCCGACATTGATATTGTCAGGCCTCCAAGCGCAAAGACGAGAACCGTATCCCCGACGTTCGCTTCAAGTTTCTCCGCGAGCCGCTTGCCCAGAATAATGGGCTGAATCTTCCCCTCGCGTTCACCGAGATCGTACGATCCCTCGGTTAGCCGGTACTTCGCCGCAGAAATATCGTTCTCCGGATCCACCCCTTTAAGAATTATTCCGTCGATGTCGGAAGACGAGCGAATCATCGCCTCTCGGCTGAGATAAGGCGCGATTTCTTTGACCTCCGGAAATCGCTCTCTAATCCTCTGTACCGCAAAATCGGGGTTTTGAAGCGGAAGATTTGAAAATCCAAACAGCTGCATGTGCGCCGTGAAGCTTACGACGTTTTCTTTGATTGTTCGCTCAAATCCGCGGAGAACCGAAAGGGTTATGATAAGCGCAGCGACGCCCAATGCGACGCCAATGATCGATATGCACGTAATAAACGAGATAAAGCCGCGGTGGTGACGCGAACGCAAGTAGCGTCGCGCAACGAAAAGTGAAAACCGCATGTTTGATTCCTATTCGAATTGCGCGCAGACCGTTGAACTATTTTGCACCGCTGAATTCAAGGAGATAACTCTTGATGAAGTTATCGATCTCACCATCCATCACGGCCTGCACGTTGCCAGTTTCGCAACCCGTGCGATGGTCTTTGACCAACGTGTAGGGCTGGAATGTGTACGACCGGATCTGGCTGCCCCATTCAATCTTCTTCTTCGTGCTTTCGAGCGCGTTCAACCTCGCTTCTTCTTCTTCCCGCCGGAGCTGGTACAGCCGAGATTTCAACATCTTCATCGCTCTTTCGCGGTTTTGATGCTGTGAACGCTCCTGCTGGCATGCGACGACTATACCGGTCGGCACATGGGTAATCCGAACGGCCGTCTCCACCTTGTTCACGTTCTGTCCCCCTTTTCCACCAGAACGATAGGTGTCGATCTTCAGATCGGCCGGATTGATTTCGATTTCGACATCATCCTCGACTTCGGGACAAACAAACACTGATGCGAAGGAGGTATGCCGTCGAGCATTTGCATCGAAGGGGGATATCCGAACGAGACGATGTACACCATTCTCCGCCTGGAGGTAACCATAGGCGTACTTACCAATCACTTCCAGTGTTACGCTTTTGATTCCCGCGCCTTCCCCCTCCAGCATGTCGACAAGATTCACTTTGAACTTGTTCCGCTCGCACCAACGCGTGTACATGCGAAGAAGCATTTCCGCCCAATCCTGAGATTCAGTTCCTCCGGCTCCCGAGTGGATCGTCAAGAGCGCGTTTTTCTCGTCATCCACTCCGCTTAGCATATTCAGAAATTCAAGATCTGTGATGCCTTGCTGCAGCGTATCCAGCTCTTTGTCAGCTTCTGCGGCCGCCTCCGCATCCTTTGCCTCTTCTCCAAGCTCGATCAGTACGGTAATATCATCCATGCTTCGCGAGAGGCTTCCCCACCTATCGATCCATTCCTTCCGGGTGTTCATTCCCTGGATGATCTTTTGAGCCGCGACATTGTCATTCCAAAAATCCGGTGTGGCAGTTTTTTTCTGAAGGTCGCGGTATTCTGCTTCCTTAACATCCAGGTCAAAGAAACCTCCGTAATGCAGCGAGCCGTTTCTTCTCTTCTGCAAGTCGTTCTTTCAACTCTTCAAACATCTCACAATCCTCCGTATCTATAACTTCGTCGAATCCTCGATTTCAATTTCCATCTTCAGCAGCGCTGTCGACAGCGTTTTCCCTTGAGCATCATTCTTGAGCGATCGCGTACCTCCCCCTCCAAGAGCATTGTTCAATAGAAAATTGAGTGCCCAGAGATTCGGTAGCTCATAACGCTCAACAGTTCCGAGAACGATACCTTCAAAGTGCTTTCTGACCCTTTCCACTGTGACATGCCGCTTGATGATCTCATAGTACTCAGGCTTTTGCGCAATGAGACCGATATTCGCACTATCTCCCTTGTCTCCAGAACGGGCATGACAGATATCAAGCAGCTTAATTCTCACTCATACCCCTTTCACGATAACGCGCGGTGTTACATGTTGTTTTTGCATCAACGCCGGCCAGTACGCGATAACCTCACTCGGTTTTGGTCGTCCCCCGGCAAATCCGGTAACGCTCGGTGGACCCGTAAGGATCAGCGGGGCAATCTCTTTGCCGAACCCCTCCACCGCCTTGTGCTCATGACTTCTCACGCCCACACGCAATACAACCTCATTAACATCCCTTGTTGCGTCAGCAAGAGGTCCGTGGCACGAATTGAATCCCAGGAATTCCGATCTGATTTCCTCATACACGAGTCCCAGATCGGCGAGCCTGGTTCGCAAAATCGCATCAGCGGCTTCTGCCTTTTCCAGAGCATCGGGCCAGGCATAGGTCAACGTGCCGAACGCGGTATATCCATCCAGATACGACATTGAGACTTTGTAAGTATCGGTGGCTGGCCGGCCCTTTACGCCGCTTATTCTCACTCGGTTGTTTCCATCATCTGCGACATGAATCGACGTGAAATCAGCGACACAATCCGGTGTGATGTAGCTCCGAGGATCGCCTATCTCATAGAGCAACTGTTCCTTGACCGTTTGCATGTTCACCATGCCTCCGGTCTCTTCATGCTTCGTAATGACAATCTTTCCATTTCGATAGGCTTCCGCGATCGGAAATCCTATCCGTGCCAGATCTGGCACAGAGCGCCAATCGCCGGAAAAATTACCTCCAGACGCCTGGCCTCCGCATTCCAAAATATGTCCGGCAACCGTACCCGCCGCCAGCTTGTCCCAATCATTCTTCTTCCAGCCGAATTCATGAATCATCGGAGCCAGCGCAAGACCGGTGTCCGTGGTGCGTCCCGTGATGACGATCTGCGCTCCCTGGCGCAAGGCCCTGACGATGGGCATAGCCCCGAAATACACATTTGCGCTCAGAATCTTGTGCCCGATTTGTTCAAAGCTTTCGCCTGTTTCGAGATTCGTGAACGCCAGTCCCTTCTTTCGAAAGGCATCGAGTCGGAGAAGAATGTCATCACCACAAACCGTCCCGATCTTCAGTCCCTTGATCCCATGTTTTCGGGCACACGCAAACACCGCATCCCGACACGCGCGTGGATTTGCGCCCCCCCCATCCGTGATGATCTTGATGTTCTTCTCAACACAAATGGGAAGGATCTGGTCGATGATCGTGACGAGGTCTTTCGCATATCCCAATTCGGGATTTCGTTTCTTTTGCTTCTGCATGATGGACATCGTGACTTCTGCCAGAAAATCCATCATCAGATAGTCGATCGGCCCCTTCGTGACTTGATCGATTGGCGCGTTCGGGAGATCCCCCCAAAATCCCTGACCGGATGCGACGCGAATACAGTCCTTCACCTATGCTCCTTCAATACCTGTGATCTCCCGGACGACGAAACTAAACAAGAACCGCTTTGTAGCCGTAGCAGAGGATTCCGGCTTTCCCGTCCTCCTGGATCTTTCGGAACACCAGTCGAACCTTCTGGCCAATTTGAAGGGTATCGACATCGGCATCCGCGATTTGAGTCGTGATTTTCACTCCATCATTCAACTCGACAATGGCAACGGCATAGGGAGTCTGCTTCGAAAAGCGATCCGCTCCGACACGAATGACGGTGAACGTGAGGATCGTTCCTTCACTACTGAGTTTTGCAGCCTCAAACTTCTGACCCTGACACTTTCTGCAAACCCGTCGAGGAGGAAACGCGATCGAGCCGCATGATGAGCAGCGCGCCGCCAGCAATTGATATCGATGTGGAATTTCTCTCGCGTATCGTGGTGAGATCATGTTGCCTCCAGGATATGAACAACACAGCTGGCGCCGCTTCCACCCATGTTTTGGGCAAGTCCGACTTTCGCCGCCTTGACCTGGCGATCTCCAGCACGGCCAGAAAGCTGTTCGTACAATTCAATGATCTGCGCGATGCCTGTCGCACCGACGGGATGGCCTTTCGATTTGAGACCACCGCTGGAGTTGATCGGTATCTTACCACTTTCCCTGGCCGTCAGTCCCTTTTCGACCGCCTCTCCCCCCTTTCCTTTCTCAAAAAAGCCGAGATCTTCCGTGATCACGATCTCTGCGATCGTGAAGCAATCGTGCACCTCTGCGAAATTGATATCTCCGGGCTTTTTCGAAGCCATTTTATAGGCTTTCTCCGATGCACGGACAACAGCATCGAGCGTGGTTAGTTGCTTGCGGTCATGAAGTGTAATCGTGTCGGATGCCTGAGCCGAGGCCGTTACCTTTACGTTTTTCCTTTTCAGCTTGGACGCGACCTCCGCTGAGGCCACAATCACTGCGGCTCCGCCATCACTCACAGGAGAGCAATCAAGAAGGCGGAGCGGATCCGCCACCATCGTCGATTTCATGACCTGCTCGAGGGTGAGTTCAGATCGGAATTGTGCATTCGGGTTCTTCATCCCATTTCTATGGTTCTTAACCGCAACTGCCGCAAGTTGCTCGCGCGTCGTTCCAAACTGATGCATATGAGCCCGTGCAATCATCGCATATAAGCCCGGGAAGGTGATCCCGTGGTACACCTCGTATTCCTGATCAGCCGCTGTCGCGAGCGCTTCCGTGACATCAGCACCGTCGGTCATTTTCTCCACTCCTCCCGCCAGGACAATGTCACTCGCTCCCGACGCAACTTCGAGGAAAGCTTGCCGGAAGGATATTCCCCCCGATGCGCAAGCAGACTCTACTCGCGTCGCGGCGATTGGAGTGATACCGAGAAAATCGGCCACCACTGCACCCAGATGTTCCTGGCCAATAAATAGTCCCGGAGACATCGCCCCAACGTAGAGCGAATCTACATGATCGACACCGGCATCCTGAATTGCCGCTAGGGAGGCATCGACGAAGATCTCACGCATCGACTTATTCCACAGTTCGCCGAACGGGGTCATCCCAGCCCCGATAACGTATACGTCTCTCATTTAGGGCCTCCTTATTCGTTGAGTTTGATTTTGTGTCGATGCTTGGTGTACTGCCCGTAATCGAGGTAGATCTTTCCGTTGTCCAGCATCTCCCGGACCTTGGGCGCGCGATCCTGAATTGCCTTGATTTCTTCAGTCAGGCGATAGATGAAGCCATCGCTGCCAGCCCCAGAACCGAACGACACCATGAAGACAAGGTCACCCGGTTTTGCGATATCAAGTATTGCCGCAAGGCCGGTGGGAGAGGATCCCGAATATGTATTTCCCATCCATGGTACAATCCATCCCGCTTCCAACTGCTGCTTCGTGAAGCCTAATCGACGACCGGCCTCCTGCGGAAATTTTCCGTTTGGCATGTGAAAGACAGCATGCGTGAAATCTCTTGGCGAAAGTTTTGACTTTTGCAGGAGGGTCTCACCCGCACCCACAATGTGCTTGAAGTATGCCGGGTCTCCAGTGAATCGACCAGCATGTCTCGGATAGAACTCACCCTCCCGTCGCCAGAAATCGGGTGTGTCTGAAGTGTAGGAATTTGTGAATAGGATTTCCGCCGCGACGCGCTCCGTTCCCATGATGTAGGCAGCACCGCCAGCTGAAGCCGAGTACTCAAGCGCGTCGCCCGGCGCTCCTTGCGAGGTGTCCGCCCCGATTCCGAGGGCATATTTCATTTCCCCCGACTTGACGTGACTGTAGGCCACATACATCGCCTCCGAACCCGCTTTGCATGCAAATTCGTAACTCGCGACATGTACATGCGGTCCAATCCCGAGCGCATCGATAAGCACGGTGCCGCTGGGTTTTACGGCATACGGATGTGATTCCGAGCCTATGTAGACGGCTCCGATTTCCTGAGGATCGATCTGCGCTCGTTGAATTGCTCCACGAGCCGCCTCCACCGAAATCGTAATTGTGTCCTCATCCTGTCCGGGTACAGTCTTCTCGGTGAGTTGCAGACCTCGCTTGATTGCCTCTGCATCGGCACCCCATTGCCGGGCGATGACCTCGGCTTTGATTCGGTAACGCGGGAGATAAGAACCGTAACCGACAATTCCAACCATATTTCCTCCGCAGCTAATTGAGAGTAGCGGTTGATCTGCTTATTTTTTGATCCGACCGATCCCCAGCTCTTCCAACTGCTTAAGGTCGACTTCTGAAGGTGAATCATCCATCAGCGACAATCCGCTCGATGTCTTAGGAAAAGCGATAACATCGCGGATTGATTCTTCTCCGGTGAGAAGCATTACGATGCGATCAAACCCGAATGCAATACCACCGTGCGGGGGTGCCCCGTAGCGGAAAGCATCAAGCATGAATCCGAATTTCCTTTTCGCGTCCTCTTCACCGATTCCCAGCAAACCGAAGACCTTGCTTTGCAGTTTGGAATCGTGAATTCTGATGCTCCCCCCGGCAATTTCGCTTCCATTCAGCACCAAGTCGTATGCACGTGCCCTTGCCTTACCAGGTTCTGACTCTAACAGCCCAACGTCTTCAGGTTTTGGCGAGGTGAAGGGGTGATGAACAGCCACAAAGCGTTTTTCTTCTTCGTCATGCTCCAACAGTGGAAAATCGGTAACCCAGAGGAGGTTCCAGATTCCATCCGGGATCAGGTTGAGCCGATCCGCCATCTCAAGTCTGAGTGCACCGAGAACCGATAGTGTTTTTTGCCACGCTCCCGAAACGATCAGACAGAGATCTCCCGACTTGGCCCCCATCCGATCGGCGATCCTTTGTTTCTCTTCCATCGTCACGAACTTATCAATCGAGCTTTCGATTCCCGTCTCCGTCCATTTCATGTAAACGAGCCCTCCGGCACCCAGAGACTTGGCCATCGCGGTCAGTCCGTCGAGTTGATTCCGCGTGTAATTCGCTAAATCCGGAATTGCTAAGCCTGCCACGATTCCACCGCGGGCAACTGTATCCTTGAATATTCGGAACCCGCTATTCGCCACCGCATCCGAAAGGAGGTTGAGCTCCAGACCAAATCGATTATCGGGCTTGTCACTTCCAAATTTCTCCATTGCATCTTTGTACGACATGCGCCGAAACGGCAACTTAATCTCGATACCGAGGAGGCTGCGAAAAAGATCGGTCATCAATCCCTCGGTCATCTTGAATACATCTTCCTCGTCGACAAATGACATTTCCACGTCGATCTGAGTGAATTCCGGCTGACGATCTGCTCGAAGATCCTCATCGCGAAAACACTTCACGATCTGGAAGTACTTGTCGAATCCTGCGACCATCAGGATTTGCTTGTACGTCTGCGGAGATTGAGGCAAGGCATAGAATTTACCCTTGTGGATGCGGCTTGGGACAAGATAATCTCTGGCGCCTTCGGGGGTACTCTTCATCAACACAGGGGTTTCGACCTCGATGAATCCGGATCTCGCATAGTAGGAACGAACAATTTGATATGCCTCGTGTCGTACGATGAGATTTTTTTGCATCCGTGGTCTACGAAGATCCAGATACCTGTAACGAAGACGAATATCTTCGGAAACATCAACCTCATCTTCGATAGCAAACGGGGGGGTCTCGGCCTTATTGAGGATTGTGAGCTCCTGGATCCGAACGTCAATTTCTCCGGTCACCAGCTCCGGGTTTTCCGTCCCCTCTGGACGTCTTTCGACGATTCCTGTGACGGAGACGACAAACTCCGAACGCAATGACTTGGCCTCTTCGTATGCTCGCGAATCCGCCTTGCCAGAGATCACGATTTGCGTTTTTCCATAACGATCTCTCAAATCGACGAAGATGACCCCGCCAAGATCGCGCCGACGATCAACCCACCCCGTTAGGGTCACAAGCTGACCAAGATGCGAAGCTCTCAACTCTCCACAGGTGTGCGTTCGTTTCTTGAATGTCTTCACGGTTATGTCCTATTGATATTCCCTATCTCTGGCTCAACTGTCCGGAAACAAAAATGCGAGAAGCCACGATACTGACTCTGGCGTTCTCGCATTTCAAATTTCCACGTCAACTGAGATGCTTGGATACTTTTGCTGTCAAGGCATTCTTTGGCACTGCACCGACGATTTGATCAACGACCTTTCCTCCCTTGAAGACTAAGAGGGTCGGAATACTTCGAATCCCGTATTGCTGGGCCACCTGTTGGTTCACGTCTACGTCGACCTTTCCAACTTTCAGCGTCTCTTTCAATTCCGCAGCCAACTCTTCGACGATCGGTGCGATCATCTTACAGGGGCCGCACCAGGCCGCCCAGAAATCGACGAGCACGGGTTTGTCAGATTTGATGACTTCGCTTTCAAAATTGCTGTCAGTAAGTTCTACTGGTTTCATCATCCCTCCATGAATTACGGATTACCCTTCGAGTCGGACTGCATCTGCCCCCAGCAGCCTCGTGACCGAGTCCATGAACTCCTGACTCGGGGCTACCACAAAACGACGGGTAAAATATAGGGAATTCTTGGAATAGCTGCCACCGGTGACAGTGAAGTAACAGCCACAATTCCCGCGGTTTCGTTCGATGATCTGTCGCAGTTCTACCACTGTGTTTTCGTCCACGCGATCGAGATCAAGTTGAAGATTAATTCGTTTTGTCAGTTTGTCCCGAATTTGATCGATGGGAATCACCTCGTTGACGAGGATTTTCATTGAGTCACCCGAGACATCGGCTTTCCCCACCACAAACACCATTCCCTCAGGATTAAGCAACTCGCCATATTTTTGGAAGGCATCCGAAAACACGATGCACTCACCCTTTCCCGTGAAATCCTCCATCGTCACGAATGCCATCATATTTCCCCGCTTGTCGATCTTCTTCTTGACAGCCGCAACGATACCGCCGATTCTCACCTGACTGTTTTGTCTGATCCCTTCGCACGATCCAAATTTCGCCGTGGCGAAGCCCTCCAATTCCGCTGCGAATTTGAGGAGGGGATGTCCCGAAACATAGAACCCCAATACGTTCTTTTCCCGCGACAGTTTTTCCGATTCCGTCCAACTCTGAACCACCGGCAGGCTCACTCGAGGCAAGACCTTTGCGGTCGGCGAATCAAACAAACTCGATTGTCCCATTCCCTGAGCTTCTTGATGGATCTGGCCGTACGCTATCGCCTTCTCCACAGATTCAAAGAGCTGAGCACGATTTCCATGCAAGGAATCGAATGCCCCGGCTTGAATCAGACTCTCCATCGTCTTCTTGTTGACAGCGCGAAGATCAACTCGAGCCGCAAAATCGAATATGTCTTTGAATCTCCCTTTTTCATCTCGTGCCTGCACAATCTGCTCAACAGCTCCCACGCCAACGTTCTTGATGGCACTCAGTCCAAAGCGAATTCCCGAAGGTGTAACGCTGAATTTGACTCCGCCTTCGTTCACATCGGGCGGAAGGACATCGATTCCGAGATTCCGACATTCGTCGATGAAGAGAACGATCTTGTCGGTGTCACCGATTTCGCTTGTCAGCGTCGCGGCCATATACTCTGCCGGATAGTGCGCCTTCAGGTATGCGGTTTGATAGGCAAGCACGGTGTACGCGACGCTGTGTGATTTGTTGAACCCGTAGGAAGCAAATTGCTCTATAAGGTCGAAGATCTCCGCCGCGATGCGCTTATCGATACCTTTCTCGAGCGCTCCGTTGATGAATTCCTTTTTCTGCTCGGCCATGAGGGCCTTGTCTTTCTTTCCCATGGCCCGACGCATCAAATCCGCTTTCGCCAGACTGGATCCGGCGATCTCGCTTGCGATCTTTATAACCTGCTCCTGATAGACGATGATGCCGTATGTTTCTTTGAGGATCGCCTCGAGCTTTGGATGCAGGTAATTTATTTGCTGGCGTCCATGCTTGCGCGCGATGAAATCATCGATCATTTGCATGGGACCGGGACGATAGAGCGCATTCATCGCGACGAGATCATGGATAACAGTCGGCTTAAGCTTCCGCAGGTAGTCCTGCATTCCGGTACTCTCAAACTGAAACATCGCCACAGTTTGTCCCTTCGAAAATAGTTCGAAGGTCTTCGGATCCTCCATGGGAAGTTTGTCCATGTCCAGGTCAATCCCATGCCTCTCTTTGATGAGCGCCAACGCATTTTCCAGCACGGTCAGAGTCCGCAAGCCCAGAAAATCCATCTTGAGTAGTCCCGCATCCTCGAGATCTTTCATGTTGTACTGCGTCATTACCTCGGATTGAGGCGTCTTGTAGAGCGGAACATAGTCACTGATATCCCCAGGCGCGATCACCACGCCGGCCGCGTGGGTCGACGCATTGCGATTCATCCCTTCGAGAACGAGTGCCGTATCGACCATGAGCCGGATATTTGCATCATTGCTCTCCTTCACCCATTTGAGATCAGGAATGGTCTCGAGCGCTTCGGCGAGAGGCGTTACTTTTCCTTGAACAACCGGAATCTGCTTTGTGATCGAGTCAATGATGGAGAGCGGAATACCGAGCACCCTCCCCACATCCTTCAGCACGGCGCGTGAAAGGAGCGTCCCGAATGTGATAATTTGGGAAACTGATTCCGCACCGTATTTTTCCCGGACATACTGGATCACCATCTCGCGCTTGTCGTCTGAAAAATCGACGTCAATGTCAGGCATACTGCTTCGTTCAGGATTGAGGAACCGCTCGAAGAGAAGTCCGTAGTACAGCGGATCGACGTCGGTGATCCCCAGTGCGTAGGAAACAAGACTGCCTGCCGCGCTGCCGCGACCCGGGCCGACCCGAACTCCCATGTTCCGCGCAGCATTGATGAAGTCCTGCACGATAAGAAAGTAACCGGCGTACTGCATCCCCTTGATGACGGAAAGCTCAAACTCAAGGCGCTCCGCGATCTCAGGAGTGATCTCACTGTATCGTCCCTTGATGCGCTCCCGCGTCAGACGATCAAGATATTCTTCGAGTGTCCCGACTCCCGCATCTGCCGGAATGGGAAACTTCGGCATATACGTACGCTTCAAGTCGAGTTCAAGATTGCATTTCTCCGCAATCTCGAGCGTCGACGCCAAGGATTCGGGATGTTCCTTGAACAAGACGCCCATCTCGTCAGCGGTTTTGAAAAAAAGCTGATCCGTTTTGTACCGAAGCGTCATATAGTCCGGAGTGTTCGAGCTGCTTGCATCGGGGATCATAAGCATGATGTTGTGCGGGAGAGCATGATCGCGGTCGATGTAGTGAACGTCGTTCGTTGCTACTAGCTTGAGCCCCAGCTCCCGGGCAATGCGTGGAGCTTGTTTCAAAATTGGCGCTTCAATCTCCAATCCATGATTCTGAATTTCGATGTAGAAGTCCTCGCCGAAGATATCGCGATAGAGAGCCGCCGCTTCGAGCGCCTCATCATACGCGTCATTGACAAGATGGGCTGAAACAACACCACCCGGACAGGCCGATGTCGCGACAATACCCTCTCGGTATCCCGAGAGAAGTTCCACATCAATGCGCGGCTTGTAGTAGAAACCCTCTGTATGCCCCAGTGAACTCAGCTTGACCAGATTCTTGTAGCCGATTTCGTTTTTTGCCAGTAGAAGGATATGATGATATGGCGCCTTTCCCCTCCCCCTTGTTCCCGTATCACCCGAGGATCCCTTGTCATGTCGGCTGCCTTTTGTCACGATGTAGGCCTCAAATCCGACAATCGGTTTCACACCCGCTTTGCGGGCCTTCTTGTAGAACTCGATCGCTCCAGAGAGAACACCGTGATCCGTGAGCGCAACCGCCGGCATCTTGTTGACCACTGCGGCTTGGACGAGTCCTTCTATCGTCGCGGCACCATCGAGTAGACTGTAATGGGAGTGGTTGTGGAGATGAACAAACTTATGCATGATCCCCGCTTGGTGGAGAGAG
>Ga0208244_101179_pt1 | contig 16040 bp, 16 predicted proteins | sample SubbioCR12Aug_5A_FD_184828 | JGI IMG/M metagenome (GOLD analysis project Ga0208244, IMG submission 184828) | Serpentinite rock and fluid subsurface biosphere microbial communities from McLaughlin Reserve, California, USA - CR12Aug_5A (SPAdes) | ecosystem: Environmental > Terrestrial > Deep... | reverse complement strand
CGCGGTCTTCTCGGCTTCGTCTTCCAACGCGCCTAAATCGAGCCCGCCCTTGGCGACGGACTTGAGCGGCTTGCCGTCGAACTCGGTGAGGTTGCTCATCAGCCATTCGTCGACGCGGTCGGACAGCAGCAGCACTTCGATGCCTTTCTTGCGGAAGATCTCGAGGTGCGGGCTGTGCTGGGCCGCGGCGAAGCTGTCGGCGGTGATGGTGTAGATCGCTTCCTGGCCTTCCTTCATGCGGCCGATGTAGTCCTTCAGCGACACCACTTGCGCGTCGGTGTCGGTGTGGGTGGAGGCAAAGCGGAGCAGGCCGGCGATGCGCTCCTTGTTGGCGTAGTCCTCGCCCGGGCCTTCCTTCAGCACCTTGCCGAAGGCGTTCCAGAACTCGACGTATTTCTCTGGCTGGTTCTCGGCCAGATCTTCCAGCAGGCCCAGCACCTTTTTCACCGAGCCGTTTTTAATCGCATCGATGTCGCGGCTCGACTGCAGGATTTCGCGCGAGACGTTGAGCGGCAGGTCGGCCGAATCGATCACGCCGCGCACGAAGCGCAGGTATTGCGGCATCAGCTGCTCGGCGTCGTCCATGATGAAGACGCGGCGCACGTACAGTTTTATCCCATGCCGCTTCTCGCGGTCGTAGAGGTCGAACGGCGCGTGCGAGGGCACGTAGAGCAGCGAGATGTATTCCTGCTTGCCCTCGACGCGGTTGTGCGACCAGGCGAGCGGCGGCTCGAAGTCGTGGGCGACGTGCTTGTAGAACTCCTGGTATTCCTCTTCGCTGACGTCCTTCTTGGCGCGCGCCCACAGGGCGGAAGCGCGGTTGACGGTTTCGTCCTCGTCGGTGGGGGTTTCCACGCCGTCCTTCCATTCGGTCTTCTTCATCACGATGGGCAGCGTGATGTGGTCGGAATAGGTGCGGATGATCGACTTGATCTTGTAGTCGGACAGGAATTCGTCCTCGCCTTCGCGCAGATGCAGCACGATTTCGGTGCCGCGGCCGGGCTTGTCGACGGTTTCCAGGGTGTAGTCGCCGGCGCCTTCGGACTCCCAGCGCACGCCGTGCTCGGCGGTGAGGCCGGCGCGGCGGGTGGTCAGCGTGACGCGGTCGGCGACGATGAAGGCGGAGTAGAAGCCGACGCCGAACTGGCCGATCAGCGCGGCATCCTTCTTCTGGTCGCCGGACAACTGGCTGAAGAATTCGCGGGTGCCGGATTTGGCAATCGTGCCGATGTGCTCGATGACTTCCTGCCGGCTCATGCCGATGCCGTTGTCGGTGATGGTCAGGGTGCGGGCTTCGCGGTCGAAGGCGACGCGGATCTTGAGGTCGGGGTCGGTTTCATACAGCGCGGAATCCGACAGGCCCTCGAAGCGCAGCTTGTCGGCGGCGTCGGAGGCGTTGGAAATCAGTTCGCGCAGGAAAATGTCCTTGTTGGAATACAAGGAATGGATCATCAGCTGCAGCAGCTGTTTGACTTCGGCCTGAAAGCCGAGTGTTTCTTTGGTGGCGGACATGCCTTTATCTCCCGTTAACGTACAAACAAGGTGAACGAGAGGTGGGGACGGGTTGGCGGGTTTTCAAGCCCCGGACCGACGGGCTCAGGCGGGCGCGGCTTCCGGCGCTGTTTCCTGCATGGCGGGATGCAGGTGGCCGACGAATTGCTCGGTGGCCGCGCGCCAGGAGAATTTTTCCGCGTGGGCGCGAGCGGTGCGGCGGTCGATGTCGAGCGCGGCCAGGCAGGCTTGGCGCAGGTCGTCGTGCATGACACCGGCGGGCGAGTCACCCAGCACGTCGATGGGGCCGGTGACCGGGTAGGCGGCCACGGGCAGGCCGCAGGCCATGGCTTCCAGCAGTACCAGGCCGAAGGTGTCGGTCTTGCTGGGGAAGACGAAGACGTCGGCGGCGGCATAGACCTCGGCCAGTTCTGGCTGCTTCATCACGCCCAGGTAATGGGCATCGGGATAGCGGGCGCGCAGGCCGGCCAGCGCCGGGCCGTCGCCCACCACCCATTTGGAACCGGGCAGGTCCAGCTGTAAAAAGGCCTCGACGTTCTTCTCGACCGCGACGCGGCCGACGTACAGGAAGATCGGATGTTCGGTGTCGAGGCGATGCGAGTCCTGCATCCTGAACACGTCGAGATCGACCCCGCGCGACCACAGCACCACGTTGTCGAAGCCGAAGGCCTCGAGGTCGGATTTGACTGCGGGCGTGGGGGCCATAACCGCGCGCGCCGGGCCGTGGAACCAGCGCAAAAAGCGATAGGTCCAGGCGAGCGGAATGCCGGTGCGGGCTTTGACGTATTCGGGAAAGCGGGTGTGGTACGCGGTGGTGAAGGGCAGCTTGTTGTCCAGGGCATAGCGGCGCGCGGCGAGACCCAGCGGGCCTTCGGTGGCGATGTGCAGCGCGTGCGGGGCATAGTCGCGGATGCGTTTGCGGGCTGCGTTGCCGGCCAGCACCGACAGGCGGATGTCCGGATAGGTGGGGCAGGGCAGGGTGCGGAATTCCAGCGGCGAGAGGATCTCTACCTCGTGGCCCATGGCCTTTATTTCGCGGCGGGTGGTGGTGAGCGTGCGCACCACGCCGTTGACTTGCGGCGACCAGGCATCGGTCACGATCATGACTTTCATAGGGGCTCCGTTACGGTTGTCTTGCGGGGTGCGCTGGATTCGTCCAGGCAGTGGGTCCAGTGGATGATTTCGAGCGTGCCGTCGGCGCTTTCGGCGAGCGCGGTGAGGCTTTCCACCCAGTCGCCGTCGTTGCAGTAAACGAGGCCGTCGAGGGTGCGGATCTCGGCCTTGTGGATGTGGCCGCAGATGACGCCGTCGCAATCGCGCCGCCGCGCTTCGTCGATCATCACCTTCTCGAACGCGGTGATGAAGCTGACCGCGTTCTTGACCTTGTGCTTGATGTACTGCGACAGCGACCAGTAGGGGTAGCCCATGCGCGTGCGCAGGCCGTTGAACCAGCGGTTCAGCACCAGGATCATCGTGTAGCCGGTATCGCCCAGATAGGCGAGCCAGCGCGCATGCTGCATCACGCCGTCGAACAGATCGCCATGGGTGACCAGGAAGCGCCTGCCGTCGGCGGTGACGTGGATCACCTCGTCGGCCACCTCGATTTCACCGAAGGCCAGGCCCATGAACTGACGCGCCATCGAATCGTGGTTGCCGGGCACGTAGATCACGCGCGTGCCCTTGCGTGCCTTGCGCAGGACCTTCTGCACCACGTCGTTGTGGGATTGCGGCCAGTACCAGCCTCGGCGCAATTGCCAGCCGTCGATGATGTCGCCGACCAGATAGAGCGTGTCAGATTCGTTGTGCTTCAGGAAATCGAGCAGGTAGCGGGCCTGGCAGCCGGCCGTGCCGAGGTGGATATCGGAAATCCACAGCGTGCGGTAGTGGCGGGACGGAGGTTCGACCGGGGGTGGTTCGGGGGGGAAGCTGGACGTTTGCCCCGAGGGGTAGAAGCTTGCGCCGGATGGCAGCGGAGCGGGGCCATCAGGACGCGCGCGGAGCAGATTCGTAACGCGATTCATCAGCATGCCGCCATCAGGCCATGGCCATGTGACGCCGGCGTGGCATTCGGGTGAAGCTTTGGTGAAGCGCTGCACCCGACGACGACGCTCCTACGGCCTGCGCGTTGTAGGCTGTCTTTAGCCTGACGCAATCATTTTGGCGGTTCGATGGCTTCCTGGCCTGTGATTTCTGCAGTGCGCGAGTACATATAGCGCGTATCGAGCTTGCCATCATTGTTCGTGTCGACCTCGGCCGTTGTCCTGATCCCGAGACGGTAGTACTCGATACGGACCGGCCACCCCGAGTAGGGATTGATGTATTCGACGGACTCTTGGACCCCGTGCTTGTAGTTGATTTTCAGGTCGGGGTAGGCGTCGCCGTCCGTGTCGATTTCGGCGACTTCGTCCCGGCTCGTATAGACAAGGTTTCTGGTTTCGAAGACGCCATCGAAGTTGTCGTCCGACTCGGTGGATACGATACGGCCGCGCAGGTCGGTATGGGTCACGTAGTCTGTCTTGCCATCGAAGTTGCGATCGATCTTGCTGCCCAGAAACCTGCCGCTGGCCGCGTAGCTCCAGCGTTCATCGAGCACACCGTCGTTGTTGTGATCGATTCCGTCGACAGAAACGGGTGCGCGAAAGAACGCGTAGGTGCCGGCTGTGCCGATCATCAGGCCCAGCAGAGCTGCAACGAAGCCTTTTGATGCGGATTTGGGTGTCGGGGGCGTTGGGTCAGACACCTCGGTGGCTTCCCATCGCTGGATTACGGCTCTAGCGCGGGCATAGTCGTCGTCCTCGACGATCAGATGTACAAGGCCACTCGCTGGAAGCTCACCGACGGCGCCTTGCAGGTAAGCGCCCTGAATACGTGCTGAGATGCCCTCCTGCTGCAGGAGGTCCTGAAGCATGTGCGCTTCGATTGCGTTTGAGGGTTCGTAAAGCGTCTTCATCAATCCCAAGCCAAAAGGTTCCGTGCGCGTAGGGTAATTGTTATTGCGCCGGGTGAGCGCCCACCAAACGAAACTTCAATCTGCCTCGCGTCAGGATGGTTTTACTTGCTCAGCAGCGCCAGCAGTTCGGCCTGAGCACTGAAAGCCTTGGCACGTCGCCTGGGACGGCGGCGGTAGCTGCCGTCAGGCTGCATGTCCCAGGCCTGCACGTTGTCGCGCAGGTAGGGCTTGAGACCCTCGACGATGACACGCTTCCTCAGCTTGGGGTTGAGGATGGGGAAGCCGGTTTCGATGCGGCGGAAAAAGTTGCGATCCATCCAGTCGGCCGACGACAGATAGACCTGCTCGTCGCCGCCGTTTTTGAAATAGAAAATCCGCGTGTGTTCGAGGAAGCGGCCGACCACCGAGCGCACCCGGATGTTGTCCGACAGCCCCTTGATGCCTGGACGCAACGCGCATACGCCGCGAATGATGAGATCGATCTTCACGCCGGCCTGGCTGGCGGCATACAGCGCAGCGATGACCTGCGGTTCAAGCAATGCATTCATCTTGGCGACGATGGCGGCGGGCTTGCCGGCGACGGCCAGTTCGGCTTCGTGGTTGATGGCGGCGATCACTTCGCTGTGCAGGGTGAACGGCGACTGCCACAGCCGCTTCAGCTTGCCTGCCTTGCCCAGTCCGGTGATCTGGGTGAACAGGCTGGCGACGTCGGCGGTGATGGTTTCGTCTGCGGTCAGCAGGCCGAAATCGGTGTACAGACGCGCGGTGCGGGCGTGGTAGTTACCGGTGCCGAGATGGGCGTAGCGGCGCAATACGCCTTCTTCGCGGCGGACGACCAGCGCAAGTTTGGCGTGGGTCTTGTGCCCGACCACGCCGTAGATCACGTGGGCACCGACCTCCTCCAGCTTGGCGGCCCAGTTGATGTTGGCTTCTTCGTCGAAGCGCGCCATCAGTTCGACCACTACGGTGACTTCCTTGCCTGACTGCGCGGCTCGGACCAATGCCTGCATCAGCTTCGAGTCGGTGCCGGTGCGGTAGACCGTCTGCCGCATGGCGACGACGCTGGGGTCGGCGGCCGCCTGTTCGATGAAGTCGATCACCGGCTGGAAGGATTCGAAGGGGTGGTGCAGCAGAATGTCGCCCTTGCGGATCTGGGCGAAGAGATCGTGCTGTTTGGCCAGTCGTGCGGGCAGGGCCGGTGCGAAAGGCGCGAACTTAAGCTCGGGACGGTCGACCCAGTCGGGCACCTGCATCAGCCGCACCAGGTTGACCGGGCCGTGCTCCTGATAGAGGTCTTCGGGTTCCAGGTCGAACTGTTCCAGCAGAAAGCTGGCCATGGTTTCCGAGCAGTTGTCGGCCACTTCCAGCCGCACCGCGTCACCGTAATGCCGTTGCGGCAGTTCGCCCTGCAGGGCTTCACGCAGGTTCTTGGTTTCCTCGTCGTCGACGAAGAGGTTGGAATTGCGGGTGACGCGGAACTGGTAGCAGCCCTGCACCGTCATCCCGGTGAACAGTTCGCCCACATGGGCGTGCAGGATCGACGACAGGAACACGAAGCCGTATTCGCAGCCTGCGACTTCTTCCGGCATGCGGATCACGCGCGGCAGTGAGCGCGGTGCCTGCACCACGGCAGCGCCGGAATTGCGGCCGAAGGCGTCGCGGCCGGACAGCTCGACGGCAAAGTTGAGACTTTTGTTGAGCACGCGCGGAAAGGGGTGCGAGGGGTCGAGCCCCACCGGGGTCAGCACCGGCATCAGTTCGCGGAAGAAGTAATCGCGAATCCACGCTGCCTGAGCTTCGTTCCAATGCGTGCGGCGGAAAAAATGGATGCCTTCTGCGGCCAGCTCGGGAACGATTTCGTCGTTGAAGAGTTTGTACTGTTGCGCCACCAGCGCATGCGCCGCTTCCGAGACGGCGCGGTATTGCTGGAGCGGCGTCATGCCGTCGACCGAGCGCTGGGTGGTGTTGGCGCGGATCTGTTCCTTGAGGCCGGCCACCCGCACCTCGAAAAACTCGTCCATGTTGCTCGACACGATGCACAGGAAACGCAGGCGCTCTAGCAGGGGCATGGAAGAGTCTTCGGCCTGGGCCAGCACGCGGCGCTGGAAGTCGAGGATGCCGAGTTCGCGATTGATGAGGGTGTCGGGGCTGGGTAGGTTCATGGTCTAGTATTCGCTGTGTCCGGCAATGATAAATGCCGGCTCATATCCAGACATGACAGTTATATGACAAATCTGCAGCCGCTGGAAATCGAGCTCAAGCTTGCCTTGCCGCCGCATCAGGTCGAAGCCTTTCTCAAACGGATGGCGCGTCGTCGTTCCCTTCCGGTGAAGCAGGCGCTGCGCACCGTTTACTTCGATACCCCGGATTTTTCCCTGAGCGCCCAGGGCGTGGCGATCAGGCTGCGCCAGGTCGGACGGCGCTGGCTGCAAACGCTGAAGACCGAAGGCGAACGGCAGGGCGGGCTGTCACGCCGCGCAGAATACGAGGTGCCGGTTGCACGCCGCGCTCTGGACTGGAGCCGGTTTCCCGCCGATGCGCTGGCGCATGTGCCGGATGCCCTGCGCGCAGAATTGTTGCCGGTGTTCGAAACCCGCTTTAGCCGCACGGCTTGGTTGCTCAAGGGCCACGGCGGTGCGCAGATCGAAGTGGCGCTGGACTTGGGCGAGGTGCGTGCCGGCAAGCGCAGCCAGCCGATCTGCGAGATCGAACTTGAACTGAAGGCCGGTCAGCCGGACGCGCTGTTTGATCTTGCGCTGGAGTGGACCGGGCAGTTCGATTGCCTGCCGTTCGACATCAGCAAGGCCGAGCGCGGCGTGCGTCTGGCGCATGGGGTCGAGGCGGCACCGGTCGGTGCCACGCCGCTGGTGCTGAATGCCGGCATGAGCGTGGAGGACGGCTTTGCCGCGATCGTTCAGAACTGTCTGGCGCAGTTCCAGGCCAATCTGCCGGGGGTGCTGGCCCCTCTCCCCAACCCTGATGGAACTACTAAGCATTCGACTAAGCCCGCGAGCGGGCAAGTCGCTGCTTATCCCCCCGCAGCGGGGGAGGGAGCAAACGTTGGGCCCAAACCGATTGACGACATCGAATATGTGCATCAGGCGCGGGTGGCGCTGCGGCGCCTGCGTGCGGGCTTGCGGCTGATGCGCAAGGTGTGCGCGCTGCCGGACGCTTTGATGGCGGGCCTGCGCGAACTGGCTGCCGCGCTCGGCCCGGCGCGCGACTGGGACGTGCTGTGCGCCGAGACCCTGCCAGCCATTGCCCCGTACTATCCCGATGCCGAGGCCTGGCAGCTCGGCCTGTCCGCACTGGAAGCGCATCGCGCCGAAGTGCGCACAGCCATGCAGGCCGCGCTGACCCAGGCGCGGCCGGGTGCCTGGCTGCTGGCGATGCAGCGCTGGCTGTTGCTGCAGGGCTGGCGCGCGGCCCCGGAAGCCCAGCGCTTCGTGCAGTTGTCCCCGCTGGATGTCTGGGCGCGCCGGGCGCTGCAAAAAGGCCATCGCCCCGTCCTTCGCGGCGCGCGCGATTTCGCCAAACTGTCGCCTGCGCAGCGCCATCTTTTGCGCATTGCCATCAAGCGCCAGCGCTACGCGGCCGAGTTTTTCCAGTCGCTGTTCGGCGCGCAGGCCAAAGGCCACAAACGCCGGCAAGCCCGCTATCTGCGGGCGCTGCGCGATGCGCAGGACAGCCTGGGCTCGACCAACGATATCCGGATTGCGCTGGAACTGCTGACGACGGCCAAGGTGGAGACCGGCCCGATGGGCGACTTTGTGCTGGGCTGGCTCAGCGCGAAACAGGGGGCGGTCGCGAACGGCACAAGCGCGGCGAAGATGCGGGATTTCCTGAAACTGGAGCCCTACGGGTGACCGGTGTCCGACCGATCGTCACCCAGGCGTCATTCGCCTGACGCACAATAGTCACAGGTATTTTGGATCAGACTTTTTTCGAGGTAAAACGGATGGATCTCATTTTGTGGCGGCATGCCGAGGCGGAGGACACCGTCCCCGACGACGCCCGCGAACTCACCGACCGCGGCCGCAAGCAGGCATCACGCATGGCCGACTGGCTCAACCCCCGGCTGCCGCCGGACATCCGGGTTTTGGCGAGTCCGGCCGCCCGGACCCGGCAGACCGCGCAGGCGTTGGGACGCGAATATGACGTGGTGCAGGCGCTGGCACCGGGCGCCAGCGCCGGTGAGGTACTGGCCGCCGCAGGCTGGCCTGATGCGGCCTATCCGGTGCTGATCGTCGGGCATCAGCCCACCCTGGGACAGGTGGCAATGCGCCTCTTGACCGGACAGGCGGGCGACCTGACCGTGAAAAAAGGCGCGATCTGGTGGTTTCAGGCGCGCGAGCGGGAAGGCCAAATGCAGGTGGTATTGCGCGCAGTGGCAGCGCCTGACTGGTTGTGATCCCGGATAATTCATCAGGCGGCTCTTCGAGCCTGTGCGAGCCCTGGCGGCGGGTTTGCGGTCATTTTTGACGCCTGCTCGGTGTCCAGGGAATGACCATGGACTTCTCACAAGTGCCAAAACTGCCTCGCAAACCCGCTCGCCATCATCTCGCACCCCGATGAATAATCCGGGATAATCGCCCTGTGAATAATCAGCCCATCCCGCATCAGGCGATCCCGCTGACCCTTGCCACGCAGACGAGGTGCGACCCGTGCCGGGTTGGCTGAGCAGTCTGCGCGACCAGTTCGTCGAAGCGAGCCCCGCGCGCCGCTTCATGCTTGCCTTGCTGGTGCTGTTTCCGCTGCTGGCACTGGCAGCGGCCTATGTGTGGTTCAACCCGCCGGTCTACCGCGTGCTGTACACGCAGCTGTCGGACCGCTCCGGCGGCGAGGTCATCGCCGCCCTCGAACAACTCGACATTCCCTATCGCCTGTCTGCCGCCGATGGCACCATCGAAGTGCCGGCGGGCCAGTTGCATGCGGCTCGCTATCGCCTTGCCGCGCTCCGACGCCGACGCGCAGGATGAAGTCGAACGCGGCTCGTCCAGCTTCGGCGCTTCTTCGCTGCAGGAGCAGCAGCGATTTCAGCGTGCGCTGGAAATCGATCTGGCGCGCTCGATCCAGCAGCTCGAAGCGGTCGAGCTCGCCCGGGTCCATCTTGCCCTGCCCAAGGTTTCGCCGTTTTTGCGCAATGCGCCGTCTGCCACGGCTGCCGTGCTGGTGCGGGTGCGTCCGGGCAAGCAGTTGTCGGTGGACCAGGTGACGACGATCCAGACCTTGGTGGCCGCCAGCGTGCCGCGCATGAAGCGCACCGAGGTCCAGGTGCTCGATCCCCACGGCATGCTGCTCGGCGCGGCGGCGCCGGCGCCGGCGCAGTCGCAACGCCTGGCGCTTGAGCAGGATCTGGCGCGGCGGGTGCTGGCGGTGCTGACGCCGTGGCTGGGCGAAGACCGCGTCAGCGTGCAGGTGACGGCGACCCTGGAAGACAGCGAGACCCGCCAGACAGTCGAGCAGGTGCGCAATGTCGTGGTGGACGGCAAGCCGCGGCCGCTGGAAAAAACCGTGCGCACCACCCGCGTGCCGGAAGGCCGCATCCAGCATATCAATGCCATCGTGGTGCTGGGCTTCGACGCCAACGCCACCGAAATCGGCCGCGCCCGGCACATGGCGCAGCAGGCGCTGGGGCTGCAGCCTGCGCGCGGCGACCGCTTGAGCGTCTATGTGCTGCCGGCGGCGACGCCCGCACCGCAGGCCGAGGCGCCGGTTGCCCAACCCGAACCCGAGCCCAGGTCGGCGCCGCAGCCGCCGGTGCGGATTCCCGAAGTGGAAGCGGTGAGTGTCGCCCCGGCCGCAAAGGCGCCGTTTGCCGTGCCGCAATGGGCGCTGGCGGCAGCGGCAGCCCTGCTGGTCGTGCTCGGCCTGATCGGCTGGCTGCGTGGTCGCCGGCCGCCGGTTGAAGAAGTCCGGATCGAGGACTTCGACGCCGCGCTCGACGCCGTGCGCAATCAGGTGCTGGCCGACCCGCGCGTGACGGCGGATGTCATCAAGCTCTGGATGCGCGCATGAGCCGTCGCATGAATCAAGCCAGGATGCGCGCATGAGCCAGGCCGGAATCGAAAAATCCGCCGCGCTGTTGCTCGCGCTGGGCGAGGAGGCGACGGCTGCGGTGTTCCGCTTTCTCAGTCCGCTGGAAGTGAGCCGCCTGGGCGCCGCCATGCGCGAACTGGAAGTGCTGCCGCGCGAACGCGTGCGCGCCATCCTGCATGACTACGCTGCGGAAGCGGCCGAACAGACCGGGTTTGCGGCAGATACCGGGCGTTTTCTGGACGAGGCGATCAAGCGTGCGCTGAGCCCGGAGCGCGCGCAGGCCATGCTGCAGCGGCTCGGCGCCCTGGCACCGCAGGCGCTGCAAAAGCTGGCCTGGCGCGCGCCGGCGGAAATCGCCGGGCTGCTGGAACCGCAGCCGCCGCAACTGATCGCCGCGGTGGTGTCGCAATTGCCGCGCGACGTGGCCGCCGCCGTGCTCGAACTGCTGCCCGCGCCCGTGCGCTCGGACACCTTGCTGAGCCTGGCGCACAGCGACGCCCCCAGCCCCGACATGCTGCGCGATCTGGACGACTGGCTGGCCAGCCTTGAACCCGCTGCGCCCTCGCAGGGCGAGGCTGCGGTGGCGAGCCTGCTGGGGCAGATGAGCGAAGGCAGCGCTGCCGCCGCGCTGGTCCAGCTCGACCAGAACGATGCCGACCTGGCGGCGCGCCTGCGCGTGCGCAAGCTGGCATTCGAGGACTTGGCGCGGCTGCCCGAAGCGGACCGCAAGACCTTTTTGCGCAACATCGGCGCGCGCACCCTGCTGCAGGCGCTGAAAGGCAGCGACGGGCGGGTGCTCGACGCGCTGACCGCCGTGATGAGCCCGACCGCGGCGAAGCGCATGCGTGATGATCTCGATACACTGGGCGCCTTGCCGGTGACCGCGATCCAGGACGCGCAGGATGCCGCCGGCGCCACCCTGCGGCGGCTGGCAGCGGAGGGCGCAATCCGGTTCTCGGAAGAAGAGGAAGTGGCATGAGTACACCCGACGACACCACCGCGTTCGAACAATGGGAAGTGGTGGCGCTGGCCGCCTCCACCGACGCGGCGCCGACGCCCGCCGAAGCGGCCGAGGCCGAGTTGGCCCGACTGCGTGAGGCCGCGCGGGCCGAGGGCTATGCCGAAGGCCTGGCCGCCGGCAAGGTGGAAGCGGAACAGTCCTGCGGCCGCATGAAGCAGCTGGCGGAAAGCTTCGGCACCACCCTCGACAACCTCGATTTCCGGCTCGCCGACATGGTGCTGGACCTGGCGCTCGACGTCGCGCGCCAGGTGGTGGCCGGCGAACTGGCCGCGCGCCCTGAACGCATCCTCGACGTGGTCAACCTGGCGCTGAAACAGATGGCGGAAAGCAGCCGCGAGGCACGCCTGCTCCTGCATCCCGACGACGCCGTGCTGGTGCGCCCGCACCTCGACCAGGTGCTGGACAAGAACCGCCTTCGCATTGTCGAGGACGTGCGCATCGTGCGCGGCGGCTGCCTGATCGAAACCCCGCAGGGCGACCTCGACGCCACCCTGCCCGCACGCTGGCGCCAGGTGGTGCAGGTGCTCGGTGCCAATCAGAACTGGCTCGAATAATGGACCGCATCGTCCGCTTGCGCGAATACCTGGCCAACTGCCGCCGTGCAGTGAGCTGGGCGACGCCGATCGCGGCGAGCGGACGGCTGACCCGGGTCTCAGGGCTGGTGATGGAGGCGGTGGGCCTGCGCCTGCCGGTGGGCAGCCAGTGCCACATCCAGATTCCGGGCGGGCAGAGCATCGAAGCCGAAGTGGCCGGATTTTCCGGCGACTGCCTGTTCATCATGCCGGCTACCGATATCTACGGCGTGATGCCCGGCGCGCGCGTGATCCCCGACAATCCGATGGCGGCGCAGCCGCCGCGCCTGGGCATGCGCTACGTGCCGCGCCGCCGGGCGCAGGACCGGGTGCGCCAGGTGCCGGTGGGCGAGCGGCTGCTGGGGCGCGTGCTCGACGGTTCCGGGCGGCCGCTGGACGGGATGGGATCGCTGTCGCTGGAGCGCCGGGTGCCCTTGTACGGCCGCCCGATGAATCCGCTTGAGCGCGCGCCGATCCAGCAGACGCTGGATGTCGGCGTGCGCGCGATCAACGGGCTCTTGACGGTGGGGCGCGGCCAGCGCCTTGGCCTGTTTGCCGGCAGCGGCGTGGGAAAAAGCGTGCTGCTCGGCATGATGGCGCGTTTCACCGATGCCGACGTGGTGGTGGTGGGCCTGATCGGAGAACGCGGCCGCGAGGTGAAGGAATTCATCGACCGCATCCTCGGACCCGAGGGCATGGCGCGCGCGGTGGTGGTGGCGGCGCCTGCCGACCATCCGCCGTTGATGCGGCTGAACGGCGCGGCCTATGCGATGTCGATCGCCGAATATTTCCGAGACCAGGGCAAGCACGTGCTCCTGATCATGGATTCGCTCACCCGCTACGCGATGGCGCAGCGCGAGGTGGCGCTGGCGATCGGCGAGCCGCCGGCGACCAAGGGCTATCCGCCGTCGGTGTTCGCCAAGCTGCCGCAACTGGCCGAGCGCGCCGGCAACGGCCGCAGCGGCAGCGGCTCGATCACCGCGTTCTTCACCGTGCTGATGGAAGGCGATGACCAGCAGGATCCGATCGCCGATGCGGCGCGCGCGATCCTCGACGGTCACATCGTGCTCTCCCGCGACCTGGCCGACGCCGGCCACTACCCGGCGATCGACATCGAAGCGTCGATCAGCCGCGTCCAGCCCGACCTGCTCAACGAGGAGGAGCTGGAAAGCACCCGCCGCTTCAAATATCTCTATTCGCGCTACATGCGCAGCCGCGACCTGCTGGCCGTCGGCGCTTATGTGCCGGGTGCCGACGTGGTGCTGGACGAAGGCGTGCGGCTGTATCCGCGGATGCAGGGCTATCTGATGCAGGGCATGCGTGAACGCGCGACGCTGGCTGCGGCGCAGGCCGGATTGGCCGAGGTGGTTGGGTGAAGCCGTTTGCGCTGGCGCGGGTGCTGCAACTGGCCGAGCGGCGCAGCGAAACCCTGGCGCGCACGGTCAAGCTCGCTCATGGCGTGTGGCTGCGCGCGCGCGGTCGGCAGGTGCAGCTCGCCGCGCTGCGCGATGCCCACATCGCGAAGCTGGCGGGCCAGTTGCGCAGCGGCGTGGCCGCGACACAGCTGCAGGAGATGAATCGCCTGCAGCATGCGCAGCTCGAAGAGATGCAGGCGGCGCAGGCCGAGATCGACGCCGCGCATCGCGATTGGCAGGCGCGGCTGGCGGAATGGATGCAGGCCGAGCAGCGGGTCAAGGCGTTGCGCCTGCTGCAGCAGCGCCATCAGGCGCAGGCCGCCATCCAGCAGCGCCGCATCGAGCAGCGCGAGCACGATGAGCTGGTCGACCTGACGCATCGCATGGATGCAGGTCGCGCGGGACGGTAAGGGTCGCTCATGCAATTACTCGAACTCACACCGGCCGAAATTGCATTCCTGACGCCCGCCGCCGTCGCGCCTGACGAGCTGCAGCCGCGCCTGACCCGCAAGCTCGCGGCCACGTTGACGGCGCGCCTGCGCATGACGGTCGCGATGACCGCGCAAGCCGTGGCTAACCCGGCTGCCGCACCGGCGCTGCCGGTTTGGACGCCGGACCCTATGCTGGCCGCGCTGTGGCTGACGCGCCGGCTCGGCGGGCAGCGCGTCATGGGCGCCGCGCCCTTCGTGCCGCCGAGCCTGATCCATGAGCTCGACGCCATCCTGGCGGAGTGCTGGCTGGATGCCCGCGCACGATCCACGCTGCCCGCGGCGATGGCATGGCAGATCACGGCAGCCGACACGCGGGCCACGCTCGCGCTGCAGCTGCCGCACCCGATAACCAAGATGACGCGCTGGGCGCAAGGAGTGATACGGCATGGCTGAGCGCCGGATAAGAAACACGATCATGGGGGCAGGGGGATTGCTGCTGGTTTCGTTTCCGGCGCTTGCCGCGCCCGACACCGCCAGCAGCATGCTGACCGTGCTGCTGAGCCTGGGGCTGATCCTGGCCGGCTTCGTCGCGGTGGCCTGGTTCGTGAGGCGCTATCTGCCGGGCCTGGGCGCGCAGGGCGTAGTCAAGGTGGTGGGTACGACTGCGGTTGGCACGCGCGAGCGCGTGGTGGTGGTCGAGGTCGACCGCACCTGGTTGCTGCTGGGCGTGGGCGGCGGCAACGTGCGCGTGCTGCACACCCTGCCGAAGCCCGCCGATACCGGCACGCATCCGTCGGAGCGCGCGCCATGAAGCGCTGGCTGGCGGGCGGAATGCTGCTGTTGACGACTGCAGCGTGGGGCGCGGAGCCCAGCGTGCCGCTGCTTTCCGTGACGCCCGGCGCGGGCGGGCAGGTGATCGGCGTGCCGGGCGCGAGCCTGCCCTGGCTGCTGCTGTTTCCCTTCCTGCCGGCGCTGCTGCTGGCGTTCACCGCATTCACCCGCATTGCGGTGGTGCTGTTCCTGCTGCGCCAGGGACTGGGCAGCCAGACCGCGCCGCCCAACCTGGTGCTGATGGGGCTGGCGGTGCTGCTGACGATCTTCGTCATGTCGCCGGCCCTGAAGATTATCAATACCGAAGCCTACCAGCCCTATCTTGCCGGCGAGCTCGACTTCAATGCCGCCGCCGAACAGGCCGCGCAGCCGCTCAAGGGTTTCATGCTGCGGCAGACCCGCGCCGAGGATCTCGATCTCTTCATCGGCGAAGACCCAGCCATCGACCCCGGGCAGGCGGACAGCGTACCGCTGGCCGCGCTGGCGCCGGCCTTCCTCACCAGCGAACTGAAGACCGCCTTCCAGATCGGCTTCATGGTGGTGCTGCCCTTCCTGGTGATCGACCTGGTGGTGGCCGCCGTGCTGACCGCGCTGGGCATGATCATGCTGCCGCCGCAGCTGGTATCGCTGCCGCTCAAATTGCTGTTGTTCGTCACGGTGGACGGCTGGCATCTGCTGGTCGGTTCGCTGATCGGGAGCTTCTGATGCAAGGCGGTGCTTGCTAATGGAGGGCCTTGCGCGCGACGCGCTCTGGCTCTTGATGCTGGTTGCCGCGCCGGTGCTGCTGGCGGGGCTGTTGACGGCCATCGCCATCAGCCTGTTCCAGGCGACGACGCAGATCCTCGAACCCACGCTGTCCTTCGTGCCCAAGCTCATCGTCATGCTGGTCGTGCTGGCGGTGCTGGGCGGCTGGATGGGCGGACAGCTGGTCGAATTCGCGCGCACGCTGCTGACCGATTTCCCGGCGCTCGTCGAGTGAATGACTCATGCCGCTGAGCGAAGCGAGTCTAGCGCTGTGGCTGTTCGCCTTTGCCCGCATTGCCGGCTGGATCCTGTTCGACCCGCTGACCGGCCGCCTGCCGCTGCTGCTGCGATTGCTGCTGGCCGCGGTGCTGGCCGCAGCACTGGCGCCGGGCCTGTCGATCGAGGCCATCGATCCCTTCAGCGTGGCGGGCCTGCTGGCGCTGGCGCTGGAGATGGTGTGGGGGGCGGCACTGGCGCTCTGCGTGTGGGGGGTGTTCGCCGCGGTGACGGCGGCGCTGGTGTGGA
>Ga0208244_101178_pt1 | contig 16049 bp, 12 predicted proteins | sample SubbioCR12Aug_5A_FD_184828 | JGI IMG/M metagenome (GOLD analysis project Ga0208244, IMG submission 184828) | Serpentinite rock and fluid subsurface biosphere microbial communities from McLaughlin Reserve, California, USA - CR12Aug_5A (SPAdes) | ecosystem: Environmental > Terrestrial > Deep... | reverse complement strand
CCGGAAAGTTTCTGCCATAAAAAGATCGTTGTAACTTTCATCCAGCAGTCTTCTTTTTTTTACATAAACATCAAGTAACCTCATAAGAGTAGGACGCGTTTGCCCAAGAGTGTCCATTGCACCGCATTTGATTAATGCTGCTGTCTCTTCATAGCCGGCGCGGGTTCGTACCAGGAAATCCGCAAGTGCGACAAACTTTCCGTTAGTTTTTCTTTCTGCAATTATCCCATCTATACTGTTTTGGGATAGGTTTTTAATAGCCATCAAGCCGATGCGTATCTCTTTTCCCTTACCGGTATACTGGTATTCGCTTTTATTCACACACGGAAGATGAATTTTTATTCCCAGTCTAATTGCTTCCTGAACATAGACAGCCGCGGAGTAATAACCTCCGCCGTTGCTTAAAACGCTTGCCATAAATTCCGCCGGGTAATGTACTTTAAGATAAGCAACCTGAAAAGAAAGGAGAGCAAAAGAAGCGCTGTGAGCTTTACAGAACGCATACCCGGCAAACGATTCAATCTGCCGCCACAATTCAAGAGCAACAGTATTGGTCAGTTTTTTCTCTTTTGCGGATTGAAAAAACTTCTCTTTAATTTTTACCATTGCACTATGCGAACGCATTTTTCCGCTCATTGCACGCCGCAAAAGATCGGCATCTTCAAGTGAAAGTCCGGCTATATGATGTGCAATTTTTATTACATCCTCCTGGTATATCATCACACCGTAAGTTTCCCCGAGATATTTTTCCATTTCAGGCAGCAAGTATTTTCTCCGTTTCGGGTCTTTGTGCCTTGCAATGAATTCCTGCATCATTCCGCTTTCTGCTACACCGGGACGAATAACGGAACTTGCAGCAGTAAGCATTTCAAAAGTATCTACCGAAAGTCTTTTTAACAGTGAACGCATACCGGGAGATTCAATATAAAAGCAGCCTATTGTGTTCCCTTCCCGGATAATTTTTTTAGTTCCTTCATCATTAAAAAGCATTTCATAATCGTAAATATCGAAATGTACATTCCCCGTTCTTCTCGGGAGTGCGGGATAAATAGTTGTGATTTTAGGAGACGGTTTGCGGTCTTCCGGCAAACGGTAACTACCTAAATCAATAAGCGGGTCAATATATTCCAGTTCAAAATTCATAAAATAGTGTACATTTGTGCACTATTTTAATATATTTTCAGACAAAAGTCAATAGAAAAGTATGAATGCAGAAAAATTACTAACGTACTTAGTAGCTCATACTGTCAATTTTTACTTTACCACGAAATACCCAGTAAATGCTGATAGTGTATGCAAGGACAAACGGAATACCGATTATTGCAATTGTTAACATTATGCTTAATGTTTTTTGCGATGATGCAGCATTGTATATATTCAAATTAAAAGCCGGATCAATGCTTGAAATAACAAAATTTGGAAACAGTCCAATAGCAAAAACCGTAAGCAATGCTGCTATGCTCGTACATGAAGATAAGAACGCCCTGAATTCTCTTTTATGGTGAATCTGCCTCGGTATGTTTGCAATTGCAAGCATATTCAGCAAAGCTATTAAAAAGAGATGAGGATTATTCTTAAATACTTCTGCCATGTGTGGATAGTAAATTAAAGTTACCATAGTTGACGTAACGTATGTTATAACAAAGAAGATAATAGTATTATTCACCCATCCCCGTACAATATTCTGCAGCATCCCTTCCGTTTTCATTACAAGATATATTGCCCCGTGCATCATGAACAAAGCTACGGTTGTAATTCCTATTAGTATTGCATACGGATTCAATAAATTAAACAATCCCCCCACATACTCTTTAGTTACATCCACCGGTATACCAACTATTATATTACCAAGTGCTACTCCCATTAAAAACGCAATAAAAATACTTGAAAAGCTGAATGCTTTATCCCACATACTTCTCCATCTTTTTGATTCACGTTTACTCCGGAACTCAATTGCAACCGCTCTAAAGATCAAAACAAAAAGCAGAAGCATAAATGGAACATAAAAACCGGAGAATACAGTAGCATAAACATGGGGGAATGCGGCAAACAAAGCCCCACCACCGGTTACAAGCCACACTTCATTTCCGTCCCAAACCGGACCGATAGCATTAATTAAAATGCGTCTGTCCATATCTTCTTTAGTAAAAAGATGAAGTGCACCAACTCCAAGGTCAAAACCATCAAGGATAGCATAACCGGTCAGTAAAACTCCTATTAAAATAAACCATATTGTATTTAGATCAAATGTGAATTCCATTTTAACTCCCGGCTAATTATTTGAAAATATTTGTTTTTCATGCTCATATTCAGATGGAATTGAATCCGGGTCTTCCGGTCCATGTTTGATTTTTCTATCAAGTAAAAATATAAACAGGACAAACAATAGAATATAAATCAGTGTAAACAGAATTAGAGAGAAGAGTATTTCGTTTGCTGTTACAGCTTTTGATAGTGCATCTGAAGTTCTTAGCAAACCGTAAACTATCCATGGCTGCCTTCCAATCTCGGCAGAAAACCATCCAAATTGGTTAGCGATTTGCGGTAGTAAAACCGATACAACTAAAATTTTGAGAAACCAATTTGATGTAAACAGCTTTTTTCTCCACAAAAGAAATACACCGAAAATAGAAACAAATATTATCAAGAAACCTAATGCAACCATTATATGATAAGTTTGAAATACTATATTAACTGGCGGTATTTCATCATGTGGAAAACTGTTTAATCCTCTCAATTTTGTTTCAAAATTTCCATAAACAAGGTAGGTTAATAATCCGGGTATTGCCATTCCATATTTAACTTCTTTATTCTCCTCATCTACCCAACCGAAAAGGTAAAGGTCGCCGACAGAGGAAGAATCGTAATGAGCTTCGTATGCAGCTAATTTGGCAGGTTGATTTTCACTTACACCTATAGCACTTTTATGTCCTGTAAATAGTTGAAAAAGGGATGCAAATAGTGCAAGTCCAAGAGCAATTTTCATTGATGATTTTGCAAAATCTATATGTCTTTTTTTCAATAGATAATAAGCCGAAACACTAATAACAAGAAATGCTCCCGCAAGCCATGCTCCGGATAGCGTGTGCGATAGTCTTTCCATTGACGATGGATTAAATACCATTCCCCAAAAGTCGGTAATCTCTGCTCTCGCATTTATCCCTTCTCCCACAATATGAAAACCAGCCGGGGTTTGCATCCAAGAATTTGCAACAACTATCCACACTGCACTTAACATAGAACCGAGTGAGACCATGCAAGTTGCAAAAAAATGTACTTTGGGTGATACTCTATTCCATCCAAAAACAAGGATTGCAAGAAATCCAGACTCGAGAAAGAAAGCAAAAATTCCTTCCGCAGCTAAAGCACTCCCGAAAACATCTCCTACATATCTTGAATAGGTTGCCCAGTTAGTTCCGAATTCAAACTCCATCACAATACCGGTAGCAACACCAAGTGCAAAAGTTAGTGCAAATATCTTTACCCAGAACTTCGTCATATTTTCATACATCTTGTTCCCGGTCTTTAGATACATTCCTTCCATAAAAACAAGTATAACTCCAAGACCAATACTTAAAGGCGGATAGATATAGTGAAATGAGATTGTTAATGCAAATTGTATACGTGCTAATATTTCTGTGTCCATCATACTACTCTTTTTATAAAATCATTGAAGTAAAAATAAGAATAATTTAAGGTAAGAATCCAACTTTCATTTTTGCAGTAAAAAGATTAAGTTCCCTCAGAAGGTTTTTTTAAGTTTGATTAGTAAGGTGTGAAATGAAAATGAAACGACCTACAGATGAAAATATTACCTGGATTTGTCAGTATTGCAGTAAAGATAATGAAGTTTGGCTTGATCTTACTACGGCTAATAAGTTTGATTTCATTGAGGATTGTATGGTGTGTTGCCGTCCCAATCGTATTATCGTAACAATCGATGAAGATGACAATATTTTAGTAGAATCCAGATTTATTGACGAGTAATTTATTAATCCTTTGTCTTCTATTTTGGAGTCATGCTCAACCACAAAGTAATGCTAATAAAACACCGAATCAATTGTAACAAACCCGGTTAACCTTTCATACCGCAAAAGTATGGAAGGTTACATTATAATTCAGAATTATTTGATACACAGATCGAATAACCTTAACTTTTATTGTGCCTATACCTATACTTAATCCATCATCATTCTTAAGAAAGAGGAGCTCTCTTCATCATTATCTTGATTATTGTTTGTAACTTCTTCTTTTTCGTTGTTACTATCCATCGAGAAATTTTTCAATCTGTCGAATCCGAAACCCGGTTGTATCGCCGGGTCATCATCTTTAGGAAACTGGGTTTCCGGTCTTTTCACTCTTAAAATAGTCGGTTCATCAAGGTTATTTGTATCAATATCTTCCCTTGAATTGAAAAGAAATCCGCTTTTCATTCTGGATTCTTTTGGTGTTTCTGTTTTCTTTACAGCAGGTTGAGGAGTTGAAAATGTTTTCTTTGCATCTTCAAAACCTGTAGCAATTACAGTATAGGAGACATAATCTTTCAACTCTTCATTTTTTACTATACCGAATATAACGTTAGCTTCTTCACCAGCAGCTTCGGATATTACTCTATTCCCTTCAATAACCTCATGCATCGTAAGATTGCTTGAGCCGGTAACATTTAACAATACATGTTTTGCCCCTTTAATCTTTACTCCGTCAAGCAAAGGACTTGATATTGCTTTTTGAGCAGCTTCAATAGCACGATTTTCACCGCTTGCAATTCCGCATCCCATCATCGCAACACCACTTTGATTCATTACCGCACGTACATCCGCGAAGTCAACATTAATCAAACCTTCAACGGTTATAATATCAGCAATTCCTCTAGTGGCTTCATAAAGAACCTCATTGGGAGTGTCGAAAGCCGTGTGCACTGACATATTCTTATCTACTATGCTCAATAATCTTTCATTTGGAATAATAATTAAACTATCGACATATTTTTTCAATTCTTGAATACCTGTTTCAGTATTGAACATTCTCTGTTTACCTTCCCAGGAAAAAGGTTTAGTTACAACTGCAATAACCAGAGCTCCAAGACTTTTAGCAATCGAAGCAACGATAGGAGCTCCGCCTGTACCTGTACCTCCTCCCATACCGGCTGTTACAAAAACCATATCACTTCCTGTAAGGATTTCAGCAATCTTTTCTTTGTCTTCTTCAACCGCCTTCCTACCAACGTTAGGATCGGCGCCGGCACCAAGTCCTTTTGTAATCTTAACCCCTACTTGCACTTTATGTTGTGCACTATTGCTGTCAAGAACTTGAGCATCGGTGTTAATTGCAATGTATTCAACTCCCGTAAGTCCGCGTCTTATCATAGACTCAATAGCATTGCATCCTCCTCCGCCAACTCCTACTACTTTTAGTACGGCTGATAAAGATTTAGATTTATCGATCGTGGCAAAATGTGTCATTGTACCTCCAACAAAGTTAATTTATAAATCATCAAAAAACTGCCTGAATTTTTTCCAGGTTTCAGACAATACATTTTCTTTTTTATTTTTAATTTTTACTGCTATAGAAACTGATACAGGTTTACTTCCCATAACATCTTTAAGCAGTCCAATTACCGTTGCATACTCCGGTTTTTCAACCTCAGTAACAGAGTTCTTTGTTAATTCAACAGGGACTCCTATCCTAGCGGGCAGACCGAATACTTCTTCTGCCAACTCAGGACATCCTTTTAATAAAGAACCGCCTCCGGTTAAAACTACTCCGGCTTTAATTTTATTCTTGAATCCTGCTTTTCGTATCTCATTGTCAATAAGAGAGAATAATTCGTGCATTCTCAAACTTATGATCTGTGTTAATAAGCTAGTAGGAATTTTTGTGTTACCTTTAGCACCTACACCTCTTATAAGAATATCTTCATCTTTAATTATAGCAGATGCGGTTGCATAACCGTAATTCTTCTTTAAATTTTCCGCTTCTTCAGTAACGACTCCGAGTGTTTCCCTGATATCATTGGTAACCTGATTGCCGGCAACCCCAAAAACTTTTGAATGTTTAATTGCTTTACGATGAATTACCGCAATATCAGTTGTTCCACCGCCTATGTCTATCAATAAAACGCCAAGATCTTTTTCGTTTTCATCTAAAACAGATGAACTAGAGGCAATAGGTTGCAGCGTATAGTTAGCAACTTGCAAACCGGCTCTTTCAACTGATTTCTTTATATTTTGAATAGCCGGTATGGAAGCTAAAACTATATGGTTAGCTGCTTCAAGTCTTGTGCCGGACATGCCGATGGGGCTATCGATTCCTCCCTGATAATCAACGAAAAATTCTTCCGGTATTATGTGTAAAATTTGCCTATCTGATGGAATTCTAATAGTACGAACATCTGTTTCAAGTCGGTGTAAATCTTCTTTTGTAATTTCGTGCTCTTCATTAGTGATAGTAACGTAGTTGCGGTGCCTCATACTAGTAATATGCTCACCTGCAACACCGACATTCACCGAAGTAACTAATAATCCTGCCTTATTTGAAGCAATAGAAAATGCTTCTTTAATCGCTTCGGCAGTCTTACCAATATTCGTGACCAGACCTTTGCTTAAGCCAATCGAAGGAGCGACACCAAATCCCAAAATTTCATATTTCCCATCTTCAAGTTGTTCTGCGATAACTGCACACACTTTTGTTGTTCCTAAATCAAGCCCGGCTATTATGTTCTTCTTCATCAATCAGATTCCTATTTTCTCATTCATTCCAAGATAAACATAATTATCGTATCGAAGATCGATATAGTTACAACTTTTAACAAGGTCGGAATATTTAGTATCATACTTTAGATTTTTAAGAATATTTAATTTGCGCGGGAAATCGCCTTTACCTAAAACTACCTGGGAATAATCATCCGAAAAAGAGAGAATAATCTCTTTCCCATGTCTTAGATTGATTTCTGAAAAATTATTATAGAGTTCCTTACTCAATAGATTTACAATATCTATAATTTCAAATGCCTCGGTAACACCCGGATCAGAAATTACTTGCTGCCCGGTTACTCCAGCTAATTTTGAATTATTGATAGTCGGAAAATCGAGTATATTTGTGTTTTCCAGTATATTCAAAACTTCGAAATTTTCAGTAATCAGAAAAGGCTTTCCTTCGACTAAGATTAAAGCTTTAACAATTTTTTCTTTTAAATAGGCAACCGCTTTTTTATCGGTTGTAAGTTCAATATCAACATTTTTAATATAAGGATGACTTAATATTTGTTCTCTAAGTTGCGATAATGTTGTTTCGTCATCAATATATTCTTTCATGGGGAAACAATAGCTCAAATAAGAACTCTTAGAGAGCAACTTTTCACCTTGTATAACTACATCACGAAATCTATTTTTATCTTGATTTTTATTCGATAAAAATATTAAAAAAAATACTCCTAAAGTTAAGACAGAAAAGAGAGTTATACCAATAATTTTATCTTTCAATGTCATATTTTTTTAAGATTCAAGTTGTTGAATAAACTTTTCACCGAACTTCCAGATATCTCCGGCACCCATTGTAACTATTATATCATCCTTCTGCATAATTGATTTTAAAACTTTCGGTACGTCATTTTTATCCTTTACATAAACAACATTTTTATGACCTATTTTTTTTGCTGCTTCTGCAATCAACTCTCCTGTAACGCCTTCAATAGACTCTTCCCTTGCAGGATAAATATCTGTACAAACAAAGACATCAGAATTTAAGAATGATCTGCCGAATTCAAGATAAAAATCTCTTGTCCTTGTATAAAGATGAGGTTGAAATACTGCTACCAATCTTCTCTTCCAACCTGATCTTATTCCACTTAGAGTTGCTGATGTCTCCGTTGGATGATGAGCATAATCATCAACAACCATAACATCCTTATCGTACTTAACTTCAAACCTTCTGTAAACTCCGGAAAATGTTGCTAATGCACTTTGAATTTTGGTAAACTCAATATCTAGTTCAAGTCCTATGCAAACAGCAACAAGTGAGTTTTTAACATTATGTGCTCCCGGTATTCTAAGAGTAACCTCTCCAAGTTCTTCTCCCTTATATACAACTGTATAAATACTATTGAATTCACTGTGTTTAATATTTATTGCCCTTACATCTGCTTGAGGAGAGAATCCATAAGTCAATACTTTCTTATTAATCATCGGCAGTATGTCCTGTAATGCAGGTTCATCAAGACAAAGAACAACAAATCCATAAAAAGGGACTTTATTTGCAAATTCGATAAAAGCCGTTTTAATATCGTCCAGATCTTTATATGTATCAAGATGCTCCTTCTCAAGAGTTGTTATAGCTGCAATAGTTGGAGTTAATTTTAAAAATGTTCGATCAAATTCATCTGCTTCAACTACAATAAACTCACCATGTCCCAATCTTGCATTTGTTCCTCCTAAACTACTGAGTTTTCCACCCACAATAATTGTAGGATCTATTCCACCTTCGGTAAGGACTAGCCCTACCATAGAAGTTGTAGTTGTTTTACCGTGAGTGCCTGCAATACCAATACCGTATTGCATTCTCATACATTCAGCCAGCATTTCAGCACGCTTTATTACGGGAATTTTACGATGAAGGGCAGTTTGAACTTCCGGGTTATCAATAGTTACTGCAGATGAATAAACCAATACATCTGCGTCTTTGATATTTTCAATTGAATGACCTTCAAATATTTCTATGCCCAAAGAAGTTAGTCTATTTGTAACTTCCGAAAGAGTCTTATCAGAACCGGTAACATGAAATCCTTGACTAAGTAAGATTTCAGCTATTCCGCTCATTCCAATACCACCTATACCAACGAAATGTACATTTTTAATATTATTAAACATTAATTTATCTTTCCAAAATTTGATTCGGCAAGAGCCAAAGCTCTCTCAGCAATGATCTTCGCCGCTTCCGGTTTCCCAAGTTTTGCCGCATTGCTTTTTAAAAGATTTAATTTTTCGGGAGCATAAATCAATTCATAAACGGTATCAAAAAGCTTGCTCCCAATTTGATTATCTTTAATTAGAACTGCTGCATTATTGTCTGCTAATGATTTAGCATTAAAATATTGATGGTTCTCAGCTACATTCGGAGAAGGAATTAACACTGCCGAAATACCGATTGAAGTTATTTCTGCTATTGTTGTTGCACCAGCCCTAGCAAGCAATAAATCACATGCGGAATAAGCTGCCGCCATGTCATCAATAAACGGGTTAAGATAAAAACCTTTTTCTTTCAATGCAGAGTATTTCTCAAAATATAGGTTGCCTGTCTGCCAGATTAACTGAATATTTTTTTCTTTAAGTTGATACAAATTTTTAGCGACTGCTTCATTAATTGATTTAGCACCTAAACTACCACCAATAACAAGTAGTGTTTTCTTATCCGATGAAAGCCCAAACTTTTTTAATGCTTCAACTTTGTTCGAAAGACTTAGATTAACCCTTACCGGGTTACCTGTTATAAATACATTCTCTGTTTTACTCAAATGTTTTTTCGAATCTTCGAAACTAATGTGTATTTCAGAAGCATATTTCTCAAGTAATTTTGTGGTTTTCCCCGGCAGACTATTTTGTTCCATTAGAATAATTTTTACTCCCATCTTAGCTGATGCCAGAATAGCAGGTCCCGACGCATAACCGCCCGATCCGATAGCGACAGATGGTTTAAATTTTAGTATGATCATAAATGATTGAATCAAACTAACAACAAGCTTTAAGGGAAAAAGCAGGTTATTAAAAGTCATTTTTCTAGAAAATCCTTTTATCCATATCGATTTAAATTTGTATCCCAAAGCTGGAACAACTTTCCCTTCAATTTTCGATCTTGTCCCAACAAAAAGAATCTCGGCATCCGGTTTTGATAGGATAATCCGCTCGGCTACAGCGATAGCCGGAAAGAGATGTCCGGCAGTTCCTCCACCTGCAAAAAGAAAGCGATATATGTTTTTTTTCTTCAAATTCATGCTGTTGCTTCTATTTTTTCGCTTTCGGATTCAATCTCTTTCGCCCTTGTCAATCCTATGTTAATTAACATTCCAATTGATGCCGCTAAAATTGTTAATGAAGTTCCGCCATAGCTAATAAACGGTAATGGTAAACCTGTTGTAGGTAGTATTCCGGATGCAACTGCTGCATTTATAAGAGCATAAGTAATAAACATAAGTGAGATGGAAATCCCCAACAACTGTCCGAATTTATCTTTTGCATTTTTCGAAATTATAACTGCACAAACAAAAAGCCCAATGTAAATTGATAATACACCCACAGAACCAATAAACCCGGTTTCTTCACCTAAAATAGCAAAGATAAAATCGCCGTAAGCCTCGGGTAGGAAAAGATTTCTTTGACTACTATGTCCTATTCCAACACCATACAGTCCCCCGCTTCCCAGACCGAGTATGGCTTGCTTAACTTGCTCATTAATATGTTCACCAGTCTGAAGGCTGTTTATAAATGTAATAATTCTTTCTCTTGAGTGAGTAAAAAGCATTGCCAATCCGCCCGTTATAACTGCGCTTATTCCAAGAGTTCCAATTAAATGTGTCAGTTTAGCACCGGCTAGAAACAATATCATAAATGAAATTAGTATTAAGATCATTCCGTTACTGATGTTCGGTTGAGCCATTATTAATACTGATGTAATCATTACCCAAAAAAGTGCAGGCACAAATCCTCTACGAAAATCTCTAAGTAATTCCTCTTTATCGGCAACCATAGCGGCTAAATGCATAAAAAGTGCAATTTTAGCAAATTCCGCCGGTTGAAAATTTATAAAACCAAGGTCCAGCCATCTTTTAACTCCTTTAACTTGAGTTGATATTATCAATGTCAAGACTAACAATGTAACTACTACCGTTAATATTGTTTTACTTTGTCCCTTATAAATTTCATACGGAATAAACGAAAAGACTATTATAACTGCAACAGCAAATCCGGCTTTCATTAAATGACTATTAAACAGATAGAATTGATTTGCAAATTTTGAAGCACTGTAAGTACTGCTGGCACTCATTACAAGGTATAAACCGATCAATATCAGCAAGAAAATTCCGAGGAAAACAGTCAGTGATAATTTTTTCATTTTAAACCATTTACCGTCTCTTTAAATACATTACCTCTGTGTTCAAAATTATCGAACATATCAAAACTTGCACAAGCTGGTGAAAGCAAAACTACATCCCCATCAACTGCTTCAGTTCTTCCTTTAATTACACATTCTTTGAGTGATGAAAGCTTTTCAACTTCAACTATATCTTTAAAGAAATTGTAGACTTTATCAGCCGAATCACCAATTGCATAAATCTTTTTCACTTTTTGAATGACAAGGTCTTTTATTTTGTTGTAATCTCCCCCTTTATCCAATCCCCCTAAAATCAAGAATAAAGGTTCTTCAAAACTCTTTAACGCATACCAAACGGAATCCACATTCGTTGCTTTAGAATCGTTAACGTACTTAATACCGTTCAATTCTCTTACAAATTCAATACGATGCTCAACACCGGCGAATGTATTTAATGCTTTCTTTATTAAGTTTTCATCTAACCCGAAAGATACTGCTGCAATTATCGCTGCCATGGCGTTGGCTTTATTATGATCACCTTTTAACAAAAGTTCGGAAACATTACACTTAAATTTTATTTGATCATTATCTTTATAAACAAACTCGTTATTTTCTATAGTTATTCCATCCCCTTGAAGTTTTGATAAAGAGAATGATTTGATACGTGACGCGGTGCTAAATGGATAATTTAGAAATATGTTATCATCAGCATTTATAATCAAAACGTCATTAACATCCTGGTTTTCAAACACCCGGTATTTTGAATAAACATAGTTTCTCATTTCATTTTTATATCTATTTAAATGATCAGGTGTAATGTTAAGAATCATTCCTACAGCCGGCTTGAATTTATCTATAAAATCAAGTTGATAACTTGATACTTCAAGAGATACAAATTCATCTGCCTTAACATCAATTGCAATTTCAGAGAATGCCACAATTCCGATATTCCCTGCCACGTAAGTTTTATGTCCGGCGGTATTGAAAATATGTCCCGTCAAAGCTGTGGTTGTTGTCTTACCATTGGTTCCTGTAATTGCAATTATTTTTCCTTTACAGAAATTGTAAGCAAGCTCTATTTCACTAATGGTTTTAATTCCTTTTTCAAAGGCAGATAAAATTACCGGTACATCTGAAGGAACACCCGGACTGATTACAAACAATTCGGCATCAAATACTTTTTCACTGTGCTGTCCTATTTCATAATCAATGTTCAATTCCTTAAGTGCCGACAACGATTCTGCTAATTTTCTGTCAGTCGAATTATCACTAACGAAAGGAATTCCGCCAAGTTTTTTAACTAGTTTTGCAGCAGCTATTCCGCTTTTCTTTCCTCCGATTATCGATATTTTTTTATTAAACAAATTCATTACAATTACCTGATCTTAAATGAAGCGAGACTTAAGATTGCAAAGATTATTGTTATAATATAAAAGCGTACTACAATCTTTGGTTCAGCCCAGCCAATCATCTCAAAATGATGATGGATCGGCGCCATTTTGAAAATGCGTCTTCCCTCTCCGTATTTTTTCTTAGTATACTTGAAGTAAAGACGTTGGATAATAACAGAGATTGTTTCCATAAAGAATACTGCTCCAAGTATCGGAATGAGTAATTCTTTTTTTACAAGCACAGCAAGAATTCCGAATGCACCTCCAAGTGCAAGTGACCCGGAATCCCCCATAAAAACTTGTGCCGGATAAAAGTTGAACCATAAAAATCCAAGCGAAGCTCCAACTACCGCAGCAATGAAAACCGTTAATTCACCTGAACCTGGAAGATAGATGATATTTAAATATTTTGCATAAATTGCGTTACCGCTAACATAACAAATTATTGCAAGCGTTATCATTACTATCATTGTTACACCGATGGCTAATCCGTCAAGTCCGTCTGTTAAATTAACTGCATTGGAAGTAGCAGTTATAATAAAAATAACAAGCGGAATATAGAAGTAAGAAAAGTCTAAATTCACATTTTTAAGAAAAGGGACTGTAGTTAACGTATTGAAACCCGCAAACTCCGGTGAATAATAAATTACAACTCCAATTATTAACCCGATAATAAACTGTCCCAGCAATTTGTAACGTGCAATCAAACCGTTGGGATATTTTTTTACAACTTTCAAGTAATCATCAATAAAACCTACACCGCTAAGCCAGATAGTACCGGAAAGTACAAGAATGATATAAATACTCGTGATATCACCCCATAATAGAACCGGTATAACGATTGAAGAGATTACAATTAGACCTCCCATTGTAGGTGTTCCTGCTTTCGACCAATGGCTTTGCGGACCATCGATTTTTTTTGCTTCTCCAATCTGCTTTCTCTGAAGAAGTCTGATTATCTTTGGCCCAAGATAAAGAGACATGAAAAGTGAAGTAATAGCTGCGAGTGTACCTCTAAATGTCAAATATCTGAATATATCGAATCCAGGTGGATTAAAAACCTTGTTAATATAATCGAACAAATAATACAGCATTAGTTGATCTCTCTATTTTCGATTACTTGTAAAAACTCTTCCATTTTCATTCCCCGCGAACCTTTAACCAGCACAACGGAATTGCTTAGATTACATTCTTCAAGAAACTTTATCAGTTTATTCCTATTTGAAAAATGTTGTGCGATTATTTCGGAATGTTGCAGAAAATCAGAGAGATTCTTCATCATTTTACCGACTGTAAATAGAATACTGATCCCGTTCTTTTTAATTCCGGTGGCTAATCCTTCATGCATTTGAATACTCTTTGCTCCTAGTTCAAACATATCTCCGAGAATTGCCACTTTTCTTTTATAAAGATTGATTTTACTCATCAATTCAAATGCTGCATTCATTGAGGCGGGATTCGCATTGTATGTATCATCAATCAAAATCGTATTCTTTAATTGTTTTACATTTAATCTTTGTTTTACAGGCTTTAGTTTACATATTCCGTTCAATATATCATTTTTACTTAGCCCTAGAGAATATGCAATTGCGATGGATGCAAGGATATTCTGAGCATTTATCATTCCGAAGAGCGGGAGTTCAACACAGATTTTTTCTTTCTTTAATTTGACTTCGATTATTGTTCGTCCATCAACTGTGTAACCATTAACTTTACCGCTAACAGTATTTTTAGCCGAAAAACCGTAAGTAATGGATTTGGGATATTTTGTCGTTAATGGTTTTAATAATTTGTCATCACTATTTATAATTACAACACCACCCCGGGTGATTGTCTCATCAAACAAAGCCTGTTTTTCTTTTTTAACTCCAGCCGGTGTTTTTAGGAATTCGATATGTGAATAACCGATGTTTGTAATAAGTGAAAAATCGGGTTGAGCAATAGCTGCGGTATATGGGATTTCACCGAAATGATTTGTGCCCAGCTCAAGAACTACGACTTCTGTTTTTTCATTTGCTGAAAAAAGAGTAAGCGGTACGCCAATATGATTATTATTATTGGATGCCGTACTTACAACTTTATATTTTTCTTTAAGCAGCAAGGAGGTTATCTCTTTTGTAGAAGTTTTTCCATTGCTTCCTGTAATACCGATGATTTTCGCATTAAGTTTATTTCTCCATAAACTTGCCAGTTGCCCCAACGCTTTTGTTGTATCTTTTACCGTAATAATCGGTAATTTAAGGTTATCAAACTTTGATAGCATTTTTTCGTTTATTATTACTGCGCTTGCACCTTTTTTATAAGCATTATTAACAAATGAATGCCCGTCAAATTTGCTCCCTTTAATTGCGACATAAAGAGAATTTTTCTTTATTGTACGGGTATCAATACTAACATTTCTCACGCTATTAAAAAGTTCAGGACTATATATCCTTGCAGTCGGTAAATCGAATAAATCCTGTAATGTTATCAATACTTTCTTCATTAAAAATTCTTCAAATATTTTTCTGCTGTTTCTTTATCGGAAAAATGGATTCTTTCTTTCCCGAGGACTTGATAATCTTCGTGCCCTTTTCCGGCAATCAAAATCGCAGAACCAGGTTCGCTATTTTCAATTGCTGTTCTAATAGCCCTTTCTCTATCGGCTATGATTTCATAGTTTCCTTTTGAGATCCCGGATACGATTTCCTTAATTATTTGCATTTCATCTTCGTTCCGGGGGTTATCATTAGTAACTATGGCTTTATCGCTGAGTTCCGATGCAATTCTTCCCATTAATGGACGCTTTTGTTTATCCCTATCCCCTCCGCATCCGAAAACGGTGTATATTTTCTGTCCACTGTCTGTAATCCTCCTTAAATTTATCAATGCTTTTTCGAGGCTGTCCGCCGTATGCGAATAATCTATTATTGCTTTTTTATTCTTCCCGCTAACAACTTCAAATCTACCCGGGACCTGCTTTGTGTTTTTTATTCCATCGATAGCGATTTCCGGTGTAATTCCTACTGAAACGGCGGCGGCTATTGCGCCGGCTGAATTATAAGCATTAAACTCTCCCACAAGGGATGTAGCAACAGAATACTCATTATCTTTATAAATAAGTTTGTACTCTGTACCATTAAGGTCGAATTGAATATTTTGAATTTTGAAATCTGCTTTTTCGGATTGACCGAATGTAATTATCTTTGCTTTAGTATCTCGATAAATTTCTTTATGATGCTCATCATCGCAGTTTATTATTGCCGTTGCTTTTTCATCTAAAGAATCGAATAACATCTTCTTTGCTTTCAAATACTCTTCAAATGAATGATGAAAATCAAGATGATCTGAGGTAATATTTGTAAAGATACCGCAGCAAAAATTTAGTTTATATATCCTGTATAAGGAGAGCGAATGTGAAGATACTTCCATCACAGCAGAATCGCACCCTTTGCCAATCATCGTTAAAAACAAATCATTCAAATCGGATGATTCGGGTGTTGTTAAACTCGATTTGATTTCTCTATCACCGGTTACATTAGAAATTGTACCTATCAACCCGGTTTTATGTTTATTCATTTCCAGGATTGATTTAAG
>Ga0208244_101177_pt1 | contig 16054 bp, 9 predicted proteins | sample SubbioCR12Aug_5A_FD_184828 | JGI IMG/M metagenome (GOLD analysis project Ga0208244, IMG submission 184828) | Serpentinite rock and fluid subsurface biosphere microbial communities from McLaughlin Reserve, California, USA - CR12Aug_5A (SPAdes) | ecosystem: Environmental > Terrestrial > Deep... | reverse complement strand
ATGTCCGTCACAATCTGATGTTGCACTTGGTGTACCACCACCTGGCTCCCACCATGCATGATTTATAGGAACGCCTGTTCCGGGTCTTCCTCTCCATTTGTGAGCTAACGCCGGATGATTTGGATAAACTCCGGTATCATGTCCCATAGCTATTCTGCCTTGGCCAGTAAAACCGAGTTCCCATAATTTATGAGCATTTATTATCTTTAAACCTGGTTCTACTGTTTCAATGCCTTCATCCATTATTTTTGCATCTACAGGTCTATCAAGTTCAAGTAAAGCATCCAGATCCATTTCAGCAATTTCCATACTGTTCATTAACTCGTAAAAAACAGATGGCTTTGCTTCAACCATAATCATGTTTGTTACCCAGAAAGTCTGGTATTGGAAAACACTTCTATTTTCCGTCATCGCTTCTAAAAAGCTAATTAAATTCCCTTGTGTATTACTTGCTTTTTCTTGTAAAGCTTTAATAACTGTAAACGCTCTTAATTCCAGGGATGCTTTTTCTTCATACAACCTTTCGTCAAGAGATAGTATATCCACCTGATCTCGTAATAAAATCAAGCCTCTTACGTAGTCATTGGCTTCACTATTTGCGAGAGCAGTTTCAAATCTTGTGCTTACAAGAACCTGGCTAAAAAGTTCAACTGAAAGAACTAAAATAGCCAATGTTAGTAGGAAAGTTTTTTTCAACTTATTGCTCCTTTTGGTTTGTGATTGATTATTTATTTTAAACCTAACTTTGAGTATAAAAAATACGATAAAACATGTGAGAAATACAAGGATATTTTTTCGAATATTTTTAAAATATTTCTTTTATAATTTCATGAAATGGATTAGATTTGATATCAAATAATTATCCTTTAAGTCTATTCAGTGAAGTAGGAAAGGAAAAACCTGAATTGAGCACAAAAACAATAACGATTAACAAATAAAGGACCTCCAAAGCTGAAGGCTAAGGAGGATTTTTTTTATATGAAAATAAAAGCTAAAATTATCGACGAAGTCGGTCTAAACCGCATAATTACAAGGATTTCGCACGAAATCATAGAAAAAAACAAAGGATCAAAAAATATTGTCCTTATGGGTATGCGTACCCGTGGTGAATTTCTTGCTAACAGAGTTCATCAAAAAATAACCGAAATAGAGAAAACCGACATTCCGCTTGGAATTCTCGATGTTACACTCTATCGGGACGATTTCAGAACTAGAATGAAGCAGCCACAGGTGTCTGTGTCAAATATCACATTCGATATAACTGAAAAAAATGTCGTTCTTGTGGATGATGTTCTTTATACAGGAAGAACTGTCCGCTCGGCATTATGCGCATTGATGGATTTTGGAAGACCTTCAACAATTCAATTATGTGTACTTGTAGATAGAGGACACCGTGAACTTCCTATTACAGCCGATTATGTTGGTAAGAATATTCCAACCTCTATTGATGAAGAAGTAAAAGTTAAAATGTCTGAAATTGACGGCGAGGATGCTGTTTATTTAGTTGAAGTTAATAACAAATAATAGAAGAGTATAAAAATGTCATTATCGAGCAGACACCTCCTTGGATTACAAAACGTACCTAAAGAAGATATCCAATTGATCTTAGATACTGCAACTACCTTTAAAGAAGTGTTGGAAAGACCAATAAAGAAGGTTCCGACTCTTCAGGGTAAAACAGTTGTAAATTTGTTTTACGAGAATTCCACCAGAACACGCATTTCATTCGAATTAGCCGAAAAAAGATTATCTGCGGATTCAATAAATTTTTCGGTTTCAACCAGCAGTGTAAAGAAGGGAGAAACATTTAAAGATACAATAAGAAATATTGAAGCGATGAAAGTCGATATGATTGTTGTTAGACATGCAGCCGCAGGTGTACCCTATTTTCTAACACAAATCTCAAATTGTAATGTAATTAATGCCGGAGACGGAACGCATGAACACCCTACACAAGGTTTACTTGATATCTATTCCATTCGCGAAAAAATCGGACGTTTAAATGGTTTAAGAGTGTGTATAGTTGGTGATATTGCCCATAGTCGTGTTGCATTATCTAATATATATGGATTGAAGACAATGGGCGCGGAAGTTTCAGTATGCGGCCCTGCAACAATGATTCCTAAAAGAATTGAAGAACTTGGAGTAAAAGTATACTTTAATATTGAAAATGCAATCACACAAAATGATGTCTTAAATGTTTTAAGGATTCAACTCGAAAGAAAAGCTAAAGAATACTTCCCCTCAATCAGAGAGTATACCAAGTATTTTGGAATAACACAAGAAAGGCTTAACAAAGCCGGGAATAATACACTGATTCTCCATCCGGGACCTATTAACAGAGGTGTTGAGATTTCATCCGAGGTTGCTGATGGAAATAATCAAATTATTTTGCAACAAGTTACTAATGGAGTCGCAGTTAGAATGGCTGTTCTTTATCTCCTTGGTACACAGAATTGAGGTATTAAAATGAAGACTGTATTAAAAAATCTAATTCTAATTAATCCTTTCCAAAAATTAAACCGTAAAGCTTCAATAATTATTGAAAATGGAGTTATAACAAAAATCGGATCTCTCTCCGGTGATGATTTAAAAAATGCAAAAGTTTTAGAATTTAATGAAGCAGTGTGTTCCCCCGGTTTTTTTGACATGCATGTTCATTTAAGAGAACCCGGAAGGGAAGACAAAGAAACCGTTATCACCGGTTGCAATGCTGCTGCTGCCGGAGGATTTACTGGAGTAGCTTGTATGCCAAATACTCAACCTGCTATTGATTCAGCAGAAGTTGTTCATCTTATAAAAGAGAAAGCAAAAGAACATCTTGTTGATGTTTATCCGATAGCGGCTGTAACGGTTGAAAGGAAGGGAGAGGTACTCTCTCCGATGGCTGAACTGAGTGAAGCGGGCGTTGTTGGGTTTTCAGATGACGGAACGGCCGTAAAAACTGCAAGGATTTTAAGAACTGCGATTGAATATGCAAAAATGTTCAACGCCCCAATTATTGAACACTGTGAGGATGAAACTCTATCAGAGGGAGCAATGAATGAAGGGTTTAATTCAACTCAACTTGGATTACCTCCTCTCCCATCAGTTTCGGAAGACTTAATTGTTGCCAGAGATATTTTAATGGCAGAATATCTTGATGGCAAATTACATATTGCTCATATTAGTACAAAAAGGGCTGTCCAAATTGTACGGGAAGCAAAAGCAAGTGGAATTAAAGTCACAGCTGAAGTTACGCCACATCATTTCACACTAACAGACGATGCTCTCAAAACTTATGATACAAATACGAAAATGAGTCCCCCTCTCCGATCTCAAGAAGATCTAAATGAAATTATCAAAGGTTTAGCGGATGGAACTATTGATTGTATAGCAAGCGACCACGCACCTCACTCAATCGAAGAAAAGGAAGTTGAGTTCGAAGATGCTCCTAACGGAATTATCGGACTAGAAACAGAAATTGGATTAACTTTATCTGAGTTGTATCACAAAAAGGTTTTAACTTTGGAACAGATAATTGAAAAGTTAGCAATTAATCCAAGATTGATTCTAAACATTCCGGTACCTAAAATTGAAGTTGGACAATCTGCAAATCTAACCATCTTTAGTCCGGATGATGTATGGACTGTAGACATTTCCAAATTTAAATCAAAGTCAAGAAATTCACCGTTTAATAAACGTCTGCTTCATGGTCGTGCTTTGGCCGCAATTAACAAGAATAAAATTTTCTATAACGATAGTTTTTCTGAAATTTAATCTTCAAATAAGCTTTTCGTGGGGCACGATTTATTTTATCGTGCCGCTAAATTCAAAATTCTAATTCATAATAATTCGAAAAGCATTTTTTTTCTGTACAGATTGTATAAAAATCTGTACAGCTTAAAGCATTAAAATCTCCATATTAAAAGAATAATTATCATTTCTTCCTAATTAAGTAGTCTCTAATAAACTATTAATGCAACATATTCAAATTATTTGAACAAAAAGGTCATTATCCATCCCGATTATTCTTAGTTCAACGATACCAATATTTTAATGGCACTTGCTTTGATGATATAGAGTAGAATCAGAAAGGAATAAAAAATGAAAAAGTTATATTTAATCTCAGCAATACTTACACTGGTATTATTCGGATGCCACAAAGGTGATCCGGTTTATTACATAGATTATGATCCCCCTGCAATTCCTCAGAATGTTGTCGTTCTTAATGGTGATAATCAGGTAGATATTTATTGGAGTAAAAATCGTGAAAGCGACCTTGCCGGTTACAATGTTTATTATAGCTACAGTTATAACGGTAAATATACATTAATCGGTAGCACAAAAAATAACTTCTTTATCGATTATGGTGCCCAGAATGGAGCCACATATTATTACGCCGTAACTGCCTATGATTACAACTATAATGAGAGCGAGCTCAGTTTCGATGTCGTTTATGCAACTCCAAGACCGGAAGGTTTTAACCAAAGCATATTTGATTATTTAAGATTTCCTTCGAATTCAGGTTATTCTTTCTCGACATATTCGGTTGTTCCTTATGACAACTTAAAATGCGACTTTTTCTTTGAAAACTATCAGGGTACTTTTTATCTTGATGTTTGGGATGACACCGACATACAGGATATGGGACAAACAACTGACATTTATGATATTGCAGAAGCACCATTAACAGGTTGGTCACCAACAAAGGATGCCGTTGCAAAGGTAGGACATACATATGTTATCTGGACATGGAGTAATCACTTTGCAAAAATCAGAATAAAAAGTATAACTGCAGATCGAATTGTATTCGACTGGGCATACCAGCTTGTCGAAGGGAACACTCAGTTGAAAAACGGAAAAACTGCAGAAAGAAGAGTGACATTAAAAAGAAGTGTTTCAAGGTAGAAAACAAATCGATACCTTCTCGACCAAAAGCATAACCAATAGGGGTTATGCTTTTGCTTTTATAGAATGGATTTATTTTTCGATTGGATTTTAATTAAATTTGTGTTATTAATAATGAAAACATTTTGTGTTATGCGAAGGCTCGAAAAAATCATATTTATTATTGCAACCGTTCTCTTTTTGAGTTCAACATTGTTTGCCGATAGTTTCAATATAAAGGAAGATAAAATCGATATAATATTTTCTGAGATTGAGAAAGGGTTTTTGAATGGAAATGTAGCTGTTTTTTCGACATATCTGTCTTCGCAAAACTATTTGAGTTTGAGTAACGGGATAAGTGGATATTATAGCGCGAATCAATCTTTTTATGTGCTACAAGAATTCTTCAAATTACATAAACCAATTTCCTTTCGGTATTCTGCAAAAAGTGAAGGTAAAAATCCTTATGCTACTGGATTTCTTACTTATGAACTAAGAGGAAAACGTGAAACCGCACAAGTGTTTATTGCCCTTGAATTCGCTGTTAATTCTTGGAAAATCTCTCAAATTACAATCAGGTAATGAATAAAAATCTTGTTTATAAGAATATCGGAAACAAAAAGTACTTCCTTTTTCTATCAATTTTAATTCTGTTAATTATTTCTCTTGGATTTCTAACTCCTCTGTTAGTTGAGAATAAAAGAAATAATTGGGAGTCGGAATTAAATAAAAAAATAAAAGTAATTGACGATGAAACAGTTGCAATTTTTAATAAAAGACAAAACAAACTTATCTCTACTCTTGAAGAGTGTGCCAACAAAATATCAAAAGAAGATAATACTAAAAAAATCTTTGAAATAATTAACTCTCCAGACTTTGAAAGTTTTAACATAAGTCTTTTCGAAGAAGAGGGGAAAATCTTTGCATGGAATAAAGAGTCGATAATAACAAAATTTTCATTCAGTTTTCCATCTACCGAAACTTTCTTCTTACAAATTGATTTGAAGACAGTACTCGCTGTTTATGATACTCTTAGAATTAACAACAACAAAACAATACTTTTAATAGGCTCTGATTTCGAAAAGAACTATTCTCTAAAAGATGAAAGTGGTGCGAACGAAAGTTTTATCAAAACATTGGAGAATAAGTTTGAAACCGGATTTAGCATTAACTACAATCCATCAAAAGATGATTCGAAGGATGGAAGATATTCATCGGTTAAATTGTTGAACAATAAGGGAAAGCAGATTGGTACAGCGGCCTTTTCAAAACCCACCTTGAATTCTGAGATTATATCATTACGAGAGGTAATAGCTAATCTACAATCACTATTTATTATTCTTTCACTATTAACATTAGGATTCTTAATAAAAGATGATATTAAGTCAATAAACTCACGATTCGTCAAATTTTTAATAACAGCACTTTTTTTAATTATTATAAGGCTGCTACTATTCTTTTTTTCAGTCCCTGCAATTTTTATACAGGGAGAATTGACCAATCCCGCATACTTTGCCTCCGGGTTTGGTTATGGAATTGTTAAATCCCCTCTTGAGTTTATTATAACGGCAATCTTTTTTTTATCAATTGCTACGTTAGCATTTAAGGATTTATCAGAGTATTTCGGAAGCGAAAAACAGTTTAAGGTAGCAAAAGGGAGGTTTCTGTTTCTTCTAAATATTCCGGTACTACTTATTGTTATTCTATTAGCAATAAGGGGATTCGCCGCTTCGGTAAAAAGTGTAATATTCGATTCAACTCTCCGTTATTTTAATGAAGTAAATATAATACCCGCTTTCCCCCACATCATTATGAATCTCGCCATTCTTTTGACAGGGATAGGAGTATTTCTAATAGTATTGTTATCTATAATTTCTATATTCTTACTCATTAAAAATGAATCAGTAAAAATAAAACATTATTACTTTGGAATACTAGTTTTGGCGAATTTTCCTGTCGGCTTTTTATTTATTATTCTTCAAGACGAACCTTTAATAAATTATTTATTATTAGCAGTAACTTTAATTGCCATTTTCTTGGTTGGTTATAAGATAATTTTCATAAAACGAAAAATTAAACTCTACAATTATATTTTAACATCGGTTCTGGTATCAATAATTTCAGTGACTTACTTAAATCATTTCAATGCAGAATTGGAGAAAGGATCTCTTAAAACAACTGCCCTGGAAATCAATCGTCCAAACGAAAATCTGTTGAATTTTCTTGTCAATGAAACTTTAGTGCATGCCTTTCAGAGTGCTTTAGTTGTTGATGGATTAAGATCGGAACAAACTAATTTTGATGCACTTGCCTTTATAATTTGGAATGAGAGTGCAATGAAACACGAACCAGGTTTATCTTCTGTATCTATTCTGAATAAAAACAGAAAGGTTATTGGCAGTTTCTCAAACGGAATTGATATTAAAGACAGGGTTCCACAATTTTTACAGGTCTATCCAGCGAAAGAATTGAAAGTATTTAATCTAAGTGATGAAAAAGTCCCGAATAAAAAATTCTTTTCGGGTATAATTCCTATTCAAGAAAATAATACAATATTAGGTTATGTATCTGCGACGTTAATTCATGATGAGTTTTCATTCTTTAACTACAAGCGACCTACTACAAATCTATTTAAAGAAAATGCTTTTAACAATAAAACGATAAAAACTTCAGATCTTAATGTCTTTTCATTTCTAAATTCAACGATGGTGGCTTCTTTCGGGAAATTTTATCCGGGTAAAGATCAAATTGATAAAATTTTAGATGCAGATTTCAACGAATTAAATGAATCATGGATTAATTTTGAATTTAACAATGAGAACTACATTGTTTATGCTTTAAAGAGCGACACTCAATCCGGGGAAAAAATAACAGCGGTTTGTCTGAAAGATAAAGAAATGGAGTGGAGCCTGTTCAATTTCTTCAAACTGTTCTTTCTCCATACATTGTTTTTAATCTTTTTTTCAATTTCTGTATTAATTTACAGGCAATTAAATTTTCGAGATATTCAATATACTTTTAGAATCCAATTGCTTTCAGCGTTTCTAATACTTTCAATTTTGCCAATCATTTCGCTCGCTGTTTACAATCGTCAAAATGTTGCGGAAAAAAGTGATAATCTTATAAAATCAACATTATCAGATAAGATACAGCTACTGGAAACACATATAAAAAGACAAAAACAGAATAATCCTGATAGAACAATAATGGTAGCGGCAGAGAAAGCCGCAAAAGAACTTGACCTCAATTTTTTTATTTACGATTCTACATCTTTGCTATTTTTTTCAGAAAATGACCTTGTTAATGCAGGTTTAGTTTCATCGTTAATAAATGCTAATGTGCATTTAAGAATGAACTTACTTGGCTTAAATGAAGAATATTTTATTTTGCAAATTGATAAAATTAAGTATCATGCGTTTTTTAAGAAAGTTAAAGTCGATAATAAAAATTACCTGGTATCTGTTAACGATTTATTCTACAATGTTATTAATCCCTTTTCATCTGTTGATGTAGATGTTTTTCTTTTCGGAACATATTCAGTTGCTATAATTTTAATAATACTACTCAGTACAATAATATCAGGAAAAATATCATCCCCGATTCGCCGGTTAACAAAAGCCACAAAGTCAGTTGCTCACGGTGATCTAAATATCCAGCTGATCGAAAACGAAAGAGGTGAAATCAAAGAATTGATCAATGGTTTTAACTATATGACCAGAGAGTTAAAAAAGAATCAGGAGGAGCTATCTGAATTAGAACGAGAAAATGCCTGGAGGGAAATGGCAAAGCAAGTTGCTCACGAAATAAAAAATCCGTTAACACCGATGAAGCTGACAATCCAACAGTTGATAGCTTCGTATAAAGAAGGCGAAAAGAATTTTGAAAAGTTATTTGAAAAAGTATCATCTTCACTTTTAAGTCAGATTGACTCTTTAAGCCAGATTGCTTCCGAGTTTTCAAGATTTGCTAGAATGCCGAATCCAAGTCTTACCCATGTTGACCTGCTTCCTCTCATCAATGAGGTTAAATACTTATTCAGTGAGGAACACGTTAAAATTGAGGTTGAAACAGAAATTGATACTGCAGTAATTGAAGCCGATCATTCCCATCTGCGTAGAACTTTTATAAATATTATTAGAAACTCAATTCAAGCAGGAAGTAACTTAATTCATTTTAGGCTAATCGAAAATGAATTTTATATATTAACAATTGCGGATAATGGAAAAGGGATTGATGAATCAAACATAGATAAAATATTTAAAAAAGATTTCTCTACAAAAGACACAGGAATGGGAATCGGACTAAAACTTGCTAAACGATTTATAGATAGTATTGGAGGAAAGATATTCTTAAAAGAAACATCAGATAAAGGGACTTCATTCGAAATTCATTTCCCTAAAACACCTATGGAAAAGAATGATTGAACTTACTCCACACCAGAAAAAAACGTTAAATCTCGATTCACACCTTTCATTAACCGCAAATGCGGGGTCAGGTAAAACTTTCGTTTTAATAAAAAGGTATCTTGAAATTGCTATTTCGCGAAATATTCCTTTAAAGGAAATTGCTGCAATTACATTTACCGAAAAAGCCGCAAGCGAGTTATACAAAAAAATAGCTGAAACAATTGATAATGAGTATATTTTAACTACCGATGTGCTACTTAAAAAAAGATTAAATAGTTTAAGGCGCCAACTAATTTCCGCAAATATTTCTACTATTCACGCATTCTGTATGAACATACTAAGGGAATTCCCTGTAGAAGCCGACATAGATGTTAACTTCTCCCCTATTGACGAAACTTATTCCAATGAATTAATCGAACTTTCCGTCAATGAAAGTATAAAGCAACGATTAAAGGAGGAAACAACATGTGAGCAAACAAAGAATCTCATACGAGTACTCGGATCTTATTCAAAACTTTCTACAGAGTTAACTTCATTAATTAAGAATCGAAAAAATGTACTGCAAGTTCAAAATAACATTTATACTAAAAACATTAATGAAATTGCTATTTTTTTTGAAGAAAAGTACTTACATTTTGCAAGAGAGATAATAACCCCCAAGATAAAAACTTTTATTAATGCACTAACCGAAGTAAATAACACCGCAATTAGCCGGGATTCTGAATATGCACAACAGATACAGGTTCTCTTACCGGATTTAGAATCTAACGATATTAGGGAACTTATTGATACTTTATTTAAAATATCACAGCTACTGCTGACTAAAGAAGGAAATGTCAGAAAGCAGAAGTATCTACCAGGTAATTTATTCGAGAGCTACTCAGATCAAATCAGTATTATACAGAAATTTTTTCAGACATTTAATTATTTTGAAATCAATGATTCCCGGAACGAAAAGAATCTCTCATTAGCAAAATTTGGAAAAGATGTAATTGAACTATTTTCAACTGCGTTAGAAATTTATAATAAGAAGAAAAGAGATTCTGGCAGTCTTGATTTTGAAGATATACTTTTATTAGTAAAAAAGATTCTTGAAAATGAAGATGTTAAAAATGCTCTGTCGCAGAAGTTCAAATATATTATGGTTGACGAATACCAGGATACCAACGAAGTGCAATACAGAATTTTCCTACCAATTCTTGACTATCTTAATAAAAATAATCTTTTTGTCGTAGGTGATGAAAAACAAAGTATTTACATGTTCAGGGATGCCGAACTTGAAATTTTTAACAAGACTAAGAGCGATATTGTTAATAAATCCGGTAATCAGTGTTTACTCACATTACCGGATAGTTTTAGAATGAGTCCCGATATTTGTGCTTTCACTAACCATTTCTTTTATAAACTATTTGAAAACCCTGAACCTTTATTTAATGAGGTTAATTATTCCCCGATAATATGTGCAAAACAGGAAGAACTTGAGGGCAAGGTTGAATTCATATTTACCAAAGATGAAAAAGAAACGGAAATCGAAACTGAATCAAAACTTGTAACGAAAAGAATAATTGGACTGGTACAAATACAAAATGAAGGAGAAGAGAAAAAGCTTTCATGGAGAGATATCGCGATTCTTTGTCGAAAAAGAAAATCATTTATACAATTGGAAAAAGAATTTAATGATTTCGGAATCCCATATTCAGTAATTGGAGGGAAAGGATTTTTCCAAAGGCAGTTAATTTTTGATGTTTATAACTACTTCTCCTTCTTATTAAATAAAGAAGATGATACTGCCTTGTTAGGCATTCTTCGCTCCCCCTTCTATTCCCTTTCAGATTCGTTGATATATGAAATTTCCGTTGAAGAAGGTTCATATTATTTTGAAAAGCTGCTTTGCTTCTCCTCTAAGAATGAGAAGATTAAAAAAATAGTTGTGCAATTAGAAGAAAACCTTGCCCTTGTAAATACTATAGGCATAATTAACATTTTACGAAAAATTACAACAGACACGGGTATTTTGGCTGTATATTCAGCACGCCGAAACGGTGAACAAGAATTCGCCAACTATAAAAAACTCGTTCAACTTTCAGATGCATTTTTAAGCAATGGTTATAAAAATCTTTATGACTATGTAAACTTCCTCAAAGATGCAATTGACAAAATCGAGGGAGAAGGTCAACCCGTTCCACTAGATGATAAAGACAGTATAAAAATAATGACAATTCATCAAGCAAAAGGACTAGAATTTAAGGCTGTCTTTCTGTTTAACTGCCACGAAAAGGAACTTTCTACTAACATTCATTCTAAGGAGATTGTTGTCAATAAGGAGTTTGGAATCTTAGCAAAACTTCCTCCGGAAGGTAATTATTTTGAAGAGTATGTTTCAGCTCCTATTTTAAAACTAAGTGATTATCTAGCGGTCAAGAAAACCAATGCCGAATTAAAGCGGTTATTCTATGTTGCAGTAACAAGAGCAAAAAACTATTTATTCATATCCGGTAACCTTAACTCAAAGAAATCTCATTCCGAAAACTCTTTTATGGATTTACTAATAAATGGATTAAATCTTATTCCGGGATCCGATTCAATTGATATTTCAACAAACTTAACTTACTTGCGAAAAAACGAAAACGGATATTATAATCATCATGAAGAGATTAATTTACACATCCCTATAATAAAAGAAATCCCTGAGGTAGAAATTAATACCGAAAAGGAAATTAGCCGGCATGCCTCCTTTCAAATTAATCTAAAAAAAATAAGTTTACTGCAATCCGAAGAAATAATCTCAGCAACAAAGATTGCTATGTTCACTCAATGCCAGTTTAAGTACCAACTAACTTATGAACTCGGTTTTACTTCGCTGTTCGAGAAATTTCAAAAATGGAAAAGAAATGAGGAATTTAAAAAATCCCACAAAATATTCGAGTTTAATTATAAAGAGGAATTAAATGAAGAGAACAATGAAACGACCATGCATATTTTCTTTTCAAAGGATTATGCTGCCATAAAAGGAAGAGTAATTCATTCTATTTTAGAGAAAAATCTTAAGATAAGTGAGATTCAAGAGTATATTAAACTGAGTATCGAAAGGGAATTCGATTTTCTGGAAAAAAAACAAATTAAGATAAACGAATTAGAAAAAGATATTTTTCAAACCATAGATAAATTCTATGGGTCAGCTATCTACAACGAAATAATTTCTTATGATGGATATAAAAACGAATTCGAAGTATATATATTTGAAAATGATTACTATCTATACGGTATAATTGACAAAATCATTTTTCAAAAAGAGAAAGCTATTGTAATTGATTATAAAACCGATAAGGTCAAAGAGGAGAATATAAATGAAAGATGGAATCATTATCTGAATCAACTCAAGTTTTATGCTTACCTGATCTGTAAACTAAAACCCCAAGTTGTGAAAGTCATGTTAAGATTAGTGTTTATAGAGCATCCCGAAATTCTTTTGCAAGTTGAAATTAACCGTTCAGAGGTACTTTCTTTCGATAAATTCATCCGGGAGAGTGTGGATAAGATAAGAAAAGGTGAATTCAAGAAGAACTTAATGCACTGCAATAATTGTGTTTTTTCAGATGAGAGAAATAACTGTATTGCTTAGAAAATCATTAGTGTAAGGTACTTTTGATCTAATTTTCTTTCAGAATAACTTATTCATGCTTATTTTTGCAGAAATTTTATAAAATTAACGGAGCAGTTGTGAAAAGACTTTTATTATTATTTATCCCGCTTATCTATTTTGCCGGTTGTGCTCCGGCTTTAAATGTATATTACGATACCCCTTTTGAATTCGATGATGAAAGTGCATTAGAAACTTATATTGATGGTTGTAAACCACAACTTACAGGCATAAAAGTTTTCCTAGATCCGGGACATGGTGGCGAAGATAGAAAGAATAAAGGTCCGCAAGGGATTGCTGTCGAAGCTGATGTAAATCTCAAAGTATCACTTTATTTAAGAGAATTTTTGCAGAGTGCCGGTGCTACGGTTTTTATGTCCCGGGATAAAGATGAAACAGTCGGATTAAAAGAGCGTTCAATTATGGCTAATGAAAGCGGTGCCGATATTTTCATCAGTGTTCATCATAATGCCCCGGGTAAAGCCGGAGATAACCGCACAAACTATACCTCGACTTATTATCATGCAAAGGAAACTGATTATGAATATGAACCTATGGAAAGAGACCTTGCAAAGTTCATTCAGAGGGATTTAGCTTATGTAATGAGGAATAGCGGCGGTTTAGGTTCATTTGATGGTACTTATTCGGACTACTGGATTTACCCGGGAAGTGGTTTTTCAGTGTTAAGATTGACCGAGATACCTGCTGTTTTACTTGAATGCGGCTTTCACACACATCGTTGGGAAGAAGAAAGACTTGCTATTGAAGAATTTAATAGAATTCAAGCATGGGGAATTTTTAAAGGTTTATGCAGATACTATAAAGCAGGTGTCCCAAAAATTTCTTACTTGAAGTCCTCCAATGAGAATGATCCAAAAGTTTTTTCATTCTTCATTGAGGATAAAAACGGGATCAATGAAAAATTACTAAGGGTTTATGTTGATTCTTTGGAAACAAACAATTTTAGTTTTGATAAACAAAAATCAATAGTAGATGTAGAAATAAAAAAATCGGGGAATGATTCTTCAATTATTAGAATTATAGCTGCAAATGTTAATGGTAATCATGCTTATCCTTTCCATTTTGAAGCTAAGTTAACTGAACATTAAACACAAATTCACGGAGATATAATGCTCAATTATGTATGGTTAGGATTAATATTTCTCGGGCTGGCTGCAGCTTTATCATCCGATGTGTTAGATAAGACTACAAACAGATATCAGAAAGGGAATGAAATCCAAGTATCGGTTCTATTTAATGAACCGCCTGATTTAAAAACAGAAAAGACTTATGATGTAATTGTTAAAGTAGATAAAGCGAAGTTTTTAAAATTTTACAACGAAATTGTTGAAAAAGACGTCGAATTTAAATCAAAAGTTACATTAAAGAAAAACGATATCACTTCTCCGATATATTTTGTCCTTGATAAAGATGCCCCTAAAATTTGGCAAAAAATGGCAAAGGTTAATGGGAAAGAGGAAGACTTAACCGGCGAATTAAAAATAATAAAGATTAACGAAGATTTAACTGCCGAAGCAGGTCTGCTTTTAGAAGAAATCTCCTTTGTAAAACTTAAAGAAGTAACCAATTCGGCTCTTGAATATGCCGAGATCGCTGTTAAAATTGCGTTAGGACTTATCGGAATAATGGCGCTCTGGCTCGGTGTAATGAAAATAGCCGAAGAAGCCGGATTAATTCAGATCATTGCAAGAGCATTAAAACCGATTACAAAGTTTTTGTTTCCGGATGTTCCTTCAGATCACCCGGCAATGGGCTCTATGATTATGAACATCTCAGCTAATTTCCTAGGGTTGGGAAATGCAGCTACTCCTTTCGGATTAAAAGCAATGGAAGAACTTGATAAGCTGAATCCCGAAAAAGGTACAGCGACTAACGCAATGTGTACTTTCCTTGCAATTAATACCGCAGGTATGACATTGATCCCTGCAACAGCAATTGCAGTTAGAGCTGCGGCAGGGAGCTCTGAACCTGCTGTGATAATCGGAACTGCTCTAGTCGGTTCAACTTGTGCAACAATAACAGGAATTACCGCAGCAAAGATAATGGAAAAGTTCCCTCTAAAATTCGGGGAGTTTTCTGCATGGTTGAAATCCAATGTAAAGTTTTTCTTCTGGGTATTCGGTATAGTTTCATTATTAGCGATTCTTGCTTTTACAGGAATACTTACACTAGTAAAAGGAGCATTGTCATTCATCAATGTTGAAACATTAAAGACCTTCATTCAAATCATTTCAACTGTAGCCATTCCTTTCTTGATAATGATTTTTGTAGGTTATGGTGCTTTGAAAAAAGTTAAGGTATATGAAACCTTTGTTGAAGGAGCAAAAGAAGGATTTAATGTTGCAGTTAGAATAATTCCTTATCTGGTCGCAATGCTGATGGCTATAGGCATATTCCGTTCCGGTGGTGCAATGGAATGGTTGATTTTTGTTCTTCGTCCTATCACCGATTTCATTGGTATGCCTGCGGAAGCATTACCGATGGCTTTAATGCGTCCTTTATCGGGCAGCGGTTCTCTCGGTATTATGGCTGAAATAATTTCCGTACACGGACCGGATTCTTTCATCGGTATTCTTGTTTCAACTTTCTTCGGAAGCACTGAAACAACTTTTTACGTGCTGGCAGTTTATTTCGGTTCGGTTAGTGTGAAGAAGACAAGACATGCATTACCAGCCGGTTTGCTTGCTGATATTGCCGGCGTTTTAGGTGCGGTATTTATTGTAAGGCTGCTTTTCTTATAGAAACTAATTGATTTAGCAAATAAGGAAAAGACATTTTAAAAGCTATTCTCTCTCGGATTTCAGATTCAAAAGGAGAATAGCTTTTTATTTTGCAGATTGCCATACCGTTTTAAAAAATAATAATATTATTTTGACAAAAAATATTCGTTCTGTTTTAGTTGTAAACTAAAAAACGGGGGCTATTGCGGAAAACAGGAAAGAGGTTCGGAAAGAATTAAGACCGTTTCTGAAATAGTAACAGACTATATTATTTCAATTAGCCGCTTGTTTTACTTCATTAATATAAACTTTTTCGTGGTAGAAAACTCTTCTGTAGATAATTTGTAGAGATAAACACCACCCGGCATTTCTGTGCCGTTAAACGTGACTTCATGATA
>Ga0208244_101176_pt1 | contig 16064 bp, 14 predicted proteins | sample SubbioCR12Aug_5A_FD_184828 | JGI IMG/M metagenome (GOLD analysis project Ga0208244, IMG submission 184828) | Serpentinite rock and fluid subsurface biosphere microbial communities from McLaughlin Reserve, California, USA - CR12Aug_5A (SPAdes) | ecosystem: Environmental > Terrestrial > Deep... | reverse complement strand
GTTAACTTCGACATCGGAGGGAAAAGTACCTTTTCAGAATATTGGATCTTTTTGCTTTTTCTACAAATATTTGTTTGCAAGTCGCGGTCATAACAGTACGAATCTATGGACCTGCGAAATATGGGCTTAGAGATTGAAAATGCCTGTTTAAAGCTAAAGCAAGAGTGGAACGAATTCCAAATTGAGCTCCACGGCACCGAAGAGCAAAAAAGAATTATCAAGGCTGCTAAAAAAAAAGATTTCAGGCCGCAGAAAAACAGTGGATCTTTGAAAAAAGAATAGAGCAGCAAAAAATACCTTTGCGTCATTTTCTGGCCGCACTCGGTCTGAAAGCCTCCACCTTTTACGGCTGGGGTTTAAGGGAAGACCTGACCGATAAAAAGCCTGTACCGGAAAACCAGCCGCGGACCACACCGCTAAAAGAGCTTTCCGCAGCGCTTAATATGACCCTTTGTTACAATCACTGGGGCGGCGTAAAACTCTCAAGCTTCCTGGCCCGGAACAAGATTTTCTACTTAAGCCCGGCTACGCTGAACCGGATCAAGAAGAGGCTGACCGGGTTAGTGCAGAAAAAGAAGCTCAAGCTGGCCGTAAGTTACGAGTTTATCGATCCCAATGATACCTGGAGCCTTGATTTCTTAAGCTTTAACTGGGGTCACCACCTTCTCTACATCCTGGTCATCATTGATGACAGCAGTCGCTATCTCTTAAACTGGAGCATTACAACTGAAGCAACAAGTGAGGTGGTAAGAAAGCTCTTATGTGAGACATTTTTAATTTTCGGGGCCCCAAAGGTCTTAAAAAGCGATAACGGCCCTCAGTTTAGGGAGGAGTTAAAGAGTTTCCTCCAAGAACTCGCAATTGAGCACTACCCGAACCCGGTCAGAAGACCTTCTTTTAATGGTAAAACAGAGCGTCACAACAAAGAGGTGCGCTTCGCGGTAGAAAAAGCGGCTCAAACAGCAGAAGTTGATCATATGGTTAGTATCATCGGTCGTTCGTTTCATGAATATAACTATCTCAGGCCGCACCAGGCTTTAGATGGGGTTACCCCTTATGAGCGTTACAAAGGTTTGGATGATGCGATTAAAGCCCGTATTGATTTTGTCAAAGAGCAGGATTTACAGAGAAAAGCAAGCAGGCAGCAAAGAGCAATCTGGATCCCGGGTGAGCCGGTGCCTGGGTATACACCTTTAAAGCTAATTATTCCCGGCAGTTCACAAGAAAAGGTAAAGGGGCTAATTGTGCCGGTCAAGTCAAAGTTTACTCGCGGAAAAACTATCGGCTATGTCAGGCAATCATTACATCTTTAACTACGAAAGGTCTTGACACAGTACACTTAAACAAGCTACTACCTAATTCTTTTTTGCTAATGCAAGGAGTGAAATCGCTAATATCGATCCCATTATAGATAATATCAAAATCCTGCTGGGGCGAAGTATTTAGTGCTAACTCTTTTAAACCATAAGAATTAACGATTACTTTTACCGCTTTGCGCCAGATTAAAAAACTTAAATGCTTAAATAACAAACTGTCGTACCAGTAGAACCGCTTGTTGTAAAAAGGCACATCACTGCCACGCAAGCTGACAATGTAGGTCAACCTGAGGAGCATTGCCAGAAAACCACAAGGGATTCCGAAAAAGGCGTGGCATAAATCATATTCTTTTTCTTTTAGCATTTTTTTGCAGTATAAGTAAGCTTTCAAAGCATAAATAATTAAATCTCTATTTGACTGGTAGTGCAAGTTTTTATTATTCTTTCCAATATCGAGGTAGTGAATTCTTATGTTATTAGCATATTTCTTCTGCTGGTAGCCATCGACTGCAGATGTAACAAGATCGATTTCTATATTTCTCAGCTTTGAATATTCCTTTAGCAAGTAAAATGTAGCATTTCCGGCACCACCACCAAGAGGTGGAAATTCATAGTTCAGAATGAGGATATTCATTTCTTCCACCTGTAGATCTGAATGCCATCTTCGTTTTGAACAACCTCGACATCTGTAGTTCCAATATAAAAATTACCTTCAAGTGGATAGCCTTCCGTAAAATGGCCATTCCTCCGCCAGTCAAGGACCATGAATCCTTGATCATTATCGTTTATTATTCTTTCGACCTTATTAAATCTTGTTTCGCTATCATAGCGATAACCGGATATTCTTATCGGTTCAATGTTGAAATGATACAATAACACACTGCTGAAAATTGACGTAATAAAATGATCATCCTGACTAATTTCATTCTCGAGAAATTCAATCATTGAGCCCAGGTAGTCATGATGTTCATTAGTTGTTTTAATATAACCATGGCGATCCGAAATTATTGGATAAATAATATTTTGATAGTTAATGATTTGGAAAATAAAAATTACAACTGTCATTGTAGTTAATAATCTGATCCAAACCTCACGATACTTTAATGCCATATTAAATAGAACATATAAGGATAATGAAATTATTGCTATGAAATAGGGTAGCATATAGAATATATATCTGGGCCTAAAATAACGATCAAAAAAGTAAGTGTAAAATATTAGCAGTATGAAAAAAATAACAAAATAAATGTAGTACTCATTTTCTTTCTTGTGTTGTGCATAGATCAAAGCAAAAGTAAATAAAAACAGGCCGATGAAAGTATAATTATGTGCTCCCCACCAATGCATAGGCATACCCTTCTCAGCAATATTAAAAAAGACATTAAAAGAATATCCTGTTGTCACAAGTCCTTCAATACTGACGTGTCCACCTCTATAGTTCAACATAATCCATAAGATTACAAGTACAGACACACCGATTATACTGAATAATATTTTATTGTTGTGATAGATATTTCTTAGGTTTTCGATATTGGTTAATAGATAGTATACAGATATACCGGCGAATACTATTGCCCAAATCCGTAAAGTTGAGGCAGTGTCGACGTAAAACGCATAATAAGTAAAAGCAATTAGAGCTACACTCAATAAAATAATTTTCAATATGTATTTTTTATTAAATTCAAGAATCAATTCATACAACTTCATTAGAGCGATTGAGGCTAGTATTATAAATAAGGGATAATAGGCGTACTCCCTAATTGTTTTGGCCACACCGATAGCCCAGGGTGATGTAGCCCATAGAAAAGAAGATATTAGGGCAACCGGCACTGAGATTCTTCTGGTTAAAAAGAATAGCGGAATAACCGTTAATGAGCTAAAGATGACTCCGGGCACCCGGCCCCAGTAAAGGTATTCATAAAAGGTATCAGCATTTCCAATTTTATAAAACAAAGCAACCAAATAAGTGACAAGGCTAGCCCGAGCATAGTTGGTTGTTCCGGTGTCATAAATATCCTTCGCTGCCATTATATGCATATATTCATCCGTATAAGGGTCGAGTATGTTAAGATTAACGATTCTCAGGATAAACGCCAAAATAACAATAATAAATAAAAGTGTATAAACCTTCCCGGGTTCTAATAATAGCTTGTAATACCTTTCTAGCCTGGTATTTAATAAAACATTCTCTGCACCATACTGTTTTAAAAGTAAAAACATCAATATAAGTGCTGATGCAGTAAGGATGAGCGATGGGATTGATGGCATCTGGATTGGGAAGGAAAAATAGAGCAACAGAAAGCAGAATAATACTTCCTTCTCCTTGCCGAAAAACAGCTTAGCCACTATAAATAAAAAGGTTATAACCAGCAGAAGCAAGGACAAGCAAAGCGTGACAAACGCAACCCATGAAAGCCTATTTTCAATTTGCACACCGTGTAGTGTAAAGTGAGGGTCAATGCCTGTTGAAACCCCTTTGATATAGGATGCACCTTTTATCGGTACAACCGGAGTAAGGTCAACCTGGTGGTAATGGCGTAAAGTATTTTTCAAATCAGCGTCAATCAGTGATTTCTGGTAGATAAAATTATAGAAATGCATACTTCTAAGATCAAAATCGCCTTCCCTGACCATCGGATCAAAGCGTAGCGCCTCAATATCTCTCCCGGGAATCAGCACTCTTGTTTTCCTAAAATTATTCGATCCTCTGATGTTAAAGCTAACGGAATCCTCTTCAATAAAGCCGTCACCGATATCATAAAGGATATGTCCAAGCTCATCTTCAGCGGTTCTCATCTCGACAGTAAGCAAGGTAGGGATATGAGGCGGTAAATTACCACCCTGCCAATAAGCTGAAATTATGACAGCAATTAAGACAACAAATGTGACTGAATATATTTTGTTCTGGCGGGTAAACGTTATTAACTTCTTCAAATTAATTAATAAACTCCTGTAAATAATAATGATGGTCTATTTGATAACTTTTATTTCCTTAATATTATAGGAGGAGTCAGTAGTGCTATCATAATAACCTTTAGATATCATATCAGCCATTAATCCAAACAAAAAGATTTGAAACCCGGTGATCAGTAGAAATGATGTGAAAATAGGTAGGAAAAACCTAAATAGTGTTATACCGGCAATGTAAAAAGATATACCGATTGCTGAGCTGAGCAAGCCCAGCATTATTAAAGAGATACCCAGGCCACCTAGCAAATGTAAAGGGCGAATAGCATACTTGTGCCAAAACCAAACGCTGATCATATCAATAATTCCCTTAATGCCACGTTTCCAGGTATATTTTGTTTTACCGGCTTGACGAGGGCGGTGGTTTACCTCTAGCTCACCGACAGAAAAACCCTTAATCTTAAGAACTGCCGGTATAAAACGGTGCATTTCTCCATAAAGACTAATACCTTTAAAACATTCCGCACGATAAACCTTAAGTGTGCAACCGGAGTCATTAAGGCCATCTTTAATGATAAAGGATCGAGCATAGTTAGCAAGCCGAGATGACATTTTTTTAAAGAAAGGATCTTTTCTGTTTTTCCTCCACCCTGATACAATATCTAAATCGTTTTCGTGAAGGTAATCGATTAATTTAGGAATATCAGCCGGATCATTTTGGCCATCACCATCAAGGGTAACAATCAAATCTCCCCCTGCATGTTTGATCCCGCAATCGAGAGCAGCAGTTTGACCAAAATTACGGCGTAGCCTGATGTATTTCAGGGGCTCTAAATCTTCTACTACACTGGAGGTCTGATCAGTCGATCCATCGTCAATTAAGATAATTTCATAATTATAATCTTTTTGATTGCAGATAGTAACTATCTCCTGATGTAAATACGGCAAACATGCTGCTTCGTTAAAAGCCGGTATTATGATAGATATGTCATATGAATTATCGTTCATCTGTAATCCCCTGCCTGTGATATAAATTATTTTATTTAGATATATACTTGTTTATTATCTTTCTTTTAATACCGGATAATCCGTCTCGTTTGTAAAGGTTTAAATATTTGTTGTCAAACAATAAGTTCTTCAGATTTCTTTTAAGAAAAATAAACTGAAATGCGGTATTTGACTTTTCAAACGGACTATCAATATATTTCACCATCAAATTATCTTGTCTGTATATTTCCCGTACAAAATCAGCTATTGGTTTTCCATGATTATAATAGCCATAACTCCATGGCGTTTTGGACACCAGATCAGTATCGTTAGCATCATGTATTATTTTATATTCTTCATAGAGACGTTTAAACGGGTGGTAACCTTCGGGCAGCCACTTTTTGATACAATTTTCTGCCACAGGGCCAAATCCAGAAAAATGAATGAACCGTAACGGATCGCCTTTTATATAGACTTTCCCATCTTTTTCAATCATACCAGAATTCAACAAAGACCATGGCGCAAAATCGTAGCCATTGTGTTTAAAAATCTCCACGTCAAAGAAGCAAGGGGCTAAGTCTACCCATTTTTGATCAGTAAAAATACCATTTTTCTTATCATCATAACAATAAAGAAATAACCTTTCTGCCCACCACTCTAAAAATTTTCTTGCTTCTTTACTTTTTTTTAATCCCAAAAAACCCAGATTAAATACTCCGTGATTGATACTTGAAAGCTCCATCTCCAGATTACCGGGTTGCAACAGGTGAGGACACAATATTATTGATTTTTTTTCTAAGGCATCTTTAAGCTCAGTTAGATCGGAATAAACATAGATATCAGGATCAAGATACACAAATTGATCTTCATTGCTATATCTGTTAAACAAATACTTGAAAAATTGTGCTTTAACTGATGTTGCCGCTTCAACAATCTTATGCTTAAATATATAATTGTAAAATTTACCATCCCATGCATCTTTGGCCAGTATAAGATCATCGAAATAATCAGATTTATAGCTATACTTAATATCTTCTTCAACCAGACATACTACAAATCTTGCATCTTTAATATTATTTTTTACTGATTCAGCCAGTGTTCTTGCTTTATGCAAATAGTTTGCGCATATTGATGTAAAAATAATCATGTTAGTTACCGTTCTTCAATTCGGCAAATAGATTGCCATAGTATTTTTTAAGACCAGGCAGCTCAAATACTTTTAATACCCATTTGAGCTTATTTCTAACCTCTATTATTCTATAGATTGTAAACACCTTATCAATATAAGCATTTCTTAAGGCAACTGCATATTCCTCTTTATAATTTTGATATAGCTTTGGATGATTTTTATAAATTTTAAGGTACGTTTCCTTTATCTTTTCTTTATCTCTCATAAATTGAGTTGTTCTTGAGTCAGATTTAATGCGATAATAAAATAGCACTTCTGGAATTTGGTATATATCTTTGCCCATCTCAAGTATAGATAACCAAAAATCATAATCCTCCATCCCATATTGTAAGCTTTCATCAAAACCACCAATTTGTTGCCAATCTTCTTTACGAAACAGGGTGGTGACAAATACGATGTTGTCAACAAGCATTCTTTTCAAACTATATTCCTGCAGCTTCCATTTACCCTTTTTCTTACCAAATAATTCAGCTTCGCAGTAAACCGCTCCGATGCGCTGATCTCCCGATAAAACTTTTTCGGCTTTTTCAACGTACGAAAAATCTATGATATCATCGGCATCAAGAGGCAAAATATATTCGCCCCTGGATTGCTTAATGCCGTAATTCCTAGCACCGGCGGGTTTTAGCCTATTGGTATGATAAACATTGATTCTATCGTCATTTAGCGTCTCAAGAATGTCAAGTGTATTTTTATCAGTTGAGCCATCATTAACGATAATAAGCTCGATATTTTTATATGTCTGCCCCAGAACGGAATTAATGCTTTTCTGGATATATACCCCATCATTGTAACAGGGCATGATTACGCTTACCATTACCATAAGCTAGATTTCAGCACCTTTTTAAAAATCTTTTTAAATCTCTTCGTGACTTTACTTATTTTGAAGCCCTGTTTGTTGCTGCAATTTGAGCAACTTTTAAGAATTTCGGCTTCGATTTGCCGGTGATTGATTACTTCCAGCCTAAAACTAATATTTACCTGCTTTATATTGCCGGGAAAATCAATGATAAACTGTGGGTCGGTTGTTAAAAATAAATAGTAACCTTCCTTTTCTAAACAGCTATTTGCTGTGATAAATGTTTTAGATAGAATCTCTTTTTTCCCCATAGCGGATTCAATGACTATTTCATTAATCCATACTTTGCATAACCAACCTTCAGCTGGATCAAAGCGAAATTTCTTGGTATGTAGATCCTTGTTTAAGATAAAGCAAACTTTTGATTCTTTCGCCCTTTCAGGTCTGAGAATTTCAGAGATTCTGTTTGTTTCATTAAACCCATCACCAAGATCAAAAAAAAGGGAAGCCTGATGAGAAACTCCTAAATAAGCAGTTTCAACATGCAATAAGGATTCATCAATAAACTGTTCCTGCAAATCAGGAGCAAGTGAGGATGAAATAGCATAGACCGCTTTCATAAAATAAATACACATTTCTTTTACATCAGCCGTTTGATTTTGTGCATGCTTGCGGTAATAACTGTATTGCTTATCAAGATAATGAAATGTCGAGCCAGACACTGCTAATTCAACCCAAAAAACCCAATCCTCTTTTGCTCTCAGCGATTCATTAAAAGGCCCTACTTTTATTTCAATTAATGAGCGCTTAAAAAGAGCAGTATGGATAGGTATGCTAAGTTCCCTTTCCCATTTGAATAAAAAATCATCCAATGGCTTTTCACTTAAGCCTAGCCCCATGCTCCTGTTTTGTGTGCTATTAAGATCACTGGCAAAAAAAAGATAGTCTGTATAGGAAACGTCTATTTTGGGGTCATCTTCGAGCAGTCTAACCTGAACAGCAATTTTTTTAGGATGCAGCAAGTCATCGGCATCAAGAAACTGAATATATTTGCCTTGTGATTCTAAAAACCCCATGTTTCGTGCTGCCGGTAATCCCCTGTTAACCTGGTAAAAGTACTTAACTCGTGTATCTTTATCGACCAGTCTCTTGGAAACAATCTTAGTATCATCTGTAGAGCCGTCGTCAACAATCAGACATTCAATATTCTCATAACTTTGAGCCAGAACTGACTCTACAGCTTCTTCTAAAAATCTACTATAGTTAAAACAAGGGATAATAACGCTAACCAGGGGATTCGTAGACATTTTTTCTTCAAAACCTTTTCTCATTCAGATTATTTGAGGATGTAGAATATGCGCTGTTGATTAGCTTGATCATCATCCTACTAAAAGCGTTCATCGAGCTGTAGATGCTATGTAATAGATCGCCACGCATGCTTATAATTTTTTTCCAAATAATCTGATCAGACCCTGTAGCATTGAGTGTAACCACAGTTAAATGGTTTAATAAGCGCCTTATTCGATAATAATCAAACAATCTGGGTTGTATGGCTTGTCCAGATGATGTTTGCTTAAGCAATAAGGCTGTTGTTATGTCGATTTTGTAATTAAATTGATTATCAAGCACTTTTTTCAGCGTTTTTGCAGCCTGCAAATCCTGATCAATTAAGCTCGTTTGAGAAATACCGGAATCATGAAAGCGATGCAAATAGAGGAAAGAGGGTATATTTATCATTTTGTGACCATCAAGTAAAATCCTTAACCATAGATCATAGTCCTGGGCAAGCTTAATTGTTGCATCATAACGATAATTCTTTAAGATTTCTGCCCTAAAAGTAACCGTCCCATGAATAAACTGGTTGATGAGTAACAATTTAAAATAAATGCATCCATAATCGCTTGCTACTTTTATTTCTTCGGTGGTAGAGCCTTTTTCGTCTATCCTGTATGCCCATGTCCCACATAATGCTAAGCTATCATCCTGTTCCAAAGCATCAACCTGCTTGGCAATACGGTCCGGAAGGCTAATATCGTCGGCATCCATCCGCGCTATGTATTTGCCTTTGGCAAGATCTATACCTTTATTCAAAGATGCTGCCAGGCCAATATTATTTTTATTCTCAATTACTTTTATACGCGAATCATCGTAGGAAAGTAAGATTTCTTTCGATCCATCTGTAGAGCCATCGTCAATAAATAGGCATTCAAGGTTTTCGTATTTTTGATTTATAATGCTTTCGATTGCTTCTGAAAGAAATTCTTCCGAGTTATAAACAGACAATAATACTGTAACCAGAGGTTTATTTTCTGCCATATAATATCTTTCCCTCATATTGGTTCAAACAAAGAGATAAAAGTATCCGATAAGCTTAAAAATTTAAGTAGACTCTCGGTCTCTGCTCCTGGCTAAGGACCATATTATCAGGTACTGTAATGCCTTCCCTAACGACCAGGATTACAGGCTTATTATTTAGAAGCTCGTAAAATTCCGGCGAACCCTGAACCAGGTAAGGGATCAAAAAGTATGGATCACTGATCCTGCCTGCTACTTCTTTACCTCGAGCAATTAAATCAGTTCTGCTTGCAGGAATGACAATATAATCTATATTATAATCATAGGCAATTAAAGTATAGGCCGCGTGATGGTCAGCAATAATTAAAGTTACTGCTCTTTCGATATTTTGATCAATGATACTCATCGCATCCGAATAGGCTAATTTTTTATGGACAGCCAGGCAATTACTGTTACATTCGCCTCTTAGCTCTAAAACATATAAGTTTAAATGAAATACTAAAAATACACTAACAAGAAGAGCTAAAAAATGTTTTCCCCATTTGTAGTTTTTAAGCAAAATATAATAATAGTAAATGGCGTAGACTAACACTATAATAACCAGGGGAACCAAAAAGAATAAATATCTCTCTTGAAGCGCCCTCTGGTTACTGATAATAAATAGAGCAGCAATAAGTATGGAAAAATAATAGCGCTGCTCACGACTGAATGACAAAGTAACAAATAAGAAAGTGCAGGCTAAGAAAAAATTATAAAAAAGGGTGCTATTTTCTATAATAGCTGTATAGTAAGACGGGTTAAGGGGCAGTTCCGTAGCCCAACTCAATGTTACAGTCTCAAAAAAGGCTGCGTACAGGTTCAATGTGCCTGTAAGGTAATAGGCCCCGATGAAAATAGCCAGACAATAGATTAACAAATAAAAAGTATGCGTTTTCCATGATCGAGTTAAAACCAACGAAACGAGATAATATAAGGCCAGCCCAAAAAAGAACAGGAAGAAAAAATTATGGGTGTTATAAGCCAGATAAAGAAATATTAAAAATAGAACAGGCCAAATGTAATTCTCCCTGAGTTGAAATATATTCCTGAAAAAATAATCATCATTTTCATGCTCAATTAGTGACTTATAATATGTGTAAGCCACACTCAGGAACAAAAAAGCGAACATCGAATAAAATCTTGTTTCGATAGTCATTAAAACAGTCAGGCCGGAAAACATATAAAGAAAAGAACCAAGCAAGGCTGCAATCTTAGAGGTTTTCCTTAATATAATATAAATAAGCACTGCTGTACAAGCATTAAATAATACATTTAGTAAACGGCTGCCGAACTCGTTGATGCCAAAAGCTTGCATCGACCTCGCCATAATATTGTGATAGATTGATGCGCGGCCATAGTATAATCCGGAATCAAATAATGGCTCACCTTTTTCAATAATCATTTTAGCGGCATTAAAGGAAAATACTTCGTCAGTCCAAAAATAAAAGTTATCGATGATGCTGAGTTGTATGAGCGCACTAATCAAAACAATCAGGATTAAAATGACAACAACTACAAGACCTTCGCTATAAATTTTTTTAGTAATGTAGCAAAGCAATTTTTGCAGAGTTCTTTTTACATCTATTTTGTTTGCTTTATTACCCTTTATACAAACCTCCTCTCTATCTGCCTTACTAAACCTGGCAGCAAATCTATTGCCGCGCTCGCTTGCAGCTTCATACTGTTTCTTATTCTCTGCCTGCAATTCAAGCTGTAACGCCTCTTTTTGATTAGAAAATAAAGCATAGCCTGACACAATATATATAATAATAATGTATATTGAATATCTCGATATAAAACTAGCAATCCCTGAGACCACAGCGGGTTTGCCAGCAATTAGGTCAATTGAACTAATTAAGAGCAATAGCAGGGTTCCCCAAAATATAAAACTTAAGACATTAAAGTATATGTTTCGTTTATTGCCATCATAACTTTTATAAATATACAAGTAGGCAAGATAAATTATGATGCAAACAAAGAAAAAATATAAAATGTTACTGTTAATTAATAGTTCTTTAATTAAAACGTTAATTAAAAAGCTCCTTCCGTCATAAGCAATTCAACTTACTCATTGTTGGTGTTGATCTCAGTTAGTTCCCATTCATCTACTGAATGAACAATGCCACGCTCAAAATGTTGATCAGATTTAACTGCAAATGCAAAATCTGTAAATCCGTGATCGTAAAGCTCACTATTCTTTCCGTTTCGAATTGAATAGTTAATATAATAAATGCCGGGAGCAAGATTATGTTCGATAAACTTAACAATAACTCGATAATCCCCTGGCTGAACATTATAAAAAGGAAACCGATTAAAATCATTGCTTTTTACCCAAAGGCAATCGGTATCTTTTTTTTCGTTTAGAATTGAAAGGGTAAAATAAAGATCTTCGCTTTGCTCATTAATATGAAAATCGAGGTAAACCCTTAATGGTTCATCAACTTTAACTTCACTAACACTCTCGTTTTGATTATTTAATAATCCCAAATCATTAAATATCACACGATCACCATCAACCCTGCGGTAACGGAAGAAGCCATGGTCAATAAAATCTTTATTTATTGATTTAATGCGGTGATTTTTTGACAAGTTTTCATATTCAATGAGTCCTTTATCAGAATCACCAAAGTATAATATCTGACCATTATCTATTACCATAACCTTGTTACACATGATTCGAATTTGATCAAGGTTGTGGCTGACCAAGATTAGAGCATTTGATCTGCTGATGTGTTCATTCATTCTTCTCATTGCTTTATTTTGGAAAGCAAGATCACCGACCGCCAGCACTTCATCAAGGAGCAGAATATCCGGTTCCAACAATATTGCTGCGATAGAAAACCCAAGCTTTACATGCATTCCGGAGCTATAGCTTTGAACGGGGGCGTCAATGAAATCCTTTATTTCGGCAAAATCGATTATTTGATCAATCTTTTGGTCAATCTCTTTTTTCGTTAACCCTAAAACAGATCCATTGATGTATATATTCTCACGGCCAGTAAGAACTGGGTTAAAACCAGATCCAAGAGCGATTAGGGCACTTACTCGACCACGCATTGTAATTTTTCCCAGATCAGGTTTGATTAATCCATTTAGTAACCTTAATAGTGTTGTTTTACCAGCACCGTTTCTGCCGATTAAACCTAGGCAGTCACCACGGTTCAATTCAAAATTAATATTATCAAGAGCCCAAAACTCATTTTTACGTAATTTAAAGTTCTCTCCGCTGCTTAAGGCAAAAATCTCTTTGCCGATATCTTTAAGACCATACCATAGTGACCTTTTAAGATCACGACAAAACTTCTTAGAAAGGTTTTCAACGCTTATTACCGTTTCAGACATAGAGCTCCTCTATTAAGCACTCATTCTTTCGATCATGATAGGCATGGCCAGTTTATAGACCACCCAAAATACAAAAAGAAACAGAAGAACAAGCAGATTAACGCTGAAAAAATAGTTAAGATAACCGGGGCTATAACCAGTCAACCAATCTCGAGCAGTCAATATAATCGGAGTCATCGGATTTAGTTGAAAGAGCTTTGCAGCCCAGCCAGTTTCCGGCATCGGAAATACCACAGGCGTAATAAACATATAAAACTGCATCAGAATTGGTACTGCTTTGCCTATATCACTATAAAGCAAGCCAAAAGGAGTCAATATTAGACCAATTAATGTTCCGGCTAAAACCAATGAAATAAATGCGATTGGAAAATAAAGCAAACCAATGCCAGGAGAAATACCATATAAAGCCAGAACCAAAAGAAGTAAGATTATCTTGATAAGTCCATTAAATATAGTTTCGTATATTCCTGATAGGATAAGCGCTTCCCTGGGAAAGTTTATTTTAGCAAGCATCGGTTTGGCAACTGTTGCTTTCAGCAAAGGAGCATTCACACCATCCATAAATATTGCCCAAAGCATAGAGCCGGTGAAAACATAAAGCGGGTAAGGCAAAGCAGTTTCGCCCACCTGAACGATTCCAGTACTGTTGAGGAAAATCCAGGCGACCGTATTAGCTAAAGGCAAGATGAAAGCCCATACAATGCCTAAGAAAGCTTGTCTGTATTGCGCACTGATGTCACGCACAGTCAATCTCCAGGCTAATTCTCGTCCAGTATAAAGATCTTTAAACATTGTCTTCAGCAGCTTTAAAGGTTGACGCAACTGAGATTCAGGGGTATATATTACTTCCTGAAAAGTTTTAATAGCCGGGGCTCTGGTCTCGTGTAAAGTCATATCTGGCTCCTAACGCAAAAAGTCAACTAGATAAACAGTAAAATATCTTGGTGAGCTTTGAAAGATCGGCTTCAGCAAAGAAAAATAACTCGATTTCAGTTAAAAAAATCTATAATTTCAAATTATTTCATCTCGATAGCCCTGATGTGGCGAACAACGTGATTCAATTCTTCACTGGTAAATAGTGGCTCCAATGGCAGGCTTAAAACTTCGCGACAAGCTGCTTCAGCATAATCCAGCGAAAAGGGCAACAAACTGCGACCGTTAAATACTTTCATTTGGTGTAAAGGTACAGGATAATAAACGGCTGAAGCAATACCATTTTTTTGCAGGTATTTCTGTACAAAGTTCCGGAGATCGTTTTTTACCCTGACCGTATACTGGTGGTAAACATGACCTTCTTCGTCAGCGAAGGGCAGTTCGAGCCATGGCAAACTACTTAGATGTTTATTGTAGAAGGCTGCGATTTCACGACGCAATTTATTAAAATGCTCAATATGTTCAAGTTTGACTAATAGGATCGCCGCCTGTAGTGTGTCTAAGCGTGAATTGTACCCTAGATAATCGACATTATATTTGTCAACACCACCGTGTTTGTGCAGCATTGAAACTAATCGATTTAACTCGTCATCAGAAGTGCAAATCATACCACCGTCACCAAAAGCACCCAGGTTCTTGGATGGAAAGAAGCTAATTGCCCCAACATCTCCAATGCTGCCAACTTTTTTTCCGTTATAGCTGGCGCCAAAAGCCTGAGCCAAATCTTCAAGGACAAAGAGTTTATTGACGGCAGCCAGCTGCATAATCTCATCCATCGGACACGGACGTCCGTACAGATGCACCGATATAATACCAACCGTTCTTGGGGTTATCGCTCTATCAATATTTTGTGGGTTGATATTAAAGGTAGCCGGATCAATATCTACAAAAACAGGTGTTGCCCCTGATCTGAGGATCGCTCCGCCAGTCGCTGTAAAAGTAAAAGGGGTGGTTATGATTTCATCAGATGGAGAAAAGTATTCGGTACCCTTTGTTTTTATAGCAAGCGCCCGCAGAGAAATCACCAGAGCGTCAGTTCCTGAAGCCACTGCCTGGCAATGTTTAACACCAAGATATACTGATACTTTTTGTTGAAGTTCTCCAACAGCCGGACCCATAATATATTGAGCCTCTGCTGCCGTCTTAAGTATTGCGGCACTTAATGCAGAAGAAAGTTCTTTATATTCAAGCTTGAGATCGAGCATGGGAATTTGCTTATAATGGCCCGCGTTAAAAATTGTCATATTATCTTCAATGTTAAAACGTTTGCTTTTCATTTATACCACCAATCAGCTTTACTCAATTCAGCTTATTAGAATGAAATAGCTGCCATGCCAAAATCAATTCAATATCTTTTATCCTATTTATTTTGAAAAAAGGGCATAAAAATACCCTTTCTTGCCGGAAAGCTTTTAGCACATCAGCAAGCAAAATAGCACTAAATATAATGTTATAAAACAACTTTTATGTATATTGTTATAACTAGATCAATTTCATTATATTAACAATATCCTCATTTTGCAGCTCTTTAACTATTTTTTCTTCTTCTTTACGCCATGTAATAACAAGCCTAGGATCTCCTTGCAGTTGGTTGTCAGTATTTAGCTCGAGATCATTTGCTGCCATATAATTTATGGATTGTTCTTTGAACCATAGGGTTAATATATCACGTATTTCATCGGCTGGCCCATAAAGTAACACTGAATCACCGTTATTATTGATTTTATAGTCAAACATTAATTTGTCTAACACACGATTTATTTTTAATATTTGTTTGTATGATTGTCGAACAAATTGATAGGTTAAATGCGCTTTTTCCTGGAGACCAACGGGTGTTAAAATGTAGCGCACCGAACGAGAGTCAAGTTTTTCTACTTTAACAAAACCCTTGCGAACCATTTTTTTAAGCAGAAGATTAACTGCGCCTAAAGAGAGGCCCGTCCGCTGTGATATTTTACGTTGGGTGGTTATTTGGTTTTCATGCAGGTGGTTTAAAACCTGGTATTCATTTTCCATTTTTCTCCCAACAGATGCTAATATATCGTAATAGCACCTAAAAAAACTATTATTGTTCAACCTCTGAACAATAATAGTTTTTTTAACGAACCTTGTCAAGTCAAGGCCATCAAAAACAGAGCTGACGCATGAAATAATTTAAAATTGCCGGCAGATGAAAAATCATGCTTTTTTCAGCTATTGTCTGTCGTTTTACCGAATAAACCGGTTTACCGGTGGCAGCATAAACTTTTTTAAAGCA
>Ga0208244_101175_pt1 | contig 16069 bp, 12 predicted proteins | sample SubbioCR12Aug_5A_FD_184828 | JGI IMG/M metagenome (GOLD analysis project Ga0208244, IMG submission 184828) | Serpentinite rock and fluid subsurface biosphere microbial communities from McLaughlin Reserve, California, USA - CR12Aug_5A (SPAdes) | ecosystem: Environmental > Terrestrial > Deep... | reverse complement strand
CCCTGGGGTGGGGGAATCATTCTGGCCCTGGTGGGGGAAACATTATGGCCCCGCCGGGGGAATCATTCTGGCCCTACATGGGGGAAACGTTTTGGCCCTGGTGGGGGAATGGTTCTGGCCCTCGACAGGAACCCAGGTGGCTGATGAATGCAGCGCGTACATGCAATCGTTTTTCTCTAAAGAGGAGATTCAGACTGGAATTGCCGAAGTACTGAGGAAGATTGTTCATGACTTTGAAGAGCGGATTAAGACACCTTTCTGGACGGAGTATAAGAAATACATCGAAACCGCAAAAGACGGTTGGCACACGCCCGGCCACTGTGGAGGTACAAGCTTCAGGGCATCCCCATACTTGCGTGAGTTTTTTGACTTCTTCGGTGCAAACTATTTCCGAGGCGACCTCTCGGTATCTGTAGAACAACTAGGTTCGTTGCTTGATTCAACTGGCCCTATAGGCGATGCTCAAGACGTGGCAAAAGAATCATTTCATGTTCTTAAGACTTTCTTTGCCACGAACGGTTCTTCGACATCGAACAAGATTATCCTGCAGACATTATTGAAGCCCAATGACAAGGTCATTATAGACCGAAATTGCCATAAGTCAGTTCATTACGGAGTCATTGTAAGTGGAGCCATGCCGATTTACCTCGACAGCCAGTATAGTTCTAGGTATGGTATTTTTGCCCCGCCGAAGATCAAGGAGATTGAGGAGAAGATTGATGGAAATCGAGACGCGAAGTTGCTTGTCCTGACAGGTTGTACGTACGACGGACTACTGCTTGACCTTGAGAAAGTAGTGCAAATAGCTCACGAACGACACATAAAGGTTTTTGTGGATGAGGCTTGGTTTGCCTATTCTTACTTCCACCCCAGGCTGCGTCAATACAGTGCTATTAAAGCGGGAGCAGACTACATTACGCACAGTGCACACAAAGTACTATCGGCATTTAGTCAGGCATCATTGATCCACGTTAATGACCCGTACTTTGATGAGGATCTCTTTCGTGAGAATTTCTATATCTATACGAGTACGTCTCCTCAGTACACGATGATTGCCTCACTTGACGTTGCAAGAATGCAAATGGAATTGGAAGGATATGCATTAGTCGGTAGGGCGATAGAGTTAGCAGAAGAGTTTCGAAAAGCTTTGGCAACCAATCACTGCTTTAAAATTGTGACAGAACAAGACTATAGAAATGAATTTCCATGGCTAATCAATGATAATATTGGCTTTGACCCTCTAAAGATCCTGGTCGATTTTTCCACATCGGGAATGACCGATGAGGAGGTACATGATTTCTTGGAGAAAAAGGGAAACACTGAAATCGAGAAAACAACGCATTCCACATTCTTGGTGCTCTTCACAATCGGGGCTACTCGGCCACGCGTTGCGCGCCTGTATAATGCCATTCTGAGGGCCGAGGCACAGTGCAGAGATGGAAATCGAAGACCTTTGGCCGCGACAGGACCCATAGTAACCAAGGTACCTGTTCCTAAGGTGGACGAACCTCTGAGGAATTTCTTTTACAAACCATACGAGCAAGTCGATATAAAAGAAGCCAAAAACAGGATCGCTGCAAGGATGGTGACTCCATATCCGCCGGGAGTTCCCATTTTGGTCCCGGGGCAGAGGATAGAAGATGAACATATAAAACTCCTACAGCCACTATTAAATGCCGGCAAAGAGATTCATGGTTGCCGGGGAAAAAAGATTTACGTCGTCATCTCCAAAGAAATGACCAATCCCCAATAATTCGCTTAAGAGCGGACCTGCTATGAATTCTCTGCCAGACTATTTCGACCCGATTCGACTAGAAAAGCGTCAATCCCTTATTGATAGGGGACATGATCCCTACCCGTATGACTACGTGAGGACGCATTTGATAAATGAAGTTCAACAACAGACAGAAAAACTCATAGCTTCAAAAGAAATTTGCTCTCTCGTAGGTCGAATAGTTGCGCAAAGACTCCATGGGAAAGCTACTTTTCTTGACCTTGAGGATGAGACTGCCCGGATTCAGCTATATTTTCGACAAGATGATTTGGATGATGTAAATTGGTTCATTGTCTCAAAAATGGTTGATCTTGGAGACTTACTAGAGGTCAAAGGTTTTGTCTTTAAGACCAAGATGGGCGAATTGACCTTGCATGTTAAGGCTTTGCGCATTCTATCGAAGTCTTTGGTCCCAATTCCAATTGGAAAAACTACAGAGGACAAATCTTACTACCAAGTATCAGATCCGGAGATAAAATACAGAGAGAGATATATTGACTGGCTAACTAACCCACTCTCGAGAAAAAGGATTACTCTGCGATCTAATATCATAGCTCTCATTCGCCAGTGGATGAACAGCGAAGGTTTTCTTGAGGTTCAGACCCCAACAATTGAAATGATTTACGGGGGGGCCGAGGCGCGTCCTTTCGAGACATCAATATGGGCTCTTGGCGGCCAGAAAGCATTCCTTCGAATTTCTCCCGAGCTCTACCTAAAGCGTTACATTGTAGGTGGATTTCAAAAAGTGTACACAATTTGTCAAAACTTCCGGAATGAGGGCATCGACAAGAGCCATAACCCCGAATTCACAATGATGGAATGGTACGAAGCGGGAACCGATTATGAATTTCAAATGCATAGATTTGAGACACTGGTTTCTTTTGTCGTCCAACAAATTTATGGATCAACCACCGTAACATACCAAGGTGAAGCAATCAACTTTTCAACTCCGTGGAAAAGGATAACAATAGAAGAGGGAATTAAGCAAGCGATTGGTCTGAGAGTTTCTGAGGTTTCAGAAGCCGTCTTGTCTCAGAAATGCTTAGAATTGGGAATAGAAGTTCCCGAGAAAGTTTCAAGAGGTCTCTTGATTATGCTCCTCTTTGAAAAATACTGTGAACCTAAGCTGGTTCAGCCTACTTTTGTCCTAGATTATCCGGTCGAAGTATCTCCTCTCACCAAGGCGAAACGTGGCCAGCCAGGACTTGTTGAAAGATTTGAACCATTTGTGATGCGGATGGAATTAGGTAATGCCTACTCGGAACTGACCGACCCATTGGAGCAGTATCAGAGATTTCTCCAACAAAGGGAGTTTGATTCCACGGAAGGTTATGAAATTCATCCCATTGATTTGGACTTTATCAAGGCAATTGGCTGTGGAATGCCACCAACTGGTGGAGTCGGGCTTGGAGTCGATCGGCTCGTAATGCTTTTGACAGATTCTCCATCAATACGAGATATTATTCCATTTCCTATGATGAAACCAAGAATACAAGAGGTCATAACCAAATGACTAACCTGCAAAAGTAGATCCATCCGTTCAGATCATGGCAAATGTTCTCATCATAGACAATAGCTTCGAGTTCGGTCGATGTTTGGCAAACACAATGGGTTCACCGATTGAACCTATTGTCCCAAGAGGAATGGACATACTGGAAATTATTGATCGTCTCAAAGAGGTCCAAAAAGAGGATATCGAAGGCATCTACATCAGTGCAGAATTGACGTTTGCAGAATGTCCAAGACGCGGTAATTATGGCGGAGTCGAGCTTCTCAAACATATTCGACTAACCTCAGAGCTAAGGCAAATCCGACTGCTGCCGATTATCCTTGCGATTTGGAGAAAACTCGAAGAGTATCTTCGACAACGCGCTGAAAATATCGTCCTTTGCTCACCGGGGGTCATCACTATCCGTCTTCCCCTTGATGGAAATAAACTATCAACTCGCCTACAAGAAATCTCCCGTTTTCGCTCTTTCCAATCAATGTACGATGCCGTGAGAGATTATTTCCCGATCACCAACCAAGACCGCGCAGCTTCTGTGCACGATTACCGAAATCGTGTTGGTGCTGCAAAGTTTGCGAAGGAATTATTCGGCGCTGATACAGATAATGAAACGATAGTGAACGATTTTGAGAATTTTCGCAAGGCTACGCTCTGGTCCAAGAAGATGGAGTTCCACCAAGAAGCGGTGGGTGAGGCGATCATCCAACCGATGCCCTCTGAGGCACTTAGGAAGGTAAGGGAAGAATGCAAAGGTGCAAGAATACTTCTTGTCGACGATGAACATAGGAGAGGTTGGTCATATGCTCTCTGCAAGGCTCTAGTGGAAGAGATCCCAGCCGAAGCGTTCGAATCGGGTGATCATCACATTCGTGTGGCACGCGGACGGTTCCAGTGTATTGACACATTTGCTGTCGCCTTGGAATATTTTAGAGAACAAAGGGCAAAACTAGAGGATGCTTTGCTTAAGTGGTCAAAAGCTCAGAATAGGCTATTACATTATCAGGAGGAAGAACGACAAGTAGGTCTGGAATTGCCTGCAAGGCTCAAACTAGTAGAAGAGCAAAAAGATGCCAAGCAAAAAGCGGTCGATATAATAAAACAAAAGGTGGAAGAAGCCGAGAAAGAAGTGCAAAATGCTGAGAATCACTTGCAACAAAAAGAGGCTTCTTTTCTTTTTACTTATCAAGATGTAATAAAATTGATAAAGAGTCCGTCTGCTGTTACAGATCTCTCCGAACTGCTTAAGGCGCAAGACAACCTCAATCGCTTAATGACCGAGTGGAATACGGCCAGCGATAGCCTGGAATCGATACGACGCGAATTGCAGAATCTCGAGAATGCGCTCTCTAAACTGCGAGGCAATCAGAAGCTCCTTGCGGAAAATCTAGAGAAAGCAGAAAGTGATCACAACAAAAGCCTTGAAGACTTGATTGCTTGTTTCGAGCATGATCTTGTATTTCTTGACCTGCGATTGAGACCATTCGAGGACACAAACCGAAATATCTCTGAAACTTCCGGTATTAAGCTTCTTCAAGAGATAAAGAGCTACGATCCGAGCATTCCGGTTGTAGTGCTGACAGCCTCACAAAAAGCTTTGAGTCTGTTGGAAACTCTTGCTTATGGTGTTGAAGGATATTGGATAAAAGATACTTCGAGGACATTTGAACTTGTGGCGACGGTAACTAAATTGATGAACAACATCGGCTTTCGCAGGCGTGTTTGGAGGAAGATACAACAAGTCGAAAGCAAGTCTGCCTTTCGCCGCTATAGAGTGCAGAGAGATGCAATACTGGAAGACCAACTTGTGAAAGAAGCAGAAGAACTTCAGAGAGTCAAAACGATTCTCCGAGAATGCTTTGCTTTTATGATTGGGAAAGAATCAGGGGTTGCACAATCGATCACGGGACTCGAACCTTACGAGGAAATCGCGCTGCGGTTAGGGCAGATTCAAGAATTCCGACTCTATTTTCCTGATGACATCAAGAGAGAAGAGAAGGGTATTTGGCCTACTTTGAGAAAAAAGAATTACGTCTCCGAGGAAGATGACAAGATCCGGGAGTACAGAAACAATGCTGCTCATTTCTATTCTAAAAGATTCAGTAACCTGAGCAAGGTCGGCTCTCCTGTATCCCCCGAGCAGGTCCTTGAGAGCCTTGAGTACACGCTGGATTCTTTGCTAACAACAAAAAAGCAAATTGCCTCATAAGATAATAGATGTCCAGAACAAGCACAAAGAAGGCACATAAGAAATTCCTTGTTCTCTGGAATGAGGATCCCTTCTCAGGATTGTTAAAGCAGCATTTAGGTGAGAGTAACGTCGTCACTTCAAATGACCAGCTCAATACTAAAAAAAGAGGTCTTGGAAATTTCGATGCCATGCTCGTATTGGTGGAACTTGCATGGAATGGCAAGAGATACTCAGACTTCTATGGGTATGATGTCGTTTTTGAGCTTATTCGCGACGGTTGTGAAATACCTGTGGTCTTTTGTTCCTTTATCGATCGCAAATCCCTTAGAACAAGAACAAAAAGCAGCGCATTGCTGAACCCAATATTTCCGTATCGTCGTCTTCCACTTTCTTCATCTCCCACCGACGAGTTTGATGTACCTCGGATGACGCAGAGCAAATGGTTCTACATTCGGAGATGCTTATTTACTAACGGTGCTATTGCCGATCAACTCGAACACGCATTCCGCTTCATTACAGATTCATCGCCGCCTGATGTAATCCACCGGCAGTTGGAGAACGCCTACCTTTATCAAAGGCTCCTCGATCCTGATACTATAAGCAAACTGAATACTTGTCAGCGAGCATTGGACGAATCGGGTTATGGAAAGTTGTCTAAGAGCTTGGAAGAACTCAAACAGCACCTGAAGATGTTAGTAGCCGAGCAATCTTCCGAAACAGGCTTCCCCCCAACTGTTGTTGCAAAATCGCATCATCAAATTCTCCTTGTTGAGGATAATCCATCAATTCGAGAGACCCTGCGTGAGGGATTCTTGGATTACTTTGAAGTAAAAGCTGTTGGAGAGGGACGGGAGGCAATAGACGAGCTCACGGAGAGAGCCGACAAGTATGCAGCCGTTGTCGCGGATCTTGAATTACTCGACGAAAACCACAACTGGCAATCTGTGCAGGGATTCGAGGTTCTCGAGTTCGCGGATTCTTTTTCCCATCTAGTACTTTATGGTTTAACCGCCCTTCCAAGGCGCGCTGTCAGCGCCATTCAACACAAACTTCGCTCTAGAGCAATAATCAAGTATAAGGATGCCGAAGATTATTTGCCCCGGGGATGGACTTTTGAAACATTCTCGGAAGTTCTCTTGGAAGATATCAAAAAGAGGAATCAATACCGCAAAGGGCCTAAACGCGGGTCCTGGAACAATGGTCTGTTGTCATACTACTATCAGGTAAAGGATTCTGCACGGTGGGAAGATATTCTAACAGAAGTTCGAGATTGTGTCGACAATTTCCTAAGCTCTGAAGATAATGGTTCTCAGCTTATCCCAAAGTCTCTTTTCAATGTTAATGAAACGGAATTTGACGACGACAGATTGAAAATGGTTTTGAAACACAGGCTAGTAAATCTGTTCTATCTGTATCGTGATCATCAAGTATCTTACATTGAAATGAAGGAGTTAATCGGCTTCAAGTGCAGCCAGCAAAAACAGTACTTTAACTCCATTCTCGGTCTTTCCATTCAAATGAAGGGACGGAACAGTGATATCATTTGCATCCAAAAGACTGATCTTCTAGATGAAGAGAAAGAGTGGCTAAAAAATAGGCCACAATTCAAAGATGACCCAACTGTGCAATTTGATGGTTTAATCGATACGGTTTATGAAGCTTTGCGATACATTCCACAAAGGATCCGGAATGAACGGAATTTGCCTGCAAGCCTCGATAATCTCAAAGATTGCCTGAGGGTACTTCAGCGATTATTGGAAATCCCGCTACTGCTGGAAAGAAGGAAGTACATAGCTGAAGGGTTTGATTATTACTTGAAACATAACAAAACTGAAATGTCTGAGCTTCTCTTGCAAGATAACGGAAAAGAAATCATTGAGAAATTGAGAGAATTCCTTCCCTCACTCGCTTAAGGTTTTTCTGCCCATTGCCTTTTCCCTTCCTGCTTATCCCACAAGCTTACTGCTTTGCTAACCGCCAATAACTAGCGTGCCTGTAGTTTCTCACCAGAATAATTACCGTAACCGAAACGCCCGAGTCCTTCTCAGATAATTCCGGCTAATTGCAATTGTGTTTTATTTCCTGCGAGAATTTCCTTGAATCATATAGTCGGGAGAAGACAATGAATCCAACACTCATTCGCTTGCTCGCACTGGAAGTTGTTGTGCTGTGTTTGGTTGTCCCAATTGCAGCCCAGCAGCAGGTCAACCTTTACGACATTGACGTCAGCAAGTCGATGCTGAAAAACAACATGTTCGCGGCTGCACAGCAAGCTCTTATCGATCACGTCAGGATCCTGCCCATCGGCGTTCACATCGTGGTCATCAAGTTTGGCCTCACGGCCGATGTGGTGATAGATCGTAGAATCACCAGTGACCGAGACCGTCAAGACATCATCGAGGCAATCCGTTGGCTGGCAGCTACGCATGACTACACCCAATTCGATGAAATGGTCAAGCAAACCAAACTTATCTGTTATGATGTTAGAAGCCGTTACAACGATCAAGTCACAATCGGGATCACTGTATTGAGCGACGGAATTTCGTCACCCAACAAAACCATCGGCAAGGTTACATTTAACCTCGAGTCGATTGTTACCCAAACCTTTCCGCAATCTCGCGGCTTTAACGTATACCTCGTCTCTCTAGAGGAAGCAAGGACGAAACGTCCTGTGGTCATCGATCCTGAGAAAGTGAACCGATCAGGTGTCGTCACCGTGGTTGTTCCAGCTGATAGCATCGCGGCTGCACTTCGCCGAATCAATACCATTGAACGCGGCAGGCATGAAGCAGCAGTGTCGAAATCTGGAACGGTGAATTCGAACGACAAGAAAGAGGATATCAGCCAATACCTTCCGGTCATCATAGCGATCGTTGTAATCATTGCAGCAGCCTCGGTCGGATTCTACTACCTCCGAAACAAGAAGGGGTTGGACCGAATAACCAAGGAACTGAATAGATCGACCCAACTTGCCGCTGGTAAAACCAATGTTCTGAAAGCTCGATTGCGAGTTCAGGAAACCCTTTTGGATAAAGAGGGCAAGATCAATGATTCCCAACCGGAGCAGCTACTTCGAATCCGGCCGAATTCCAGCTTCTCACTGGGAAAAGATGCCAAGACGTGCTCTTTCGTTATGAAATCAGAGAAAGCGCCTGCAGTGTTAGTGTCTCTCACCTTCGGTGACACAGGCGAATCAATGGAATTGCGTAATGAGACAGCCTTTGCTCTGCAAATGAACAATCACCCTGTGAAAAGCAGCCACTCAAAACGATTCACCATCGACGAGAAAGTCACAATGGTTTCTCCGGATCAAATCGTTATCACCTTGGAAAGAGTACTCGTTCGTAACGACCGAAAATCGGAGTCCGACTTCTTGGCGAAACTGGTGAACGAGAATCAAACGAACAAGGAAGAAACCATTTCTCAACAATCGTAGTCCCGGAGGGTTCGATGGCAAAAAACATGATCAACAAAAGGAACTACTCGAAGCAGCAGGTTGTGGTTCTATGCTTCGGAACGAACCAGGCAGCAATAGCCCTTCTTCTCCAATGGATTCTTTCCGAGCACGGCGTCAATAATGTCCGAGTCCTGGTTTTTGATGCCGACGGAACGCGGGTATACCCAAATCTCCCCCGCCCGACGAACGAGGGATTCCTGCAAGTCGACTTCCAAGCAGGCACCTTCCAAATTGTCCAGACACCGGGACCGAACACAATCGCTGGCATCATGGCCGGTCAATATCTTGGCAAAGCTGGCTTCGGTTCCGTAAATGAGTTTGCGCAGGGCAACGGTGGCACGAAAGGAACCGGAGGTTCCCCTTTGTGCGGCCGGATCACAGCAGTTTTCAATCGGCAGAGCATCGTATCGAGTCTTGAGAAAGTCCTTCGCGATATCCTTGAGCAACGGCACCACGATGCCAACGATAATGACGATGATGTCCTGATCTATGCCGTGTTTAGTGAATACGGAGGTTGCGCGAGCGGCATGAGGGAGGAGGTTTTGATCGTTATGGATGAGTGCGTGGAGAGAACCGTGAAGACGGCCTCATTGTATCAAGTCCTTATTATCCCCGGCATCGACAAGCCCAAAGATCTTCTGCAATCCGGATCGATCGCATTTGCCGGACTTGCGGAGATCGCTGCTGCCGCCACGGGGAGGTTCTTCACACTCCGTCAGTATGAAAATGACACTGAGCCGAAGATCTACCGCGTGCCACACGTGAGGACAATTGTACTTTCTAACTTCAACAACGCGCAAGGAAAGCCAGTTGCCCTTGACCGCACTCGGCAGACGGCTCTCGTCGCCAGGCTTCTGGAGTATCAGGCCACAAGCGCAATTGGCAAACGGGTTGAGGGAGAGCTTTTGGATTTCGACGACGACGCTCGGAGCCAGACCGCAAACGGAGAGTTTCGAGGCGTGAAGTCTGTCGGTATGAGCTTGATCAATCTCGACAGGCCTCGGCTCCACGAGTTTGCAACTGCGAGTATTGTTGCCCGCACCTGTGATGCCCTACTGCGGGATATACCCGGGCGTGAAATTCAGGATCTGGCGGAGGCATTCTTTCGCGAGAATCGGCTTCTTGAAGGTGAAGGCTTCACAATGCTTTCCACCAGCTTGCTGATATCGCAAAATGGAGTGGGAAGAATCAATTTTGCGGAGCGAGCACAAGGCGTGATTCTGAGGAGCCTTAACGGGCAAGTTGGAGTCCAAGCGGTGAACGCTGCTGTTTCAGCTGTTGAAGCGGCTCGAGACATCGTCGCTGCATCTCAGGATCAAATCCGAAACGGCGTTGAGGGGAGGCTATCAAACCTCCGTCAAGCGATTGATGAGCGTTACAACGCGGTATGTCGCAATTACAATTGGGGTGTTGCGACGGGAATGAGATGGCTTTCTACTCTTGATCTGATGATGGAACGACTGAAGGAGGTTGTTTCCGAGAGCCTCCGAGACACAGACGATGAACTGACCCAGCATCAGGCCGTCGTGAACAACTTCCGCGATCGGATTGCCCCCGCTGTGGTGCGGTCCGGATTTCTGACGAGGCTGTTCAACCGGGAGCGGTTCCGGGAGATTGCCCGCCAAGGACTTGTGGCAATCGCAAACAAGTCATCGGTGGAGCTGCGATACTCGGCCATCCAGCAAGCAATGGAGGTGTTGAATCAACTTCATGAGCATGTCAAAACACGGCTTGCGCAGGCCACTGAGATATTTAACATCGTCGAAGCATTTCGCGCCAAGAAGATGAAAGAGCGAGAATATCTGCTCAATCTGGACGACACATACGTTTGTCCCAACGGCCACTCTTTGATCAATACAGAAACGATCCAGGACTACTACGGAAGGATACTCACCAATGGATAACACACAGATCAATCAGGCTGAGACTGAGCTCGTAAACCAGTCTCTCAATGTGCTTCACCAGCGCTTGAATTCTTTTCTGGAGCTGCTCGATAATCCTGAAACTCTGGAAGTATTACAGGAAATAGCAGCTGAGAAATTCGGCACACAAGTCAACACTCTTGATGTTGCCGGCGAGTTGTTGAGGCTGAAACCGCTCGGTTCTGATGCCGTACGGACCTATATGCTCGAACGGGAGCGTGAAGCGATGCCTATGCTGCGGCTCAAGGACAACGATCGGCACGACAACCCCCAGCACTATGTTCGCCTCATTGGTATCGCCGGAGGCGATGCTCATCCTCTTGTGAAAGAGGTCAACACTCACTCGCTTGAGCTGCGCGATAAGCCGTATCTGGGTGTGGACACTGGAGACCCGGATAATATCGTCTTGATGACAATCCGGAGCAGCATTCCCGTTTCCTACATCGAAAACTTCAGCAACTATGAAGCTGCATACAGCGAAACCGCACGGAATCTCAAAGAGGAGAAGTATCATCGAGCCATTTGGAGACGCTTCATGCCACTCCCGGGTAAACCGCTTGACGAGGAAGACACTAAGCGGTATTTGACGATGGCATTGATCGCAGAGAGATTGGATATCCAGGTCAGAGGTTCCGACCAGAATATTCTTTTGAAAGAGTATGACCGCCATAATCCAAAAAATCCTCAACCGAAAACCATAACCCTCGGTTCATCCATCGAAGACATTCGTTCCACTTTACAAAGCCGATTCGATCTTCAAGTTGAGATTTGGAGTCTTTTCTGGGAGGTGTGGTTTCAGCAAAATGGTCCAGCACACGTTGAGGCGGAGTTGCTGAAGTTTGACCAGACTATCGGGAACCATACCTCGAGCGATTTGCCATCGCTGGTTGGCTCAATGATCGACCACGAGACAATTCAGCAACTGTTGAAAAACCTGGATTGGGTGAAAGATCAGGTCACCCCGGCAGCTATGTTCTATTACAGACGGTGAAGGACAGAATTATGTCTCTCCTGCTCATTACGATGATTGCTGCAATCGTGATTGTTCTCTTTGCGAGAGCGAGTGGAAAAAGGCTTCTGGATGATACCAGTGAATTGCTCCAGATGAAGCATTCACCAGATGCCGGAAAGAAAAAAGAGAAAGCGATCTTTGGTGTTATCAGCCGAAGAACTCTTCCGGCAAGAGCAGCGCCCGGGGCCTTTGAGCGGCCGCTCGATATCACGCCAAACGTTCCTGCGGATCAAGTTCTGCCTCCACCGGAACCGGTGCAAGGTGTCAACGCAGGAAACGAAGTCATTTGATCGGAGAATTGACAAATGAATGTTGCAAGGTTTAACAACGATTTGCGGATCCTCGAACGTGAGTTCAATGCGTACGACCGTTTTGGACGAGTTCTCCAGCGTAACGTCTTCTGGAAACCGAATGGAGATAGCAGCTACACGATCTTTGTCCAGGGCGTTACGCTGCCAGAGAACGCCAGCATGCGAAAGACAAATGTGAAAATTGCCGTGCCGTCGAACGTTTACGATCCCGCCGGAGGAGGACGAAGGTACTTTTATTCAAATATCTGGATCGATCCGAACATCAAGATTCGGCATCCACGACGAAGGGGTTGGGGGCGACTTCCGCGCCTTCATCAACGTGATTCCGACGGCTTTGCGTATCTGTGCATTCATCCCGACACGATTGAGGGCAATGAAAACATACTTCATTTCATTGCAACGTTGAAGATTTTCATCAAGAATGCAGATCCCGATGTATGGTAAGGAACAAATTTCTCTCTAATTCACCACAACTCTAACTCTCAAACATAAGGAGTCTTGTCATGGGAAAGGTCATCGTCAACAACAAAGAAGTTGTCGCTCCGGGCAAAGAAGTCAAAGTAAAGGAGCTGAAGGATCTTGCTGATCTTCCTGAGAACACAAAGCTCTACGACGAGCAGGGAAACATTCTGGAAGATGAGCAGGTTGTCCCGGCTCAGGACGCACGGTACGGAGCCGTGACAGAATGGGAACGTGGCGCCTAACGCCGCTCAACTGACTCGCCGAAGAAGGATTTCATCATCTCTACGTCGAGTCTGTCTCAGACAGTTTCTGAAACCACTTCATGCGGCGAAAAGATGAAACCGAACATTCTTGTATATCCTGACGATCTCTGGTTGGCCCAGGAAGCCCATATAGCACGAGGCGATGTGGAGTCGATGGCATTTGCATTCGTGGGGCTGAACCGGTGTGATGACAAGGACGAATTCCTTGTCTTCGATGCATATCTGCCATCGGACGAAGAGTTCTCAAGGCGAAGCGCTGGCGGCATCTCATTGCGCGTGGATTCCGTCTGCAAGATTCTAGAGAGAGTGAAACAAAGCACTGGCCTTGTGGATATCCACACGCATCCTGCAGGCCTGAGCCAGTTCAGTTGGATCGACAATTGCGGTCATCAGATTCAGATGCAGAACGTTTTTGACTTCTCGCCCGATGGAGTCCTGATTCGAATTGTGAAAGAACGCGGGAACTTCCGGGCAGAGGTCACTACCAAAGACCTGCGGTCACATTTCGAGCCGGTCCACATCATCAAGATCATTGGAGACAAGAGTTTCTGTTTCATCTACCCCGTGAACAGCAGGTTGAAACCGTCCAGAATCAGTGACGGACTCCTCCAGCGGCATGAGCGAACGATGGAATTCTACAAGCGGGATGCACTTTCAACGATCCGTCAGACGCATATTGGAGTTATTGGCCTGGGAGGAAATGGGTCAGCAGTTGTCAACGTGCTCAAGTTCTTCCCCTTTCGAAAATGGACTCTCGTTGATGCCGATGTGGTCGAGGTCCATAACTCCAACAGATTTTTCGGTTTTAATCATGGCGACATTGGACGATACAAGGTTGATGTGCTAGAAAGAGAACTGAAGAGTTTTGACCCCTCTATCGATGTCGAGACCATCAAATCAACATTTCCTAGTGAAGAAACCAACAAAGCGCTGAAGAGTTGTGACTTCCTCATTGTCGCACCCGACAACAATGCTGTACGCTACGCCACAGCACAGTTTGCTATGCGATACCTCAAGCCGCTTATCGAATTGGGATCCGGAATAACAATGAAGGACTGCCGGGTCACCGCAATCGGCAGCCAGGTTCGATTTCAACTGCCGACGGCGGACAGTCAGTGCATTGTGTGCAGCGGACTTGATGTGAGACGATTGGAATCTGTGGAACTGACTGAATACAAGAAAAGCATAGGTTATATCACCAACAGTAATGAAAGTCCCGGATCGGTTGTTACGATCAACAGCGTTGCAGCATCTTTGGCTGCTCATCTGCTTATCGAGTATATCGGTCAATACATAGATCGCGATTCAGTGCCATCGTACCTTGCGTATGATGAGAAAAACCTTGTTCTCACAGACCTCTCACGTGTTTACAAAAAGAACCCCGATTGCACAATTTGTGGAAGGCACAGTGATAGCATCTTTGGCAAGGGGGATCTTCTTCCGGCGAACCAGCGTATTGTCAGTACAGTCGAAAGCGTTCTGGACTACCGATTGGAGGACCCAGTAGAAGGAGCAGAATCATGGCGATAATAAGCCGAAGAGTTGTTATTGAACAGATAACCGATGCAGTGTCCCGACATCGGCACGCTATTCTTGAACGAGTGCGACTCAATGAGCGCTTTTTCAACAAGCGCTCAACTACCCTCTGTTTTCTTTTTCAAGCCGGTGAATTTTACACCTTCGTTGAGCCAACTCTTGAATATCTCGGAAACAGTGGCGCAGTCCGAGATGCATTTGCAAGAGATGTTCATAAAGGTTGGAGACAGGTCCTTATCCCAGCTTCCTCAAACATCGAGATTTCTCTTCGCCTCCTTGATGCGTTCCTGGGACTGGATGACGGGGAACCTCGTGTCATTTGGACGCAGAGTGCGGCTACTGAGTCGGATCGGATGGATGTCCAAGACGAACACCCCATTCGCACTCGTACAGTTCAAGATAACGACCGGCGAGAACAGGCTGAGAAAAGGCAAAGCAGAATCCCCATCGGTGAGGATCTGGTGGCATTGGCGGAAAAAGCGAGACTTGAGGAACCCATCGGTAGGGATTCAATCATCGATTCTGTTATCCAGGTAGTTTCCAAATCAAAGAAGAACTCTTGCATTCTCATTGGTGAACCGGGAGTCGGGAAAACAGCAATTGTGGGGGGATTAGCAATTCGTATTCATAAACGCGAGGTACCTGTTTCAATGCTCGACAAGAGAATCTATTCCATCAATATGGGACAGATTGCTGCCGAGGCAACATACTATAACCAACTTCTTGCACGTATCAAAGAGATTGTGGATGAAGCAAAGCGCGATGAACGTATCATCCTCTTTGTCGATGAAGCACACATGCTCGCCGATCCCAAGCATGATGTTTCGCAGATTCTGAAAGCCGATCTTGGACGTAACCTCCGCGTGATTGCCGCAACGACAAACAAAGAATATCATCGGCACATCGCTCCTGACGAGGCGTTTGCCAGAAGGTTCCAACGAATTCCAGTTCCCGAAATGAGTCCTGAAGTGTGCCTGCAAGTACTCCAGAAGGCAAAAGTGAACTACGAAAAACACCATCACATCAGTATTCCGGAGGAACTTCTCCCCTGGATTATCAAGGCGAGCATTCGATTTGTCAAGGATCGCGTTCTGCCAGACAAAGCCCTGGATTTGTTGGATGAGGCTTCCGCGCGGTTAAGGTTGAGTGGATCAAGCAGAGATTCATCCGAAAGCGCGGTAAACCTTGAAGAACAAATACAACGCTCTATCGCCCGCGGTGATTACCAGGAAGCGAGACGTCTTTATAACATGAAGCATAACCTTGTTCCAGCAGACAAGTAACAAAACGGAGAAATCAATGACCGACACGTTGATACTGACCAAGAAACCGGTCTTAGAGGTTCTGTCCAACTGGACCGGAATACCTGTAGAGCGTTTGGATGCCAACTACGCGTCGGATGGAAATCTCTTGCAGCTTCAGGAGAAACTAAAATCTGAAATCCTCGGGCAAGATTCTGCAATTGATGTAGTTTGCAAAGCCCTTAAGAGGCGGTTCGCGCTCTCCGATGTGTACTGACCCCCGAAAGTCAAGACAATTTTTGTGGCGTTTTAGTTGAGAGTTCATGCTGCCTTATGTGACGTTAGCTGTTCATACTCGATCGGGCTGAGTTCTCCGAGAGCTGAATGGGGATACTC
>Ga0208244_101174_pt1 | contig 16080 bp, 14 predicted proteins | sample SubbioCR12Aug_5A_FD_184828 | JGI IMG/M metagenome (GOLD analysis project Ga0208244, IMG submission 184828) | Serpentinite rock and fluid subsurface biosphere microbial communities from McLaughlin Reserve, California, USA - CR12Aug_5A (SPAdes) | ecosystem: Environmental > Terrestrial > Deep... | reverse complement strand
ATTCATTGCCATTTCGTACCCCTCCAGTTGTGCTGTGGGGGTGACTCTACGGTCAGTCAAGCTCACCAGATGAGCCTGGCTGACGATTCTTGCTAATCAGGTCTGATTTTCAGTCGTTGTGCCCCATGGCCTCGTCCGGCGACCGTAATTCCTGGCTGCGCACCAGCAGCCGGCTCAGTGCCTTGTCCAGCGCCAGGCGCTCCCGCTCGGAGAGCACCGAAAGGAACCATGCCTCGGTTTGTCGCGCCTCCGGAATGATCGCTTCGCACATGCTGGTTCCCTTGCGGGTGAGGAAGAGCACCAGGCGCCGTTTGTCGCGCGGGTCGCCGCTGGCGGTCACCAGTTCGAGTTCGACCAGCCTGCGCTGGGCGCGGCTGACGCGGCCCTTGTCCATGCTGGTGATGTCCACCACCTCGTTGGGGGCGAGCGGGCCGAAACTGTGCAGCGCCATGAGAATGCGCCACTCGGGAATCTGGATGCCGAAGCGCTGCTCGAAAAGCGCGCCGATCGACTGGCTCAGGCGGTTGGCCACCACCGCCAGCTTGTAAGGGATGAAGTCCTGCAGCGAGAGTTTATCCACGGCGGTGCGGCCGGCCGGTTTACTCCGAGAGCGTGGCAAAGGCATCGTTGATTTTTCTCAATTGTGATGTGTTCCATTATCCCGCAGTGCGCCTTCCAGATCCGGCCGAAACGGGTTGCGCCGCATCACGAACAGCGTCCACACCAGGCTGTAGGCCAGCGTGGCGCCGAGCATGGCCGCCACGTTGCGATAGATCGGCGCTGCAAGTTCCGGGGTCGGCGAAATGTTGAGAAACACATACCCCATGCCGAGGATGCCAAGTAGCTGCGGCAGCGGAAAGAGCGGCGAGCGGAATGGACGTGCATGCTGTGGCAGCCGCAGCCGCAGCACAATCAGGTCAAGGTGCACGATGATATAGGCGACCAGCCAGCATGCGGCGGCGGCCACCGTCAGCGCCAGGATCGAGGAGGCATCCATGCCCAGCGGCACCCGCACGGCGGCGATGGCGGCGGCAAGCGTGATGAGCGCCCAGGTCGGGGCGCCCTTGGCATTCTCCCTTGCCAGCAGCGCCGGCAGCTGGCCGCTCTGCGCCATGCCCTGGATCATGCGTGAGACGCTGGCCAGGACCGTGTTGAGCAGCGTGGCGCTGCCGAGTATGGCCAGTATGGCAAAGGCAATCTTCGCCGTCGGGCCGAAGATGCCCAGGGCCAGATCGACATGGGGCGTGGCGCCCGTCAGCTTTTCGGCCGGCAGGATGGCCATGCCCGCGAGGCAGAACACGCCGTACACTGCGACGATCAGCCCCAGGCCGATCATCATTGCGCGCGGCAGATTGCGTGAAGGGTTGCGCGCGTCGGCGATCATCGGGCAGACGAACTCCAGACCGACCAGCCCCCAGAAGGCCAACGCCACCAGCGACAATGCCAGGGGCGCATCCAGCGCGATGGTCGGCATGTCGACCGTTGCCCCGCCGCCGGACAAACCGGCAATGCCGATGAGAAACAGCCCGCCGAACATGATGGCAACCAGGGTGCTCTGGATGCGTGCGAAAAGATCGATGCCGCGCAAGTTGAGCAGGCAGAACAGCAGCAGCAGGGCCAGGCTTGGATAGGGCAGCAGAGCGACGAGCCCGGGGGCCACCTGTTCGAGCAGCGCATCCACGAGGATCAATTCCGCCGGGATGCCCAGAAGCGCTACGGCAACGTAGCCGGAGAGCGTGGCGATGATGGCCAGCCCCGGCCCCAGCGCCGCCTGGGTATAGGCGCTGACCGAGCCCGACTTGGGCAGCATCAGCGCCAACTCCGAGAAAGACAGCACGTAGGTCAGGGCGAGCACTGCGGAGATGCCGATCGCCACGAGGAAATTGACCTGGCCGATGCCGGCGCCGTTGAGCATGCTGATCATGGTGCTTTGCACCACCACTACGCCGACTGCCGTCGCTACCAGTGCCGGCAGGGGCAGTCCTTTCTGCTTCTCCATGTTCTCCTCCTATGATTGATATCGTTATTGTTTCCTGTAGCCGGCTAGGCGCTGCCGAAACTGGTGAGCTTGGTGTCGAGATAGGCGGCCAACCCCTCCTGGCCGCTTTCAGAACCGTGACCACTTTCCTTGATGCCGCCGAACGGCGTTTCCGGCTGAGATACACCGAAATGATTGATGCCGACCATGCCCGCCTCGATGCTGGCCGAAACGCGATGGGCGAGCGACAGGTCGCGCGTGAACAGGTAGGCTGCAAGTCCGTAGGGCAAGCCGTTGGCCTGGGCGACGGCCTCATCCAGCGTGTCCCAGGCATTGACCACCGCCAGCGGACCGAAAGGCTCCTGCTGCAGAATGCGCGCAATTGGCGGCACATTCGCCAGCAGCGTTGGCGCGAAGAAATAACCCGCGCCAGGCAGGCGCCGGCCGCCGCAGACCAGGTCCGCGCCATGGGCCATGGCGTCTTTCACCAGCGCCTCCATTTCGCCGATGCGCCGATGGTGGGCGAGCGGCCCCATCTCGGTGTCGGCATCGAGGCCATTGCCGACTCGCAGAGCCTGCACGCCGGCCGCGAAGGTGGCGACGAATGACTCGAACAGGGAGCGGTGCACGAGAAAGCGCGTGGGCGATGCACACACTTGGCCGGCGTTGCGATACTTGGCCGTGACGGAGAGCTTCGCTACGTGCGCAGCATCGGCATCGGGCAGGACCAGCACCGGCGCATGCCCGCCCAGTTCTGCCGTGTAGCGCTTGACGCCGCGCGCACACAATTCGCCCAGATGCTTGCCGACGGGAATCGAACCGGTAAACGACACCTTGCGGATGCCCGGATGGGCGATCAGGAATGACGATACCTGCGCCGGATCGCCACATACCAGATTGAGCACGCCTGCCGGCAGACCGGCGTCGTGGAAGGCGCGCACCAGTTCGATGGCGCTGCCCGGGGTTTCTTCCGCCGGCTTGAGGATGGCGCTGCAGCCGGCCGCCAGCGCGGCGCCGACCTTGCGCGCCGGCAGGTTCATGGGGAAGTTCCACGGCGTAAATAGCGCAGCCGGCCCGACCGGCACGCGCGTCACCGCTTGGGCGAAGACGGCATCAGAGCGTGGCGGCACGAGGCGACCGTAGGCCCGCTTGCCCTCTTCGGCGAGGAAATCGATGATGTCCGCAGACAGCAATACCTCGCGCCGGCTTTCCGCCAGCGGTTTGCCCTGCTCGAGCGTCATGATCCGCGCAATGGCGTCGGCGCGCTCGCGCAGCAGGCGGGTGGCGCAAGTCATGCGCTCGTGGCGCACATGCGCCGGGGTGGCGCGCCAGAGCGCGAATCCGCGCTGCGCCGCAGCCACGGCAAGCGCTAGTTCAGACTCGCCCGCAAGTGGCAGCATGGCGAGCGTTGTTCCGTCGGCGGGATTGGTGACGGGCCGGCTGCCGCCGCTGCCAGCGGCAATCCAGTGTCCGTCGATGTAGAGGCCCGGTGTCGGATAGTCGTTCACGATGATCCTTTCTGGCGGAGCCGCGGCCCGGATGCGGCGACTTTTTATCACCACCAAGTTGAGAATGCAACGATATTCCAGCGCTCCACGCCTCTGTGAAAGAAATAATTCCGGATTGCCGATTTGGGCTATTGGTTGCACCGACAACCAATGTAACCTGTTGCCCGCCCGGCATCTCCCGCCGCAGGGACCGACATATGACCTACAGCATCGATCAGCTCAAGAAAGCGAACGCGCGCCACCTGTGGCACCCGATGGCGCACCCCAAGGCCATGCGGGATGCCCCACCGGACATCATTGCGCGCGGCGAGGGCGTCTGGGTTTGGGACATTGATGGCCATCGGATGCTGGACGGGGTAGGCGGACTGTGGAGCGCCAATCTCGGCCACAGCAATCGGCAGGTGCGCGATGCCATCGTCGCCCAGCTCGACGAATTGCCCTTCTACAATACGTTTCGTGGCACCACCCATCCGCGCGCGATCGAGCTTTCCACGGAGCTTGTGCGCGTGATGGCACCGGAGAAAATCGGCGCTGTGATGTTCGGCAGCGGCGGATCGGACGCGGTCGAAGCGGCACTGAAGATTGCCCGTCAGTACTGGAAGGTGCGCGGACAGGCTGATCGTACCAAGTTCATCAGCCTGCGCCAGGGGTACCATGGCGTGCATTTCGGCGGCATGTCTGTCAATGGCAACACCAACTTCCGCCGCGCTTACGAGCCGCTGCTCCCCGGTTGCTTCCACGTTGATACGCCCTGGCTCTATCGCAATCCCTATACCGACGATCCGCTTGAGCTGGGGCGCATTTGTGCCGAGTTGCTGGAGCGCGAGATTGTTTTTCAGGGGCCGGATACCGTGGCGGCTTTCATCGCCGAGCCGGTGCAGGGTGCGGGCGGCGTCATCGTGCCGCCTGAGAACTACTGGCCGGCCATTCGGCAGGTGTGCGACCGCCATGGCGTGCTGCTCATCGCGGACGAAGTGGTGACTTGCTTTGGCCGCACCGGCGCCATGTTCGGTACGCGGCTGTGGGGCGTCAACGCCGACATTTGGTGTTTGGCCAAGGGTCTTTCGGGCGGCTACGTGCCGCTTGGGGCCACAGCTATCGGGCAGCCCATCGTCGACGCCTTTCTTGACGCGCCGGCCGGACTCGGCGCAATCACCCATGGCTACACTTACAGCGCTCACCCGGTCGCTGCTGCCGCTGCGCTGGCCGCACTTAAGCAGGTGGAAGAACTCGATCTGCCAGGCAATGCGGCGCGCCTCGGCGTGCATTTTCAGGCGCGCCTGCGTGAGTTTGTCGGCCGCCACGCCCATGTCGGCGACGTGCGCGGCGTCGGATTGATGGCTGCGCTCGAACTGGTTGAGTCCAAGGTGAGCCGCAAGGCGCTGCCGCGTGGCAACGAACTGACGCTGAATATCGCGCGAGCTGCTTACCGACGCGGCGCCATGGTGCGCGTCTCCGGGCCCAACATCATTCTCTCGCCGCCGCTCATCATCACGCGCGAGGAAATAGACATCCTGCTCGATGTGCTCGATGCCGCCTTCGCTGAAGTGGAAGCCGCGCTGTAGCGATGCCGCCCGTCATGCCACCGCGCATCCTGCTCATCGGCACCGCCGACACGAAGGCGGATGAGTTGCTGTTCTTGCGCGGCCGCATCGAAGCGGGCGGAGGCAGCGTACTGGTCATGGACGTCAGCATTCTCGGCAATGCGCCCTTTGCCCCGGAAATCCCCAACACGGAAGTGGCCACGACGGCAGGCACCACGCTTGCGCAACTGGCCGACTTGGGCGACGAGAATGCGGCGATGTCGCTCATGGCAAAAGGGGCGGCGTGCCTGACAGGCGCCCTGTTTGCCGAAGGACGCATCGACGGCCTCCTCGCGCTTGGCGGCACCATGGGGACGGATCTGGCGCTCGATGCCGCCGCCGCCCTGCCGATGGGCGTGCCGAAGGTCGTGGTTTCGACAATCGCCTACTCGCACCTGGTGCCGCCGGAGAGAATTCCCGCCGACCTGATCATGCTGCTTTGGTCGGGCGGCCTGTATGGACTGAACAGTCTGTGCCGCTCGTCTCTTGCCCAGGCGGCCGGAGCCGTGCTTGGCGCCTGTCGCATGGCTCAGCCGCCCGGTTTTGAGCGCCCGCTCGTCGGCATGACCTCCCTCGGCTCGAGTGCTTTGTCCTATATGAAGCGACTCAAGCCGGCGCTGGAGGCGCGTGGTTACGAGGTGGCCGTGTTCCATACTACCGGCATGGGGGGCCGCGCTTTTGAGACCCTTGCGGAGCAGGGCCGGTTCTCCGCTGTTTTCGATTTTAGCCTGCAGGAACTTGCCAACCATCTGGGCGGCTCGTGCGTCACTGCGGGGGCTACGCGCCTGACCGGCGCCGGCCGAGCCGGCGTCCCGCAGATTGTCGCGCCAGGCGCGACAGACATGGTGGACTATCCCACGTGGCTGGCGCCGCCATTACGCTTCGCCGGCCGGCCCAGCCATGCGCACAATCGCCTGATCGCTTCATCCATGTGCGACCCTGCCCTGCGGCAGCAGATTGCGCACGAGATTGCCGCACGCCTGGGTGCGGCAAATGGTCCTTGCTGTCTCTTGCTGCCCCTGCAAGGCATAGAGGAATGGGATCGCCCCGGACAGCCGCTGCACGACGCCGAAGGGCTGCAGGCATTCATCTCGACGATGCGTGGCTCCGTGAGATCGCCAACGGAGTATGTGGAAATCGATGCCCATATCAATGACGCTGCGTTCTCGGATGCGGCGCTGACGCTGTTCGATCACTGGGTTGCAGCCGGGCGAATCGCGCCCGGCGTGCTGGCCGACATGCTGGCATGACGGAGTCGCTGGCACCCCAGTCCAGGCAGCGGGCACTTGTACTCGACTTCGGTGGCGTCATCACCCGCACTCTGTTCGAGACGCATGACATCACCGAGACTGAGCTTGGCCTTGCACGAGGCTCCCTGACTTGGCGCGGACCATTTGACCCCGACAGTGACCCGCTGTGGCGAGACATGCAGGAAGGAATAATCAGCGAGCGCGATTATTGGCTGGCGCGAACGCGGGAGGTGGGCAGTCAGGTGGGCGAAACCTGGGATCGGATGGAAACCCTGGTCACGCGCGCGCGCGGCGCAGATCCGGCTGCATCGATCCGTCCTGAAGCCATTCTCGCCATCAAGGCGGCCAAGGCGGACGGCTGCCGCCTGGCAATCCTATCCAATGAACTGGATCTGTTCTACGGCCGGGAACTGCGGCAGCGCGTCGATGTGCTGCGCCATTTCGACTGCATTGTCGATGCCACCTACACCGGCATCCTCAAGCCCGATCCGCGTGCCTATGCCTTGTGCTTGGAACAACTGGAGGCGCCGCCTGCTGCCTGTGTTTTTGTCGATGACCAGCTTCGCAATGTCGCCGGCGCATTGCGAGCCGGCATGCGTGCCGTGCAATTCGATATTGCACGACCGGCCCTTTCCTTTCGACGGGCATTGGATCTGCTCGGCGTGTCAGCGCCGCTGACTTTGTAGGCGGCAGCTTTATACCAGCCGCGCCGGGTGAGCAGTTATGCGCAATGTTTCCGAAGGCAATTCACCGAACATGCGGCGGTAGTCGTTGGCGAAATGGCTCAGGTGCCAGAAACCCCAGCGCGCGGCAATATCCTGCACGGAACCTCGTTCCGGATCGGCCGTCTTGAGCATTCTGCGCACCCCGTTGAGACGCAAGGCGCGCAGATAGCTCACCGGATTCAGTTGCAGGACTTCCTGAAAGCTGTACTGCAGCGTGCGACGGCTGACCCCCAGCACGCGGCAAAGATCCTCCACGGTCAACGGCTCCTCTACATGTTCGCGCATGTACTCCTGCGCGCGGGAGACGATGGTGTGGCGTGTTGTGGGCGACGCCGGCATCCGCGCAGGGTCGTCGGCGCTGCCGACGGCCTTCAGCACGCTGGAAAGCAGGGCGTGCTCCAGGCCCTTCTGCATCGCGGCGTACTGGAGCATCGCCGGAGTCCGCGATACGGACTCCAGAACTGCAAGCATGAAGCCGCGAAACTCATCGACGTGCGGTTTGCTCGCCTGAATCACCGGCGCGTTCTGTAGTTCCAGCTCGATATCGCGGTGCTCGATGTCCGTGGCGTACTGCGCGAGCACGCGCACCGGAATGGAGACGGCAATGATGTCGAAATGTTCAGGAGCCCGGAAATCCAGTTCGTCGCCGCCACGCATGGTCATGATCGTGTCTTGGGCGATAGGTCGGCCACAGAAATAGCCCTGCCCTTCCATGGCAACTGGTACGCCCAGCACGCGGTCGCCCGCCCGCATCAGTCCCGCCTCGTGGACTGACTGGTTCGTGACCTCCCTGAACAACTGGATGCCGCGAAACCAGATCTCCATAAAGCGCCCCTGGAACTGGCCCGGGGTGAGCTGCTCGTAGATCTGATCCCAGTCGTGCAGGCAGGCCGCCTGTTCGTCGGCGTCGCTGGTCTCGCGACGCACCATCGAGTAAAGCGCGTCTTCGCTCAGGCCATCGACCGAATGTGCAAGAGAGGGCTCCATGCCGGTTCCCGTTTTCTGGGGGTGCGCCGAAAGCGCGATGGGGCAGTAAAGCCTAATGCTGCTTCGAACGCAAGCATTCGCTCCCGCGAATGTTGGCTCTGCCATCATTTTTTTTCGTATTTTGCCGATTTGGGATAACGGATCAAACCGACCCCTGCCTAGAATCCGCCCTCATTGCACGCCGCAGCAGCATTGAAAATAATTTTTGCGGCGCAACAAAGGAGGATTGGTGTTGATGCGATATTCCCATGTGCTGGGCTGTTTCATGACGGCTATGTGCTTGGCGTCTTCTGCCTGGAGCGAGCAGAAGTTCGAAACGCTGTCGGTGGCCAAACTGCCGGCGCCGAACGCACACCGCATCTATCTTTCGGACGTCTCCATCAGCCACATCGTTGACAACCGATTGCACGTCATCGATGGCGACAGCTTCAAGTACCTCGGCGTTTTCGCCACCGGCTATGCCGGACAGTCCACGCTTTCGCGAGATCGCAAGGAGCTCTACGTCACCACCACCTATTACACGCGCCTGTCACGCGGCGAGCGTACCGATGTGGTGGAAATCCATGATCCGCTGACGCTCGAATACCGCAGCGAAATCGTCATTCCGCCGCGCCGCGCCCAGGCGCTGCCTTACGAAGGCATCGTGCGGTCGTCGAATGACGGCCGCTGGCTTTTCGTGCAGAACGCGACCCCCGCCACCTCCGTTACGGTCGTTGACCTGAAAGCGCGCAAATTCGCAGCCGAGATTCCCAATCCCGGCTGCTGGATTGTCATTCCGTCGGAGACGGCCGCCAACCGCTTCTCGACCTTGTGCGGCGACGGCACCCTGCAGACCATGGTGCTCAACGACGACGGCAGTCTCAAGTCCCGCGCCAAGAGCGCGCGCTTCTTTGACCCCGATGAGGATCCGGTTTACGTACAGACGGTGAATATCGGCGACCGGCACTACATGGTGTCCTTCAGAGGGAAGGTTCATGTGGCAGACCTGTCCGAGGAAACGGCAAAGCTGGAGGCGCCGTGGAGCTTGCTCGGCAAGGGTGACACCAGGCTGGGCTGGCGCCCCGGCGGCTACCAGTTGTTCGCCATCCATCGCGACAGCCGCCGCATGTTCATTGCCATGCACAAGCAGGGGGCCGAGGGCACGCACAAGAATCCGGCCGACGAAATCTGGGTGGTCGATCTGGCAGGGCGCAAGCGGATCGGACGGCTGCCGGGGCATGGCGCCGTGGCCCTGGCCGTCAGCCAGACGCCAGCGCCGAGATTGTTTGCCCTGGATGGCGTGAAGATGGGAATTGCCTCCTTCGATGCCGGCGCCAAGCCACGCTTTCTCAAGCGCATGGAGCAGGCCGCCGAATCCGCCACACAACTGGAATTGCACTGATGGCACCGGCGCCGCTCCTCGACCCGACTCTGACGCACATGTGCGCCGCCGTGCTCGCCATCATCTTCATTGGCGGCGCTTGGCACAAGCTGCGCGATCGCGAGGCGTTCGCCATGGCCGTCGAGCAGTACCGTCTGGTGCCGGAGTCATGGGCGGGTGCGCTTGCCTGGGGTTTGCCGCTGTGGGAACTGGCAGCGGGCGGCCTGCTGCTCGCAACGGCGACACGGGAGTGGGGCGCGCTGCTTGCCTTGGCTTTGCTCATGGCGGTGACCGCGGCAGTGACGGTGAACCTGCTGCGTGGCCGCTCGCACATCGACTGCGGTTGCGGTGGCCCGGAAGGCGGGCAGCATCTGTCATGGGGGCTGGTTGCGCGCAACCTGTTGCTGGGCGTCATGGCTCTGGCGTCGGTGGCGATGGAAACCACTCGCCAACTGGTCTGGCTGGATGGCCTGACTGTCGCGGCCGGAACGCTGGGACTGTACGGCCTGTATGCGGCGGCCAATCAGCTGATGACCAACCATCCGCGCCTGATGAACCTGAGGAGTTGAAAGCATGACTGAAGCGTTAGTGGTTTCCAATGCCGTGTTGTGGGTTCTGGTGCTGGCGTTGCTGGTGGTTGTCTTCGCGCTGGCCCGCCAGGTCGGCATCCTTTACGAGCGCGTGGCGCCCATGGGCGCCCTGATTCTGGACTCCGGTCCGAAAGTGGGCGATGCCGCTCCGCGCTTCGACCTTCCCGCTCTGGATGGCCGCATGTTGTCCGTTGGCGCCGCCGGCGAACGCAGCCAGCTGCTGTTCTTCCTGTCGCCGACCTGCCCGGTCTGCAAGAAGCTGTTGCCGATACTCAAATCGATCGCCGGTGCCGAGTCGGCCTGGTTGCGCCTTGCCTTTGCCAGCGATGGCGAGACAGAAGAACACCAATCGTTCTACCGCCGGGCTGGCTTGTCTGCTTTTCCCTATGTGCTGTCGGCCGAGCTTGGCATGGCATTCCGCGTCGGCAAGCTGCCCTACGCGGTCCTGATCGACGAGTCCGGCCGTGTGCGGGCCAAGGGGCTGGTGAATTCCCGCGAGCAGTTGGAAAGCTTGTTTACCGCCAAGGATCTGAACGTGGCATCGGTCCAGGATTATCTGGAAAGCCGCGCCGGGCAGAGCTGAAAGAGCCGACATGAAATGGTTTGATGATTTTTTCGAGCGTTCGTCCCGTCGGGCCGCACACCAGTTATCGCGCCGGAGCGCGCTGGCACGCATCGGCAGGCTGGTGGTCGCCGGCGCCTTCGTACTGCCCGTGCTGCCCTTCGACCGGGTCGCCAAGGCGTCGCAGGCGGCGCCACAGGGTGGCGGCAAGGGCAAGAAGGGGCCGGACGAGAGCCAGTGCGAATACTGGCGTTATTGCGCGATCGACGGGTTTCTGTGCAGTTGCTGCGGCGGGAGCCCATCGACCTGTCCGCCCGGCACCGAAATTTCCAAGGTCGCCTGGATCGGCACCTGCCGCAATCCGCAGGACGGCAAGGACTACCTGATCAGCTACAACGACTGCTGCGGCAAGAATTCCTGCGGGCGCTGCCTGTGCAATTTCAATCTGGGCGAGCGTCCGGCTTACCGCATGGTTCTGCACAACGACATCAACTGGTGCATGGCCAATACCAACAACATGTTCCACTGCACGGCAGCGGTGGTGGTTGGACTGGCGGAGGCGCAGTCGTGAATCGTTTGATCATGGCGCTTGCTTTGCTGGCGCTATCGCCGACCGTCCATGCCGAGGCGCGCGGCGCAGTCCTCTTTGGGCAGCACTGCGCGGTGTGCCATCAGACGAAGGGGGAGGGTATGCCCGGATTCGCGCCGCGCATCGCCGGCACCCTGGTGAAGCACACAGGTTCCGAAACAGGACGCGCCTATCTGGTGCAAGTCCTCATTGACGGCATGGCCGGGCCCATCGTCGTCGATGGCGAGCGCTTCAATGGCGCCATGCCGGGCTTCCCCGCATTGAACAATGAAGACATTCAGGCCCTGCTCGGCCACGTGATGGGCACGCTGAATGGCGGCGCCGCAACGTCGGTCGAGCCGGCAGCAATCGAGGCGGCGCGCAAACGGAAGTTGTCGCCCAACGAAGTACGCCGTATGCGCGGCTCGTGATGCTTTTGTAACGGCGCAGGACAGCAGCAATAACAGGAGGAGCAAGAATGAATCAAAGAAAACGCAGCGCGCTGGCCGCATGCCTGGCCTGTGCATGGGGTTTGGCCTGGGCGGCGGCGCCCGAGCAGGAAGTGGCCCGCCTCGGCAAGGACTTGACGCCTGTCGGCGCCATCAAGGCCGGCAACAAGGAAGGCAGCATTCCTGAATGGAAAGGCGGCGTCACCACTCCGCCCGCCGGCTGGAAACCCGGTCAGAAGCGCATCGATCCATTCAAGGACGACAAACCCCTGTTCTCGATCGATGCGGGCAACGTCGAGCAGTACAAGGACAAGCTGTCCGAAGGTCAGATGACGCTGGTGAAAACGCTCAAGGGCTACCGCATGGATGTCTATCCGACGCGGCGTTCATGCGGTTTCCCGGACTATGTCTATGAGCGCTCGAAAACCAATGCCCGCGAGGCCAAGCTGTCCGGCAACGGCTGGGGCCTGGAAAAAGCCATCGGGGCGGCAGTGCTGTTCCCCATCCCGCAGAGCGGGGCCGAGGCGATGTGGAACCACAAGCTGCGCTACATGGGCGAGGGGCGCATCGAGTATTACTCGTCGATCTTTTCCAGCAAGGGCGACTTCACGCCGCTGGTGCAGGATCAGTGGGTGACCATTCCCTTTCACAAGAAGAACAACAAGGGCATCGAAGAAGCGGGTGGCGTCGAAATGAAGCTGCTCAATGCCGTCGTTTCTCCGGCGGCGCGCACCGGCGAGATGATCCTCGCCCACTGGTCGATGAATGCGGCGAGCGACGCCTGGTTGTACTTCCCGGGCCAGCGCCGCGTCCGCCGCGCGCCGACCTTCGCCTACGACAACCCGGTGCCCGGCTACGAGAATCTGGAAACGGTCGACCAGTACCCGATGTACGCCGGCGCCATGGACCGCTACAACTGGAAGCTGGTCGGCAAGCAGGAGATGTTCATCCCCTACAACAGTTGGAAGCTCATCGACAAGGACAGGAAGTACAAGGACGTCTACGGCCCGGATTATCTGAATCGCGATCTGGTTCGCTACGAACTGCATCGCGTCTGGAAAGTGGAGGCGACGTTGAAGGAGGGCATGCGGCACATCTTCCCGAAGCGCGTGTTCTATCTGGATGAAGATAGCTGGGCCCTGATGGTGGCGGACAACTATGACGCCCAGGGCAAGGTTTGGCGCGTGCAGGAATCCAGCCTCTGGGTCGCGCCGGAAATCCCCGCCTGCGTCGGCCAGGAGTTCGTCTCATACGATCTCAACGTCGGCCGCTACATTGCCGAGAACGCCACCCAGGAGCGGCCCGAGACCGACTGGCTGGCTGGCCGTGAAGGCCGCATCGAGCAGAACAGGTTCAACCCGGACGAACTGCGCCGCGTCGGCGACCGCTGAGCGCGCCGACCCTGGGATAAGGAGGAAAAACATGAAAGCACGGAAAAATATAAGAGTCGCGGCAGTAACAGTCACCATCGGCAGCCTGGGATTGCTTGCAGCTCAACCGGTGGCCGCCTTCAAGTTCGAGGGCGAATCCATCTCCGGCAGCTTCGACTCGACGATATCGCTCGGCTTCAGGAAGCGCCTCGAATCGACAAGTTGCAAGGTCATCGGCAACGACAATGGCGGCTGCGTTCCGGTAACGGGAACACTGGGTGGGCTGTCGCCGTTGTCTTTGAACGACCCGAACAATTCGAATCCGGACTTCAACTACCTGCAGTCCGACAACGGCAACCTCAACTACAAGAAGGGCGATATCGTTTCCTTCGCGCTGAAGGGAACGCACGAGTTGTACTTGAAGGCCCCTTCGGGCCTGAGCGGGCTGTTGCGGGCGTCGTGGATGCGCGATTTCAAGGCGGACGACACGCGGCGCACGCCGTTGTCCAGTGCGGCCGAGGATCTGGCGGTGAAGAACTGGACCTGGCTCGACGCCTGGGTAGCCAAGGAGTTCCACATCGGCGACCGCGCTGCCAAGGTCAAGATCGGCAACCAGGTCATCAGCTGGGGCGAGGACGTCTTCATCTACGGCGGCGTGAATATCATCAACGCCATCGACTTGCACCGCTTGAACGTGCCCGGCACCCAGCTCAAGGAGGTGTTCCGGCCGGCGCCGATGATCTCCCTCAACGCCGCCGTGACGGACAATCTCAGCTTCGAGAGCTATTACCAGTGGAAATGGAACGCCTTCGAGTTCCCTGCGGTAGGTACCTTCTTTTCGCCGGGCGACGTTATTGGCAAGGGCGCCACCAATGCCTATGTGCCGACATCGATTGCCAACTACTTCCTGGCTGCCGGTTTGCCGTACGGGACTGTCGGCGATCCCGGGGGGCGGCACGGCCTGACCGATGCCCAACTGGCTGCAGCAACCAACCCAGCCTTTGGCATTGCCGGCGTTGGCTCCGTCGCCTACCGCGAAGGTATCCGCAAGCCGAAAGGTGGTCAGTATGGCGCAGCGTTCCGTTACTCGTCGGACACCCTGGGCAGCGATTTCGGCGCCTACTACATCCGCTACCACGACAAAATTCCCTTCATCGGCTTCAGGAACGCGGGTAGCCCCGCCAATCTGCTCGGCGTGACCTACTTCGAAGATTATGGCGAGAAGCGCGATGTATTCGGCGTGTCGGCGAACACCAATATCGGCCCGGTGGCGGTTGGCGCGGAACTCTCCTACCGTCCGAAGGACAGCGTCGGCATCGACCCGACTGTCCAGGTGATGGGCAAGCACTCCGTCTTCGAATATGCGGGCAAGGTGTCGCGCGGCTTCACGACCGAGAAGAAATGGCAGGCGCACCTGACGGGCATTTACCTGGTCGCGCCCTCCAGCCCGCTCGGTTCCATCATGACGGCACTGGGGGCGGCCGAAGGTTTCATCCTGGCAGAGGCGGCGGTGACGCATTACCCCGGCCTGGACCGCTCCGGCAATACACCCTACCTCCTGCCAAATTACGAGCTGCCGACGAAGACCTCGTGGGGCTATGTCCTGTCGATGAACCTGACCTATCCGAATGTGTGGGGCAGCGGCTGGAACCTGGTGCCGCAGATCGACATGATGCATGACGTGAAAGGCACGACGCCGAACGCGCTGCCCTTCGTCGAAGGCCGCAAGTCGGCGGCTTTCTCGCTCAACTTCGACCGCGACAGCAAGTGGAAGGTCAACCTGGGCGTTACGCGTTTCTGGGGCGGCGGCAGCAACAACCTTATGCGTGACCGTGATTTCGCTTTCGGCAGCGTCTCGCACTCCTTCTAACCCGCCGCATTGACGGCTTTTCACCCATGCCCGGGACGCACTGTCGTCCCGGGCGGGTGTGGCCGGATAGCTTCCTGACTTCCACAGCATGATTGAATCCACTGTTCGCCGCCTCGAAGCGTTCTTCTTTGAACGCAGGGCGTTGACGCTCGGCGTCCTCCTCCTGTTCACGGCATTGATGGGCGTGTTTGCCGCCCAGCTGCGCATGGACGCCGGCTTCGACAAGCAACTGCCCAAGGGCCACGAGTACATCGAGACATTCTTCAAGTACCGTGATGAGGTGTTCGGCGCCAACCGCATCATTGTCGTCGTGCATCCCCGCCAGGGAGAAATCTGGACCGCCGAGGGGCTGAAGAAGCTTCATGAGGTGACCGAGTCGGTGATGTTTCTGGCCGGCGTGGACCGGCGCACGGTGTCGTCCTTGTGGACGCCGACGACGCGGGTGCTCGAGGTGACGGAAGAGGGTTTCAGGGCCGAGGACGTCATCGGTGGCGACATCACGCCAGACCAGCTGACGCCGGAGAAGATCGGACGCATCCGCAACAACGCCCTGGTCGGCGGCTACATGGGCAGTCTGGTCGCCAATGACAGCGGTGGCGCCATGGTGGTGGCGGACCTGCTCGAGGAGGACCCGAAGTCGCGCCAAAAACTCGATTACCTCGATTTCGCCAAGCGCCTGGAGCAGGAAGTCCGTGCCAAGCATGAAAACGACGTTTTCGAGATCCAGATCATCGGTTTCGCCAAGCAGATCGGCGATATCGCCGAAGGGGCGAAAAGCGTCGTGCAGTTCTTTGCCCTGGCTTTCTTCCTGACGGCCGCCGCGGTCTATTTCTACTCCCGCTCCTGGGCGCTGACTGTGCTGCCTATGGTCTGCTCGCTGTTCTCGCTGGTCTGGCAGTTCGGCACCCTGCACCTGCTTGGCTATGGCCTCGATCCGCTGGCCGTGCTGGTGCCCTTCCTGGTATTTGCCATCGGTGTTTCGCACGGCGTGCAGCAGATCAACTACATCTCGAAGGAAGTGTGCGCCGGCAACGACGCCAACACGGCGGCGCGGCGCAGCTTCAGCGGACTGTTCATACCCGGCAGCATGGCGCTGGCGACTGCCTTTGTCGGCTTTGCCACGCTGACCCTGATTCCGATTCCGATGATCCGCGAACTGGGCATCACCGCTTCCATCGGCGTGGCCTACAAGATTGTCACCAATCTGATCATGCTGCCGATTGCCGCCTCCTACTGCCGCTTCGGCGAAGATTACGTGGCGCGCGCGCATCACCGGCGGG
>Ga0208244_101173_pt1 | contig 16092 bp, 15 predicted proteins | sample SubbioCR12Aug_5A_FD_184828 | JGI IMG/M metagenome (GOLD analysis project Ga0208244, IMG submission 184828) | Serpentinite rock and fluid subsurface biosphere microbial communities from McLaughlin Reserve, California, USA - CR12Aug_5A (SPAdes) | ecosystem: Environmental > Terrestrial > Deep... | reverse complement strand
CGCCGACCCGGCGCGGGATGCGCGCCTGGCGAAAGAATTCGACACGCTGCGCAAGCCCTGGGAGCGCGAGTTGCAGGCGCGGCGCAAGAGCGGCACGCCCGATCCCTGGCTGGAGGACTTCCGCTGGCTGCTGGAGGAGTTGCGCGTTGCGCTGTTTGCGCAGGAACTGAAGACGCCGGCGCCGGTTTCCGTCAAGCGCCTGCAGAAGGCCTGGGAGAGCCGGGCGCGGCACTAAGCCGTCATTCCCGCGAAAACACAGTTTCAGTGAAGGCTAACCTTCAGGTTATGCCGTAACCAAAGCGGGAATGACGAGGTTGAAAACGATGACTGAAGTCCTGAACGCCTACGGCCGCGCCCTGAGAAGCCTGCTGCAGCCGGCCATTTTCTGGCACCTGCTGTGGCCGACGGCGCTGTCGGTCATTATCTGGATTGTGGTTGCCTGGCTGAGCTGGGACACCGTCGGCGTTGGCATCGAGCGCCTGTTCAACGAAGTCGGCTGGCTCAACTGGATTCTGCAGCGCTGGGACGATTCGACGCTGGCGGCGACGATCTTCGCCAAGGTCGTGCTCGGCCTGCTGCTGATCCCGCTGATCTACAGCACGGCGATGCTCATCGTCGCGGTGTTCGCCCTGCCGCTGATGCTGGAACGTGTGGCGGCAAGGGACTACCCTGAACTGGAACAGCGCCGTGGCGGCACGCTGGCCGCCAGCATCGGCAATGCGCTGCTGGCGGCAACCGTGTTCATGGTCGGCTGGGTGATCACCCTGCCGCTATGGCTGATCCCCGGCATGGCCATCATCCTGCCGGTGCTGCTCTCGGCCTATCTGAACTACCGCGGCTACAGCTACGATGCGCTGTCCGTGCACGGCGATGCCGAGGAGATTCGCGCGACGATTGCCCGCGAGCGCGGGCAACTGTACCTGACGGGCATTGTCGCCGGATTGCTGGTGTACATACCGGTGATCAACCTGATCGTGCCGGCTTACGCCGGGCTGGCCTTCATTCACTTCGGACTGGAAACGCTGCGCAAGGCGCGCCTGCCGAGGAAGGGGTGAGACGGACAATGGGCATCGGGGCACTCATCATCGGCGACGAAATCCTGTCCGGCAAGCGGACGGACAAGCATTAAAAAAAAGCCCCGGTTAGACCGGGGCTTGAATCCGCCCCCGCAGGGGGGGCTGGAGGAGGACGGTACAGGCAGAAACCGCTCAGGCGGCTTTCTTGGCCTTCTGGGTCGCGGCGGTGCCGACGGCCTTGACCGTGGCGTTGGTCGCGGCGGCCACATTGGCTTCGGCGATTTCGGCGACTTGCTTGGCAGCCTTGTTCATGGTGTCGTAAGCCGAGTTGGCGGCAGCGATCGCCGACTTGACGGCGGCGACGGCGACATCGGAACCGGCCGGGGCCGATTTGGCAGCCTTGTCCAGCGTTGAGGCGACGTTCTTGTTCACTTCGGCGAACTGCGCCTCGACCAGCTTGGAGAACTCTTCCTGGGTCTGGGCGGAAATCTCATATACGCTGCGCGAGTAGGCGACGGCCTTCTCGACGGAGGGCTGGGCCAGGGTGGTCTGCAGGGAAACGATTTCCTGAATATCCTTGGCGCCGAGCAGTGCCTTGGCATTATTTACGCTGTCTTCCAGCACGGCACGCGCGGTGTTCAGGTTCAGGGCGGCAAAACGCTCGGCGCTGGCAAATGCGGTGTTGGCCAGGGTGAGCATGGTTTCGACATTGGCTTTGTTGGCGCCAGCCAGTTGTTCCGGGGTAGCAAACATTTCTCTCTCCTTAATGAACGACGACAATAAATAAAATTCGGTATTGATTCGGGCTGCTTGTTGCGTTGCAGCATGACCTCATTATAGAGGTGAATATTGGCAAGTCAAGATCTTTTTTGTGCAAAGCACAAATAATTTCAATTAATTAAATTTCTCATTAAATACATGATGATAAATGTTAGTAAGCACTTAACTCTGGAGCGCTGCGAAGTTCATTATGCGGCAATGCAAACAAATTTCGTAAATAAATGACCCCCAAAAACGATTTTCAGCCGATCTTGCTGGCCTTGGCGCCGGGTGTCTTTGTCCTGCTCTGGAGCACCGGCTTCATCGGCGCCAAGCTCGGCCTGCCTTACGCTGAGCCGCTGACTTTTCTGTTGATCCGTTTTGCCTGCGTGATCGCCCTTCTCGGTTCGCTGGCTTTGGCATTGCGGCGGCCGTGGCCGCAAAGGCCGATGCAATGGCTGCACATCGCCTTTGCCGGTGTTTTGCTGCACGGGGGCTACCTGTCAGGGGTTTTTCTCGCCATCCATGGCGGCATGCCGGCAGGGGTGGTGGCGCTGATCGTCGGCATTCAGCCGCTGCTGACGGCTTTTCTCAGTGCCTCGATGGTGGGCGAGCGGGTCAGTGGGCGCCAATGGGCGGGCCTGGTGCTTGGCTTCGGTGGTGTCATCCTGGTGGTATCGGACAAATTGGGATTCAGCGGCTTGAGCGGCGCCGGGCTTGCCTTTGCGGCCATGGCGCTGGTCAGCATCACCGTCGGCACGCTCTACCAGAAGCGCTTCTGCGCCGAACTGGATCTGTGGAGCGGGTCAGTGATCCAGTTTGCCGCCACCGCGCTGGTGCTGCTGCCGTTCGCGCTCGCCTTCGAGACCATGCGCGTCGAGTGGAGCGGCCAGTTCGTATTCGCGCTGGCCTGGCTGATCGTGGTGCTGTCGCTGGGGGCGATCTCGCTGCTGCACCTGCTGATACGGCGCGGCGCGGCGACGCGCGTCTCGGCGCTGTTCTACCTGGTGCCGCCGACCACGGCGCTGCTGGCGTTCTTCATTTTCGGCGAGAAGCTCGGCCTGACGGCCGTGGCCGGGATGGCGATCGCCGCAGCGGGCGTGGCGATCGCCGTGAGGAAATGACTATCGATCGGTGAAACCCGGCTTGCGCTTCTCGACGAAGGCAGCCATGCCTTCCCGCTTGTCGGCGAGCGCAAAGGCGGCGTGGAAGGTGCGCCGCTCGAAGAGCAGGCCTTCGGCCAATCCGCTCTCGTAGGCGCGATTGACGCACTCCTTGACCATCATGATCACCGGCAGCGAGAAGCCGGCAATGGTCTCTGCTGCGGCGAGCGCCTCATCCAGCAATTTTTCGGCCGGTACCACGCGCGAGACGAGCCCCGCGCGCTCGGCTTCCGCCGCGTCCATCATGCGGGCAGTGAGGCACATGTCCATCGCCTTGGCCTTGCTCACGGCGCGCGGCAGGCGCTGCGTGCCGCCGGCGCCGGGCAGGATGCCGAGCTTGATTTCCGGCTGGCCGAACCTGGCGCTGTCGGCAGCGATGATGATGTCGCAGGACATGGCCAGTTCGCAGCCGCCGCCGAGGGCGAAGCCCGCCACCGCGGCGATGACCGGCTTGCGGCAGGTCTTGACGCGCTCCCAGTTGCGCGTGATGTAGTCGGACTTGTAGACGTCCATGTAGTCCCACTGGCTCATGGCAACGATGTCGGCGCCGGCGGCAAAGGCCTTTTCCGAGCCGGTGATGACCATGGCGCCGATGGCTTCGTCGGCCTCGAACTTGTCCAGCGCAATGCCCAGCTCGTCGATCAGCGCATCGTTGAGCGCGTTGAGCGCCTTGGGGCGATTCAGCGTGATCAGGCCGACCTTGCCGCGGGTCTCGACGATGATGTTCTCGTAAGCCATCTGCTTTCTTCCTATTTTGGACTGGTCATGGCCGGCGCGATCTGCAGGCGCACCGGCGGCTGCCCGGCCGGGACTTCCTCGGCTGCAGGCTTGGACTTCGGCTGGATCACGGCGCGCACGCGATTGTCGCGCCCGGGCACGACGGAGCCGGCCGGCCCGCTGGTGACCGAGTAATTTTCGTTCGGCCCGTCGAACACGATGTACTGGCCGCGCACTTCGTCCAGGCCGCTCTTGACGTAGGCGCGATTGAAAAACTTCGTGACCTCGTTTCTGGCATCGTGCTCGATGCGTTCGCCCTCGCCCTCGACATACTCGTCCTTGCCTTCGCGCTTGATGCGAAAGCGCGCAAGATTTCCGGGATTGGCGGTGGCGATTCCGCTCTTGAAGCCCTCGGCATCCTGCTGGACGACCAGCTTGTCGCTGCGGATGATCAGGGTGCCCTGGGTCAGTGTGACGTTGCCGTCGAAAATGTGCATCTTGTTGATCTCGTCGACGGTGACACGGTCGGCTTCGAGGTTGACCGGCTTGTTGCGGTCCGCCTTTTCGGCATGGCTGTACGGGGTGGCGGCGAGCGCCGCCGCGCAGAGAACGGACCGGAGAATGAGTTGGGCGGGCATAATGGGCATCAGTGGGCGTCAGCGCTGTTTTTTCTCGATGGTGCTGTTGACCTGGCTCAGCAGTTTATAGATCTGGGTCTTGTTGTCGGCTTCCATGCCGACACCGCGCACGATCGATGCGCCCTGGGTGATCGTTACCGCTGCACTGGTGCGCGCCACCTCTTCGTCGGGGTACACCGTGAGGTGGCTGGAGGTGTAAACAATTTCCGCATCGGTTGGCGTGGCCGCGCGCACCCCGCGCACGTTGCCGACCAGCGCGATTTCCTGGGCATCCGGCCCGATCAGCCCCTGTTTTGCCGTCAGGTGCGTGGGCCTGTCGCCCCTGAAGAACGACAGGCGCGGCTCGTCTACCACCGTAGTATCGTCGTCCGGGTAATGTACCATTTTTCTTGCGGCGAGCGTGCTTTGCAGTCCGCCGGACGCGGTGAAGCGGCGCACGGTAAAGTTCTCGGCAAAGTAGTCCGGATCATGGCGCAGTTTGCTGTCGTTGAAGTTGTCCTTCACTTCGGTGGCGCGCTGCAGCCAGAAGGTCAGGCCGACGAGCAGGGTCAGCAGGGCGATCGGGAACAGGCTCTGGCCACGCGGTATGAGCTTCATGTCGGGCGTTCAGATCACTTTGGCGCGGAAAAGGTCGTGCGTATTCAGCGCGCCGACCAGCATGCCGTTCTCGACGACCAGAATCTGGCTGATCTTGTGTTCCTCCATCATTTGCGCCGATTCCGCCGCCAGGCGATCGGGGGCGATGGTGCGCGGGTTCGGCGACATGACCTGTGTCACGGGGGTGCCCTTGAAATCGACGATCTTCTCCAGCGCGCGGCGCAGGTCGCCATCGGTGAAGATGCCGACGACGGCGCGCCCTTCGGTGACGATGGCGGTCATGCCCATGCCGCCGCGGGAGATTGCAAGCACCGCCTCTGCGACTGTCGCATGCTCGCTGACGCGAGGCACGGCGCCGATCTCGCGCATGATGTCGCGCACGTGCGTGAGCAGGCGCCGACCGAGAGTCCCGCCGGGATGCGAGCGGGCGAAATCCTCCGCGCCGAAGCCGCGCGCATCGAGCAGGGCCACGGCGAGCGCATCGCCCATGGCCAGCGCTGCGGTGGTGCTGGCGGTGGGGGCGAGGTTGAGCGGGCAGGCTTCCTCGGCGACGCCGGCGTCGAGATGGGCGTCGGCCTCGCGCGCCAGCGAGGATGCGGAATTGCCGGTGATGGCGATCAGCCTGCCCCCTTGCCGTTTCACCAGCGGTACGATGGTGAGCAGCTCGTCGCTTTCGCCGGAGTTGGAAAGGGCGATCAGAACGTCGTCGCGGGTGATCATGCCGAGGTCGCCATGGGCTGCTTCTGCAGCATGCACGAAGTAGGCGGGGGTGCCGGTGCTGGCCAGGGTCGCGGCGATCTTGCGCGCGATGTGGCCTGACTTGCCGACGCCGGAAACGATGACGCGGCCATGGCAGCCGAGGATGATCTCGATGGCCCTGGAGAAGGCGCCATCGAGGCGCTCGATCAGGCCGGCGACGGCCTGCGCCTCGATGCGCAGCACCTTCTTTGCCAGTTCCAGCGCCTTGGGGTCGACCTTTTTGATGGCCGGGATTTGGTTCATTCGGGCGAGTTCATTAGACTAGAAGAAAAGTATACCAAACTACCCTGCCTGTTCCCTGAATTCATGACTACGTTGCAACTCGTTCTCGTCCTGCTCGCCTCCGCGGTGTTCGTGGTCGTGCTGTTCCGCTCGCTCAACCTGCCGCCGGTGCTGGGCTACCTGCTGGTCGGCGCCGCCATCGGACCGCACGCGCTCGATCTGGTGCCCGATTCCGAGGAGGCGCGGCATCTGGCCGAGTTCGGCGTTGTCTTCCTGATGTTTTCCATCGGCCTGGAGTTTTCGTTGCCGCGCCTGTACAGCATGAAGCGCACGGTGTTCGGACTCGGCGCAGCGCAGGTACTGCTGACCATCCTTGCCACCGTTGCCATCGCCGTGCCGGCAGGACTGACTTGGCAGGCCGGGATTGCGTTGGGCGGCATTCTGGCCATGTCGTCCACGGCCCTTGTCGTGAAGATGCTGGCGGAACGGATGCAAATGGAATCCAGGCACGGCCGCGAGATCATCGGCGTGCTGCTGTTCCAGGATCTGGCGGTGGTGCCGCTGCTGATCGTCGTGCCGGCGCTCTCGCAGGCGCCGGAAGCGATGGCCGGGACGCTGGCCGTGGCGGCGCTCAAGGCGGCGGTGGTGCTCTCGCTGATCCTTTTCTTCGGCCAGCGCCTTATGCGCGGCTGGTTCCACATCGTGGCGCGGCGGCGTTCGGCGGAGCTGTTCATGCTCAACGTGCTGCTGGTCACGCTCGGCCTGGCCTGGCTCACCGAACTGGCCGGGTTGTCGCTGGCACTGGGCGCCTTTCTTGCCGGCATGCTGATCTCCGAGACGGAATACCGCCACCAGGTGGAGGAGGACATCAAGCCCTTCCGCGATGTGCTGCTCGGGCTGTTCTTCATCACCGTCGGCATGTTTCTCGACGTCGGGGTGATTGCCCGCCAATGGCCCTGGGTTGCCGGCCTGCTGGTGTTGCTGCTGGCCGGCAAGTTCGCCGTCATCGCCGGTTTGTCGCGGGCCTTCGGCGCCCAGCCGGGCACGTCCATGCGCACCGGATTGTGGCTGTGCGCCGGCGGCGAGTTCGGCTTCGTGCTGATCGCCCACATCAAGGACCTGCCCTTGCTGCCGGGCGCCACGCTGCAGGTGGTGGTGGCCGCGCTGGTGCTCTCCATGCTGCTGGCGCCGATTATCGTGCAGTACAGCGAGAAACTGGTGATGCGCTTCAGCGCCTCGGAATGGATGCTGCGCGCTGCGGAGCTGACACAGATCGCGGCCAGTTCGATGGCCACCGAAAAGCACGCCATCATCTGCGGCTACGGCCGCAGCGGCCAGTACCTGGCGCGCTTCATGGAAAAAGAGGGCGTTTCCTATGTCGCCCTCGACCTCGATCCGGAGCGCGTGCGCGAAGCCGCCGCCGCCGGTGACACCGTGGTCTATGGCGACGCCGCCCGGCGCGAGGCGCTGGTGGCCGCCGGCCTCATGCGGGCCAGCGTGCTGATTGTTTCCTATGCCGACCCGGCCTCGGCCATGCGCGTGCTGTCCGTGGTGCATGATCTGCGGCCCGAGTTGCCGGTGGTGGTGCGGGCCGTCGACGAGAGCGACTACGACCGACTGTCGCAGGCCGGCGCGACCGAAGTGGTGCCGGAGACGCTGGAATCGAGCATCATGCTTGCCTCCCACGCCCTGGTGCTGCTCGGCGTGCCGATCAATCGCGTCGTGCGGCGCTTCCGCGAAGTGCGCGAGCAGCGCTACGAGCTGCTGCGCGGCTTCTTCCACGGCACCACCGATGCTGCAGACGACCTTGACGAGGCCTGGCAGCCGCGCCTGCATTCCGTCGTGCTGAATCCCGGCGCCTACGCCATTGGCCGGACCATTGAAGATCTCGGGCTGGACCGCTTCAGCATCGCGGTGTCCCTCATCCGCCGCCGCGGCATCCGCGCCTTCAGCCCGTCGCCGGAGGCACGCTTCGAGGCAGGCGACGTGGTTGTGCTGCAAGGGGTGCCGGAGGGGCTGGCGGCGGGGGAGAGTAGACTATTAAAAGGCTAATAAGTATGGAAATTTCCGTCATATTCAAAGAATCATATTAATTGACGGAAACTCTAATATAACAAATCGACTTAAAAACATGTTTCCGTCAGAATACATAAAATACACAATTTGACGGAAGCTATCATGTTGTCCTTGTCCAATCAGCAGAGGTTGCACCTCGTCAACACGCAGCAGATCCATGAAGCGCGCATGGCGACGTTCCGCCATGTCCGGGATTACGCTTACGGCATGCGCTGGAAGACGATTCGCGGGGTGGACTATCTTTTCCGCGAGCGTGATCGACGTGGCAACGGCAAGCTCATGGGCCGGCGTTCTCCCGAGACGGAACGAATACTCGCGCAGTTTCAGGAAGGCAAGGCGAAGGCACAGGAACGGCTGGCCGGCCTGGATCGCCAACTGGAGGAGCAGGCTCGGCTGAACAAGGCTCTGCGTCTTGCTCGGGTGCCGAGAGTGGTGGCGCGCATCCTGCGCGAACTCGACGAACAGAATCTGCTGGGCGCTTTCACGGTGCTCGGCACGCAGGCGATGTATGCCTACGAAGCCGCTGGCGGCGTGCAATTCCTGCTGGAATTGCTCGCCTCCGGCGACGTCGATCTGCTCTATGACGCGCGCCGGAAGCTTACGCTGACATCGGCTCGCCTCGATGGCGGGGGGCTGCTTGGCTTGCTGAAGAAAGCCGATCGCAGCTTCGAGCTGGTTCGAAAGCGTGGCTTTCGCGCTGCCAACGCGGGGCAGTTCATGGTCGACCTCATCATCCCGCCGCGTTCGATGCGCGAATCCGAACCGATTGCTTTCTTCGCCGACGACCTGGTGGCGTCGGAGGTGCCGGGGCTGCAGTGGCTCATCAATTCGCCCAAGCTGGATGCCGTTGCGGTGGATGAGGACGGGCTGCCGGTGCCGTTTCGCGCACCCGACCCGCGGGCCTTTGCCTTGCACAAGGCCTGGCTCTCGCAACAACCCGAGCGTGATCCGGTCAAAAAGCCGCGCGATCTCGCCCAGGCGCGAGCGGTGGCGCAACTCGTGCGGGAGGCGATGCCGCATCTGAGTTTCGACGCGGCGCTGACCTCGCTGCATGGCGATGTTCGCACGATGCGGAAGCTGCTCGATGTTTAGACGGCCTGGCCAGGATTAATCGCCGTCCTGCGGGGACTGACTTTTGCGGGGGCGAACCGGCTGCTGAAGGGGTGACGAGTAATTCAGATTGTTTTTTATTGACTTGTCGCGATAGTTACTATACAAAACGAAAATTGTATAGTAACCGAGGATCGCCATGCGATTTGCCAGCCTTTCGCTTTCGGCACAAACAGCCTATGCCGAACTGTTCAACCAGGCGCAAACATTCGAAATGACCAATGCCCTGGCCGGGCTGGTGGGGGCATTTCACAAGCGCGAACTGAAGGGCCGCGACTACTGGTACTTTGGCTATCGGGACATCGACCGGAAGCTGCGCATGGTTTACGTCGGCCCCGACAATGAACGGGTTCGCGCGCTGGTCGATAAATTCGAGAATGTCGGAAAGGGCAAGCCGCTGGCGCCGCCGGCACGCATGGCCATGGCCGCGGGCTGCGTGCCGGCGGCGCCCAAGCATTTCCGCATCATCAAGCGGCTGGCCGACTACGGTTTCTTTCGTGCCGGCGGCATCCTCGTGGGTACGCACGCCTTCCTCGCCCTGGGCAATATGCTCGGTGTCCGCTGGCAGGAGGGCGCGGCAACGCTCGATGTGGATTTCGCCCATGCCGGCCGCAATATCTCCATTGCCCTGCCTGCCGACCTGAAAATCGACGTGCATGACGCGCTTGAGTCGCTGGAGATGGGGTTGCTGCCCATTGTGCAATTCAACGGCAAGGCGGGCGCGCAGTACCGCAACCCGCAGGACCAGGAACTGCGGCTGGACTTTGTCACCAGCAAGGCGCGCGGACATCGTTCCGTGGTCATGAAGGAACTCAACCTTGCGCTGGAGCCGCTCAAATTCATGGAATTCTCGCTGGAGCAGACAACCCAGGGATGCGTGTTCTCGAACCTCGGCGCCTGCATAGTCAACTTGCCGGCGCCGGAGCGCTTTGCAGTCCACAAGCTCATCGTGTTTGGCGAACGGCCGGTCAGCGAACGCGCCAAGGCCAACAAGGATCTGCTGCAGGCGGCCAGTATCGCCAGCTATTTCCTTGCGAACGGTCAGGCTGATGTATTCAATGCGGCCTGGTGCGATGCCATTGGGCGCGGCAAGGGTTGGCGGACGCGAGCCGAGCAGGGAAGGAAGGCAATGCTGCGGATTGCGCCCGACGTTGCCGACGAGGCGCTTTGGGCATAGTGGTTTGGCGCCCCAGCCCGGATTTGCCGCCGTCCTGCGGGGACTGACTTTTGCGGGCGTGGAAAAAACCGGAAATAGCGGGGTCTGAACCATGCATTCCTATTGTTATTTAACTATTTTTCATTCATTATCGTGAAAAACGGAAATGAATGAAAATGAACTATCAGCCGCTCTCGGACAACCAGCGCCGGATCCAGATCAACGCCATTCAGCTATTCGAGGCGTTGATCGATGGCGAGCGCAGGCTTTCCGCCTATGCCGGCTCGATGGTCTGGAAAGCGTCTGGGGGGAAGGAATACCTTTTCAAACTCTCGGACCGTCGCGGCTACGGGCGATCGATGGGGCTTCGCTCTGCCGAGACGGAGAAAATCCATGCCGATTTCCGGACCGGCAAGGCCCGCGAGAAGGACCGCGTGCGCAACTTGCGCGCCCGCATGGCAGAGCAGGTGCGGTTCAATCGTGCCGCCCTGATCGGCCGCGTCCCCAACGTCATCGCTGCCCTGCTGGAGAAGCTGCGCCAGTCCGGTTTCGGCGCGAACAATATCGTTGTCATCGGCACCAACGCCCTCTATGCCTACGAGAATCTGGCCGGCGTCTTCTTCGAGGAAGCCATCACGGCCACGACCGATGTCGATCTCCTGTGGGATACCAGATCGCGGCTCAGGCTGCTGACGCAGGACCCGGTGTCCCTCTTGCGCATCCTGCAATCCATCGATCCCAGCTTCGTGCGGATGGGCGGACAACATTTTCGCGCAGTCAATGAAAAGGGTTTCCTGGTAGACCTGATACGCCAGATGCCGGAGCCGCCGTGGAAAGACGTTCCGGCGCAACTCGGCGCGGACATGGACGATCTGGTCGCCACGGACATCTGGAACATGAAGTGGCTGTTGAGCGCGCCCAGGATCACCCAGCCCGTCATAGCCGAGAATGGCCGGATGACCCTCATGCCGGCGCTCGATCCCCGCGCGTTTGCAGTGTTCAAGCTCTGGCTCGCGCAGAGCCCCGAACGCAACCCGTCGAAGAAACAGCGCGACCTCGCACAGGCGAAGGCGCTGCTGGCCCTGCTGCGCGAGCACCTGCCGCAGTACCCGATGGATGCGACTGCCCTGAAAATGTTCCCGAAAGACGTGGCCGAGCGTGCGCTCGGGCTGATGCGATAGGGCGGCGGGTGTTTCCGTCAATCGGGGCGAAAAAACCGAAAAACCGGGGTCTCTCCCCGGTTTTCTTTTCCAGACTGGATTACGCTGCCAGAGACAGCAAATCCTTGGCGTTTTCCAGGGGCAAGTAGCCATCGGCCTTGGCATCCAGGATCGTGATTTTCGCGATTCCGTTTGCCGCGTAGCCGACATTGACGTTCCAGCCATGGGAAACATCCTTGACGATGGGTTCCTTCGAGAACTCGATGTGGAGGATGTCGTCCTGGGCGTCGTATCTGATTCTCATGTTTCGTCCTCCAGTTCCCAGCTGATCATGATCCTGCGGAAAGCATAGGGACCTGCCGGTTGGAGGTCAAGGAAAGCGCTGACCTCGCTGCATGGCGATGTTCGCGCGATGCGGAAGCTGCTCGATGTTTAGACGGCCTGGCCAGGATTAATCGCCGTCCTGCGGGGGCTGACTTTTGCGGAAACGGAAAAAGAAAACCGGGGTTTGTCCCCGGTTTTCCGCGGTTTTCGCTCGGTTTTCCCGCTCAGTTACCCACGCACACCGTATAGACGTTGGCGTCTTCTGCGGGGGTTAGCGCCACATAGGCTGCTGATGAGGCGCACTCGTTCTGGCAGATGACCCGCACCGTTCCGGTTGTGGTATTGCCATCGTCGATCGTGGTGTCGATCTGCCGTGCGAAGCGGCCCTGGATGTTGGACGAGCAAATGAAGAAGTTGGCAGCCCAAGGAGTGGCGCCCGTGAATACGGCATCGCCGGTCACGCCGAGACGACCGCCGTCGGCGTTCTTTGGCACGTATTCATCGCCCAGGCTGAGGTTGCCCAACGTTGTAGTGCCGGTGGCCAGGCCGGCCAGGCGCACATGCTGCCAGAACAGCACTGATTCATCGGTTGCCGTCGTCGAATTCCAGTTGCCATTGATGCGACCATTGGCCAGGCCGGCAGCGGGCGTGGTTGCCACCGTTCCGCCATTGACATGGTTGTTGGCGGCCGAATCGTCGCCAGGCAATGCGCGGTACTTGTCCTGATAGGCGTAAACGAACGTCGAGATATTGCGGAAATCGTTCGCCAGATTCTTCACTTTCGCGCTATTGACCAGTTCCTGCCCCTTCAACACGCCGCCGAGCAAGAGGCCGATAATCACCAGCACGATGGCGATTTCGACCAGGGTGAAGCCCATCTGTTTTTGTCTCACGCTATTCTCCTGAGCAAGGTTCTACGCCCCTTCTCAAGCAATATCGATGCCATGGCGGAAAACCTGAGGTTTTAAGCAAAAACAGTGAATAATTCACGGAAACCTGTCGGTCTTTCGACAATACTGTCGCCGTGCCGTCAAAATCAGCCATGAACGAGGGGTTTTCCGCCTTTGCCCACCTGACACACAGCCAGCGCCGCTGGGTGCTGATCGGGCTGCTTGGGCTATTGCATCTGCTGCTGTTGCAGGGCATCGACAGCGGCGTCGGCCGCACCCTGCTGGTGGTGCATATCGGCCTGTTCATCCTCTGGCAGCCCTTCGTGCGCGCCGAGCTGCGCCTGAGCGCCCTGCAACTCCTGGTGATCGCCTGGCTGATCGCCGTCGCCACCTGGTGGGCCAGCAACTGGATGTTGATAGGCTGGGTGATGGCGCTGGCCGGCATCATCGGCGGCAAGGTGTTCTTGTTTGCCGGACGCGCTGCGAAACTTTTCTACCTGCTCGTGCTGGCCTATCTGATCAGCGTGCTGCTGATCGTGCTGGTGCCGCAGGTGCTGCCCAGCCCCTTTGCGCTGACCGGCGAGTACCTGCTTCTGGCGAAGTATGTGCTGCCATTGCTCTTCCTCGGGATGGCTCTCCTGCCGGTCGGGCAGGAGGGCGAAGGCGAGGCGGAGGTGGTCGACTTCGTCTACAGCGCCTTCATCTTCCTCCTGTTGGCGGTGCTGGTGCTGGGCAGCATCTCCGCCATGCTGCTGATCAGGCGCGGTTACTTCGAGTCGCTCATCGTCACGATGATCGTCCTGTCCGTGGTGCTGCTGCTGCTTGCCTGGGCGTGGAACCCGCGGCTCGGCTTCGCCGGCCTGGGCATGCTCTTCTCCCGTTACCTGTTGTCGCTGGGATTGCCCTTCGAGCGCTGGCTGCATGAGCTGGCCGACACCCTGCAGCGGGAAGATCAGCCGGACAAATTCCTCGCTCGCTCGCTGGAAGGCTTGAACCGCCTGCCGTGGATAAACGGCTGCGAATGGCGTGCGCAGAACAGCGAGGGCGGGTCGGGCCGGCGCGAGGGACAGCGCCAGGCATTCCAACATGGCTTGCTGACGCTGACCATCTTCACCCAGCAGCCCCTCAGCCCTGCGCTGACCTGGCATTTCAACCTGCTGGTGCAACTGCTGGGCGAATTCCACGAAGCCAAGCTGCGCGCCCAGGAACTGCAGCAGCTCAGCTACGTCAAGGCCGTCCACCAGACCGGGGCGCGCCTGACCCACGACGTGAAGAATCTCCTGCAATCGCTCAATGCCCTGTGCCTGGCGGCCGCCAGCGAGGGCGAAACGCCGTCGCCGCAATACCAGGCCCTGCTGCGGCGCCAGTTGCCCGTCATTTCCCAGCGGCTGCAGCAGACGCTGGGCAAGCTGCGGCGCCCGAAACTCGAGGGCGCCCAGTTTGTCTCCGCCAACCAATGGTGGGCGGGTTTGCAGGCCCGGTATGCCCAGGAAGGTATGAATTTCTCGTCGGAGGGTGCCGAGGCCGGCGATCGGCAAATCCCCGCCACCCTGTTCAACAGCGCGGCCGAGAACCTCCTGGAAAACGCCCTGGCCAAGCGGCAGGAGGCGCCGACGCTGCAAATCCGTGTGGAGTTCAAACTGCGGCCTCACCCCGGAATGAGCGTGTGCGATGACGGCCCGGCGATACCGGAGACGGTGGCAGAGGCTCTGTTCCGCGCACCCATTGCGTCACGGGCGGGACTGGGCATCGGCCTTTACCAGGCCGCCCGGCATGCCGAGTTTTACGGCTACGAATTGAAAGTCGCCAGCAACGAGGCGGGGCGGGTCTGCTTCGAGTTGAGCCAACTGCCCGAAGAGGACGAGCCGGGCGATCTGTAGGTCGGGCTTCAGCCCGACATGAGACGCTGAAGTCGGCCTGAAGGCCGACCTACAAGGCAGGCGGGATTCCCGCAGGTCGGGCTACAGCCCGACAACGGCCCTCGACTACACCGCGACCGATTCCCCAGTGGTCTGCTTCCGGCCGATCATGCGGTGCACTTCCATGTTCCCCTTGCCCTTGAGATAGATCGTCTGCGGCTCGTGGAAGTCGAAACGATCCTTCAGGCGGCGCCAGGTGATGCCGTCCACCTGGATCATGCCGGGCACGCCTTCCGAGGTGATGCGGCTGGCGATATTGACCGTGTCGCCCCACAGGTCGTAGATGAACTTCTTCTTGCCGACCACGCCGGCCACCACCGGGCCGGTACCGATGCCGATGCGCACTTCCAGATGGGCCTCATTGACCGTGAAATCGCGGCGTAACAGATCGCGCATGGCCAGGGCCATGTCGGCGATGGCGTCCGAGTAGTCCGTATCGCCGTCGTTGAGGCCGCCCGCCACCATGTAGGCGTCACCGATCGTCTTGATCTTCTCCAGGCCGAAACGCTCGGCCATTTCGTCGAAGGACGAGAAGATCCGGTTCAGCATGGAGAACACCTGCGTCGGCGCCATGCCCTCGGCGACCTGCGTGAAGTTGACGATGTCGGCGAACATCACCGTGACGTCGGCGAAGCCGTCGGCAATGGTCTGGTTGCTGTTCTTCAGCCGCTCCGCAACCGAGCCGGGCAGGATGTTGAGCAGCAGGCGCTCCGAGCGCTCCTGCTCGATTTGCAGCATGCGGTGGGTTTCCGTCAGCCGCGCCTGCGCCTTCTGCTTTTCGATGGTGGCGAAGCGCAGCAGCAGGAAAACGATGGTCGATACCGCCGCGAAATTCAGGGCGAAGAAGACCACCGCCGTCTTGATGGGAATCTGCTGCTTGGTCTGCATTTCCATCGAGGCCAGGTGAAAATCGAAAAAGCCCGACATGGCCAGCAGGAAAAGATAGGCGATGAACCAGGCGAAGGCTTCGCGCGCGCCGAAGAACAGGATGGCGCCGACGGGCGCCAGCAGGCCCCAGATGGTGATGCCGGAAGCCGTGATGAAGTTGCCGATGCTCCATTGCACGACGAAGGGAAAAAAGAGGAACAGCGCCAACTGGCTGAGGCGAAAGAAGTCGAAATTCCCCCACTTGATGTAGATCGCCAGGTTGGTCGCCAGCAGGATCTGGAAAGCGAAGGGCAGCGTCGAGGAGAGCTGCGGGCCGAGGCTCCAGTAAATGACCAGCCACAGCATCGAGGCGACGCTGGCCAGGCCCGTGGCGAACATCAGCAGCGACTTGTTCAGCCGCAGCTCGTCGCTGTCGCCGGGGTCGATGCCGGCGCTGCGCAGGCGCTCGAGGAGGCTGGGTGAGCCACCCGTCATACAGTTCTCCGATCCTGATTACCCATGAGGCTCAGCCATACTTGCATCAGTTGACTGTCGGCCGGGGGCATCGAGCGGATTGTCATACCGGCGAAAGCCGGAATCGTGCGCCCGTGAAGGCGCGCAAACAGCACGGTGTAAGTCCGTGCCGGGGCAAGCCATGACCCCGAAGCTGAAGGTAACTGCGTCGTCGCGAGGCGGGGGGGGGAGCAACCGGAAGCGAA
>Ga0208244_101172_pt1 | contig 16108 bp, 19 predicted proteins | sample SubbioCR12Aug_5A_FD_184828 | JGI IMG/M metagenome (GOLD analysis project Ga0208244, IMG submission 184828) | Serpentinite rock and fluid subsurface biosphere microbial communities from McLaughlin Reserve, California, USA - CR12Aug_5A (SPAdes) | ecosystem: Environmental > Terrestrial > Deep... | reverse complement strand
GACATGAATGCTGGAACAAATAATAAGCAAAATTTGAACACAAAGGAACAGATGTTCAACACTTGTTCAACAGATGTTGAACAAAGTGGCAACAAAATCCAACAAATTAAATTAAAGGAAATTAAAGTAAAAGAAAAAGAAATATTTAATTCTTCTCCTCCGAAATCGGAGATTTCGGAAGAAGGAAAGGAATATGCAAACTTTTTCAAGGGGCTTTTGCCACCCACTCAAAAGGTTACTGAAGCAGATTTGAAAAATTGGGCGGATACTTTCGACAAACTTGTGAGGATTGACAAGCGTTCAAAGGATGAAGTCTATCAAGTAACCGAATGGGCAAGGAAAGATTCTTTCTGGGGTGAACAAGGTAATTTTCTTTCTGCTTGTAAGTTACGAAACAAGTCAAAAGACGGAGTACTTTACTACGATATGTTTTTGCAGAAATTTAAGCAAAGGAGTAAGAGCAATGGCACAAGTCAAGGACAACAAGTCCAAAGACCAGATTGGGTCAAAGCAAAAGAGTGAATTCTTGGCAATTATGGATTCACTTTTCCCAGACCAAGATTTGCTTAACGTGAGCAGTAAGTTTCGGAAAAAGGCAGATTTCACTTTTGAACTTATGCAGAAACAAAATTGGAATCAAGAAGAATTTGAGAAGACAATGCTTGAGTTTTCAATGAAATGGGTTTATAATTCTTGGATGCCTGCTAATGTTCTTGAATTCAAAAAGAAGTTGTTCGCTGATAATGATATGGTGATATGATGAAAGCTGTTCAAACAAAAGCACAAAAATATATCGAAATTGATGGTCTTTATCAGGGTAAACTGTTCTTTGGTATTGACTTCTATGAATTTGAAGAGCGTGCGGCTATACTTGAATTTGATTTCGGAGTTGAATTCAAAGAAGCCGCAAGGCTCTCTTTTAACGAATTAATTAAAAAATATGCATATTTGAAAGGAATAATAAAATGATAAAACTTAAATGGAAATTTTTAAACACTGAAACTTTTAAACCAGAAGATTTTGGTTTAAGAGAAATATTTGCTGTAAAAGTTGCGAAATGGAAAAGCACTAATGAATTTGATGATATTCGATGCTTTACTTTACGTGGTTGGCAAACAATTGCATCACTGGAAGAATACGATCCAATAGATTATAATAAACTTGGTAAATCGAAATGGTTTGTTTTCGCAGCGAAAGGAGTGTAAAATGATTAAGATAACTGGATTATATAAATCAATATCTAAAAAGGGCGATACTTTCTTATCAGGTAAAACAATTGACGGAGTTAAATACTTTGTTTTCAAGAATAACAAGAAGAAAGATAACCACCCTGATTATAACTTGTATATGGAAGACAATGACACAAATCCACAAAAACCTAAAATCGAAACAACTGATGATTTTCTAAATCAACAAGTAGATTCTGATGATGACTTACCCTTTTAGGAGGAAACACTATGTCTGTTAAATTTGAAGATTTTGGTGTATATGGAATAGACAAAAACAGATTTGGAGAGCAAAGAACAACCTGTCCTAAATGTTCTTCAACTCGAAAAGCCACTCATAAGAATATTAAGTGCCTTTCAGTAAATCCCGACAAAGGAACTTGGTTCTGTCATCATTGCGGTTATTCGGGTGGTTTATTTGAAAAGAAAGAAGTAAAGTATTTCTTACCAAAACCTGTTTCAACTAATGCCATATCTCCTACAGATAAGGTCTATGATTGGTTTACTTCTCGAAAAATAACTAAAGAAGTTATCAATAGAAATAAAATCACTATTGAAAAAGTATTCTTATCTCAATTAGGCAAAGAAGATTGGTGTATATGTTTCAATTACTATGTTGGCGAAATCCTTACTAACATCAAATACAGAAATTCTCAAAAAGTATTTCAACAAGTAAAAGGTGGCTCGAAGGTTTTCTACAAGCTAAATGACTTGGAGAATCAAACCGACTGTATTATAACCGAAGGAGAAATTGATGCTCTATCATTTGAAGTTGCAGGATTTCAAAATGTAGTTTCGGTTCCAGATGGAGGTATTAATCCAGAAGTAAAACAAATTCAGACAAAACTTGATTATTTGGACAATTGTTCAGAATATTTCAAGAATATGCACAGAATATATTTGGCTACGGATTCTGATGCTCCCGGAATAAGACTCCGTGAAGAGTTAGCAAGAAGGCTTGGAAAGTCAAGATGCTGGATTGTTCGCTATCCTAATGGCTGCAAAGATGCAAATGATGTTTTAGTGAAGTATGGTTCTAATAAGCTCAAAGAATGCATTAATAGTGCAGAGCTTTATCCAATTGAAGGCATTCATTATGCAAATGACCGCCGTGATGAACTCAAAGACTTATTCGATAATGGATTTCCAAATGGTGCTAAGTCAGGATATTCAAACCTTGATGAACTTATTACTTTCTACGGTTCTCAATTGACTATTATTACAGGAATTCCATCACACGGAAAAAGTAATTTTATGGATCAGTTGATGATTAAACTGGCAATTAACCATAATTGGCGTTGGGGCATTTTTTCACCTGAAAACTCTACCATTGAAATTCATTTATTACGGCTAATTGAGATTTTGGTTGGCAAACCATTTCTAAAAGATTATAACAACCGAATGACCTTTGATGAAGTGGAAACTGCACGTGATTTTATCAATGACCATACTTATTTCATTTTGCCTGATAATGAAGAATATCGTTTGGAGAGGATTCTTGAAGCTGCAAGTGGATTAGTTTTGAAACATGGTATCAAAGGTTTAATACTCGACCCTTGGAACACTCTTGAGCATCAATACGGCAGTGATTCTGAAACTATATACACAGGTAAGGTACTGAATCAATTGAAGTATTTTGCAAGGATTCACGATATTCATCTATTCTTGGTAGCACACCCACGTAAAATGGCACGCAAGAAAGACAGCAAACTTTTTGAAGTACCAACTCTTTATGATATTTCTGGGTCTGCTAACTGGTTCAATATTGCCGACAATGGTATGGTAGTTTATCGGCAGTTCTCCGAAGATTTTACTGAAAGCTATCCTATTGTTTATGTTCAGAAAGTAAAACATAAGTTTATAGGTAAGACTGGATTTGCTAAGTTCGACTTCGATGTTTCCTGCCAAAGATATATTGAAAAGGACAGGCACAACATTAAAAATGAACTTGATGCTTATGTTGATATATGTCCAGGAGGATATCCAAGTTCTTGGATGAATGACTGGGAAAATAAGAATGATGATGATGTTGGGTTCTAATTTGAACTCTTCTGAATCAATGACTGGCAGACCTATAGTTCTGTCAGTCTTAGTATGGAATAATCTTTAATAAAATAAATGGAATTAAATTATGAGAAATGAAGATATTATAGAATTGCTTGAAGAGCAGGATCTGCCTGAGCATTTCCAAATTGTTGCCGAAACTTGCGGAATTGAAACTGCACGAATTCTTATCAAAGAACTGGGTGGAATTACTGTTAGTATTCCAATGGTGAATTCTTTACGCTCTTTGATTGAACGTTATATAAAAGAAAACATAAAAGAGATACCAATTAAGAAAATCGCAAGGGAACTTGGAATGAATGAAAGAGCGGTGGGGAATATTTTGAGAAAGACAAAGAAATAAAAAAAATGATGCAATAATTTGAAAGTTATTTCGTAAATTTGCATTGTGTGGAATTTTATTTTGGAAAATGATTAGAATAATCAGACATATAACAGCGACACTTCTCTTGGTGATACTACCAATATCAGCCATAGGTTTGAATATTTCTGTACATAAGTGCAAACTTAAGGGTACAACTTATTTCAGCCTTTTCGGTACAACAAATAACAGTAACGAATTAATTTGCGGCTGTAAGGCAAAAGAAACCCAAACATTACCCAAACAAAATACACACTCTTGTTGCAATAAAACAAATATTGAAAATGAATCCGGTAAATGTAATGAAACTGATAATACTGAGATTACACAAATTCAACTGTTAAAATCTTCCTGCTGTTCGGATTTAGATATATCTTATTCAATTCAAAACGCTTTTATATCCAATAATAAATGTGAAATTATAAAAAATATAACTTTTGTATTTAATATTCTGAATTCAAACGAACGTTTTAATTCATTCAGAACATCTGCTTATTTGGTTACTGTCCCCGATTACCCCATACAGGAACTGATATTTCATACCATATCGTTCATACATTTTTCCTCTCAGTCAAAAAACGATTCTGAAGAGCCTCCAATTCATAAAAGCTAAATACTTAGCAAAATCTTGCTGTTATTTTAATTTGTCAAATTTTTGTTCAATATATATTTGTTGAATTAAAGTTTGTAAAAGGCAATACGTATTTAAAATAATTTAGGAATTTTATGAAAAAGTCAATTAACTTAAACAGGCTATTTCAATATATTGGAATGATACTAATATTAGTATCATTTGGAATTGTTATGAATTCCTGTGAACAGGATGAACTGGTGCCTACAAAACCGATTGATTCTTCATGTGATACAATAAATGTATCATTTGATTTAGCCGTAAGACCAATTTTGGAAAAGAACTGTACATCATGTCATAACAACTCTTTCAGTGCCGCCAAGATTAATCTTGAAGGATACGATAATGTTAATAAAACCACTGTGAACGATATATTAACAAAAAGCTTAACCGGCAGTATGAAAAGTTACATAAGTGATGAGTGCGAAATTGCTAAAATCAAAGCCTGGGTTAATCAGGGTTCAATAAATAATTAATCATAGGAGCAACAATATGACAAGTTCAAATTGTATAGATGCGTGTTTAGCGTGTCTGATTGCTTGCGAAAGATGTATTTCCGATTGTATTAAAGACGGTAATCAACAATGCATAGAATTATGCCGCGACTGTGCCGATATCTGTGCCTTATGCGCAAGATTTGAGGCGAGGGACTCTCAGTTTAGTCAAAAACTGTGTGCTTTGTGTGCTGAAGTTTGTGAAGCTTGTGCTGCTGAATGCACTAAACATGCTTCACATCATGGATGCTGTAAAGATTGTGCGGATGCTTGTAAAAAATGTGCTTCAGAGTGCATGAAAATGAGCAAGTCATAATCAGTATAAATTCTCAAAGGCAGAGTCTCAATAAAGGGACTCTGCCCGCGAGAAAGGTTATGTAATTTTTCTTAATTAAATAAAACTTTAAATAACTAAAAGAGGTGTAAAAGTGAAAACAACACTTAAAATTACTGCAGCTTTATTGCTGGTATCTTCAGCCTTCTTTGCAGGCTGTTCAAATATGATGGATAATAGTCCTGTAGGTCAGAATGTGGGAAATTTTTTAATGATTTCTCCAAGCGATAATTCAGAAAATATTGGAATCAACGAACCAATTGTTATCGAATTTGCCGCACCTGTGGACACTAAAATTATCGAGAATAATTTTGTTCTTATTGAACGAAATTTTGCTTCTGAAGCAACAGGCGAGGATTGTTTCAATTTTGACCATTCGAATATGAATTCAATGATGTCGAACGGTACAATGATGAAACATCTAAAAGAAAACCACTATACGAAAGGCAATTTCAAATGGAATTCCGATAAGACAAGATGTGAATTCAAACCTGATTCGGATTTAGAAGCTGACACTGAATATATGATGTTTGTGGACAGCGAAATGATGAATCACATGAAATCCGTTATGATGAATAATGGAATGATGTTGCGTGGTATGGGTATGATGTCGGACTGTGATTGTCATAATAAAGGTTTTGATAATACTAATATCATAACTCATTTCAGAACAAGAAACAATTAAAATCGACTGCAGACAGGGCATTTTTGTTCCTGTCTGCTGCTTTTTGCTGAAAGTTTCATTTTACAAAAAATTATAGGTAAATCAATGCCGAAAACAAAAATTCTGATAATAGTAGTAATATTTATTACATTCTCCATGTCACGTGCTTTTGCAAGTTTGTCTGTTCATCCCGAACAGATTTATGACACTGCAATTAAAGGTCAAAAGAATAATCTTACACTTCATATTGCAAATGCCGGACCATCAGGAAGTCTTGGCTATCAGATAAGTGCAACTGAGCCCTGGATTAGTTTTAGTTCAACTTCAGGTGAGATTCCAATTTCGGATAGTATAGAAATTAAACTGGTAGTTGATGCTACATGGCTCAAGGAAGGAATATACAAAGCAGACATATTAATTGGTGACCCGCATCACGGACCTATTACAGTGCCTGTTGAAATACTTGTCAGTACAGTAGCTGATGTTTACGAGTCTTCCGACAACAACAGCTTATTGTTACAAGCGTCCCCTAATCCATTTAATTCATCAACAGATATTATTTATACTCTACCTGAAAATCAAGATGTAATTATCAATCTAATTGAAGTTAATGGAAGTCTGATAAAAACAGTTATCAGTGAATTTCAAACTGAGGGTATTCACAGGATAAATTTTAACGGTTCTGAATTGCCGTCAGGTATTTATTTTCTCACATTCAATTCAAAATCATTTTCAATCATTAAGAAACTAATTATTAATAAATAAAGTTGGAACTAAAATGTTAAGAATCAATTTTAAAAAAAGTATTTTTCCAATTATAATCGGAACATTTATATTTACAGCATTATCAACATCAAATCTGATAGCACAATGCAGTATGATGAAAGGTCACGGTAACCATTCAGGTCATTCAGAACATGGAAAGCAAAGCACTGATGGCGGTGATACTACTCTAATCAGAAAAGGAGCCATTGATGTAGATGAACTGGATTTTGATATTGATGGTTACGTTTATCAGGACCAAATGCATTGGAATGTAATTTCAGATAAACCGGCTGAGTGCCCGCTTTGCGGAATGAAGTTAGAAAAAGTAAAAATTAAAGATGCAATCAGGAATTTAAAAGAAAATGATTTTCAAGTAAAATAATTAATTATTATTGCAGGCAGTGTAAATGCTGCCTGTTTCAATGATAGGAAATAATAAATGATAGAAAAAATTATAGATTGGTGTGCTAAGAACAGGTTTATTGTAATCCTGATTTATGTGATTTTATCAGGAGTTGGGATCTATACTTTATCTGTTCTACCTGTTGATGCAATACCAGATTTATCAGAAAATCAAGTTATTGTTTGGACAGAATACATGGGAAGGTCGCCGGAAGTTGTAGAAACACAGGTTACCTACCCCTTAGCAACATCATTGCAAGGAATGCCAGATGTAAAAGCTGTTAGAGCCGTATCAATGTTTGGAATGTCATTCATTTTTGCAATTTTTGAAGATAACACAGATATTTATTTTGCACGAACAAGAGTTCTCGAAAGACTAGCCACTATAAAATCTCAATTACCACAAGGAGTAACTCCAGTACTCGGCCCCGACGGAACTGGTGTCGGACATGTTTTTTGGTACACAGTAGAAAGTAAAAATCATGATTTAGGAACTCTTCGGTCAATACAAGACTGGTACATAAGATATAAACTTTCTTCAGTTGAAGGGGTGGCTGAAGTTGCAAGCATTGGCGGATACATCAAGCAATTCCAAGTGGATATTGACCCTATGAAATTGAGAGCTTACAATATTACTACATCGGATGTAATTCAAACAATACAGAGAAGTAATAATGAAGTTGGCGGTAAAATCATTGAATCGAGTGATGCAGAGTATTTTGTCAGAGGTCAAGGATACATTAGTTCAAAAGAAGACATTGAAAATGCTTCAATCAGAAGTTCTTCAAATGGAATCCCTATACTAATAAAAGATGTTGCCAAAGTTCAAATTGGTGGAGACATAAGACGTGGTTCATTAGAGAAGAATGGAGAAGGTCAGGTTGCAGGTGGTATAATCGTTATGAGAAACGGTTCAAATGCAAAAGAAGTGATTGACAGGGTTAAACAGAAAATAGAAGAAATAAAGCCCGGTTTACCTCCGGGAGTTGAAATTAATGCTTCTTATGACAGAAGTACACTAATACATGAAGCTGTAGGAACTCTACAAAGAGCATTAATCGAAGCCGCTATTGTTGTTTCTTTAATGGTTGCAATATTTCTGCTACATTTCAGAAGCATAGTTAGAATAATAATCGAAATTCCTATATCCGTTCTTTTAGCATTTATACTTATGCGTTTATTTGGCATAACTTCCAATATCATGAGTTTAGGAGGAATAATTTTAGCCATAGGAGTAATTGTAGATTCTTCTATTGTGATGGTTGAAAATGCTTATCGAAACTTAGCACAAGCTATTAAGGAGAAAGGACATTTAACCACCGAAGAGTACAAAGATATTTCAATTAAATCTGCAAAACAAGTTGGCAGAGCCATTTTCTTTTCAGAGTTAATCATTTTAGTATCTTTTATTCCAGTTTTCTTTTTAACCGGACAAGAAGGAAAATTGTTTAGACCTCTTGCTTATACCAAAACTTTTATGTTGGCTGGTTCTGCTATTGTCTTAATCACTTTAATACCTGTATTGATGACTTTGTTAATGAGAGGTAAGTTCCGACCTGAAACAGAGAATCCGGTAACAAGATTTTTTATCAGAATTTATGAACCAGTAATTCATTGGGTTTTAAAGCATAGAAAAACTACTATCATTATCAATCTCATAGCTTTAGCAATTACAATACCAATGGTCATGCACACTGGCTCTGAATTTATGCCACCTTTAGATGAAGGTTCAATTTTATATATGCCTGTTACATTGCCAAATGCATCCATAACTGAAGTAAACAGGATTTTGCAGGAACAAGACAAAATAATAAAAAGTATTCCTGAAGTTCATCATGTTCTGGGAAAAGCTGGACGAGCTGAAACCCCTACTGATAATGCTCCATTGAGTATGATTGAAACAATAATTATGCTAAAACCAAAAAGTGAATGGAGACCTGGTATTAAGAAAAGCGATATTATTAACGAACTCGACAGCAAATTGCAAATTCCTGGTGTCAGAAATGGTTGGACGCAGCCAATAATAAACAGAATCAATATGCTATCAACTGGCGTAAGAACTGATATAGGCTTTAAAATTTTTGGTGATAATTTGGACACTCTTGAATACTATGCAATAAAAGCCGAAAATATTCTTAAAAATGTAAAAGGTGCTGCTGATGTTGTTGCGGAAAGAGTTCAAGCTGGTTATTATATTGATGTATCATTGAAAAAAGATGCAATTGCAAGATATGGTATTAATATAAGTGATGTTCAAGACATTATTGAAACAGCGATTGGTGGTCAAAATCTTGGTGTTGTTATTGAAGGCAGAATGAGATTCCCAATCAGAATCAGGTATGAAAGAGATTACAGAGATAATATTGAAGAATTAAACAGGTTAATTATTCCTGTAACTTCCTCAGCAATGCAGACAGGTGGCATGAATAGTGGGATGTCTTCAAATTATCAGAATCCAAAATCAAATTCTATGAATTCAATGAACTCAGGAAACAATAATCAAAATCAAGCAACTGGTACTAATCTTTCAGGAACAAATATAAATTCAATCGATCCAAATGCTAAATTATTCTTACCTTTATCATATTTAGCAGAAATTAATGTTCAGTCAGGCCCCCCTATGATTAGCAGCGAAAATGGAATGTTGCGTTCTATCGTTTTTATGAATACTCGTGGGCGTGATATGGGGAGCGTTATGTTTGATTCAAAAAAAGTTATTGCTGATAGTTTAAAACTCCCAACTGGTTATTCTTTTATCTGGAGTGGTCAATATGAAAGTAAAATCAGAGCAGAAAGAACCATTGAAATAATTATGCCTGTTGTGTTTCTTATAATTTTTGTTTTGTTGTTTTTTACTTTGCACGAATATAAGGAAGCTGGAGTTGTAATGCTGTCTGTACCTTTTGCTCTTATTGGTGGGATGTATGCAATTTACATTCTTGGTTATAATTTCTCTGTTGCTGTTTGGGTTGGGTTTATTGCCTTATACGGCATAGCAACTGAAACAGGTGTTGTGATGGTGGTTTATCTGCATGAAGCGCTTGACAAAAGGCTAAAAGCTCATCAAGAGGGCAAAAGAGGTGAAATAACCAAACAAGATATTTATGAATCAGCTGTTGAAGGTTCAGTTCTTCGATTAAGACCAAAGTTGATGACGGTTTTAACAGCAATGATAGGTCTTGTACCGATTATGTGGTCAACAGGTACAGGTTCTGATGTTATGAAACCTTTAACTGCTCCAATGATAGGGGGACTTCTTACATCAGCAATTCATGTATTAGTCGTTACACCAATTCTTTTTGTAATTATGAAAGAAAGAGCTTTGAAAAAAGGCAAACTTGAGTTATCTAAAATGGCTGGTTGGATGAAGGAGGGCGAATAAATGAACCACCTCAAGTTAATGCAATATTTGATTATTTTAGTAATGCTTTCACTCAGTTTAAGCAAAGTAAAAGCACAGACATTAGATTCATTAGTGAATGAAGCAATGTCAAACAATCCTCTGATTAAATCATTGGATTTTAAAATTCGAGCATCTGAGTTTAAAGTGAAATCTACAAACACTTCTCCTCCACCAACTATTGGATTAGAATTGGCACAGGTTCCTTTTAACACAATTAATTGGTTGAACCAACCTTTATCACAGAACTTAACAATTTCTCAAATGTTTATGCTTGGTGGTAAAATCGATGCAATGACTGATGTTGAGAAATCAAATGTAGTCATTTCCCAAGACAACTTATTGGTATATAAAGTTAATTTAAAAGCTTCAGTTAAAATGTCTTATTTCAATCTTTGGTTAATAGATAAAAAAATTGAGGTTCAGCAAGAAGGTATAGATTTATTGAATCAGCTCTTGAATTCGATAACTAAACTTTATGAAATAAATAAGATTTCTCAAGCTGATATTTTTACAATTAAAAGTGAGATAGCTTTCAATGAAACACAACTTTTGATATTGAAAAATCAAAAGGAAGTAGAAATGTATAGAATGAATAAACTTCTTGGAAGAGATTTGAATGCAAAAGCAATTATAGTTTCAAAAGAATTATCAAACAAAGAATTCAATTTAAGCCAAGTTGAACTCGAAACAAAGTTAGCAGATAATAATCCCTCCTTGAAGAAAATGAATTCGATGATGGAAATGAATAAAAAGGATATTATTGCAAATGATAAAGGAAAAATACCTGATTTGATGCTTCAAGGTATGATAATGAGAATGCCAAGAGGTATGGTTCTAACTACACAATCAGACGTAAGCATGAATTCCAATAATATGGCAGGTTCTGATTATGGTTATGGGCTTATGGCAACGATTAATCTTCCTTTTGCTCCATGGAGTAAAGATAAATTTGAAGCTAAGGAACAGGAATTAAACGCAAATATTCAAAGTATAGAATTTGAAAAAAAGGATATGCAAAGGGATATGAACTCTCAATTAAAAACATCATTCGTCAAAATGAGAACATCTTGGGAACTGATGGAATTATATTCTAAAAATGTTATTCCAATGTATGAAAAAGCAAGAAGCTCTCAAATTTCATTGTATCAGAATAATCAAACAAATTTAAATACTGTAATTGATGCCAATAGGATGATTCTAATGCAATCGATGAACTATTTTATGGCTCAAGCTGATTATCAGATGGCTTTAGCTGAAATTGAAATGATGGTTGGTATATCAGTAAATAATTGAAGATAATATAATTAGGATTTAAAATGAATAAATCAAATTCAGAAAATAAGAAAAAATTTAATTCAAAGATATTAATCATTGGAATGGCAATTTTAATTGCTATTGGTGGTTTTTATGCTCTGTATTTAATTGTCAATCAGAAAAATGGTGAAATATCCCAGCAAGCAAAAAAAGTGAATATTCAATCTGAAAATAAGGAATTGTGGACATGTACAATGCATCCTCAAGTGATTTCAGATAAAGCAGGTCAATGCCCAATTTGTGGTATGGATTTAGTTAAGCAAATCACTGATGACCATCAAAATCATGAAGATAATTTGAGTACTATCAAATTAACAAGTAACGAATTTGTTTTGGCAAATGTGTCGACTATGAGAATCGAAAAAAAAGAAATAAAAAAACAAATTTCTGTTTATAGTTATATGGAAATTCCAGACCAAAACAGAAAGGTTATAGCAGCGAAATTCAATGGTCGTATTGAGAAGTTATACATAGACAAAACTGGAGATATTATTAAAAAGGGGCAAGCTTTGTTTGATGTTTACAGCCCAGATTTAGTTCAAGCACAAAATGAATATCTAATAGCTCTTAATAGTTCGCAAAATTTGTTGAAATATGCAAAAAACAAATTACAAATTTATGGAATGACTGCTGAACAGATAAATGAACTTGAAAAAACAAAAGAAATAAAAATGACTGTTACATTCTATTCAACTTTTGGAGGAACTGTCATAGAGAAGAAGGTGCAAGAAGGTATGTATTTCAATGAGGGGCAGTCTTTATATGAAGTTGCAGACCTTACTACCCTTTGGAACATAGGTGAAATATATGAGAATGATTTGAATATTCTTTATGTTGGTAATAAAGTCAATTTAGTTTTTCAATCTTACCCCGATGAAATTTTTGTAGGAAAAGTATCATTTATATATCCCGTTGTAAATCCCCAAACAAGAACCGTAAAAGTAAGGAGTGATTTTTCAAACATTGATGGTAAGTTAAAACCACAAATGTATGCTCTGGCATTCATTGAAAGAAGTTTCGGAGATGGGTTACTTGTACCAGCAGACGCGATTTTGTTTATGGGCAAAAGGGATGTTGTATGGCTCAAAGTTGGTGATGGTATGTTTGAACCAAGAGATGTAACAGTTGGGATGAAAATTGGAGATAAATATCAAATACTGTCTGGGATAAATGTTGGAGATGAAATAGCAATGACTGGAGGTTTTCTGATTGATTCAGAAAGTCAACTTAAAAGCGGTATGGCTACTGGACATCAACACGGAGGTGACAATCAGGGACATTCATCAGACCAAGAGAACAATCACAATCATAATGCCATGGAAAATATGAATCACAAAAAATGATAGTGCAATTATTGTTTTGAAATTGAATAGGTATATTAATCAGGATTCAAAGAATAATTGCAAATCTGAAAAAATTAATTTGTAGGGCTTATGTCCTAATTGCAATATGCAATTTAAAAAAAAATAATAATGATGTAAGAATATCTAATAGAAAAAGATTTTTATTTATAAAATAATTTATAAAAAAAAAGGTGAAAAAATGAAGAACCAAAAGAAGTATATGTTGAATTTATTTAGGCATATAGGGCTAATAGCTATAATAATAACATTAGCTATTTCCAGTGTAATAGTTTATGCTCAGCATGAGCATTCAAAATCTAAAGAAGGTGATAAGAAAGAAAAGAAAACAGAATCAATCGTTCGTGAAGGCATAATTGACCTAAAGAAAATTGATAAAAACAAAGATGGCAAAGTTTTTCAAGACTTTATGCATTGGAATGTCATTTCTGATGAAGCAGGCAAATGCCCACTATGCAAAATGACATTGGAAGAAGTAACAATAAAAGTAGCAAAAGAAAATTTGAAGAAGAATGGATTCAAAGTAAAATAATGAGCCAATAATTAAATGTAGGGGAAAAAAATGAAAAATTCAATTATTATAATTTCACTCATCACAATATTATTGGGATGTTCAAATTCATCAGACCCAGATTATAACTCATATTATGAATCACTGGTAAATCTGTCAACAAAAGAATCAATTGACAAAGCTAATAAATGGAAGTTTACAGCACCTAAAATAATAACTTATGTAACTACCTCGGAAGCAATTTTTGAATTCCCTGATGGGAAAGTTCTTAAAAAAGCTCTACCAGCAGATTCTTTTTATGTTGCTATTGCACCATACAAAAATGGAACACATACTTGCGATACTCATTATCCGTCAAGTTGTGAAGGTGAAATAAAGGAACAAACTATTAAAGTAGTCGCTTACGAGGTAAGTGGCAATATTCTAATCAATAATAGCATAAATACAATGAGAAATGGATTCTTTGAATTATGGCTTCCACGAAATAAAAATGTGACAATTCATATTGAATATAATTCAATACAAGGCGAAGAAACCATATCTACGAATGACGATAGTAGGACTTGTATAACAACTATAAAGCTAAAATAATTCTAATATCTGTTTGTTAATATTTCCAAAATTTCCTCCCAATCCTCTTGGGTTAAAGTGATATAGGGTCGAGCTGGAATTCTAATTGTGGGTTTCAGCTCTTTCTTTTTTGTTAGTGCCATTGCTTTCCAATTGACCAATCCTGTATTATAATACTTTGCCCAGAAGAACTTTCGCATTTTGGAAGTAATAGGTATGGTTGGCATTAAAGTTCCACCATATTGATGAATAGTAGCATATGGAGAGTTTGCTGATATTACTATTGATGATTTGCCTTGTGGTCTTACCTCAATTGTTGACATAAGACCTTTCGAGCGATTCAATGTAGGTTCTAATTCCCAACCAAGTCTTTGGTATTTCTCCTTTGTGGATGTTGCTAAGGCTTTCCATTTCTGAGAACCACCTGAAAATATAGTAATATCATTTTCATTTCCATCCCAACGACCACGAGCATCAAAATTTTCAGAAATCGCCCTTTCAATTAGTGCCGATACTACTTCAAGTACAGGTGTAAGGTCATCAAAATGTTTTTGATATTTTTGAAAAGTATCAAATAACTTTTTTTGAATTTCCCTTTGAAGCATTGGTTACCCCGTTCTCAATTAAAACAATTTCCAATCAGGATCGAATTTGGTGAATTCTTCAAGAGTTGGATAATATCCTTCTGAATCTTGCTTTGGAAATTCCGTTCTATTTTTATCAGTAAAACACACATACTTTGTATTATACTTGTCTGTTCCAATTTGCCAGAGCTTAGCATTTTCATCATTAATACTATTTCCAATTTGGATTGGCTTGTTAAAGAATTCTATTTCATTTGCCGGTACTTTCATTTATATATCCTTTTATTTAGTTTTTATTTGATTTTGTTCGCATAATATTTTTAGTTCAGAAGTAATCTCGCCAGTAACATATTCAATATCATCAATTAAAACTTGACCAAGAATTTGTGCTTCAAAATAATCACAGTTAAAACCATTTAAATTTAAAAACTTACGTGCTTCTAACAAATTGAAACTATCCCCAATATTTTCCAATCCTAAGATTGATTCCTTTATTAATGTTAAATTGTTGCCACCCTTTTTGGAGAACAATTTTTCTGCTGTTGCTTCTCCAATTCTGAATGCTCCTCTATATCCTGCACCACCATTTCCCAAAGTATCGCCAGCAGTAAAAGAAGACATACGTTTTTTATCATCTTTAAGAACAACTATTGTTGAGCCATAAGCAAGGAGAATATTGTTTTTAAGTTCAATATTGCTATCCCATAAAGCTCCATAAATAGGCCTGAACTGTTTCTCGGATGTTCTTCCTATTTTTAAAGTCTCTAATTCGCATTTATCTCTTTTGAATTCATCTTTTTCAACTACTTCCAATTTTTGCTTAAATCTCTTTTCATCTGATTCAAATAACTTCTCTAACTTCATCGGAGATATACAAATCTGCAATCTTACTTCTGGAGATAAGCATAATTCATTAAATCTTCTAACAAATTTGTCCATATTTACTTTAACAACATTGATATCTAATTTTAGTTGCTTACAAAATGTAGTCAATTCTTTGTCAAAGTTTTCTTTGATAAAAGTATTAACCTTTGAACTGTCCAAGTTTTTCAAAACCTTATCTGCGTTTTTATATGCGGCCATTCTGTCTTTTGGTGCTTGAATTGTGTCATTTTGCTTTTGATTTATCATTTTCAACAAGCCATTCTTGATTTCAAGTGCATACCTTTCGGTTTCTACTTTCCAAGCCATTACAGGTTTCAAGGTAAAATCATCTTTGTTAAGTATCTTGTTTAAAAAATGATTTCCTTCTTCAGCAATAGTTCCATCTTTAATAGGTGTTACAGAACACTTACATCCAAAACCTGAAGGAGGGTATATCAAATCCCAAATTGGATCATCGTGCCGAAAAACCTTACCGTGAAGTAAGCTGTGATTATGTCTTTTTGTAGGTCTTTGAATCTGTGTGTATTTCCAATATGGAT
>Ga0208244_101171_pt1 | contig 16117 bp, 15 predicted proteins | sample SubbioCR12Aug_5A_FD_184828 | JGI IMG/M metagenome (GOLD analysis project Ga0208244, IMG submission 184828) | Serpentinite rock and fluid subsurface biosphere microbial communities from McLaughlin Reserve, California, USA - CR12Aug_5A (SPAdes) | ecosystem: Environmental > Terrestrial > Deep... | reverse complement strand
CTGACAGCCTGCGGGACGATTGAATTGCCCACGCGCTGCCACATCACTTCCATCGGCTGGTAGCCGAAGAGCGGCGCATTCATTATCTCGTTGATGATGTTCTTCACCGGCAGGTCGTTGAACATGTCTGTGATAAAGCCGGCCTGCCCGGCGTTCGCAGTCCCCTGGTCGATCTCCCACTCCATCGATTTCACTCCGGATTTGCGGGATGTTACGCATCCGGCCAGATGGCCGTCGGACAGAAGCTCGGTGTATACCCTGATGTCCTTTCCCATCTTCTTCAGCACAGGGTCCGGGTTCGGCAGGTACATGCCGAGCGAATAAAAATCAATCGACCGCCCCCGTGTTGCGATCTCCTGGCTGAGGGAGTTCGTAGTCTTCTCCGAAAATTCTACAAATGTGTTCTTATCTATCCAGAGACCTTTTTTATTTGCCATTGTGCCTCCATTTTACCACCCCGGCCTGCGGCCACCCCTCCTAAAATAGGCGGGGAGTCACAAAAAACTCCCCTCCTTGATAAGGAGGGGCAGGGGTGGTTTATTAATCGCATCCCTTCATCATCTCCGCCGTCTCCTTCCGTCCCCGGGACGCGACCCGGATGGGCCCGGAGGACTTTGCCCTGGCCTGTATGCATAGGGCTTTCGCCCAGAAGTGGTCTGCGTGGCCGATCTGTTCTGTGCGGTCCGCGTCGAAGCGGAAGTGGCCGGTCTCGGTGCTGGTCTTCTTCACGCTGTGCAGACTCTGGCGGATGGTGTTGTCGGCGGGGATCCTGTCGCGCTGGTTCTCGAAGCTTTTTTTAATGCCGGTTGCGAGGATCTCTTTATTGGGGTTCGTAAAATCAATCCCCTCAACCCGCGTGCCGAACACCTCGATGGCTTTTTCCGCCATCTCCTCGCCGAGGCCGGTCTTGTCGATGCATGCCCGCCTGAACCTTTGGAGCTTCAGCAGCGCGAACAAAACAATGCGCTGCACGCCGAAAGGTTTCTTCTCCAGGGCGATTGCCGCACGCGTCCAGTAGAGGTTATCCACTTCCTCGTCCAGCCATATCACCGAAAGGTCCCTGCGCCGGGCAACGTCAAAGCCCACATACAGGTCGCCGATAAACGGGACTTCCTCCCGCATCCATGCGGAGTTGTATGCAGGCTGACTTTCAAGGTGTTTGTACTTTGCGTGATGCGCCTCCGCCTCTGAAATCAACCGCTCCACCCACGACGGCTGCGCCAGTATCCGCGCTTCCTCTACGCCCTCAATGAGGTCGTACGTCAGCCACGCCGTGGTCTCGTCGAGAAATTCGACCAGCGCCTCCTGGTGCCAGGCCTCGTCGTCGTTCAGCGCGGCGCGCAGCACCTCGGGCTCGGAAGGGTTGCCTTCCTCGTCCCTCAGCGCCAGCCCCATCTCCACCGCCTGGTAGATCGTCACGCTATGCTTGGACCAGCCGCCCTGCTCGCCGACGTAACGATGTTCCGTGCCGTCGAACTCCTGAAGGGTCTTCGCAGTCCACTGCTCGTAAAAACGGTTCTTCTTGCCTTGCGGCGTGCTGATGATCCTTATCTTATATCCGCGCGTGACCGTAAAGAACAGCGCCTTCCATATCTCGCGGCTGTCCTTGTGGAACGCAAACTCGTCGAGCAGTATGTGCGCGCTGTGGCCCCTGGCCGTGCTCGGGTTCGCAGGGAGCCCGATGATGCGGGAGCCGTTGGGGAAGATAATCTCAAGCTGTTTAAATGTGGTGTCGTCCTCTGCCCTGAATACGTCGGACAATTCTTCTATGGCCGCGTTGATCGCGCGCGCGTGGATCGCCGCCGTGCGCATCAGCTCTTTCGACTGCCGCTCCCCTGCGGAGAGGAACACCCAGGTCGTCCCCGGATGCTCGAAACAGTCGAGCACCGCCTCCAGCGAAGTCGCAAATGACTTGCCCGCCTGGCGGGACCATTTGCCGATTTTGAACCGCGCCTTGTCGAGCACCCACCGCTTCTGATATTCCGTCAGCTTGACAACCGGGTCCATTATCGACTGAGACGTGATGATCGCCGCCGGCTGCTGGTCGCCTGTCTTGATAATGCCGTTCGCCTTCTCCGGATGCGGCGTGGCCAGCGCAGGCAGCGGCCCGATGATCAGGACAAGAAAGGATGACAGTAAGACAGTGAAAAGAAACCTGCGGACGGAAAAATTACGATAAGCCATAGAGGGCTTTCTTGATATAGTCGAGGGTTTCGGGAGAGAGCGTTTTTACAAGGTCCTTTGGTTCGTCCTCAGGGGAGTCGCCCTTGCCGAGCTTCATGCCGCTGTATCTGTCGAGCGTCGCGAGCGCCTGGAACATCGCCCTGATATTCTTCGATGTGGGCCGCGCCTTGGCCTCCTTAACCGTTATGTCCACAATAGCCTTTAACTGGCCCCTCAGGTCTATCGACTGCTCCAGGTATTCCTTCCGCTTCTTTTCCCACTCGCCCTGGGTTTTCCAGTTGTAGAGAGTTTTGCGCGATACTTTTTTGTCGAGCATGCCGACGATTGCGTCGAGCGAAAAGCCTTCGATGACAAAGAGGCGCTTTGCTTCCTCGTGGTAGATTGCCGCCTTAGCCACGCAGGTCCCTCTTCATGCGGGAGATCTCATCGTCCAGCTGCTTGGCCTCTTTCTGCAGCCTGGAAAAATCGTTAATGATCACAACCGCCTTGTCGATGTCGAGAGTAGTAAAATCTTCGGAATACGGGTCGATCAGGTCGCGGAGGATGATTATATAGGAATCCGCCCGGTGGACCATGTCCTCGCGCCGCTTTTTTGCATCCGCAATGCGCGCCTTCAGCAGCATTATTTCCTTGCCGATGCTCATGAATCGATCACCTCCACTTTCACCTTTCTGCCCTCGATCAGCAGCGGACACCGCGCGGGCTTCTCCAGGTTGATGCTCATCCGCTCCATCGTGCCGGCGATCTGGAGCTTGTATTCCTGCTCGTCCTTGAGCAGCTGGATGAGCTGCTGGCTTATGGTTGTCAGCTTCTTGAAAGCCTCGTCGCTCTGACCGAGCGACTGCTCGAGGAATTTGTCGGTCTGCTTCGATGCCTTCATGAAGGTGAAATACCAGATCACGAACACGATAATCGCCACGCCGCCCTGGACAACAAATTGAATGAAATCTTTAATCGTCAGATCGAACATAAACAACCCTCCTTTATAAACACTCCAATCTTACATTTTTAAAATTCCCGATTCTCCTGAATCGTTCAGGAGAACGCGCAAAAAGTATCTGGTATGCTGACCTGAGAATTTAAAAAGGAGGTTATATGCCGGAATGGATTGCGATTTTGAAGACCGGGGTCTTCAGGGATTCCGAGGGGAAGGAGCATAACTTCACCGCTGCCAGCCTCGACGAGCTCGCAAAGAAATACGACCCCTCGTTCCACGAAGCTCCCGAAGTGATCGGCCATCCGAAGACGAACGCCCCTGCGTTCGGATGGGTAAGGGGATTAAAGCGCGAGGGGAATATTCTCTTCTATGAGCCGAAGGACCGGGTCGCCGAGTTTCAGGAGATGCTCGACAAAAAGATGTTCAAGAAACGCTCCGTGCGCATCAGCCCGAAGGTCGGCCTGGTGCATGTCGGCTGGCTCGGGGCGCAGCCGCCTGCGGTGAAGGGGCTGCCGGATGTGGCATTTACAGATGGCGATGATTCGGTCACCTTCGAGTTCAGCGACAGGAAGATGTCCGTTGTGGGCCGGATGTTCCGGCGTCTCAGGGAATTCATTATAGAAAAGCACGACACCGAAACCGCAGACCGCTATATCAACGAATGGGACATCGAGGAATTGAGCGCGGAGCCCCAGGAGATAACCAGTTTTTCAGAAAAAGGCGGGGAGACCCCGCCGCAAAAAAAAGGAGGCGACGATATGCCAACAGTACAGGAGCTTGAGGAAAAACTCAGGCAGAGAGAAAAGGAGATATCCGACTTATCCGAAAAGGATAAGGCGAAGGACGAGGAGATGGCGAAGCTCAGAAAGGGCCTCGCCGATGAAAAAGCCAAAAACCAGAGGGCGGAGTTCGCCGCATTCTGCGACAGCGACGAGATGAAGGAGAAGATTACACCGGCCATGAAACCGGCGGTGCTCGACTTCATGGATATCCTCAGCGCCGCAGAGGATTACGAGTTCGCGGAAGTGGACGACAAGGGCGCGGAGAAAAAAGTGAAGAAGTCCCCTGCAGAGGCGTTTAAAGCCTTCTTAAAAACCCTTCCGAAGTCCGTTGAATTCTCGGAAGTGGCTAAGAAGGGGACGGCTGCAAACCCTGGAGGAGGCACGGCGGAGGACAAACTGGACAGGTTGACGCATGAAAAGATGAAGGCAAACAAGGACCTGTCCTATTCGGCGGCATTTGCCGAAACGCAGAAAGAAAATCCGGAGCTTGCGCAGGAATATACTGCCGAGCTGAGAGGAGGGGAATAATGGCAGGAGAAAACAAATTACTGGTTATTTCGGCCCCGGCCATCGAGGACCTGTCAAACGATCAGTACAGGTTTGTAGTGCTCGCGTCTACGGGCGTGCGCAGGCCGGACACGGAGGCCGAGGTCGCATTCGGCATACTCCAGAATGCGCCCGTTGAAGGGGAGCCCGCAGCGGTCATGGTCTACGGCATCAGCAAGCTGCAGGCGAACGACGCGCTCGGAGTCGGCGATTTTGTGATGCAGGAATACGTTTCCGCCGCAGACGCAGGCAAAGGGAAAACCTCAATAGGAGCGCCCGCATATACGAGGGCCGTCGTTGTCGAAGCTGCTGCGGCAGAGGACGATCTCTGCTCGGTGCTGCTTACAGGCACGTTCCCGGCAATCAACGATGCGGTGGCGCACGTAACGACAGTCACCACAGACACTACCGCAGGCGCAAACACCTGGAGCGCCGCCGAGCTGATCGGAGGGCTGATGCTGCGCGATCCCAACGGGGCCTCCAGATCGGATGTAACCCCCACGGCTGCGGCAATCGTCGGGGCCATAGCAGGGGCCATCGTGGGGTCGAGCTTCGAGTTCACCATCAGGAACACCGCCGACGCAGCCGAGACGATAACGCTAACCCCAGGCGCAGGCGTGACGCTGTCCGGGTTGATGACCATCCGGCAGGGATGCAGCAGAAGGTTCCTCGCGGTCTGCACCAACGTGACCGGCGCTGCCGAGGCAGTTACGATTTACGATATCAACGACAGCGAACCCATAGGGAGCCGGTCGGCCGTTGCCACCGTCAACACGGCGGACGCGGTCACATTTTCTGCGGCACAGATACTCGGAGGCCTGATACTGCGCGATCCCAATGGGGGAGCAAGGGCCGACCTGCTTGCCGCCGCAGAAGACATTGTCGCGGCCATCCCCGGCTGCATCGTGGGGTCGAGCTTCGAGTTTACCATCAGAAACACTGCCGACGCAGCCGAGACAATCACCGTCACTACCAATACCAGGCTTACGCTTTCGGGCACGATGACAATCGCGCAGAACAACAGCAAGAGGTTCCTCGCGGTCGTGACGAACGCAGGGGCAGGGACAGAGGCAGTGTCAGTCTACAGCCTCGGCACCGTCGTTCACTAAAAAATGAAAGAAAGGAGGATATAGAAATATGCCAGGACCAATAGTCAAAGAGCTGCTCACTTCCGTGCCATTGCAGAATGTGAGCATCCAGTACAGGAACAAAAGCTATATCGGCGACCGGGTCTTCCCGATCATCGATACCGCAAACCCGAAAGCAAAGATCACCCGGTACCTGAAGGGGGCATGGTTCAGGAACGAGGCCGCGCTCAGGGCAGCGGGATCACGCGCAAAGAGAGGGTCTTTCCCTGTCGATGAGATTCCGCTCTCCACAAAAGAATACGCGTTTGCAAAAGAGGTGACGGACGAGGACAGAAAGAACGCGGCCCTGCCGAACGCCCCGGCGCTGAAGCCGGAAATGGACGCCATCGAATACTGCTCGGACAAGATCGATCTCTATAAGGAGATTGTGATTGCCGGCGCTGTCAAGGACACAACCTGGATCGACGGCAATGCTACAGGCGAGGACGCCGAGGGCGGATGGGCCGCTGCCGAATCCGGCAACACATTCATCGCCGACATCATAACCGGACAGACCGCGATACAGGCGGCGACCGGACAGAAGGCGAACGTGCTCCTCATCGATTACGGCACATTCATGAGCCTGAAAGAGGAGAAGACGATCCTCGACAAGATCAAGTACACCCAGAGGGGAGTGCTCACAGTTGACCTCCTCGCCGCGCTCCTCGAGTTAGAGGAAGTGCTGATCGGTGAGGCGCTTGTCAACACCGCGAAAGAGACCAAGGCCGGCACCGACTGGACTGCGCTGAAAATCTGGGAAGTGAACGCAGGCAAAGGCATGGGATTCCTCTTTCACAGGGCTTCGTCTCCGGGACTGAGAACCCCGAGTTCCGGCTACCAGGTGCGCCTGCTCCAGGAAGGCGGCGGGGTGAGGCGTCTGAGCACATGGCGGGAGCCTGCCGAACATCAGGACGTGTTCGAGGCAGCGGAAGAGACCGACATTGTAGTAACCGGGACAGACCTCGGCTACAAATGGCGGGACACACTCAAATCTTAGGGAGGTTGGATGCCCTACTGCGACCTTGAGGATTTAAAACAGGACATCTCCGAGACCGAGCTCCAGCAGCTAACGGACGACGAGCGGCTGGGCGCGGTCAATGAGGAAAGGATTAACGCCGCAATCGGGGCTGCGGGCGATTTGATAGACGGCTTTCTGAGGGGGAGGTATGCCCTTCCCCTCGACCCCGTCCCGACGATCATCAGGACTATTGCGAAGGAGATCGCGATTTATCGTATCTTCCTGCGCAAGAAGCGGCAGACGATTACGAAGGAGATGACGGACAACTACAACGCGCAGATCAGGCTTCTCGAAAAGATGCAGCGCGGCGAGATTACCCTGGGCGGCGAGACCCCGAGCGAAAAGGCAGGCGAAGGCAGCTACAGGACGAACAGGAAAAGCACGGACAGGACATATTCGAAAGACGTACTGGAGAAGATGTGATTTCAGCCAGACGCCCTGTAACAGGGTTAGCGGCGGATGGGGCTATGCAGGGTAGCTGTTTTGAATTTGATGCGAAATTAAAAGAGATTAACGCGGTCAGGCGCGGGATTTTCGGGGCGTCCGGGCGCGTCAGGGGAGGTAATTGGAATGTTTTACTTTTTGGCGGGTCTGATAATCGGGTTTGCAGCCGGGATGCTCGTCTACCGGAGAAATAAAAAACACTCCGAGGCGGCAATCCGGGAACTGAAAGAGCGGATTGAAAACCTGATACGAAAATGAAAGAGATCTTGCGCATAAAAATACCGCTGATGCTCGTTGCGTTATGGTTTTTCTTTTTCGGCGCAAAGGAGGCGCTTATGACTATTGCATTTCTCGGCGGGTTCACAGGGTTTGCGATGCTCATCGGGCATCTCGCCGGGAAGGAGATATTCAGAAAGTACAAATGGGATGTCGGAGAGAAACTGAATGACGCCTGGGATCGTTCAGCCAGACGGAAGGACAACTCCGCGATCCTTGCGGTCGGCATGCTGATGGCGCGCGTCTTTATATACGTCGCAATTGTGATCGGCATGGCGCTCTGCCTTGTCATCCTGAAGGGCAACGCCTTCGGCGCGGTACCCGAAAGGGCCAGGCCGCACATCCCTATTCTGAAAGAAGAGCACGCACGGATCTGGCCGGAGAGCAGGATCGACGTCATCGCATCGCAGATCAATTCGGAATCGCGCTGGAAGGAAAATGCAAAGCGGGTCGAAAAGTCCGGCGTGATTTCCTACGGACTCATGCAGGTGCTCGACGTGACACTGATCGGGATGAGGAAAAAACACATGCTCCTCGCCGATGTCGAGCCGGTGCAGATGCTCCGGGCGCGCTGGAGCATCCGCGCGGGGATCCTCTACGACAGGGACATGTGGATTTTATGCCGGTTTGCCGCTGCGCTTGACGAAAACCGATATGCGTTCATGCTCTCCGCCTACAACGGCGGCTTCACGTGGGTGCAGAGGGACAGATCGCTGACGGCAGAACGGGGATACGGAAAAGATATCTGGTTCGGCAACGTCGAACGCTTCTCCCGCAGATCGACCTGGGCTTTTAACATCAACAGGCGATATGTGAAAGAAACGCTCGAAGGCGCGGAGCGGTACAGGGACATATGATAAAAAAAATAGCAGGATACGGCGCAATAACCATTGCCGTCGTTGCGGTCATCTCACTGGTGATTGTGGCGAGCCTGCGGTTCAGGCCGAAGCCGGTGATTACTCAGGAGACATTTACCGTCGCGCCCGAGCCGAAACAGACGAAGAAAATAAAGCGCGTTGAAGTGCCCGTTAAAAAGGTCGTCGCGCTGGAGAAAACGGCAGTCGTCAAAAAACTGGATATCCCGGAGCAGGCCGTAAGAGACGAAAGCAAACAGATCACTGCCGTCGCGTCTATCCCTCCATATGAAGGAAAGACAACCGTCGTATCCGTGCTCGATACGGAATCCGGAGAGTCGGAGATCATAGCGCGGCAGGAGCCCCTGCCCTTTGCGGAACTGAAAAGCAGATTCCAGGTCGGGCTGAATTACTACCCTTTTAAATCCGAAACCCTGGGCGAATACGCGCTCGATGCAAATTATACGTTCGGCAGGATATCCGCCCTGCACGGACAGATAAAGGGCGAGGTCGATACGAAAGGCAACTGGAAGGCCGGGGTGCGGGGGTATGTGGAATGGTGATCTCCATTGATTGATATCGAAGGCATGGAGGCGGCGATCCTCGATGCGCTTAAAACCATTGGCGCCCTTGCGCATGTCGAATCCTACCAGGGCAACATCGACGAAATTCTGATGGAAAACGTCGTCCCCCTGCCTGCTGCGCTGGTGATCTACGGCGGGTTTACGGACGAGAACGTCGTGGCGCGGGGGGGCGCAAAAGGCGAGATCGACGTCGGGTTCGGCGTGATCGTGGTAGGACAGAACCTGTCCGGCAGCGGGGACGCCTCGCTTGATGTGCGCCGGATGCTCACTGCGGCGAGAGATGTGCTGAACGGGCTGGAACATCAGAAGCGCACACTCACGCTCCGGTCCGAAGTGCTGTCGAAAATGTCGAACACGGGCATATGCGCGTATGAGCAGGAATACAGATATAAAGACTGGCTGACAACATAAAAACCGTGTCCGTTATCCGTGTCCGTTGTCCGTTACGGATTACGGATACGGATTACGGACAACGAAAAAGGAGGTAGCAAATGAAACCGGAAAAGGCTTACACAATAGGAAAAGGGAAGCTGCTCTTCAAGGCGGAAGGACAGACCAATTTCGCGGACCTGGGCAACAGCCCGGACTTTAAATTCACGGTCAAGTCCGAGAAGGTCGATCACCCGTCCTCCAGGTCGGGGTTTAAGACCATAGACGATTCGGCGCTCATCGAGCAGACGGCCGAGGGTTCGTTCACGCTCGACGACCTGATGGACGAGAACATGAAGATGTTCCTGATGGGCAACGCCATACACTCGGACGTTCAGGCAGCCGGGAACGTATCGGCCCGGGCCGTGACCGCCGAGCTCGACAAATGGCACGATCTGGAGAAGCTGAAGATCTCCAATGTGGTGGTCAAGGCGGTAGCTGAAGCCTGGGACAATCCACGGAAAACGGCCATCACCATATCGTTCGAGGAAGGTTCGGCAGGGGCCAACGACAAGATCAAGGATTCCGGCGACGGCTTTGTTACCGCCGGGCTGGAAGCAGGACAGACGCTTGTCGTGACCGGCTCCACATTGAATAACGGGACGTATGTGGCGCTGGCAGTCTCCGCAGGCGAGATCGAGGTGGCAAACGGGTCTCTCGCCACCGAGGCAGCCGGGGAGTCCGTTACGGTCGCAAAACGATACAACCTGGGCGACAGGGTCATCGCCGGATCCCTCAGCGCGGTCTGCACGACAGCGGGGGTGCCGGACTCTTCCGAGCCCACATGGACCGGCAAGGCAGTCGGCGACACGGTCGAGGACAACGATGCGGAGTGGACTATCGCAAAACTCACATATGTACTCAACAGCGATTATATCCTCGACACGGAGGTCGGGCTGCTCATGCCCATGGCCGAGGGCGATATCGCCGCATCCCAGGCGCTTGCAATCGATTTCGACCATGCCGCGATAACCACGACACGCATCGAGGCGGCAACCGCACAGACGATCAAGGGGCACCTCTATTTCGTCGGGAACCCTCCGAAGGGGAAGATCCGCGACGTGAAGGGTTACGTCTCGCTGTCGCCGGGCGGGGACTTTGCGGTCATCGGCGACTCCTGGCAGAACATAGTCTTTAACATGCAGTTCGAGCAGAACGCCGCATATGAAGGGCTGTACCGGATGATCACGAGAGGCACGGTGACCACTTCATGAGCGACAGGGACATAAAGAACCTGCTGCCGGAAGAGACGCTGGACCTCAGCACGGGGGAACGCCTGGTGATACATCCCGTTCCCTTCGGGAAGATTCCCGAGTTTTTCGGGGACGTGGGCGCCCTCGTCAGGAAATTCCTCGCAGGGGGAAAACTGGAGCTGCTCGCCAACGCAGAGGAACTGCTGACCACTGCCTTCGAGGAGACCGTCCGCATCGTCGGCAGGATCATTAAAAAGAAGCGGGCATGGTTCAACACCATCGATATTGCAGACGGCGTCGCAATTGTTAATGTCGTGCTCAGGCAGAACATCGACAACGACCGCGCAAAAAAAAATCTTGCGGAGCTGGCGGCGAGGGTGAAGGCGCTCTTACCCTCACAGACGCCGTTCAGCTTATCATCGGCGCAGGACATCGCTTCGAAGATATTAAGCGGAGATACAGCCCCGGACAAATCAGGGCCTTCGGCGAAAGCGTCCTGAGGCTGCGGGACATGGAGACAAAACGCCTCGCACTGGCAATGCTGATTGCAGTGCGAGGCAGCAAAACGATGCTGGAGGAGTACTTTGAGGAAGAAGAAGGAGACTGATGGCCGCTGAAATAGTAGAGCTTATCGTAGAGCTGAAGGACCTCTTCAGCCAGGGGTATGAAAAGCTTTCCGCGATGATGGAGACGCTCCCGCAAAAGGAGCAGGCCGTCAACACGAAGCTCAATCAGGTGCGCTCGCAGGCGAACGATTTCTACGCAAAGCTCACCAACGACCGGGTCATGATGGCCGAGGTCGAGAAGGAGAAAAACCTCCGCACTCTCTACGGATACTACAAGCAGGGGCTGCTCACAGCCGAGCAGTACTCCGCAGGCGTAAAGACCGTCAACGCCCAGGCCCTCGCCGCGGCAGCGGAGCCGACTGCGTTCGAGAAGATCAAGAGCAACTGGAAGGAAGTCGCCGTTACCGTCGTGGCCGTGTGGGTCGCGATCAGCAAGGCGGTAGACTACGCAAAGCTCGGGGCTGCGGCATTACAGGCGGAGGAGTCCTTCGCCAGCGTCACGGCGTCATACGGAGTGAACGGAGACAAGCTGCTGGCGAAGATGACGGAAGTCTCCGACGGCATTATCGACCAGAGCGACCTGATGCAGCGCGCGGTGAAAGCCCTGCAGCAGGGACTGAGCGCAGAGCAGATAGTGGAGCTGCTCGAGGTCGCCCGGTCGGCGGCAAGGACGGCCGGCACAGATATCGTGCAGGCTTTCGACGGCATTACCAATGCGGTCGCAAACCAGACCACGCGGGCGCTGAAGCTCTACGGCATCGTCATCGACCAGAATAAGGCGATGGAGGAATATGCGCGCACGCTCGGCGTGTCGAAGGACGCGCTGAACGAGCAGCAGCAGTCCCAGGCCCTTGCGAACGCCGCAATAGCGGAAGGCCGCAGGCAGATGCAGGCAATGGGAGATATCACGCTGAATGCGTCGGAGCGGATACAGAAGGCCGGGGCACAGTTGCATGAACTGAAGGAGACTATCGGCAAGGGCGTGCTGGCGGCTGCGCAGGGATTGGGCGGAATCCTGTACTGGCTCGCCGCAGGCGCGATGACGGCAGCGGCGGGACTTATGAAAGTGGGCGCCGGGCTGCTGTATGTCGCGGGCCGGTTCGACGCGGCAAAAAAACTGAGCGAGGACGCCAATATCATGTTCGACGCCGCAGGCGAAGTCGCCGGGAAGGCCATGGACCTGTGGAAAGGGATCAGCCTTGCGACTGCCGAAGCCGCTGCTGCGACGAAAGGCGTTGCAAGGGCCCAGCAGGACGCGGCCAACGAAGCGGCTATCTCCGCAGCAAAACAGAAGGAGGCTGCGGAACTTGTGGTCAGCGCGAAGAAGGCGGAGCTCGCCAGCTTCGAGGCAGCGATGAATTACGAGATGGCGCTCGAAAAACAGCGGTATTCGCAGGGGAAAATCACGCTCCAGGAATATCTCTCGTTTGTGAAACAGAAGCAGGAAGAGCATGTCGAAAAAATGATAGAGCTGAAAAAGAAGGAACTCGAAGCCCTCGCAGCCATGGACCTGACGGCTTCGGAGAGAATAAAAAAGGAGACCGAGATCAATGAGGCGATCAAACAGATAAGGATCAAGGCCGCAACGGACCAGCTTAAAGTCGAGCAGGAACTGACGGCCGACCTTAAGAAGGAGCACGATAAATCCTTCGAGTCCTGGAAGAGCCTGCAGGAGCTGAAGCTCAATACCCTGAAGAGCAGCCTCGACCTCCAGAACAATATCGAAGAAACAATGGTTAAACAGGGTTTAATGAGGCAATCGGAGCTGCTTGACAATCAGTTGTCGCGCATCAGGGAATTCTACGACGCGCGGATCCGGAAGGCCGACGAGACCATGCAGGAGATAGCCGAGCTCGAAAGCCAGGACCTCGGACGGGAGGAGCGCGAGCGCCTGCGCAAGGAATGGGAAGCGGCATATAACGAACGGAAGAACCTCCAGATGGAGCTTGAAGGCGCAATAAAGAAGTCGGAGTTCGAGATCGGAGAGGCGCGCAAACAGGAAGAGCTTGAAGCGGCCAAATTCATCGCCGAGATTACGAAGGACCGCGCGGAGCTGACTGTGATCGAAAACGAGCAGAAGCTGGACCAGCTGAAAAAGTTCTACCGACTCGGACTGGTTTCCGCAGAGCAGTATTACGACGCGCTGTCGGAGCTCGAGGAAACCCTGACCTCGAAATTCAAGGAAGAGCTGAAAGAGCGCACCGAGCAGCTGAACCTCGCGATCCAGATAGTCACCGACAGGAGACGGCGTCTCGAGGAAACCCTGCAGGGGATGATCACAAACTCCTTTGACGATGTGAAGAAATATTTCGGCGACTGGAAAAAGGCGCTATCTACCGACATCGACGATATGCAGCAGGAGATCGACCAGTTCATGCGGCACACGACCTTTGTGGGGTATGAGACATTCTGGAACGCCACACTCTACGGAAGAAAGCTCATCGAGATGACCGGGACGACGATATACGAGTGGGCCGCGAGGGTCGGCGAGTATATCAATTATATAAAGGCGAAGGTGGCCGAGCTGGACGACACGATCAACGGCCTGCGCATGCAGCTCGCGCAACTGAGAGGCGACCGGCTGGCAGAGATTGAAATGTGGTATGCCATCGAGAAACAGAAGCTGGAAGAGCGGTTCGGCGACCTCGACAAAACAGCGGAATATTACGAGGCGCTCGCGCTGATCGAGGAGATCTACAAGGAGAAGAGAAAGAAGATCCTCGAGGAGATGGCGGCCGACCAGGACGATTACGACAGCAAAACCGGAAAAGGTTCCGCTTCGGCGGGCGGTGCCGGAGGTCTGGCCGGAGGCTTCAGCGGATCCACATTTGCGCCGCCGGACATGGATGCGCTGAGGGAAAAGCTGACGGCCGGGATCGAGGCCGGGATGACGGGCCTCGCGCAGGAATTCAGCGCAATCATCGGCGAGGAAATCGAGGGGTTGATACCCAGGGAGATGTCGGTAAAAAAAGAAGTTCAGGTGACGGCGTCTCTCGCTATCGAAAACAATGATCATGATTATTTCCGGCGGCTGTTCAAGGATATCCTCTGGCCGATGTTCGAAGAACAATTCAGGTTGATGGGAGTGGAATTATAATGCCAGGCCAGCAGTTATACATATATCAGAAAAACAACCTGCTTCCGGATGCGTCTGTAAGTTGCAACGTTTCGCCTTCCGAAAAGCCTCCGCTCATTTACCCGGTCGCCAAGCGGGGCAACGGGAATATAAAGCTCTACGGCAACTTCACCGGCCAGGTGGACGCCCGGTATGACGTGAAAGTTTTGGATACGGCTCTCGAAGTTCCTGTGGTTTCCGCTCCCACGTTCCGCGGAGCCGGGACAGGGAGGATATCGGACATCCGCGCTTCGGACATGCAGGCGCAGAAGGTGGAGGTTATCTGCCTTTCGACCGGCACGGACACCACACGGGCCGAGGTTGTGATAGAGGGCCTCAGGTTCCGCTCGAAAACGCCCGGCAGTCCGGGCAACGCGATTTATATCGTAATCAACGACTCGATGCTTGAGTTCACGCAGACGGACTATTCCACCATCAAGCCCCTGAAGGTGGGCGACACCGCGCTTGAAGGGCAGGAATGGGATTTCGGCACGAAGGTGTTGCAGGGCAGTCTGGTTCCTGCGGACGCTCACAGGATCGCTTTCGGGTTGAATAAGTTACACATTTACAGGCAATACAAGAAGTTCGAGGAAGGCAAGTGGAAATATTACTTTATCCTCCCGATACAGTATGACGTGAAGGCCGGGAGCAGGGTGTTTTTCGTAACCGGAGGCCGCAGGATCACAGTGACCAACGGCTCGACGACCGAGGTTTACACCGGCATTATCACAATCGCCGACTTCTGGCAGAAGGTGCGGGAAACGTCTAATCTTATCGAGCCTGCTGATTCGTCCATCGACACGTCGCTTAACGTATCCAGTCCGGCTGTGCGGGAATTTGCCACAAAGACGGACGCCTATTTTCTGCCGCCTTACCGCGATGAGAAGTCGTCCGTTTACGCCGGAGAGCTGGACGGCATCGCAGTCACCAACAGCGCAAAGACCGAGCTGATAAAGCTGGAATGCGCGGACAATTCCTACATCGGGCAGGAGATATGGAACGTGAAGGGCAGCAGCTCCGGCGAGATGGGGCAGGCCAGAAGCGGCCAGATTGCGAACTTCGGACATGTGAGCTTTCTCATCCCGCAGAAGTTTCCGAAGGACTGGGGCACGGTTAAAGAGGACTGGAGCTATAAGGTTGACTATCAGGTCCGCAATGAGAACGAGGTTACCCCGCCGATATGTTTCAGTCTGAAGCAGGGCATCAGCTCGATACCGCAGACACTGACGCTTGAATACAAAAGGAAACCGGCGGAATGCACATGCCCGACGGTTTCCTTTTCGGACAAATGCTTAGGTCTCAGCCAGGAAGGAGGTGAGATAGGTATGGCATACACAGTGCCCGATTTACTTTTCTGGACGGATGCACAGATAGAAGTCAAGAAAGAGACTTATGTTTCTGGATATCAATCAGGTTGGGTTGAAGAAGAGCAGGCAGAGGGGAGAAGTGGCGCATATGGGAAGTATAATGTGAAGGGGTTTGACATAGCAGTGAGAGATTATGTAACGAACTTTAAAGCACTTGCCCAGCGCATTATGAATCTACCAGAAGATTCACCGTTGCTTTTGCAAAGTATGGTAGATGTTTACAAATCGCTTATTGCGAGCTTGACTGTTTATCCAATGGATTGGAGGAATCCCTTTGGGGGAGTTGATCCTACGTTTTTCATACCTCGTGTTGGTTATATGACTTCTGTTTATGCGTCTCTTACGGATTCCGTCCTCAATTACGAGCGCACTTACGGCGTAAAAAAAAATAGTGTCGTCGCATTCGGCACCTGCTACATCGATGTTGGGAGCGAGTATTACTGGGAGGTCCGTGGGGCAAAGGCTTATCTGGACGCCTTCACGGACGTTCCGTATTACTCTACGGTCCGGCATAACGACCAATACGCCAACACGCGGGAGTTTGCCTTTAACATCAGCACGCCCTGCGGCGGCGCCCTCAAGATCGGCGACAAGATCACCGTTGAGATCGGCGGCACTGTGTTCGAGCGGACGTATCAGCTCGGCGACCTTACCTATCTCCCGACCATTGCGCAGCAGAACCTGCACTTTCATGG
>Ga0208244_101169_pt1 | contig 16152 bp, 17 predicted proteins | sample SubbioCR12Aug_5A_FD_184828 | JGI IMG/M metagenome (GOLD analysis project Ga0208244, IMG submission 184828) | Serpentinite rock and fluid subsurface biosphere microbial communities from McLaughlin Reserve, California, USA - CR12Aug_5A (SPAdes) | ecosystem: Environmental > Terrestrial > Deep... | reverse complement strand
TCCAATATCGTTTCAATCGCCGTTTCGATTTGTCGTCCATCTTGAAGCGTCTGCTGGTTGCAGCGGTGAGGACACCACCGCGACCGGAGCGATTCTTGAGGACGGCTGAACATTGTGGCTAATCAAGTGGCGACAAAAGAGGCATACCAGAAAAAACTGGAGGCGCAACTCAAGGAGTGGGATGCAAAGCTTGATGTGTTGAGTGCAAAAGCCCAGAAGACGAGGGCTAATGCCCGGATCAACTACGAGAACGAGCTGGAAAGCCTGAAGGGTAAGCGGGCAGCGGCACACAAGAAGCTCGAGGAACTGGGGAAGCGCGGCGAGGACGCATGGGAAGACATGAAGGGCGGAGTGGAAAAGGTCTGGGACGATATGAGCAATGCGATGGAGAAAGTAGCAGCGCGCTTCAAATGAACAAGCCATATTTACCTTAGGGTGGCCTTGATATATCTGCGACGGGCGCGGCTTTGGTATCTGACTCATGTTTCTATCGATTGACGCGCACGGGAGGACCGGTCGCTCTCGGCGCGCTCCTCTGTTCCCCAATCCCGGCGAATTGGCCGGATTCCGTTCTTGAATTTCACAAACTTTAGCCGCAAATGCCATGTTCGACCCGACGGCAGCAATCACTACTCCTGAATCGGAAGTTCAGGCAGGCGATAAATCTCCTGCAGTGCCTGAGCCGGCTGCGCTGCCGCACACAATCCGGCTACCCGTTGCCGGACGTGGCGTGGCGCTTGCCATACTCGCAACCGTGGCCGTGGTTTTCGCGCTGGAATGGGCGCAGAGTTTTTTTATTTCCCTGCTGCTCGGCATCCTCTTCGCCTACACCCTGAACCCCCTTGTCGCGTGGCTCGAGCGGATCAGGATCCCACGCATGGTGGGTACCAGTATCGTGATGGTGGGTGTCGTGTGCGCGCTCGTCCTCGGGACCTACTCGCTGCGCGGGCAGATGCAGACGATACTTGAGCAGTTGCCCGAAGCGGTTAGCAAGTTGTCGGCCGGCCTCGCCAGCCTGCGCAAGGGGCAGGCCAGTACCATGCAGAAGGTGCAGACCGCCGCGAGCGAGATTGAAAAGGCGACAAATCAGGCGGCAGGCGTACCTTCGACGCCCAGGCAGCCTGTGACGCGCGTCGTCATCGATCCGCCCGGCTTCAAGCTCGGCAACTTCCTGTGGGCGAGTTCCATGGGAGCGGCAGGGCTGGCCGGTCAGGCAACCATGGTGCTTTTCCTGACTTTCTTTCTTCTGCTGTCAGGCGATACGTACAAGAGAAAGCTGGTGCGGCTCGCGGGGCCTTCACTGTCGAACAGGAAGATAACGGTGCACATCCTCGATGACATCAACGAATCCATCCAGCGCTACATGTTCATGCTGTTGGTGACCAACGTGCTGGTGGGTATGCTTACCTGGATCGCGCTGCGCTGGATAGGACTGGAGAACGCTGGTGCTTTCGCAGCGGCTGCGGGCGTGCTCCACGTCATTCCCTATTTCGGCCCGGCCGTCACCGCCGCCGGCATTGGCGTTGCAGCCTTCATGCAGTTCGACGCCTTTTCGACGGCGCTGCTGGTAGCCGGGGCATCGCTGGCAATCGCCGCGTTTGTCGGGTACTTCGTTACCACCTGGATGACTGGCAGGATCGCCAAAATGAACACAGCAGCCGTCTTCGTCTCGCTGCTCTTCTGGGCATGGCTATGGGGCATCTGGGGCTTGCTGCTCAGCATCCCGATCACCGTCATCATTAAAGTAGTTGCTCAGCATGTGGAGCCACTTGAGCCGGTGGCCGAACTGCTGGGGAGCTAGTGCCTGTTTGCCATCGAAATGGCGGTAGTTCGTGAGCTGAATCGGAACGGAATAAAGAGATACCGCAAGTCGTTTCGGAATATGTGCGACAGCGAACCGAAGCTCTCGCGGATTTGGCGTAATTTCACAGCGCAACTCCAGGCACCGCAACTCTTTGCATGTGAGCGGTCTTCGTCAATCAAACAACATAAGGAATTACCATGAAGTTATCGACTATGTTTGCCGCGGTACTGATGGCGCTTGCGTTGATCGCATGCGAAAGAACGACTGTATCGACTCCTGCGGTAATTGCAGTTCCCGTTCCTGGCCCAACCGTTTCCGTACCAGGTCCCGCCGGCCCGACTGGCGCTACGGGCGCGCAGGGATCAACCGGTTCCACTGGAGCGACCGGCTATACCGGTGATACCGGCGCAACCGGGAGCACAGGGAGCACAGGGAGTACCGGGGCTACCGGCGAGCGCGGCAAAACCGGTGGCGACACCGTGGTCATCGTACCGGCTGCACCTGCGCGTTGAGGTGCCAGGCATAGCGTCGTCCGTGCAGGACAGCGCAGCCATATTTCACATGCCGTCAGCGATGGGCACCATTGCTTGACGCTGACGGACAAGGGAATAACGCATGCTTAAGCTTGCTGCGATTACGGTGTTCTGTCTGATCGCCGCGGCAGCCTGCGCGACGCTGCCCGACACCGATGCGCTCATAGCGCGACACGCCGGGCAGACAGTCAGATTCGAAAATGCGCGTGGTGCGATCTCCTCGCAGAAAAGCGCTGCCATCCTTGCCGAACTCAGGCGCAAATCCGGTGATATCGATATTCTGGACAAGCAGCTCGCGCTGGAACAGGCGGTCGTCGGCAGCCCGCTCATCCTGGGAAACAAAGTCACCCTGTTGCAGGATGGAGCGGCTACCTATGCGGCCATGTTTGCTGCAATCCGCAATGCCCGGAACCACGTCAACCTGGAGTCTTACATTATCGATGACGATGAGATAGGGCAGCAGTTTGCCGATTTGCTGCTTGAGCAGCAGGGCAGGGGGGTTCAGGTCAGCATAATCTATGACAGCGTCGGCGGAATCAATACGCCGAAAGCCTTCTTCGAGCGTATGCGGGAAGGTGGAATAGCGGTGCTCGAATTCAATCCGATCAACCCGTTCGTGTCGAAGACGCCATGGCTGATCAATAACCGCGATCATCGAAAATTGCTTGTAATCGACGGCCAAATAGCATTTATCGGCGGCATCAATATCAGCAGCGTATATTCGTCCGGGTCTGGCGCGAAGCGGACGGGCAAGACGGCTGGAAACACGGTTGCATGGCGAGATACCCACCTGCAAATCGAAGGGCCTGTCGTCGGCGAGTTACAGAAGCTCTTCCTGGAAACCTGGGAGAAGCAGAAAGGCGTACTGCTTGCTGACAGGAACTTCTTTCCCGCTTTGAAGGAGCAGGGGAATGACATAGTGCGCGCCATCGGCAGTACGCCTGACGACCCCTATAGCCTGATCTATCTGACGCTGATTTCTGCGATAGGAAATGCCGAAAGGCAGGTGTACCTCACCCAAGCGTATTTCGTGCCCGATCCCCAGTTGCTGGAAGCCTTGATCGACGCGGCCGGGCGTGGTGTCGATGTGAAACTCATATTGCCGAGTTTCTCCGATTCCGCCAGCACGTTTCATGCCGGTCGTTCGCACTATTCCACGCTTCTGAAAGCCGGCGTCAAGGTATTCGAGCGGCAGAGCGCGCTGCTCCACTCCAAAACCGTGGTCATCGACGGCGTATGGACGTGTGTCGGATCGAGCAACCTCGACTGGCGCAGTTTTGTCGACAACGACGAGATCAATGCCGTGATCCTGGGGCGGGAATTCGCCGGGCAAATGCAGGTCATGTTTTACAGAGATATTGAAGCATCGGAGGTCGTCGATCTGAAAAGTTGGGAACGTAGACCCTGGATGCTTCGACTAAAGGAATGGGGGGCCAGGTTGTTGCAGCGCTTGCTCTAATGCAAGACTGTCGCTAGGGCCTGTTCACAATTGTTTTGTCGGTGCGAACGGGTGTTTCAGGGGGCAGGGCAAGGTGCGAGCGATGACCGGAGGAAATCCCCGTTGGACGAGATGCACGGTATGTTCGCCAACGTACAGATCAGCAGGCCGGCATGGGGGATACTAATCCACGTATTCCATACTGAAAGGCAACCCGAAATGAATGCAATTACAAACATGATTCGCCCGCATGTGATCCTGGGAGTGATCTTATCCAGTGCAGCATTGGTCCTTGTGTCTGGTTGCGACAGCCGCCAGAAAGATGCCTCTGCATCGGCTCCTGTTGCGCCCGCCACCAGCGTCGGCACGGAAATCGATGACAGCATTGTCACAACGAAAGTCAAAACTGCGCTGCTCGCCGATCCGGACGTCAAGGGTTTCGATCTCAAGGTCGAGACCCGGAAAGGCGAAGTCATGCTGAGCGGGTTTGTAGACAACCAGGCCCTGGCTGACCGTGCAATCCAGGTCACGAAAAGCGTGGAGGGAGTGAAGATCGTCACAAACAAAATGAGCCTGAAGGAAGGCACCGTGACCGTTGGCAATAAGGTTGATGATGGAATCATCACCACCAAGGTCAAGTCCGCACTGCTTTCCGATCCTGACATCAAGAGCTTTGATATCGCCGTCGTAACGCGCAATGGCGAGGTGCAGTTGAGCGGCTTTGTAGATAATCAGGTCAAGATCGATCACGCAATTGAACTTGCGCGTGCAGTTGAAGGCGTCAAATCCGTCACCAACGAAATGAGCGTGAAGAAATAACGCCTGCACGCAATTCCGTCAAACTGGAGGGAAACTTATGCTCTACACAATTGCCGTTGTCTTGCTCATCCTGTGGCTGCTCGGCCTGGTCACTTCCTACACCATGGGCGGATTCATCCATATCCTCATCGTGGTGGCCATCGTCGTGGTGCTGCTGAGGATCATCAGCGGGCGCAAGGTTCTCTGAAGGGGGCATGCCTTGGCATCATTGAAAAAGCCGGCTTGCGCCGGCTTTTTCTGGATTCCTGCTCGGACGCAGCCCGGTCTATCCTGAGCTTGCCGAAGGACGGGAATGTCGGGGACGCTCAGTCGCCGAAGGCCGGGATACCGGTCTGGGCGCGGCCGAGGATGAGGGCGTGGATGTCGTGGGTGCCCTCGTAGGTGTTCACCACCTCCAGGTTCACCATGTGGCGGATGACGCCGAACTCGTCGGAGATGCCGTTGCCGCCCAGCATGTCGCGCGCCATGCGCGCCACGTCGAGGGCCTTGCCACAGGAGTTGCGCTTCATGATCGAGGTGATCTCGACCGAGGCGGTGCCGTCGTCCTTCATGCGGCCGAGGCGCAGGCAGCCCTGCAGGCCCAGCGTGATCTCGGTCTGCATGTCGGCGAGCTTCTTCTGGATGAGCTGGTTGGCGGCGAGCGGGCGGCCGAACTGCTTGCGGTCGAGCACGTACTGGCGAGCGCGGAACCAGCAGTCTTCCGCCGCGCCGAGCGCGCCCCAGGCGATGCCGTAGCGGGCCGAGTTGAGGCAGGTGAACGGGCCCTTCAGGCCCTGCACGCCGGGCATCAGGTTCTCTTCCGGCACGAACACTTCGTCCATGACGATCTCGCCGGTGATGGAGGCGCGCAGGCCGACCTTGCCGTGGATGGCAGGGGCGGAGAGGCCCTTCATGCCCTTCTCGAGGATGAAGCCGCGGATGATGCCGTCCTCGGTCTTCGCCCACACCACGAAGACGTCGGCGATGGGCGAGTTGGAAATCCACATCTTCGAGCCGGAGAGCGAGTAGCCGCCCGGCACCTGTTTCGCGCGGGTGACCATGCTGCCGGGGTCGGAACCGTGGTTCGGTTCGGTCAGGCCGAAGCAGCCGATCCATTCGCCGGTGGCGAGTTTCGGCAGGTACTTCTTTTTCTGCGCCTCGGTGCCGAACTCGTTGATCGGCACCATCACCAGCGAGGATTGCACGCTCATCATCGAGCGGTAGCCGGAGTCGATGCGCTCGACCTCGCGGGCGATGAGGCCGTAGCAGACGTAGTTGAGGCCGGAGCCGCCGTACTCGGCCGGGATGGTCGGGCCGAGCAGGCCCAGTTCGCCCATCTCGCGGAAGATGGCCGGATCGGTGGTTTCGTTGCGGAAGGCGTCCTGGATGCGCGGCAGCAGCTTGTCCTGGCAGTACTGCAGGGCGGTGTCGCGCACCATGCGTTCCTCCTCGCTGAGCTGCAGGTCGAGGAGGAGGGGGTCGTCCCACTTGAAGGAGGCTTTGGCTTTGGTCATGGCAATGTCCGTGTTGAAAAATTAGCGAATGGTCAGCCCGCCGTCGACGGCGAGAATCTGTCCGGTGATGTAGCTCGCCCAGTCGGAGGCGAGGAAGACGAAGGCCGGCGCCACCTCGTTCGGCTCGGCCCAGCGGCCGAGCGGAATGCGCTCGAGGTACTTGTCCTTGAAGCGGTCGTCGGTGCGGATCACTTCGGTCATCGGCGTCGCCGCGCCCGGGGCGATGGCGTTCACGGTGATGCCGTGCCGGCCGAGCTCCTTGGCCGCCGACTTGGTCATGCCGGCGATGGCGGCCTTGGCGGCGCTGTAGTTGATCTGTCCGATGGTGCCGAGGAGTCCCGCCGTCGAGGTGACGTTGATGATGCGGCCGGACTTGCGCTCGATCATGCCGTTCACCACCGCCTGCAGGCAGTAGAAGCTGCCGTTCATGTGCACGTCGATGACCTGCTGCCACTGCTCCGGCGTCATCTTGTGCAGCATGGCAGTGCGCGTGATGCCGGCGTTGTTCACCAGGATGTCGATGCGGCCCCATTGCGCCGTGACCTCGGCCGCCATTTTGTCGACCGAGGCGCGCTCGGCGACGTTGCAGGCGAACCCTTTGGCTTCACCGCCGTTCTGCCGGATGGCACCCGCGATTTCATCCGCCGCCTTGGTGTTCATGTCGACCACTGCCACCCTGGCGCCTTCACTGGCGTAGGCCTGCGCGATGGCGGCGCCGATGCCCTGGCCGGCGCCGGTGACGATTGCGACTTTGTCCTTCAGCAACATTGCGTGATTCCCCTCAAGGCTTCTCTCCGCTTCATGTTCAGTCCCCTCTCCCCGCCAGCGGGAGAGGAAGTGTTAATTTTGCTCCTGCTTCTTCGCCTGGAAATCCTTCAGCGCCTGCTCGAATTCGGCCTGCATCTGCGGCGTGACTTCGGCGCCGCACTCGTAGCAGGTGTTGGTCATGCGGTCGAACCAGCGGCAGCCGCACTGCTCGCAGGCCAGCTCCGGGGCGCCGGCCGGGTTGAAGAAGATCATCGGCAGGCCCCCAGAAAGGCCAGGCCGAGCGTGTCGAGGAATTCCTCGTAGCCGGCGTCCTGCAGTTCGTATTTCGTGCGCATGACGAAGAACATGATGTTGCCGGCGCGGATCTGCCGCTTCATCAGCGACAGTGTGTCGTCGCCGATGTTGCCGCGCAATATCGCCATCGCCTCGCTGTCGGCGACGAAGAGCAGGTCCACCTTGGCATCCTGGAAACCGCGATAGGGCGCGAGCGCGGCGCGCATGCCGCCCGGCACGACTTCCCAGCGCAGCATCTCGCCGGCGCCCCCGGCGGCTATCAGGCCGGCGACGTGCTTGCCGGGCTGGATGCCGGAGCCTTCCTTCGGCACGATGGCGACGCTGGAGCCGGGCACCATCTCCGTGAACAACTCGTCGTGGCGGTCCAGCATGGCCTGCCAGTCTGCTACTTCGCCGAAGAGGCTTTCAATCGCGACAGTCATCAGTGTTTGGGAAATACCAGTCCCAGGTCCTCGACGAACTCGGCCAGTCCGGCCGTTTCCAACTCGTCCAGGGTTTTCAGCATATAAGGATGCAGCCGGCCTTGCCGAATCAATCCCGGCAGGGGTGCCCATCCACCTTCGCGCAAGGCCGCCAGCGCATCCGCATCTGCCACCAGCAGCACGGCCACGTCCGCCCCAGCCTGTCCGTTATACTTGCGCAGTACTGCACGGCGACCCTCGCTGTCGCTGCACCAGACAAGCAGGGTACCGCAACGCGCGGCGAAATCGTCCCGGCGAAGCAGCCCGATGAAGGCGCTCGAGGCCGGCAAGCCTTCTCGATCGAGCATGGATTGCCAACCTGAACAATCGAGAAATCCGTCTTCCATGAAAGCCATGCCGTTGTGTCGAGTTACGGATCAATATATAGCATGATATGATCGAAAGCTGCAACGTACTGCATCAAGAAAACAATAAATGCACAATAATGCACATATGATAAGGCGTGATTGCTGATGACCTTGGGTTCCGGCATCGACCTTGAAGCCGTCCTGAACCGCTCCCGTCCAACGCTGGCGCGTGCGATCACGCTGCTGGAAAACGACCGCCCCGGCGCGGGGGAATTGATGGCCGAACTGGCGCCGCGCTGCGGCCGCGCCCACGTCGTCGGCATCACCGGGGCGCCGGGCGCCGGCAAGTCCACCCTCATCAATGCCCTGCTGGGCGAATTCACCCGGCGCGGGCGCAGCGTCGCCGTCGTCGCCGTCGACCCCTCCAGCCCGATCAGCGGCGGCTCCATCCTCGGCGACCGCCTGCGCATGGACGAGCACAGCTCGCGCGAGGACGTTTTCATCCGCTCCGTTTCCGCGCGCGGCCATCTGGGCGGCCTGTCGCGCCACGCCGGCCGCATCATCGACGTCTTCGATGCCGTTGGCTTCGACATGGTGATCGTCGAGACGGTCGGCGCCGGCCAGTCCGAGGTGGAGATCCGCCATTTCGCCGACAGCAACATCGTCGTCTGCCCGCCGGGGCTGGGCGACGACGTGCAGGCCATCAAGGCCGGCATCATCGAAATTGCCGACATCCTGGTGGTGAACAAGGCCGACATGCCGCAAGCCGAGCGCACCGTGCTCGACCTGACTTCGGCGACGCATCTGCGCCACCGCGCGGACTGGCAGGTGAAAGTGTTGCGCACGGTGGCGACCAGCGGCGAGGGGATTGCAGCGCTGGTCGATGCCATCGAGGAACACGGCAGGACCACGGGGATCGGCAAACGATTGAAGCACCCCTCTCCCCCAACCCCTCTTCCGCTTGCGGGAGAGGGGAGTATTGGGCAGGCGACGGATGAGGAGTTGTTCGCCCAATTGAGCCGCTGGCGTGCCGCCGGCAAGAACGTGGCCCTGGCCACGGTGGTGAAGACATGGGGTTCTTCGCCGCGGCCCGAGGGCAGCCATCTGGCCGTGGAGGCGGGGGGCGCTTTCGTCGGCTCGGTCTCCGGCGGCTGCATCGAAGGCGCGGTGATCGCCGAGGCGCAGGCCGCCATCGCCGACGGGCAGCCGCGCCTGCTCGAATTCGGCGTCTCCGACGAGCGCGCCTGGGAAGTGGGCCTCGCCTGCGGCGGTCGCGTGCAGGTGTTCGTGGAGCGTGTCGGATGAAGAACGAACTCTTCGACCGCCTCATCGCCGAGCGCACCGCCAAGCGCGCCGTGACACTGGTCACCCGCCTCGCCGACGGCGCGCAAGCGCTGGTGGCTGGCGACGACATCAGCGGCGAACTCGCACTCACCGCCGAGCAACTCGACGAGATCCGCCGCCGGCTGCGCTCGGACAAGAGCGGCGCACTGGAAACTTCCGGCGGCGCGCTCTTCGCGCGCTGCTACGCGCAGCCGCCGCGCATGGTCATCGTCGGCGCCGTGCACATCACGCAAGCTTTGGCGCCGATGGCGGCGATGGTCGGCTTCGAGGTGGTCGTCATTGATCCGCGCCGCGCCTTCGCCACCGCCGAGCGCCTGCCAGGCGTGACGGTGACGACGGAGTGGCCCGACGAGGCGCTGGCGCGCATCGGCCTCGATGCACAGACCGCCGTGGTGACGCTTTCGCACGATCCCAAGCTCGACGATCCGGCCCTCATTGCCGCCCTGCAAAGCCCGTGTTTCTACATCGGCGCGCTGGGCAGCTCGCGCACCCACGCCAAGCGCGTGGCGCGGCTCACCGAGGCCGGGCTGGCCGGGGCCATCCAGCGCATCCATGCGCCGGTCGGGCTGGACCTGGGCGGACGCTCGCCGGCGGAAATCGCTGTCTCCGTGCTGGCTCAGGTGATACAGGCGCGCTACGCCGTTGCCCCTCACCCTCACCCTAACCCTCTCCCCGCGAGCGGGGAGAGGGGATGTTCTCCCTCTCCCGCCCGGGTGGGAGAGGGTCGGGGTGAGGGCAAGTGATCTTCGGCGAATTTCGTTGCGAGGAGGCCGAGGGCGTCACGCTCGCCCACACGCTGAACCTGGGCGGGAAGACGCTGAAGAAGGGCCGCGTCCTGACTGCAGCCGACGTCGCCCTGCTCAGGCAGGCCGGCATGGCCAGCGTCACCGGCGCGCGCATGCAGGCGGGCGACCTCGACGAGAACGCCGGCGCTGCCGAAATCGCCGCGCTGCTGGTCGGCCCGAACACGGAAACCCGCCGTGCGTACACTGGCCGCTGCAACGTGCATGCGTCGATTCGCGGCGTGCTGCGCGTGGATGCTGCGCGCATCGATGCGCTGAACCAGCTCGACGAGGCGGTCGCCATCGGCACGCTGCCGGACCATGCCCTGGCGCGGCATGGCCAGGTGCTGGCCACGGTGAAGATCATTCCCTTTGCGGTGACGCGCGAACTGGTCGGGCGCTGCCGCGTCATTGCCGCAGCCGGGCCGCTGCTGCGCGTGGCCGAGCTGCGCGCGAGTCGTGCCGCCCTCATCATGAGCGAACTGCCCGGCATGAAGGAGAACGTCTTCCGCGGCACGGTCACCGCCACGCGCAACCGTCTTGAGGGCCTTGGCAGCCGCCTCGCCCTGGTGCTGCGCTGCGCCCACGAACGATCGGCGATCGTGGCCCAGCTCAGGCAGGCGCTTGCCGCCGGCTGCGACCTGCTGCTGGTGGCCGGTGCCACCGTCACCAAGGACCGCCGCGATGTCGTCCCGGCCGCCATCGTCGCGGCAGGCGGCGATGTCGAGCACTTCGGCATGCCGGTCGAACCGGGCAACATGCTGCTGCTGGCCAACCTGGGCGGCGTGCCGGTTGTGAACCTGCCCGGCTGCGCGCGCTCGCGCCGCTCGAACGGACTCGACTGGGCGCTGCAGCGCCTGCTGGCCGGCCTGCCGCTGACCCGCGCCGAGGTCATGCGCATGGGCGTGGGCGGTCTCATTCGCAGTCCACTGGAGCCCGAGGACGAGGAGGAAGGCGAGGAGGAGAGCGTGCCTGTTGTCGCGGCCGGCGCGCCGAACGTGGCCGCGCTGGTGCTCGCCGCCGGGCAATCCTCGCGCATGGGCGGGAAGAACAAGCTGCTCGCCGAGGTCGATGGCGTGCCGATGGTGCTGCGCGCGGTGAACGCCGCGCTGGCCTCGCGCGCAATTTCGGTGACGGTGGTGCTCGGCCACGAGGGGGAGCGGGTCGAGGCCCTGCTCGCCGGGCGCAAGGTGAATTTCGTGCGCAATGCCGATTTCGCGCAGGGCATGTCCACTTCGCTGCGTGCCGGCATTGCGGCGTTGCCGGCGGAGGCCGAAGCGGCCGTGGTGCTGCTCGCCGACATGCCGCGCGTGAATGCCGTGCATGTCGACCGCCTCATCGACGCCTTCGATGCGCAGCAGCCATCCATTATCGTGCCGCAGCATGAAGGCCGGCGCGGCAACCCCATCCTCTGGCCGCGCGAGTTCTTTGCCAGCATGCAGGCGGTGGGCGGCGACAAGGGCGCGCGCGAGTTGCTCGAGGAAAACCCGCAGCGCATCCGCAGCGTCGAGATAGACGACGACGCCATCCATGCCGATGTCGACACCACGGACGACCTTCAGGTCCTGGAAAGACGATGAACCCAGGCAAGCCTGATCATCCGGATGTGGGAGCGGCGTCCACGCCGCGATTGCCCCCCGCAGGAAGTGCCCTTGGGGTGCAGCGCCATTTCGCGGCGTGGACGCCGCTCCCACTGGGCAAACCATGAGCTTCTCCCCCACCCACTGGCGCAAGCACTTTCCGCTGCTGGCGAATCATCCCCGCCTGCATTACCTCGACAATGCCGCGACCGGGCAGATCTGTTACGAAGCGCTGAATGCGGCGACGGCGTTCGAGACGCAGTCGCGCGCCAACGTCCTGCGCGGCACCTACCGCCTCGCCGAGCAGGCCGATGCCGCTTACGAGAACGCGCGGCGGCAGGTCGCCGCCTACCTGAACGCCGCGAGCTCGGAGGAGGTGGTGTTCACCGCCGGCACCACGGCCTCGATCAATCTCGTCGCCCATGCCTTCGGCGACGGTCTGAAGACCGGCGACGAAGTCGTGCTGAGTCTCGCCGAGCACCACAGCAATGTCGTGCCCTGGCAGATGCTGCGCGAGCGGCGCGGCATTGTCCTGCGCATCCTGCCGCTGACGGCCGATGGCCGCCTCGATCTTTCGCGCCTCGACGCCATCATCACGCCGCGCTGCCGCCTCGTCGCCGTCACCCACGCATCCAACGTCACCGGCGCCGTCACCGACCTGGCGCCCATCGTCGCGGCGGCACGTGCAGTCGGTGCCCGCGTGCTGCTCGATGGCGCCCAGGCCGTGCAGCATGGCCCGGTGGATGTCCCCGCGCTTGGCGCAGACTTCTACGCCTTCTCCGGTCACAAGGCCTTCGGTCCCACCGGCGTCGGCGTGCTGTGGGGAAAAGTCGAGGCGCTGGCCGCGCTGCCGCCTTTCCTCGGCGGCGGCGGCATGATCGAGCGCGTCGGCGTCGAACAAACGACCTACGCAGCGCCGCCGCGCCGCTTCGAGGCCGGCACGCCACCCATCGCCCAGGCCATCGGGCTGGGCGCGGCGCTCGACTGGCTGCGCGAGCAGCCATGGGCTGACATGAACGCCCACACGGCACGCCTCGCGCAGCGACTGATCGACGGAATCGCCGTCCTGCCGGGGCTGACTTTCGTCGGCACGCGCGATCTGCGCGAGCGGCTGCCCATCATTTCCTTCAACCTCGAAGGCATCCATCCGCACGATGTCTGCCAGGTGCTGGACGAGCATGGCGTCGCCGTGCGCGGCGGCCACCACTGCGCCCAGCCGTTGATGGATTATTTCGGTGTGCAGGGCGCCGTGCGCGCCAGCCTCGCGCCCTACAACGACGAGGCCGACATCGACTCGCTGCTGTCGGGCTTGAGCGATGCGGTCCAGCGATTGAGATGACCTTCAGATCAAGCATGCACAGCCTTGAACCCTTGATGTGGGAGCGGCGTCCTCGCCGCGATGGCAGCCGCCAATATCGCGGCGAGGACGCCGCTCCCACAAACTCTGCCAGCGCTTTCGTTGATCAGTTGATATGAACTCCCCCGACCTCTACCAGCAGGCCCTGCTCGAACTCGCCAAGGCCGGCCACGGCGCCGGCACGCTGCCCTCGCCCGACGGCGAAGCATTGCGCGACAGTCCGCTGTGCGGCGACCGCGTGCGCATGCAGGTCGCGCTCGAGGACGGCCGCATCAAGGCCATCGCCCACGACGTGAAGGGCTGCCTGCTCTGCCGCGCCGCGGCCTCGCTGGTCGGGCTGCATGGCATCGGTCTTGACGCGGCGGGGGTGGACACGCTGCGCGGACAGGTCGCCGCCACCCTAGCGGGCAATGCCCCACCGCCGGGCTGGCTGGAACTGGCCCTCTTCGAACCGGTGCGACCCCACCGCAACCGCCACGGCTGCGTGTTGCTGCCCTTCGAGACCCTGGCGGCGGCCTTGAACGCAGAAAAGCCTCGCTAAAGCCTCGTATTTCACAGCCGTAGACAGTAGATGAGTCGGGTATGCTCGAACCGATTCGGCCCGATCGCACTGTTTCGGAGAACAAGATGTTCAAGCTGCTGTGGAACAATCCCAGTCCGCCAGGCGACCACAATGGAAAAAACGTGGTGATAGACGCCGAGCGCCTGAAAATGCTCGGCGAGCATTTTTCGATCGGCCGGAAGATCCGCTACTTTCCCGAATTCCAGCGCGACATCGTCTTCCACACCATCATCATCGCCTGGCGGGTGAACGACCATTACCTCTATGCGCGCGAGGCGATCGAGAAGGACGACGAGGGCATGCCCGCGGCCTTCCTCGTCGGCGAGAAGAAGTCGCGGCTGCCCCTTGGCAAGGTGAAGCGGCTGCAACTGATGGTGCCGGACACGACCGATATGGAGCGCTCGCTGGACTACGTGCGCCGGGCCAGCCTCGGCCGCAATGGCCAGTTCGTGCGCGGCAACACCATCACGCTGATATCGGATGCCTGCCAGCGCGGCATTCCGAGCGTCGACACCCAGGTCGACAGCCGCACCCGCATGAAGGACGGCCCCTACGCCGACAACCAGATGGTCCTGCTGCGGCCGGACCTCGACACGCTGGCGATCGCCGACCAGCGGCAGAAGGCGCGCGTGCCCAGCCACATTCCGGTCAGCCTCTACCTGAAGGACGAAGCGCCGCCGGTCGGTTGCATCCTCGGCGATTTCTCGGATGTGTCCATGCGCCTGCTCGTTGCCCCCGACCAGAAGGCCCTGCCGCCGATGAAAGCCAACGACAAGGTGACCGTCATCCTCAACCTCGGCGACGCCGCCAGCATCTACCGCATCAGGGGCAGCGTCTTTCGCACGGCGGCGGATTCCTGCGTCATCAGGCTGAAACAGCTCTACAAGGACGGCGACTTCTCGCCCATCAAGACGATGGACATCCTGGAAATCAAGACCGGACTGCTGAACCTGCGCTTCTGATCAGTAGAGCACTTCGCTCCAGCGTCCGCCGGACACCAGTTCGTTCTTCCTGCGCGCCCATTCCGCCGCGCCGGCCAGGCCCGCCAGTGTTTTCTCCACGCTGGCGAGCATGGCTTCGGTACCGGCGACGAAGACGTGGGTGTCGGGCTTCTGCAGCATGTCCCACACTTCGGCGGCATTGCGCTCGATCGCCTTGTCCAGCGCGATGGGGGCATCGAAGTGCGGCTTCGGGCTGACGGCCTGGAAGGCCTTGAAGGTCTTCTCGTCGAAGTAGTTGGCGAGGTCGTTGTTCTGCTCGTTCATGTAGAGCATTTCCAGGCCGGTGCGCGCGCCGTAGAAGAGCCGCACCTTGCCGTCCCAGCCGCCCAGGTTTTCGTAGATGTGGCGGATGAAGGCGCGGAAGGGGGCGATGCCGGTGCCCATGCCGATCATCAGCAGGTCGGCGGAGCGGTTGGCCGGCACCGGGAAGGCCAGCCCGATGGGACCGGTGAAGGCGATGCTGTCGCCCGGCTGGAGGTCGCACAGATAGTTGGAGGCCACGCCCTTGTACTGCTCGCCGTTGTATTCATCGACATAGAAGCAGCGCCGCACGCACAGGGTGAACTCCGTGCCCTCGTCGGTTTCCTTGTCCGGATCGGCGATGGTGTAGAGGCGCACATGGAACTTGTTGCCGTACTGGCCCGGCGCCATGACGCGGATGCTTTGGCCCGTCTTGCAGGCGAAGGCGCGCTCGCCCGTGCGGAAGACCATGTGCCGGACTTCCTCCTTCGAGGTTTCGGGCGTGATCCGCTGCGAGCGGACCAGCGTGGCGGAATACAGTTCGGGCTGTTGTGCTTCGGTGCGGGCGGACATGGGACGACCCTCGGCAAGTGGCTGAAAACGGTTTCGGGAATTATACAAGGCGCTCTGATGCGCCGCGCGGCAGGCTCGGGCGCAGCAGCGCGGCGCCGAAAAGCATGAAGTAGACAACGAAAGTCAGCCCCCACAGCACGGCGGACAGCGCCACGGCCCAGTCGCCCAGGCCGTGCACCGTCGCCGCCAGGCGTATCAGTGAAGCGGCGAACATCATCCCGTAGGCCAGCTTCATCGATGCCGGCACGACGAGCGGCCGGCCGGTATGGCGCAGGCTGACGCGCGTCATCAGGCCGAGCATCATCAGGCCGAGGCTGCCGACGGTGAAGGCATGCACCCAGGCCGCTTCCGGCACGATGCCCGTCAGTTCCGCCGCCGCCTTCAGCGCGAAGGCGAAGACCAGCCAGGCGAAGCCGAGGTGCATGACGAACACCAGCGGCACGTCGGGCAGGCGCCAGCCCTTCCAGCGCGCCGCGCGAGCGCCGTGCACCCCCGCGCAGGCCAGCGCTGCCAGGCCGATCCACAGCGAGGGCGCGCCGGCGAGGTCGAGCGCGGCGAGCAACAGCACCACGCCGACGGCCAGCATCTCCAGCTCGACGTTGAAGGGCGCCTGGTCGCCGCGTCCTTTCTCGCGCAGGGCATTGCCGGTGAAGATCGGCGTCAGCACGCCGCCCTTCAGCACGTACAGCACGATGATCGCGTAGAGCGCGCCGCGCAGGCCGAGGCCGGCGAGGTGGGTGTGGGCGGCGAGGATGCCGTAGTGGTAGGCGGCGTTCGCTGCCGCCAGCGCCAGCA
>Ga0208244_101168_pt1 | contig 16162 bp, 11 predicted proteins | sample SubbioCR12Aug_5A_FD_184828 | JGI IMG/M metagenome (GOLD analysis project Ga0208244, IMG submission 184828) | Serpentinite rock and fluid subsurface biosphere microbial communities from McLaughlin Reserve, California, USA - CR12Aug_5A (SPAdes) | ecosystem: Environmental > Terrestrial > Deep... | reverse complement strand
TACATCCCGAAATCTAAAAAGAGTTGCTAAAAGAGCAATGTTCGGTCTGGCAAAAACAGGCGGAAATTGTTCAAACGGAAGCGGTGAATATGTAATTGCATTCTCCACAAATGAAAATTTGCGAATTTCATATCAGCGGGGAACAAAGTTCTTTTTAGAGAACAAAGAATTACGTAACGACAGAATGACACCTCTCTTTGAAGCAGTAATAGAAGCAACGGAAGAAGCTATCCTAAATTCAATCTTCAAGGCTAAAACAACAACCGGAGTTAAAGGATTAACAATCCATGCTTTACCGATTGAAGAGACATTAAAAATTTTGAAATCTTATAGAGTTGTTGATTAAGAAGCAATAAAGAAAGTTTATTTAAATTATGAATAATAAACCTTTGGTTGGGATTTTAGGAGGGATGGGGACATATTCAGGATTATATTTCCAAAATCTTTTTTTTGATGTTTGTACTAAAAACGGAATATCCGGTGATCAAAATTATCCTGAATGGATTTACTTAAATTCGAGTTTAGCCCCGGATAGAACTTCTGCGATTATAAATCATGGTGAATCACCTCTCCCCTACCTCGTTTCTCAATTAAAAATGATGGAGTCAATTGGAGTCTCTGTCGTTGTAGTTGTATGCAACACTGCTCATGCTTTTTATGACGAGATTATAAAAGATGTTCCATTGCCCTGGGTCCATTTACCTTATTTAACTGCTGCCGAAGTAAAAAAAAGTGGTGTTAAAAATATCGGACTAATCGGCACCGAGGGTTTATTGATAAGTGGAGTTTATAGCAAAACATTCAGAGAATACGGAATGGAGTTAAAAGAGCCGCAAGCAGGTTCAGAACAAATTAAGAAGATTATGTCGGCAATTTATGATAAAGAGTTCGGTATCAAATATTCAGGGTCAATACCGGATGAGAAAGCTTTAGATCTGATAAAAGATGTAGTACATGATTTGAATATTGACTCATTAGTAATCGGCTGTACAGAATTATCTTTAGCATTTTCATACATTAATCTTCCTATTCGAATATTTGATCCGATGAAAATAGCGGCTGAAGCTTTATTCGATATTTGGAGTGGTAAACTGAATATTGAAGATATCAGTAAATTTTAAGTATTTAGGTAAGCTGTAATAACATCAGATATCTTATCTATCGGCATAGGATGATTCGTCCACAACTCAAAAGATTTTGCAGCTTGATAAACTAATGTTTTTAGTCCATTAACAGCAATAGCTCCCTCAGATTCTGCTAATTTAAGAAATTCGGTTTTTGTCGGATTATATATAAGGTCGAAAACAATTTGTCCTTTAACAAATACATTCGGTTGTGTTATGATTGAATCATCAACTTCCGGGAACATACCTACCGAGGTTGCATTTATGATTGCAGCAGAATTCTTTAATACATCAAATACTTCCGGTGGAAAGAGCTCATAAACTTTGAAATTTTCGTACTTCATTTTTTCGTTAAAATAACTTCGTATTGTCTCTGCACGCTGTTCAGTTCTGTTTATAAGATTAATTTTTGATGGTTTTATATATCTTATTAAAACATAAATTACAGAGCGGGCAGATCCGCCGGAGCCAATAACTGTTACTTCATTACCCATCAACTTTTCTTTAAATGGAAGTAGAGTTTCAGTTATGCCTGCGGCATCGGTATTATAGCCGACTAGCTTCCCCATATCATTAACGATAGTATTTACAGAACCAATTATACTTGCTTCCTCCGAAAGGTTATTCATATAACCGAGGATACTTTCTTTATGCGGAACGGTTACGTTAAAACCTTTAATTCCTAATGCTACCATTCCTTTAATCGCATTTCTTAGTGCGGATGAAGGGACATCAAAAGGGAGATAGATATACTCCAAACCGAGTAATTCAGAAGCAACATTATGAATTAAAGGGGAATATGTTTGTTTTATAGGGTGCCCTATTAATCCTAATAATTTTGTGTTGTTATGTAGTGAGTTTTTCATAACCCGTTCTCTTTTTCAAAATAATAAAAATAATCATACTATGAGGTTAATAACTTTTTGTCTTCCATAAAGACTTTAAAAAGTTTCGATGTATAAACCACCGGAAAAGATTTTGCGAACTTGTCAATAAGTTTTATGTCCAAAGTCATTGCTCTTTTCAGATAATAGAAACCGTGTTTTACTAATTCCTTTTTAAAGTAAATTTCTGCTAATGAGAAATAGCAGATAGGGTTTTTAGGCTGAATAGTCAACACTTTGAAGAAGAGTTCGATCCCTTTATCCAGATTATTAATTTTCACATAATTTGAAGCGAGATCCGTTAGGAGGAAAATATTAGCAGGATCTTTTTGTAGTAATAGAGTAAGCTTATTTATCTTTAAAATAACTGTTTCATCTACTGCATTTTCACTACTTTCTTTTTTGCTCCAGACAACATCCGAGAAATAATTACTGCCTAAAGCTCTACCGAAATCTCTTATTGATGATTTAACCTTACCGAGTTTATATGAACAATATCCCCTTCCAAGAAATGCTTCATGATACTGATCATCTCTTTTGATCGCCCTTGTGTAATACTTTATAGCAAGTTCAAATCTTTCCATCTCTTCATATATAGTAGCTATATTATAGTAGGAAGCTTCATCGTGTTTTTCTATTTGAACAACTCTCTGGAAGCATTCTATCCCTTTCTCATATCTTCCAAGGTCGGCAAAAAGATTACCGAGATTAAACCATGCATCGGAGAAATAATCGTCTATAGCAATTGCTAATTCGTAACTGTCTATAGCCTTCTCGAATTGTTCAAGGTTTTCAAGTACAATCCCGCGATTAAACCAACCAACTTCGCAGTTTGGCTCAAGATTTAGGTATTCATTATAAATATTCAAAGCCGAATTAAAATCCCCATCATACTCGTAGCAGATTGCAAGCTGAAAATATGCATCGGAAAATTCAGTATCTAATTTAATTGCTAGATTGAGATATTCAACTGCTTTATCAAACATCCCCTTCTGTTGAAAAAGTTTTGCAAAACGGAAATAGATCATCTCATTCTTGGGTTCGATCTCAAGAGCACGATTAAGTGAATCTTTAGCATCGTCAAAGTTCTTCAGACTTATTTGTACGGAAGCTTTCTCAATGAGTGCATCAACATCGCCCGGATTATAGGATAAAGCTCTATCAATGCTCTTCAAAGCCTTTCTTTTCTGCTTTAAGTTTGAAAGACAAATCCCTCTGTTTAACCACAATTCCGAGTCGTAAGGTGACATTTTAAGAATATTTTCAATTATAAATAGAGCATCCCTATAACGCATACTGTCGATGCATTCTTCTGCAGTCTCTTCTAAGAATGTTTTATTAATAAAGGCGTTACCTTCCCTGATAATTTCTTTACAGGTCTTAATATTGGATAAAAGGTCGCGGCTTTGGAGAGACTCGTTTTCGTTATTAGAGTATTCTGAATCAAAAAATGACATTATTTTCCTAATTATTAGAAATCCCGCTTAGAATCTATGACTAAATAAAAAGAAAATCAAGTTGATTTTGAGTGATATATTTTTAAGAGAATTGTCAGGACTACAAAAAAGATGATTTTTTCCTTAAAAAGCTTATTTTCTTAGATAAATATTCTATAAATGTTTTATCTATAATTTAACTGTATCTTAAAACCACTATTTCTAAATATTTGATTTAAATAACTCTACTATTTTTTCAGAACTGCGGTTACCTTTTGAGCAGCTTCTTCAAATGATTTTGCTACTTCAAAGTTCAAACCCGATTTTTCAAGGAGTTCAGCAGCTTCTTTGGCATTGGTACCTTCAAGTCTAACAACTATAGGAACTTTAACTTCCATTTCGGTTGCTGCATCTACTACGCCTTGAGCCACCCTGTCGCAACGAACAATACCACCAAAAATATTAATTAATATTGCTTTAACATTCTTATCGGAAAGAATTATCTTAAAACCGTTTGCAACGGTTTCTTTATTTGCACCACCTCCTACATCAAGGAAGTTAGCAGGTTCACCACCGGCAAGTTTGATAATATCCATTGTTGCCATAGCCAGTCCGGCACCATTAACCATACAACCGACGTTCCCATCGAGTTTAATGTAATTCAAGTTGAATTTTGAAGCTTCTATTTCGAGAGGGTCTTCTTCGTCAAGATCTCTATAGGCAACAATTTCCGGATGCCTGTAAAGTGCATTATCATCAAAATTCATTTTAGCATCTAATGCGATTACATCCCCCTCCTTTGTAACAACAAGCGGATTAATCTCGGCTAAAGAGGCATCTGTTTCTTCGTAGGCTTTGTACAACCCGAGAAGAAACTTAACACCGTTTTTGAACTGCTCACCGCTCAGTCCTAAAGCAAATGCTAATTTTCGAGCTTGATAAGATTGCATTCCCGCACCGGGATCAACTAATTCTTTAACAATTTTTTCTGGAGTTTCGGCAGCTACTTTTTCAATTTCAACACCTCCCTCTGTTGAAACCATTACCACATTTTTCGAGACAGCTCTATCCAAAGTGATACCGATATAAAATTCTTTTTCGATATTTATTCCCTGTTCAATCAATATTCTTTTTACTATTCTTCCTTCAGGTCCGGTTTGATGAGTAATCAAATTCATACCAAGAATATTTTTAGAATGCTCTAATACTTCTTCCGTGGACTTTGCAACTTTAACTCCTCCACCTTTACCTCTACCACCGGCATGGATTTGAGCTTTTACTACCCAAACGCTGCCGCCAAGTTCATCTTTAGTTATTCGAACTGCTTCTTCCGGAGTATAAGCAACACTTCCCTTAGGAACAGCAACATTAAATTTTCTAAGAATCTCTTTTGCCTGATATTCATGTATTTTCATTTCACGCCTCTTAAATTGAACTGCCTTATTTATTATATGAAATCCGGAGGATTAACACAGCCTCCGGATTAATACTGCTATATGATTACTTTACATTTTTCTTTATTTTTTCACTCATTGTCTTAGCCTGAAGGAAAAGGAGTAAATAATCTCTTCCACCTGCCTTGGAGTCAGTACCCGACATGTTAAATCCACCGAATGGATGTCCTCCAACAAGAGCACCTGTGCATTTCCTGTTAAAATAAAGGTTTCCTATCAATAAATGTTTCTTCGCTTTATTGATCTTCTCACGGCTATTTGTATAAACAGCTCCTGTTAATCCGAACTGTGTGTTGTTACAAATTTTTATCGCATCATCATAATTCTTTGCTTTGATAATTGCGAGTACAGGCCCAAAAATCTCTTCCTGAGAGATTCTTGCCATTGGATCAACATCATAAAATACAGTCGGTTTGATGTAATAACCGTTTCCTTCTGCTTTCTCACCTCCGGTTAAAAGTTTTGATTCACCTTTCCCGATATCGATGTATGATAAAATGCTCCTTTCGGCAGATGCACTCGCCACAGGTCCCATATAAAAATTATCTTCGGCAAGTCCCATTTTTAATGTTTCAACTTTAGCTTTTATCTTTTTAACAAATTCGTTATAGTGAACTCTATCAACAATGGCGCGTGAACAAGCAGAACATTTTTGACCCTGATATCCGAATGCTGAGGCAACAACTCCATCAACAGCTTCATCAATGTCGCATTCACTATCAACAATAATACTATCTTTTCCACCCATTTCTGCAACAACGCGTTTCAACCAGATTTGTCCCGGTTGTACTTTAGCAGCGAGTTCATTAATGTGAATTCCAACTTCCATGGAACCGGTAAATGCAATGAATCTTACTTTTGGATGTCCAACAAGACCATCACCAACTTCACCACCTGATCCGGGTAGGAAGTTTAATACGCCTTTCGGTATTCCGGCTTCTTCCATAATCTCATAAAATAATCTTCCCATCATCGGAGTATCGCTTGATGGTTTAAGAACTATAGTATTTCCTGTTACAATTGCAGCTGAAGACATTCCAACTAAAATGGCGAACGGGAAATTCCATGGTGGAATTATAACACCTACTCCAAGAGGGATGTAAACAAGTTCATTTCTTTCTCCCGGTACAGGGGTTATCGGCTGTTTGGAATCGTATCTTATCATTTCTCTTGCATAGAATTCCAGGAAGTCAATTGCTTCTGCTGTATCGGCATCGGCTTCAGCAAAGTTTTTACCTGCTTCCAGTATCATATAAGCATTAATTTCAAATCTTCTTCTTCTTGCAATTTCTGCAGCCTTAAAGAGCAGAGCGGCTCTATCTTCAGGTGGGACATGCTTCCAATCATTAAAAGTCTTGTGTGCTGTTTGTACTGCTGTTTCAACTAATTCGGGTGAACCTTTGTAGAATTTTGCAATCACTTCATCCACATTTGATGGATTTATTGACGTAAATGTCTTATCTGTTTTATATTTCTTTCCACCGATAATTATTTCATAAGTTTTTCCAAGTTTCTTTTTAACTGCTTTTATCGCATCAACTTGTAATTGATAATTTTTAGGTTTTGAAAAGTCTATAAATGCTTCATTTTTGAATGGTTTTATTTTCATTACTGCTCCTTAATAAAGTTTGTAAAATTGAACAAAAATTTAAGATTTTTCGATTAGATAAACAATTAAAGTTCGAGTAGATTTTGATTTAATTTCAAATAATCGGGGTCTACAACATATTCTCACCAAAACCAGAAGTTTTACAATCGACTGTTTAATCTCATGCTCATTTTACTTATTTCATTTTTCTTCGATAATAAATTGTTAAAACTCATTTTTTTTTAATATTTTCACATCATTATTATGATAAAAAGTATAAAACCTAACAAATACCGAAAAATATGATTACAAAATTGACAAAAATCTCTACAAGTAAACTATCGGAACTTGTAAAAAAACTTAAATCAACAAAAAAAACAGATCTTCTTGCAGTAAAAGATATTGAATTAATTACCTCGCTGGTAGAAGCATTTAAAGAACAACAAAAAATCTTAAAAACGCAACCATTTTTTGAAACAAAAAAGGACGGGGCCGGAAGTAATATAGAAAGTTCACAACACCTCTTCAATGAGGTTTGGGAAAAATCATCCGATGGTATGCGGATAACAGATGCCAGTGGTAAAGTGATACTTTGTAATCAAGCTTATGCTGATATAGTGGAAATGAAAAAAAGCCAAGTCATAAATAAAAATCTTTCGGTTGTATATAGTAAAGAGAAACAAAAGTATGTTCTTGATGGTTATAGAAGGAATTTCAAAGAGCAGAAACTTAAACCTAGATATGAAGCAGGCCTAAGTCTATGGAACGGAAATGAAAAATATTTTGGTATAACAACCTCTTTTATAGAGACTGTTGAGAAAGAAGTCTTTCTTTTGAGCGTCTTTCGTGAAATTACGGATCGAATAAAAAATGAAATTGAGTTAAAGAACCGTGACATTTTAATTCAAGGTATTGCAAAAGCAAACGCAGTTCTCCTAAAAGAAAAGAATTACTCAAAAGCGATTACGAATTCCCTCGAAATTCTCGGAAAATCCGCCGGTGTAAGTAGGGTTTATATATACGAAAATATTTTTGAAAATTCTGCTTTCCCCAAAGGAATAAAAGAAGTCTTTGAATGGGCTGCTGATGGCATTAATAACCAGTTTGAAAAACTAAAAGATAAAATCATCGCTTACGATAGATTTGATTCTATTGGGATGCTTCAAAAACTATCCTCAGGTGAAATTATTAGACTGAGGATCAATGATTTGACTGTAGAGCAAAAACAAGTTTTTATTGACAGCGACATAAAATCTATTCTACTTGCCCCAATTAAAATAAATGGTTTCTTTTGGGGTTTTATCGGTTTTGATACTTGTGGTTTCGAAAGGAAATGGAACGAAAGCGATGAATCGGCAATTGCAACCGTTGCATCCGGATTGGGTGGTCTGGTATCACGTAAAATGGCTTCTGATGAATTAAAAAGAAAAAACAAAGAACTTGATGAAGCTTTAGTGCAAGCCTATGCCGCAGCTAAAGCCAAAAGTGATTTTCTCGCTTTGATGAGTCATGAGATAAGAACACCAATGAACGGTGTAATTGGAATGACAAGCGTATTGATGGATACAAATTTGACCAATATTCAGAAGGAATTCGTTGAAACCATAAGAGCAAGCGGTGAACAGCTACTAGTCATAATAAACGATATCCTTGATTTCTCCAAAATTGAGTCTGGAAAATTAGAACTTGAAGAACAGCCTTTTGAACTTAGGGACTGTATTGAAGTATCTCTTGATTTGTTGAGTTCCAAAGCCGCCGAAAAAGGATTAGACCTACTCTACATTATTAAAGAAAATGCACCGGCTTCAATTCGCGGTGACTTAACAAGGGTAAGACAGGTTTTAACAAACTTAATAGGTAATGCAATCAAATTCACTCATACAGGTGAAGTGTTCATCTCTGTTACTGCTAATAAAATGGAAGATGATTTGCATGAAATAGTCTTCTCAGTTAAGGATACCGGAATAGGAATACCTAAAGAGAAAGTTTCGAAATTGTTTCAACCATTCAGTCAGGTGGATGTATCAACAACAAGGATTTACGGTGGTACCGGACTTGGATTAGCAATCTGTAAGAAACTCGTTGAACTAATGGGCGGTAAAATGTGGGTCGAAAGTGAAGTTAATGTTGGAAGTACTTTCTATTTCACAATATTTGCTCCATCAGTTCCAACCCCGCCTAAGATTTACGTAAAGGGTATCCTACCGCAACTATCCGGGAAAAAAGTTTTAATAGTTGACGATAATTATACAAATAGAAAAATTCTCAGGATACAGACAGAAAATTGGGGAATGATTCCAACAGAAACAGAATTCCCCGCAGAGGCATTAAAATGGTTAGATGCAGGTGAAAAATTTGATCTTGCAATTCTTGATTACCAGATGCCCGATATAGATGGAATTGAGTTGACACGAAGAATCAGAGAAATGGAGCAAAAAAATGAATTCCCAATTATTATACTTACTTCAATAGGTAGACATGAAGATGAGAATATTGTTAAAGAATTAAATATTTCCAAATACCTGTACAAACCGATTAAACAATCACAATTATATGAAGGTATTGTCTCTGCAATAAGCGGACAGGTAGTGATTGTAAAGAAATCCGACAGCTATGCCTCTGTTGATGCTACTTTAGGACATAAATTTCCACTTAAAATACTTTTAGCTGAAGATAATACAATAAATCAAAAAGTTACTACACGAATTCTCGAAAGAATTGGTTACAAAGTTAATATTGTTGCTAATGGAATTGAAGTTCTTCAAGAGTTGAAGAATATTGATTACGATTTGATTTTAATGGATGTTCACATGCCTGAAATGGATGGATTACAAGCTTCTGCAATTATTAATCAAGAATTTGATAAGCAGAATCGTCCGGTAATTATTGCTTTAACTGCGAATGCAATGCAGGGTGACAGGGAAGAGTGTTTTAATGCCGGGATGGATGATTATTTAAGTAAACCGGTAAGAATTGAAGAACTTCAGGCTGTATTAGAAAAATGGGGAAGTAAAATATTTGCAGAAAAGAGAAGCGTACGAAATATAGTTGAACAAACTAAAGTAACTCTTTTCTATGTTGATGAAAGTAAAATCTCTTTTTTAAATAATTTAACTTCGGAAGACGATATCTTATTCTTTATTGAATTGATTGATATATACTTGAGAGAAACACCAAATATTTTCTCTTTTATTAAAGAAGCAGTGCATAAGAAAGACGCTGAAAAATTGGAGTTCTACGCTCATAAACTTAAAGGAAGTAGTATGACCTTAGGGCTGGATGCTATTTATAAAACTGCTGAAAAGTTAGAATCGCTCGGGAAGTATAAAAGCTTAGTAAGTGCGGAACAACTTGTAAATGAAATGGAAAATATATTCCTTGTAGCTTGGAATGAATTGGAACTACTGAAAAAGAAATACAGAAATCTTGCAAAAATTGATTTTCAATAAAAAATTCAACTGTCTTATTGGTTTTTATCGAGACTTTTAATAATTGTTATTTTATTCTTTGATTGAGGAGCGGTTATTGATGAATCTTTTTTGTTAGTCTCTTCTGTTTTTCGAGGGATATAAATATGCCCCCCAGATTGATTTTGAGGAGATTTTGTTTGTACATGCTTTCTCTTTCTAATAAAGAAAAAAGTGTACGAAGTAATTAAGTATAGCAAAAGTAGTACAAGAAGAACAAGAAATATTGCTACTAAAACAGGAAATAACTCCATTTGATCCTAAATTGTTGTATGCGAAAATACAGTTTTTTTCAAAACCAGACATACATTTAGAAAAAATAGATTTAAATAATGTGATTATTACCTGTACTGAAATTGTAGTTATGATGTTAAAATAAGTATTTTTGTAATAATTGAATGAAAATACGAAAAAGAGATTTTCTAAAGTAAATATCTAAAGGAGTTTTTATGAAAAAATTTCCATTTCTATTGGTTTTCTTGTTGATTATATTTTTTTCAACAGGATTAGCCCAACAATCGAAAATTCAGGCAAATATAGGATTATTAAAAAAATCCGGTGACAAAATCACCAGAATCAAAACCAATGACAGAGCAATGGTAGGCGATCAAATGAGAATTTTTATCCAACCACTGCAGGATTCATATCTTTACGTAATATATTCTGATGGAATTAATACCCATTTATTGACTACAAAAGAAACTGAGACCAATATTAGAAAAAATAAAGTTTTGCTATTACCTTCCGACACTGAATTTTATGTTTTTGATGATAAGAGTAAAAATGGATTTGTTACGATAATCTGCAGCTCAACTCCTGTTTCCGATATTGAATCAAACTTTAAAGGAAAATCCGAGTTGAAGCATAAAGAATGGGCAATTTTAGAAGCAAAATTGACTAAAGAATTTAAAACGGACCTGCATAAAAAATCGGATAAACCTATTTCAATAGCTGGTAATGTTAGAGGAATGAATGACGATTTCAGAAATCAGCTTCAGACTTTTTCTGATGAAAAAGTTATAATGAAAAAGTTTACACTTGAAATTAAGAAGTAAGCAAAATATTTTTAAGATTTTGGGGATTAATCTGAGTATTACAATTGTAATACTCATTCTCCTATTCATATTTGATATTTATTGGAGTAGTTTTGATTACAAAATACTTGATAAATATTATCAATACATAGTTGAAAACGGGAAAGGGCCAAGTCTTAGTAACCGGGTAATATTGGTAAATATATCCGACGAAACTTATGATTACTTTGGAAACAATATTCTGGATAGAGCAGACGTGGCAAGAATTAATGATGTATTGCGAGACCTTTCCCCTGAAGGTGTAATGTATGATATAATTTTCCCACGCCCTTCAAATAGAATATCCGATAGTTTGTTAGCTAGTTCTATTTCAAGTTCAGATATTTTTTATCTCCCCTCCGGTTTTGAATTATCAAATGAAAAGAAAAGATTCCACTGGGAAAATACTGTTTACCATGATTTGATGAAGTCCCAATATCTTAAAGACTTAAAACAAATAGGTACAGGTAAACCATTTTATGCAAAACGAAGCATTGTACAATATGATAGTTTTGCATTGAGTACAAATAAGACAGGTCATATAAGTTCAATTCCTGATGCAGATGGAGTTTATCGTCGGTATCCTATTATTATAAAAGTTGATTCACTTTTTTTCCCTACGGTTACGCTTTCGATGTTCCTGGATTATAATCAAATCCCATTCGACAGTATTTCAATTGTTTGGGGTGAGAAAATAATTATTCATGCATTAGAGGGAAGTTACCTTGAAAGAGATTTACTCATCCCGATTGATAAACACGGAAATGTATTTATTCCCTATCCTGATTTTTGGGGAAAAGGAATAAAAATGATTGAGGTGAATGACTTATTAACTTATTACAATGATCCTGATTACTACGACGATTTACTTGAAATGATAGAAGGGAATTTTATATTTGTAGGAGATATATCAACTGGGATTTCCGACATAGGAAATATACCCCTGGAGGAAAATGTTCCGCTGGTTTTTATTCATGCATCTTTAATGAATTCTTTTCTTACACAGGATTACTATGAGAATTGGAAGCTTAAAGAAATATTTTTTATAATTTTAATTATTAGTTTAATTTTTTTCATTGTATCGATTCCAAAATCAAATCTACCTTACATTTCGCTGCTGTTATTGATCGTTCCTCTAATCTTCATTTTTACATATTATCAGTTATTAAGTTTCAAACTTTTTCCAATATTCTCTGTAAGTACCTCGGTCTTTGTGATTGGGGTTGGAATATTGTTAGCAATTCAGATACTGACTCAAAAAGAAGGAGCATTTATTAAAGAAGCATTTTCAAAATACTTACCGGGTAATGTTGTTGATGAACTTATAAAACAACCTGAAAAACTGCAATTAGGAGGTGAAGAAAGAGAAGTCTCAATCCTTTTTTCAGATATAGCCGGTTTTACGACAATTTCGGAATTAATGCCCCCTAAAAATTTGGTAAAATTGCTCAACGAATATCTGACTGAAATGACAGCTATTGTTTTAGAGCAAAGAGGAATAATAGATAAATACATCGGGGATGCGATTTTAGCTGAATTCGGCGCTCCTCTGCCACTTGATAAACATCCAGATATAGCAGTTAAAACAGCTTTACTAATGAAAAAGAAATTAATCGATTTAAATCTGGAGTGGCATGAAAAAAATTATCCAATAATTGACTGTCGTATAGGGATTAACACGGGAAATGTAATAATAGGGAACATGGGTTCTAATCAAGTATTTGATTATACAGTAATTGGGGATGCAGTAAATCTTGCGGCACGATTGGAAAGTGCAAATAAACAGTATAATACCAGCATAATGATCTCGGAATTTACATATAGACTACTAAGTGAAAAGGTTTTTCAAGTTCGACCGCTTGATATTATCAAAGTAAAGGGGAAAAATGAAGCTGTAAAGGTTTATGAAGTCTATGGATTTTTAGAGGATGTCTTAACAATAGAACGTATTGAATATTATAAGAACTATGATATTGCATTCAATTATTATCTCGAAAAAAGTTTTGAAAAATCAAAAATTTACTTTGAGAAAGCTCTATTCTGTTATGAAAACGACCCCGCTTCTAAAATTTTTCTATCAAGAATTGAAGAGTTAAAAGAAATCGAGCTCCCCGATGATTGGGACGGATCAACTATAATGAAGGAGAAATAAACTATTTATACCCGATAACAAGACTATTTCCTTCACTTAATTCAATTTGTTTTATTTTAGAGATACCGCTTCTCTTTAACCATGAAGAAATTTCACTAAATGTATATGTATCCCCTCCCTCTGTATTAATTAACATATTGATAGCAAATAATGCCCCCAAAGATGGCTCTGTTCGATCTTCATTCATAACATAATCGACAATAATTATTTGACCACCCGGATTCAAAACCTTACAACATTTTTCTATTAGTTTTTCATTTTCTTCATAAGAATTTGAGTGGATAATAGCAGAGAGTAAAACTAAATCGTAATTATTACCAAACTCGTCAATTAAATAATCACCTGAAATCGTTTCTATTACTAACTGCATATCCTGCTTATGAATATACTCTTCTGTTATCGGGATGACATTCGGCAGCTCAAAAACTGTTGCTTTTACTCCCGGGTTTTGTTCTATGAAAACAGTTGAAAATACAGCCGATCCACCTCCAACATCAAGCATTTTCTTTACTTTACTAAAATCTAAATGAGTAATTATCTCTTCAGCTCGTCTTCTTCCTCGCATATGCATAGCTTCAATAAAAGCTCTCAACCATTTTCCCCCTCTCAAGTTTATTTCTTCTATGACAGGTTTTTCATTTTTAGTTACGAATTCAGTAAGTTTACTCCAGGAATTCCAAAGATGAACCGTGTGCATCAAACCGCCTAAATAATTTTCTTTTCCTCTAACAAGAAAATTATCAGATAATTCAGTCAGAAAAAATTTATTGTCTTTCTTCTTAATTAAATTCAATGTAACCAGTACATTTAACAATCTTTCAAGGGCACGATGATTCTTTATAGATTCCCCGGCAATTTCTTTCAAAGAAGAACCACCAGGATTAATCTTACTGAAAATATCCAATTCAAATGCTGTTAATAGTGTTCTACTTTTTTGGAATGCATTTGCTGCTTGAATTAATTCTGCCACCGATTTGATATCACTGCTACTCATATTCAGACCATTTTAAGAATTAATAATTTGAAATCTTTTACTATTTTAGTTCATTGTTATTACAAAAATAATCAAATAGAAATACATGAAGAATTTCAGAGAGAGACTGCAAGAAGAAATAATTATCTTTGATGGGGGTATGGGAACATATCTCTACGAAAAAGGGATCTATATCAATCGTTGTTTTGATGAGTTGAATCTAACTAATCCAGAATTAATCACAGAAATTCATACTGAATATATTAATGCCGGCGCTGATGTAATTGAAACAAATACTTTTGGTGCTAATATTTATAAATTATCTCCTCACGGTTTAGATGATAAACTCTACGAGATAAATAGAAAAGGGGCTGAACTTGCCCTTTCAGCAGCTAAAGGGAGAGCCTATGTTGCGGGTTCCGTCGGACCTTTGGGCATTCAGATTGAACCCCTTGGAAAAACTTCCTTTGATGAAGCAAAAGACGCATTTAAAGAACAGATACGCGGTTTAATTGATGGGGGTGTTGACTTAATAATTTTTGAAACTTTTGGCTTGACCGTAAAATTAATTCAAGCTTTAAGAGCAGTAAAAGAGTTAAATGATGAGATACCTATCATAGCCCAGGTGACAATAAATGATGATATAAATCTTCTTAGTGGTGAACCGCTCGAATATTTTGTTAAAGGGATTTCCGATTACAAAGCTGATGTTATTGGTCTAAATTGCTCTGTTGGACCAAAACTTATGCTTGAAGGAGTGGAAAAACTTCGGCAGTTAACTTCTCTTCCCATCTCGGTGCAACCGAATGCCGGTATTCCACAAAATATAGGTGGAAGAAATATCTACATGGCTTCTCCGGAATACATGGCTGAATATGCAAAACGTTTTATACAAAACGGTGCTACAATTGTTGGAGGCTGCTGTGGAACTAATCCTTCTCACATTCAAGCCATAAGAAGAGCAGTAAAAGCACTCTCGCCGCAAAAAAGACTGGATAGTAATAAAGTTTATTTAAAAATTGATAAACCGTCAGAGTTAAACTTAATCGAACCGAGCGAGAAATCCAGGATCGCTAGTAAACTACTTCGAAAAGAATTTGTGTACATGGTGGAACTTGTTTCACCACGGGGAATCTCCTGGCAAAATGAAATTCATAAGGCAAGACGATGCCACCATTTTGGTATAGATGCAATTAATATTCCCGACGGTCCCAGAGCTTCAGCAAGGATGTCTGCTTTAGCCTTATCTATTCTAATTCAAAGAGAAGTAAGTATTGAAACAGTTCTCCACTTTGCCTGCAGAGATCGAAATGTAATTGGAATGCAATCAGATCTAATCGGTGCATGGGCTTTAGGTTTAAGAAATATTCTTGCCGTGACGGGAGATCCACCAAAACTTGGGAAATATCCGGATGCAACTGCAGTTTTCGATATTGATTCAATTGGGCTTGTTAACCTGCTTAGTCGCCTGAATAACGGTTTGGATTTAGGCGGAACCCCGATCGGAGAACCAACCGGGTTTAGTATTGGTGTGGGAGTTAATCCGGGTGCAATAAACCTTGATGAAGAAATTAGAAGACTTGATTGGAAGGTTGAAGCAGGTGCAGAATATATGGTTTCACAACCTGTTTTTGATATAAAAATACTTGAAATTTTTCTCAAAAGAATTGAATATGTTAAAATTCCGTTGGTTTGCGGGCTATGGCCTTTAGTTTCATACAGAAATGCGGAATTTATGAACAATGAAGTTCCCGGTGCATCTGTTCCGCAAGATATAATGGATAGAATGAGAAAAACTACTTCCAAGGAAGAAGCATTTAATGAAGGGATTGCAATCGCTAAAGAGACTTATGAAAGAATAAAAAACGATGTTTCGGGTATTCAGATTTCAGCACCTTTAGGTAGAGTTGACGCAGTCTTTAAAATATTAACTAAGTAAAAGATAATTATGCCGAATATTGAAGAATTTATTAAAACACTCCGCCGGGGAAAAGGTAAACATATACCGGTA
>Ga0208244_101167_pt1 | contig 16195 bp, 18 predicted proteins | sample SubbioCR12Aug_5A_FD_184828 | JGI IMG/M metagenome (GOLD analysis project Ga0208244, IMG submission 184828) | Serpentinite rock and fluid subsurface biosphere microbial communities from McLaughlin Reserve, California, USA - CR12Aug_5A (SPAdes) | ecosystem: Environmental > Terrestrial > Deep... | reverse complement strand
GAGCCGGTCCTGTCCGATCTCGCCCGCATGCCGCATCTGCTGATCGCCGGCACGACCGGCTCCGGCAAGTCGGTCGGCATCAACACGATGATCCTGTCGCTGCTCTACCGGCTCTCGCCCGATCAGTGCAAGCTGATCATGATCGACCCCAAGATGCTGGAACTCAGCGTCTATGACGGCATTCCCCATCTCCTTGCGCCCGTCGTCACCGAACCCAAGAAGGCCGTCGTCGCGCTGAAATGGGTCGTCAAGGAAATGGAAGACCGCTACCGCAAGATGTCGAAAGTTGGTGTACGGAATATCGACGGCTACAACACCCGTGTCACGGAAGCCAATGCCCGCGGCGAGGTGCTGGTACGCACCGTGCAGACCGGCTTCGATCGCGAAACCGGCGAGGCGATCTACGAGGAAGAGGAAATGGACCTCGCGCCCATGCCCTTCATCGTCGTCATCGTCGACGAAATGGCCGACCTGATGATGGTCGCCGGCAAGGAGATCGAGGCTGCCGTGCAGCGTCTGGCGCAGATGGCACGCGCCGCAGGCATCCACATCATCACCGCGACGCAGCGTCCGAGCGTTGACGTCATCACCGGCACCATCAAGGCGAACTTCCCGACCCGCATTTCCTTCCAGGTCACCTCGAAGATCGACAGCCGCACGATCCTGGGCGAACAGGGCGCCGAACAGCTGCTCGGTCAGGGCGACATGCTCTACATGGCCGGCGGCGGCCGCATCAGCCGCGTGCACGGTCCCTTCGTGTCGGACGAGGAGGTCGAGAAGATCGTGACCTTCCTGAAGAAGCAGGGCGTCCCCGAGTACCTGGAGGCCATCACCGCCGAGGACGAGGAGAGCGGCGATCCCTTTGCCTTCGACAGTCCCGGCTCGGGCGACGATCTCTATGACAAGGCGGTTGCCATCGTGGCGCGCGACAAGCGGGCCTCGACAAGCTACATCCAGCGCCGCCTGCAGATCGGCTACAATCGTGCCGCGCGCCTGATCGAGCTTATGGAAGAACAGGGCGTGGTCAGCCCGCCCAATCATCAGGGAAAGCGCGAGGTTCTGGTCGGCGAACGTTGATTTCAGACGCAAGCGCACGGCCCTGCCGTTAGGATTCCGGCAAGACAACGTCGCCAAAACGCCCAACCAGCCTCCAGATTTCGCCACAAAGGTTGCCCATGTTGATCCCCATGAGAAACTTTGACCAGAACCGGCGCCGCCGCCAGGGCATGCTGTTCGCGGCAGCCGCCATCGGTATCGGCATGCTGATCGTGGCTTTTGCCAGCGCCGGCGGAACCGCACGCGCCGAAACATCGGCGCCGCCGGGAGCCGCGACGCAGGACGACGCGGCCGCACTGGCCGCCGCAAGCGCCTATCTGGCGGCCCTGGAGAATATGCAGGGCGACTTCCTGCAGCTCGGGCCCGATGGCTCGGTTTCGGAGGGCAAGTTCTATCTGCGCCGTCCCGGCCGTCTGCGCTTCGAATATCAGCCGCCGGACAATCTCCTGGTGGTGGCCGACGGCACCTGGGTCGCGGTCAAGGACAGTGCCTCGCCGGCACAGCGCTACCCGATCGCCTCGACGCCGCTGAGCCTCTTTCTGGCCGCCGATGTCGATCTCGCAAACAGCGCCCGGGTTCTCAAGGTCGAGAGCCAGCCCGGCGCCCTGCTGATCACCCTGGCCGACCGGGCCGGCGAGGCCCCCGGCCAGATCACGCTGATTTTCGACCAGCCCAACATGCAGTTGCGCCAATGGGTCGTGACCGATGCCCAGGGCCTGCAGACCACAGTGGCCTTGCGCAATGTCCAGTCGGGCATTCGCGCCGACAATGCGCTCTTTACCCTGCGCGACGAGCAACGCCCGGCCGTGGGCGGCAAGCGATAGGGCCTTCCGTCGAATATACTCGACAGCGGCAGGATGCAGCGCCTTGACCATGCATGGGGGCAGCATGGTAATTTGAACGGGCATGACCCGAAAATTTCCCAGCCCTGCGCGGCGGCGCCCTGTGATCGGCGTGCCTTGCGACGTCAAGATGCTCGGGCCGCATCCCTTCCATGCCGTCGGCGAAAAATATATTGCAGCCGTGGATGGCGGCGCTGATTGCCAGCCCGTGCTGCTGCCGGTGCCGCGCGCGCCCCTCGACACCGCCGCCGATCTCGAGGAAATCTTCGCGCTCTGCGACGGCGTTTTCCTGACCGGCTCCCATTCGAATGTTCATCCCGAGATTTATGGCGGCTCGCCGCCGCGCGAGGGCGTGTTGCTCGACCGCCAGCGCGACGCCCTGACGCTCGATCTCATTCGCGCCTGCGTCGCGCGCGCCGTGCCGCTCTTCTGCGTCTGTCGCGGCTTCCAGGAATTGAACGTCGCCTTTGGCGGCACGCTGCATCAGCATCTGCAGGAGGAGCCCGGCGAGCCGGGCTTCGCACCGCGCCTCGACCATCGCGAGGCAAAGGACGATCCGCTTGAAATCCAGTATGGCCCGGCGCACCGGGTGACATTGACGCCGGGCGGCGTCTTCGAACGCCTGCTCGGAGCGCCGGCGGTCGAGGTCAACTCGCTGCACGGACAGGGCATCGCGCGGCTCGGCGCCGGCCTGACCGTCGAGGGTCGTGCCCCTGACGGCACGATCGAGGCGATGCGCGTAACCGGCGCGAAGGCTTTTGCGCTCGGGGTGCAATGGCACCCGGAATGGCGCTACTGGGAGAACCCGGTCTCGCAGAAACTCTTCCGGGCATTTGGAGATGCGGTGCGCGAAGCAGCCGCAGGCAATACGGCGACACAGGAAAGCAAGGTGCCCCATGGCGATGGGCGAGGAGAAGACGGAGAAGGTCGGGAACACGGAAGACCTGATCAAGTGGCTTAAGGACCGCCGCATCACCGAAGTCGAATGCATGGTCTCGGACATGGCCGGCATCGCGCGCGGCAAGATCATCCCGACACGGAAGTTTGTCACCGGCCTCAACGAACGCTCGCTGAAGCTGCCGGAATCGATCTTCGGACAGACCGTGACCGGGGATTATGTCGACAGCGACTTCCTGGGCGATATCGAGCCCGACATCATTCTCGACCCCGATCCCGCGACCGTGCGCGTCGTTCCCTGGTATGACGAGCCGACGGCGCAGATTATCTGCGATGCCAATTACCGGGACGGTCGTCCGGTGCCGATCGCGCCGCGCAACGTGCTGAAGCGTGTCCTGAAACTGTTCGACGAGAAGGGTTGGCAGCCGGTCGTCGCGCCCGAAATCGAGTTCTACCTCGCCGCCAAGAACATCGACCCCGACTATCCGCTGGAGCCGCCGGTCGGCGCCAATGGCCGGCAGGAAACGGCACGTCAGTCCTACGGCATCGACGCGGTCAATGAATTCGATCCGATCTTCGAGGACATGTACGATTTCTGCGAGGCGCAGGATCTCGACATCGACACGCTGATTCACGAGTCGGGCGCCGCCCAGGTCGAGATCAATTTCGATCACGGCGATCCGCTCGAAATCGCCGATCAGGCCTTCCTCTTCAAGCGCACCATGCGCCAGGCCGCACTCCGTCACGGCATCTATGCGACCTTCATGGCCAAGCCCTATGAGGGCGAGCCCGGCAGCGCGATGCATATCCACCAGTCGATCGTCGACAACGAATCCGGCGACAATCTCTTCGCGACCAAGGCCGGCAAGGACACGAAGCTCTTCCTCGCCTATATCGCCGGCCTGCAGAAATTCCTGCCCGACGCGATGGCGCTGATCGCGCCCAACGTCAATTCCTACCGCCGCATCGTCCGCGACCACGCCGCCCCCATCAACACCCATTGGGGTCACGAGAACCGCACGGTCGGCCTGCGCGTGCCCGAAGCCAAGCGCAACGGCCGCCGCATCGAGAACCGCGTGCCGGGCGCCGACGCCAATCCCTATCTGGCGATCGCCACCTCGCTGGCCTGCGGTTACATCGGCATGATCAACGACCTGAAGCCGACCAAGGAGATGACCGGCAACGCCTATGACAGCAAACGCTATGCGCTGCCGCGCCATCTCCTCGACGCGCTGGACAATCTGCGCACTGCGTCCGAACTGAAGGAAGTGCTTGGCCAGGATTTCGTGCAGGTCTACATGGACGTCAAGCTGACCGAACACGAAGCCTATCAGCAGGTGATCTCCGCCTGGGAGCGCGAGCATTTGCTGCTGAATGTGTGAGAGTGATGCGTGCGCTACTCTGGACCGGCACTGTCATAGACCTGACGATCTTCCTGCCGGCCCTGTACGCGGTCGCTGCGGCATTGGCCACATCCGGCATGGCGGGCGAGCCGGCATGGTTCAAAGTAGCCCTGATACTCACTTTACCGGTCTTGTGCATCGCCGCGCCGGCCTTGGCATGGAAGCAATTCGACCGGTCTCAACACGGATTTGCGATCCTGTTGATCCTCGTTCCTGTGGCGCTGGCGGTTATTCTGGTTTCTTTGCTCGCGTTCGGGTAACGCGGTCGCCATGAGCAGCGACGCATCACGGCCGCGGCCTGAATGCACCTCGCCAAGCACGCGCCTGCTCTTGAACGTCTGACCGCTCAGCCCGCCACCTTCGCCGCCAGTTGCTGCCGCTTCATCTCGGCCTGCATGGCGCGCGTCGTCTCGCCCTTGCCGTCGGGCGCCCAGCCGGGCGCGGCGAAGAGATAGCCCATCGCGTCGCGCAAGCTCCGCGCCTTGCGCAGGTCGCGCGCGATCGCGACCCATTCATGGAAGATCGCCTTCGCCGGATTGCGCGTTTCGAGCTGGTGGCGAATGCCGAACACCGGCTCTTCGACTTCCCTTTCGAACGTGCCGAACAGCCGGTCCCAGACGATGAAGGTGCCGGCGTAGTTCTTGTCGCAATATTGCAGGTTCGAGCCGTGATGGACGCGGTGATGCGACGGCGTGTTCATCACCCATTCGAGCGGACCGAGCCTGCCGATGTGCCGCGTGTGCAGCCAGTACTGATAGAGATGGTTGATCGACAGCAGCGCGATCGCCATTACCGGATCGATACCGGCCAGAACCACGGGAATGAAAAGCAGCGGTTCGAGCCAGGCTTCGACGAAGGACGCACGCAGCGCCGTGCCGACATTGAAATACTGGCTGGAGTGATGGTTGACATGCGCGGCCCAGCCGAAACGGACCTCGTGGATCGCGCGGTGATACCAGTAGAAAAGAAAATCGATGATGACGAAGGCCGCGAGAATGAGCCAGGCGCTGCCCGTCCAGTCGATGTCGAACAGGGCGAACTGGTGGAGCCAGTAGAGCACCGCCAGCACCGTGGCGGCCGAGAGCGCGATGGTCACGGCGTAGAGAAGCGCCATGACGACCGAACAGGCCGAATCCGCCGCCTCGTAATATTTCTTCCGCAAGATCCAGGTCAGACCGACATCGACACCGATCAATCCGAGCAGGAACCAGATCTGGTCCACGTCCCGGATATGCAGCAGCCCTTCCAGAAATTCGTGCATGATCGGCGCCCTTTGCCCAACGTTTGTTACGCAAAAATTATTGCAAAACAAATGTTGTGTAAAGCGGAAATTCAGAATAGGTTTAAGCCATGCCGAAAATCGTCGATCACGACGCCCGCCGCCGGGAAATTGTGGAAGCAAGCTGGGAAGTCATTGCCGGGGAAGGTCTCGACGGTCTGACCATGCGCAAGATCGCCACTGCCGCGGGCTGCACGACCGGGCGCCTGACCCATTACTTCGCCGATCGCGAAGAACTCGTCCTGGCGGCGCTGCGGGCCGTCTACGCCGCCGCCGCCGCCCGCATGGCCGTGGCGCGGGATGCCGACGGCCCACCCCGCCAGAGGCTCCTGCGGATGCTGGAGGAAACGCTGCCCCTCGATGAAGCCCGTCTTCGGGAATGGAAGATATGGATCGCCTTCTGGGCAGCGGCGGCGGCGGACAATACGCTGGCCCGGGAAAACGATGCCCGGCACAACGAGTGGCGTGCCTCGATCCGGCCCTTGATCTGCGACATCGCGCCGTCTGCGGATGCCGCCCACGAGGCCGAGCGCCTTGTCGGCCTCGTAAACGGCCTCGGTCTCGAGGCCGCCATCAGCCCGACGAAGCAGAACCGGGCACGGGCTCGCGAAACGCTCATACGACACCTGGAAAGCCTGATCGGGCGCTAGCGCCTTGCTTGGCCGGATCGGCGGATTGGGTTAGCTTTTCCCTATGTTGAGCCCTGTCCAATTTCTCGTCTGGCCGAAAACCAAGCAGGAACTGCTGATCCTCTGCGCGCGCATCGGGTACAACCCCTAGATTCGCTCCGCCCGCGGGCTGTGCCGCCCGCCCCTACCGGTATTTTTCAACCGTTCGGATACGGAGCAGAAGTCATGTCGCAAACCGCCGCAATTTCAAACCAGACCAGACGCTGGCAGGAGATGGATGCCGCCCATCATCTCCACCCCTTCACGACGCACAAGGAGCTCGCCGGCAAGGGTGCGCGCGTCATCACCCGCGCCGAGGGCGTCTATCTCTACGACTCGGAAGGCAAGCGCCTGATCGACGGAATGGCCGGCCTCTGGTGCGTGCAGGTCGGTTATGGCCGCGAGGAACTGGCGGAAGCCGGCTACAAGGCGCTGAAGGAATTGTCCTACTACAACAATTTCTTCCAGACGACGAACCCCTATGTCGCCGAGCTGTCGCAGAAACTGGCCGATGTCTGTCCGAAAGGCATCGACCGTTTCTTCTTCGCGAACTCCGGTTCGGAAGGCAATGACAGCGCGGTCAAGATCATCCGCTATTTCTGGAACCTGCAGGGCAAGCCGAACAAGAAGATCTTCATCGCCCGCAAGAAGGCCTATCACGGCGTCACCATGGTGGCCGCCTCGCTGTCGGGACTGACCCATATGCATCCGCAGGCCGATCTGCCGCTGCCGGGTTTCGTGCATGTCGAATGCCCGGACTGGTTTGCCGAAGGCGGCGAACGCACGCCCGAGGAACACGGTCTGATCACGGCGCGCAGTCTCGAGGAGAAGATTCTCGAACTGGGCGCCGAGAATGTTGCGGCCTTCGTCGCCGAACCCATCCAGGGAGCCGGTGGCCTGATCATTCCGCCGGCCAATTACTGGCCCGAGATCCAGCGGATCTGCCGCAAATACGATGTGCTGCTGCATGTCGACGAAGTCATCTGCGGCTTTGGCCGCACCGGACAATGGTTCGGCTCCGATACTTTCGGCATCGAACCCGACATGATCAACATGGCCAAGGGCCTGTCGTCCGGCTACCAGCCGATCGCTGCGGTCGGCCTCGGCAAGCGCGTTGGCGATGCCGTCTTCAATTCCGACGATGAGTGGTCGCACGGCTTCACCTATTCCGGCCATCCGGTTGCCGCCGCGGTGGCGCTGGCCAATCTCGAGATCATCCAGAAGGAAAAGCTGGTCGAGAAGGCGGGCGGCACGACCGGCGCGCATTTCCAGAAGAAACTCGCCGAGCTGGCCGATCATCCGCTGGTCGGCCAGACACGGGGCGTCGGCCTGCTCGGCGCGATCGAGCTGGTCAAGAACAAGAAGACCCGCGAGAAATATCCCGATCTCGGCACCGTCGGCGCCCAGTGCCGCAACCACTGCTTTGCCGAAGGGCTGATCATGCGCGCCATCGGCGACACCATGGTGCTGAGCCCGCCGCTGACGATTACCGAAAGCGAAATGGACGAACTCTTCGCCCTCGCCCGTCGCTGCATCGATCTGACGGCGCGCGATCTGGGGCTCGTCTGAGGCATCGCGCAAGACCCGGCGGGACACCCGATGCGGCAAACCGCCGCATCGGGCCCGCTGCCAGGGCCGGACGCTTTTACTGCCAAGCCCTTGTTTTCAGGCTTCTTTTGAACCGTTCTACGGTCCGGGTTTGCGGTTTACGAATCTAGACAAGCCGTATTGAAGCCGGCCCGGCGCGATCCTATTTAGCTTTGTATGAGGGCCGAGCTTTAAAGCCGCCCGGGTGGACTGCCCCCGCTCACCCGGCGCGGTGCTCAGAGCCCCTTTAGCGCCGGTTCTTCCCCTCCCGGCGCCATACGCGCGAACAGCGCGGTTGCGCCCTGCCTCCCCCCGGCGGGGCGCAACTTTTTTGCGCCCCGCCATTCCTGTAACAGAGGATCAGGGAGCAGTTTTTGTCCCTGCCTCTCAATCCGGATATGCTCCCGGTCGGCGCGACTCGCGCCGCTCCCACCCATGGCAGATCATCTCATGTCGCGCTCCTTCGACGATTCCGGCGAACCGCATCTGACGATTTCCGACGCCGAGCTGACGCGGCTCGAGGCGGAGATTCCGATTCTGGCCGGCTTGCGTGCCTTTGCCGAGGAAGCGGTCAACATGCCGTGGTTCTCGAAGATTGGCCGCCCGCTCGACGCCGAAACGCGCGCCCTGGCCCGTTCCTGGCTCGACGGCCTGGGCTTTCCCGATGCCGAGGTCGCCCGCCTGCGCGACTGGGCCGAAGCCGCCGACGCGGCCGCGACGCTCGACTTCGATCCTGTGCATTGGGAAGCCGAGGAGGGTCTGCGCGCCGCATTGTCGGCGGAAGCACTTGAGCGTCTCAGCGAGGATGGACTTTCGATCGCGATGACCCATGTTTCGGCGCTGCTCGGCGAACGCATCGGCAGCGCGGTCCGCGATGCCGCCGCCTTCTGGGAAGTCGAGGACGAGGAACTGCTGAACGCCGCCGCCGGTGCCGCCCTTCATGCGGCACATGGCGCAGCGCTGGCACTGATCGTCGAGGCCGAGAGCGATCATCCCTTCCGGCGCAAGTTCTCGCTTTTTGCGCGCGGGCGCTGGCCCATTGGCATCGCCGGCCTGACGCTCAACATCTTCTGAACATCCACCTGCCAGATCGGACAAAGCCCACGTGAATTTCAAGATCGCCACCTGGAACATCAACTCCGTCCGCCTGCGGATCGAACTTGTCGAACGCCTGTTGAAGCAGGAGAAGCCTGATGTGCTCTGCCTGCAGGAAATCAAATGCGTCAACGACGCCTTTCCGTTGAAGGCGATCCGCAAGGCCGGCTACAAGCATGTCGCGATCAACGGCCAGAAGGGCTATCACGGCGTCGCCATTGCAAGCCGCATCCCCTTCAGGAAGATCGAGGCGCGCGAGTTTTGCGGCAAGGGCGACAGCCGCCACCTTTCGGTCGATCTCGACCTGCCGGGCGGCATGCGCGTGCACAATTATTACGTGCCGGCCGGTGGCGACGAACCCGATCCCGATATCAACGAGAAATTCGCCCACAAGCTCGACTTCGTCCGCGAGATGACGCGGCTCTATGAAGGCCACAGGACCAAGTCGAAGAACCGCATGGTGCTGGTTGGCGATCTCAATATCGCGCCGCTCGAGCACGACGTCTGGTCGCACAAGCAGCTGCTGAAGGTCGTCAGCCACACGCCGGTCGAGGTCGATCTGATGAACGCGCTCTATGCCTCCCATGACTGGGTCGACGTGATGCGCCGCTTCGTGCCCGACACCGAGAAGCTCTATTCCTGGTGGAGCTACCGCGCCAAGGACTGGCTAGCCGCCGATCGCGGCCGCCGCCTCGATCACATTTGGGTCACGCCGGCGCTGGCCGATGCACCGACATCGATGAAGGTTCTGAAGGAAGCGCGGGGGTGGGAGCGGGCGTCGGATCATGCGCCGGTCATCGCGACGCTGAGGCTCTAGCTGGGGGGGCCAGCCTCGGGGTGGAGGCCTCGCCGCCGCCCGCTCCTGGGGTTCCTACCGTTGCCGATCTTGCGAAGGAAATTGGGGGCTCTCTCGCATCGGTCTTCCATTAGGGTAGATGCCCCACATTAGGGTATTGACCCTATTCTGGCAAGAGGGCAGCCTCGCCCCGGGGACAAGCCCGCCGCTACGTCCATATGTGACAGTTACGTGACAATTCGATGACAAAAAGAGCAAGGAACGGGCAGATGGCGTCAAAGACCAAGGACCGGATCCTTGCCGCAAGCCTGCGTCTTTTTAATGAAAACGGCTACGATGCCGTCACGACGGCGCGCATTTCCGAAGAGGTCGGCATTTCGGAAGGCAACCTCTGGTATCACTTCCGCACCAAGCGCGATCTCGTGCGCGCGCACCAGTTGGCGCTGTTCGTGCTGATCGACCGTCGCCTCGCCATCCAGTCGACGCCCGAGACGGTGCTGGAGAGTTACGCGCTCTTCAATCGCATGGTCTTCGAGGAAGTCTGGACCTATCAGTTTCTCTATCGCGACCAGGCCGAATACGGCCGCACCTCGCCTGAACTCGAGGAACGCGTTCACCGCATCTATGAAATGACGACGACCATGCTGGTACGCTTCTTCCGACAGATGATCGAAGCCGGCCATCTCGACATGCCGGCCGACGAACTGACGGCGTTGGCCGACAATGTCTGGATGGTGATCCGCTACTGGCCGAGCTTCCTGCGCGAGACCCGCCGTGTCGTCAAGCTCGACAAGGCCGCGCTCAATGCCGGCATTCGTCATCACTTCGCACTCTTCGACACGCATCTGACGCCGGAAGCGCGGACCTTCTTCACCAGAAAGGCCTATGCCTGAGCATCCTTGCTTGCCGGCGCTTCCTTCTTCTTCAGCGTCACGAAAGTTGCGGTCGAGCTGGCGGTTGCGATCAGCTTGCCGTCTTCCGATGTCAGCTCGCCCTCGATGAATCCGACCGACTTGCCGCGCTTGATGACGCGGCCGGTTCCGAGAATGCGCCCCGGCCGCGCCGGTGTGAGCATCGATACCTTGAGCTCCAGCGTCGGCGAAATCTGGCCCCATTCGAGATCGAGACCAACGGCAAGACTCATCACATCGTCGAGCATCGCCGCCACCATGCCGCCCTGGATGCCCCCCCACATGTTGCAGAGCTCCGGCCCGGCATTGAACGCCACATTCACCACGCGCGCTTCGCGATCGGCATCGAGAATCTCGAGACCGAGATAACGGCTGGCAGGCGCCATCCGCTTGAACACCGCCTGGATATTGGGCGGCCAGTCCCGCTTCACATCTGCCTTGGTCTCACTCATCGAAGTTTCTGTCCTTCCTCGTCTCGTTCCGGATCTCATCAAGTCTGACGCCAAGCGCCACAAGCTCGTCGCCAAGCGTCGAGAGCCGCCCGGCCAGCCGCGCGGCAACCGCCCCCGCGAGCTCGGGAAACTCGCCCATCAACCGCTGGAACATGTCGCGGCCGATCCGCAGCACCTGCAACGACGAAACGGCACGCACCGTCGTCAATCGCTGCTGCGGTTCGAACAAGGCCGTCTCGCCGACAAGGTCGCCGCTTTCAAGCCGAAGCGCCTGCGCCGCACCGCTCGCGTCGTGCGCCAGCATGGCAGCCTCGCCATCGAGTATCAGAAGGGCGCAATCGGCCTCGTCGCCGGCCTCGAAAAGCGTGGCCCCGGGCGCATATTCGCGTCGCTCGCAGGTAAAGGCCATCACTTCGAGTCGCACCGCGTCGATGCCGGCGAAAAGGCCGGTACGCTTCAGCATGGCAATGGCGGGCTCGAGGCTCATGGCAGGAGCATAATGGAGGCGGCGCCGCAATCCCAACCCCATTTGCGCTCGGCGCGCGGCACGGTTAAGAAGTCCCGACGCCGCAATGGAGCGCATGTCATGGAACTGCCAATGCCGCAAATCGACTGGGACTGGCCCGACCCCTTCATCCATGAAGTGACCGTCGAGCCGCAACATATTGACGATTTTCAGCACACAAACAATGTCGTCTATCTGACCTGGATGGCAAAAGCGGCATGGGAGCATTCAAAGGCGCTCGGTCTCGACTTCGCAGCCTACAAGCGCCTCAATCGCGGCATGGTGGTCCGTCGCCATGAACTTGAGTATCTGGTTGCCAGCCACGCGGGCGAGCGCGTTCTCGTTGCCACCTGGATTACCGGAAATGACGGGCGGCTTCGCCTGCGTCGCCGTTTCCAGATGGTCAATGCCGAAACGGGGAAGACCCTGCTCCGCGGCTTGTCGGATTTCGTCTGCATCGACATCGAGTCGGGACGCGCGACCCGCATGCCGCCGCAATTCATCGTCGCCTATCGACCGACCGCCCGCGTCGAGGGCGACTAGGCCGAAAGTACGGCCGCCTGCGCCGGATCGAGATATTCCTCAAGCGAGGTGATGCGGCCGTCTTCGACAAGGCAGACCACGCAGGCCGGCATGGCAAAATCCGTCCCGTCGGCCAGCGTCCCGCGCACGACATGCTGCTGCATGAAGCCGCCCGGAATGGAAAGCCGCCGCGTCACCTCGTAACGCCGGCCCGGAAGCTTGCGGTCCATCCATCGCAGCACCTTGAGGTTCTCTTCGACCGTCTGCATGCGCCGGCTGAAATTGTGCCAGATGCGTGCCTGCGGCGCATAAATGCGCGCAACCTCCTCGATGTCCCCCGCCTCGACCGCACGGAAGAAGCGCTCCGCCACATCGAGCATTTCAGCCTCCATGCCCGTCCCTCGCAATTCGCATGTCAGGGCACCAGCCGGTAGCCACCGGTTTCCGTTACGAGAATTTCGGCGTTCGATGGATCCTTTTCGATCTTCTGCCGCAAGCGATAGATATGCGTCTCGAGCGTATGCGTCGTGACGCCGGAATTATATCCCCAGACTTCGGCCAGCAGCACATCGCGTCCGACGACCTTGGCACCGGCCCGGTAGAGATATTTGAGGATCGCGGTTTCCTTTTCGGTCAACCGGACCTTCTTCTCCTGTTCGTCGACCAGCAGCTTGGCGCTGGGACGGAAGGAGTAGGGGCCGATCTTGAAGACGGCATCCTCGCTCTGTTCATGGCTGCGCAGATGCGCCCGGATGCGCGCCAGCAGGACACCAAAGCGGAACGGCTTGGTGACATAGTCGTTGGCGCCGGCATCGAGACCGAGGATCGTGTCGGAGTCAGTATCCGCTCCGGTCAGCATAATGATCGGCGCCTTGACACCTGCCTTGCGCATCAGCCGGCAGAGCTCGCGGCCATCCATGTCGGGCAACCCGACATCGAGCAGCACCAGATCGACATGATCCGCGCGAATGCGATCAAGCCCCGCGGACGCGGTGGGCGCCATGATGCAGGAAAACTCTTCATGGAGATCAAGTTGCTCGACCAGCGCCGTGCGCAGCGCATCGTCGTCGTCGACTACGAGAATCTTCTTTGTCGTGCTCATGGTTCCATCAGACGGGATAGCCGAAGCGCTTGATATGTGCCTCGAGCAAAGGCATGACGGGTTGCATATGCTTTTCATATCGCCGCCAGCGGTCGGCCGCGGTCGAATAGATGGGCTGAGTCACCTGCGAATAGGACGGTGTCTTGATCGTCCCGCGCGCCAGGGCATGTGCTGCCGGATCGCCCATGGCATCGTGCCACGGCAGCCCGAGGAACGAGAGCGCCGGCCCGACCTCCTGTCGCAGATCGGCGATGAGGTTCTCATAGCGAACTTCCTGCACATGAAGTGGCAGCAGCGTCCTGTAGGCTTGCCAGAGCGTCATCACACGGTCGTAGAATCGCGCTGAGCCTTCAAGCGTCAGGAAATTCAGCATCGCGCCGTTGGGCACAAAGTCCTGCATGAAACATGAAAGCACGCAGTCGGCCGGATGCCGCAATGCGAAAATGATGCGCGCTTCCGGAAACACGCGCTGGATCAGACCCGCATGGACGATATCGAGCGGCATCTTGTTGATGACGGTCTTGCCTTCGAGATCGGCGCCGGCGGCACGCAGCGACTGCCAGTAGATTTGGCGCGCCGCCGCGCGCGCATCGACATCCATCTGCGCCAGCGATTGCGGATAGCCGGCAATCGACTTTCGAACCGCACGCAGAAAGGGCTGTTCCTCGAAGACCTGGACCTGCGGATGCGCATCGAAAATCTGATCGAGCAACGTCGTGCCCGAGCGCGGAAACCCGACAAGAAAAACCGGTGCCGCCGCATGGCCCGGTTCGATGCTGCAATCCGGAAGATCGCGCCAGCGCGACACGAATTCCTTCGTGAAGATGTCGATGAGCGTCTGAATCTCGTCGATGAATGCCGACCGGTTGACATGCCGGAGGCTGGGCAAGCGCGCCGTGTGGTCGTTCTGCTGCGCGAAATAGCGGAACGCCGAATCGATGTCACCGCTCTCTTGGCAAATCTGGGCAAGCTCCGAAGACACGAGCCGGGCATCGTTCACCGGCACCTTATCGAGATCCAGGGACTCGAGCCGCGCCCGGCACTCGGCGAGCATCGCGTGGTCGCCCTTGTTCCGCCGTCGCCGCACCTTGGCCCAGACGGCCAGTGCCGCCGCACTCTCAGCGTCGATGTTGAGCGCCTTGTCGGCCCAGACAAGCGCTGCATCGAGCTCTCCCAGCCGCTCATAGGTTGCCGAAAGTGTTGTCGCAAGCGGCAGCGGCACCTCGGTCAGTCGATCCGTCGCCCGCGTCAGATACGACAATGCATCGCGAAAACGGCCTGCATCCGTTGCCGCCGCCGCCGCGCGCATATAGGGCCCCGCCTCGCTCGGCGTCAGCGCGATCAGTTTTTCGAATTCAGCAATGGCAGCGGCATAATCCGTCGTATCCCGGTAGAGCTGCCCGCGATTGAGGAAGAGGTCGGGGTACTCGGGATCGAGCATCTCGGCACGGCCATAGGCGATCAGGGCCTCGTCAGCCTTTCCCTGATCGCGCTGCGCATTGCCGAGATTGACCCAGACATTCACATGATGGGGCATCATCGCGGCCGCCGCCGCGATCAGCTTCTCGGCATTCGCGGCATCGCCCTTGCCAAGCGCGACCAGGCCGAGGAGATGAAGCGCATCGGGATTCTTCGGATCGACCTTCAGCACATGTGCCGCCGCACGACCCGCATGATCGAGGCGGCCGGCCGCGAGATGTGCGCCACCCAGTTGCAGAAGCCGCACGAGGTCCTCCGCCGCCGGCTGCGCGCCGCCGCGGGGGCCTGCAGCGCCGGGCCGGAAACCGCCTGCCTGTCCGCCCCCTGGAATCCCGACGGTCGGCGCCCCCCCGCCAAAGGCCGCGCGCGGCAGCCCGACCGTCGGCCGCGAACTACTCTGCGGCGCGAACATGGGCGTCTTGCCTGGTCCCGAAAAGGGGGGTTTCTTCGTCATACGCATCGTCCCCGAACCAACTTGCCCCCATACCCGGAGCGCCGGCCGGAGTTTGCCATAGCTCGGCCCGGCAACCAATGCGAACCCGGCCGTCCGGGCCGGCAAATCTTGCCGGGTTCGCTGAGGTCGCATTGCCCGACCGGGTTCCCAGATCGGCATCTATCGGCGCTTTCCGCGTTGGCCCGTCATTTGCGAGTGAAACGGCATGACAGATGCTCTCGCCCACCATGTGCCGCCCACCGCCGGCAAGCACAACATGGCCACCGCCGCTTTTGCCGAGCTGCGCGCGGCACGGCGCGAAGGGCACACGCCGGAAGGCGAGGGATTGAGCTTCAACGACCTGATCGACACGCTGAACCCGCTGCAGCACATCCCGGTCATATCCGAAATCTATCGGGGCCTGACCGGCGACAATATCAGTCCGCAGGCCCGGATTGCCGGCGGCACGCTTTATGGCGGGCCGGTCGGCCTGGCCGCGACCCTTGCCAGCATGGCCATTGCTGGCGGCAATGGCGAACGAGGCGTCGGCGATCGCCTCTATGCGTCTCTTTTCACGCCGGAAGACGCGGCGAGCGACACAGCGCTCCGCACCGTCAGTACCGATGATGGCGCCGGCGCGGCTGTGCTGGCGGCGGCGCGCGCCAGTGCGGAATCCGAACAAACGGCATCGATCGTCGCCGGAGACCCGGCCCCGGCCCCGGTTGCTGGCGCAGCGGGCATACCGCAGTTGAGCCCGGAGGCCTTCGCCGCTCTGATCGGCTCGTTCGACGATCCCGCGCCCATCGAAAAGGGCCTGAGCAGCATCGCGCCGCAGATGAGCCTCGACATGGAGGGTCCGGTCGACGACGAAGAGCTTGCGGCCACACCTGCCGATATTCTGAGCGCCATGAACCAGGCACTCGACAAGTATCAGGCGCTGAAGCACGCGCCTTGAACCGGGCTGGTCAGCGGCGCGGTCGCCGCCTAACCTGATCCGGTCATGACCCGATCCGCAGATATCGAAGTCACCGCAAATCCGGGCGAAACACGCGGCCGCCTGATTTTCGGCGCGTGGGATTTTCACTGTGCGCTGGGGCGCAGCGGATTGCGTGACGACAAGCGCGAGGGCGACGGCGCCACGCCGATCGGTCTTTTTCCGCTTCGGCAG